>Ga0302314_10017763_pt1 | contig 11897 bp, 9 predicted proteins | sample III_Palsa_N2_3_FD_200533 | JGI IMG/M metagenome (GOLD analysis project Ga0302314, IMG submission 200533) | Peat permafrost microbial communities from Stordalen Mire near Abisko, Sweden - III_Palsa_N2_3 | ecosystem: Environmental > Terrestrial > Soil > Palsa > Peat permafrost | place: Sweden...
CGAATACAGCTCGCCCACCAACAAGCCGGAATTCGACGTCGCCGAGCCGACGCCGATCGGCGGCGGCGCTTTCGAGAATATCTTCGTCGTCGCCCAGAGCGGATCGACCCAGCGCAGCCAGGCCGCCTATGGTCAGGCCGTCTATGACCTGTCGGGCTTGTGGGATGGGCTGGAGGGGCTGAAGCTGACCGGCGGTTATCGCTATACCTGGGATTACCGTTCGGATTTCAGCAACATCTACCTGCCGACATTCGGCAATCTCTGCGCCGAGAAGGCAGGGTTCGTACCCGACTGCACGCTGGCGTCGTCGGGTCATTTCCACGCCCCGACCTGGACCGCCGGCCTGGACTACCAGGTGCTGCCGCAGACCTTGCTCTATGTGAAAGGCAGCCGTGGTTATAAGAGCGGCGGGTTCAACCTGGCCACGCCGGCGCAATCGGCGTTCAGCCAGTTCAAGCCGGAATATGTCACCGACGTCGAGATCGGCGTTAAGTCCGACTGGGAGCTGATGGGCGTCAAGGCGCGGACCGATCTCAGCGCCTATCACGACGATTATTCCAACATCCAGCGCTCGGTGACTGAGCTGATCAACGGGATCAGCGCGCCGGTGACCGAGAACGCCGCCACGGCGACGATCCAAGGCATCGAATTCCAGGGCAGCGTGGTTCCCGTCCAGGGCACCGAGATTTCCCTCACCTATTCGCTGACCGACGCCAAATACGACAATTTCGTCGATCCGCTGGCGGGCAACATGTCCGATCTGGAATTTCCCTTCGTGCCGAAGAACAAATTCAGCGGAACCGTCCGCCAGACCCTGCCGATTCCCGCTGAACTGGGGGATTTGAGCTTGTCGGCAACCTATTCGGTACAATCCCATGTCCGCGGCGACAGCACGTTTTCCCCGACAGGGATCATCGAAGGCTATGGCCTCCTGAACCTGCGCGCCGACTGGAAGAACGTCTACGGGATGCCGCTCGACGTTTCGATGTTCGTCACTAACGCGACCGACGAGGTCTATGTCACGAAGAACTTCGGTCTCTATGACGTCTTCGGCATCCAGGATGTGGAATATGGCGAGCCGAGGATGATCGGCGCCCAAATACGCTATCACTTCGGCCCAGCCGCGCCGGAGGCCGAGGCTGCCTCAGCCTACACCCCGCCGCCGGTCGTCGCGCCTGCTCCGTCGGTCCCGCATAGCTATCTGGTGTTTTTCGACTTCAACAAGTCGGATTTGACGCCTCAAGCCGCGTCGATCGTGAACCAGGCTGCCGCCAACGCCGGCCCGGCAAAGGTCACGCAGCTCACGGTGACCGGTCATACCGATACGGTCGGCTCGGACGCCTACAACATGCGTCTCAGCCGCCGGCGTGCGGAATCGGTTGCGGCTCAGCTTGAGAAGGATGGCATTCCCTCCAGCGAAATCGCGATCGTGGCCAAGGGCAAGCGCGACCTGCTGGTCCCGACCGCCGACGGCGTCAAGGAACCGCAGAATCGGCGCGTTCAGATCGTCTATGACGGCGGGGCGTCGTCCTAGTCCGCGACCCGCAGCTCGCATGGCGGCATGCCGTCGACCTCGAACGACAGCATGTCGCCGGCGACCGGGAACTGGGTTTCGATGATGCTGCCGGTGATCACCGGCATGCCGGCTTTCAGCACCTTGCCGTGCTTGCCCAGATGGCCGATCAGCCAGGCCATGACGGCGAACGGGCTGCCACCCATCGTGTCGCGCGTGTTGCCCTCCTTCACGACCTGGCCGTTGATCCGCAGCCGGCCCGAGCGGTTTTCCATATCCAGTGTCGTGTCGGCGGGCGGGCCGATGACGATGCCGCCGTTCCAGCTATTGTCGGAAACGAGCGAGTGCGCATCCAGCCGCGTCAGGTCGGCGGCGCGGTCCTCGACCAACTCATAGGACGTATGGATCGAGCGCAGGTTCTTCCGCACGTCGTCGACCGTGCAGTCCCCGGCCATATCTGTGTCCATGATGCAGCAGATCTCAGTCTCCATGCTGAAGCGGACATAGTCGGACAGACGGACGGTGCAGGGCGAATGATGGATGCGGTTGCCCAGCACCTGACCGATGCAGGGCTCGTCGATCTTCAGCCAATCGCGGGTCGATTTGGAGGTGAGCGCGACCTTGTAGCCGGCGACGGTGGTGCCGAAGCGCTTGGTCAGCAGCGCGACATGGGCGTCCTGAATCCTGCAGGCGTCGTCCATCGTCGGGACGCGGTCGGGGAAGGGGATGAACGGCTCCCGGTGCTCATGCTGGGCGAACAGTTCCTCCGCGATGGTCTGGACTTCGGCCGAGCTCAGCATGTTTCCTTCCCCGTGTTGTCAGGCGCGCCGCCCTGTTATCCTGGGCTGGCGCGACCGGCGCACAATGTCATCGCCGGCGAAACGGAACAAGCGGTTAGCGGGAGGATAAGCGATGGATTTGGGGGTCAAGGGCAAGGTGGCGCTGGTCTGCGCCTCCAGCCACGGGCTGGGCTTCGCCACCGCCAGCCGGCTGGCGCGCGAGGGTGCATCCGTCGTCATCTGCGGCCGCGATCCGGAGGCTGTCGAATCCGCGCGGAGCCACATCGAGGCCGAGGGCGGCAGGGCCATTGGCGTCGCCGTCAATCTCAGCGATGTCCAGGACCGAGTCCGGCTGGTTCGCGAGGCGCAGTCCGCGCTTGGGCCGATCGATATCGCCGTGCTCAATACCGGCGGCCCGCCGACCGGCACGTTCGCGACAATCGGGCTGGACCAGTGGCAGGACGCCTACAAAAGCCTGGTCGAAACGGTGGTGCACCTGTCGCAGCTCGTGCTGCCCGGCATGGTGGAGAAGAAATGGGGCCGGGTGCTGGCCGTCACCTCGTTCGTCGCGCGCCAGCCGGCCGACCTGATGGCGCTGTCCAACAGCCTGCGCGCCTCGGTCATCGGGGTGATGCGGACGCTGGCCAACGAATATGGCCCGCATGGCATCACCGTAAACAGCATTCTGCCCGGCTATATATTGACCGACCGCATGCGCAAGGTCGCCCGCGCCCAGGCCGAGGCGAAGGGCCTGCCCGCCGACCAGGCCTTCGACCGCATCGCCGTCAACATCCCGCTCGGCCGCCTGGGCGACCCGCATGAATTCGGCAACCTCGCCGCCTTCCTGGTCAGCGAGGCCGCGTCTTACGTGACCGGCACCGCGATCACCATCGACGGCGGTCTGTCGAAGGGGGTTTATTAGCCCGCCTCTACTCCGCCGCCATCGCCATCTGGTGGCCTTCGCGCGGGTCTTCGGCGATCGCGGTGGTCCAGGTCCAGGTGCCGGGCGGGTTCGTGGGCGTGATGCCATAAGTCTCCCGGATCTCGCTGACCGGGGTGTTCACCAGGTCGCGATAGGGCAGCATCATCAGCGGCATCTTCCAGTTGCGGCCTTGGGCGGCGCCGAAGTCCTCTGCGTCCAGCTCGATCTTGAAGGCCTCGGGATAGAACAGCCCGCTCTTCATCATCGTCTTGGCCCGCAGATAGGTGCCGACGCGGTTGAAGAAGGCCGCCAGCTCTGGGCGGAAATACTGGTAATAAGCGCGCGTGTTGGCCGCCAGCAACGCGATCTCGCCGGCATGGTCGGTCTCGAAGCTGGTGATCATGTGCTCGATATCATGCGTCAGCGTGCGCTGCTTCAGGTAGAAGTCGAAATCGATCTTCATACCCTGGAAGAAGAAGTCGTTCTGGTAGCCGCTATTGGCCAGGAAGTCGTAAATCACCGCGCCCAGCGTGCCGGGGGTGCAATCCTTCACCTCCTCGGCCTTGAAGTCGGCCAGTTGCCGGCGCTCCAGCCATGCCTTGAAATCAGGCAGGCGCTGCTTTTCCTCCTCGAACAGGCGGAACAGCGTGGCGTGGTCCTCCAACTGGTGGAAAATCTGCGCGACCTCGGGGATGAAGGCGGTGTTGGGCACATCCGCCCCGTTCCGGCGCAGCATCTCCTGCGCGATCAGCGCACGCAGGCGCGCATTGTTGAGATAGGGCGACGAAGACACCAGCACCGAACTGTCGGTGTCGATCGTCTTGATCGCGCCGTTGAAATAATCGAAATCCGCCTGGCTAACCTCAGCCATAACCAACTCTCCTGTTCATTCCGTCGCGCCGGGAGCGCTGACTTTACAATTGTAAATTTAATATACGTATGTCTGGTTATCAAGGCGTCCGCCGGCCCTTGCTAGTGAAAAGTCTTTGCTTGCGATATGGTCGCCGACCCTTACGAAGAACACCTTCATGACTTTAACGATTTGCACCCTCGACGAGTTCAATGCCGAGATCGAGGCTATCGGCGCCGGGGTGCCGGACGCGGACGGCCACAAGCGCCTTTCGATGATGACGGTTCACCATCCGGCCGCCGATGAGATGAACCGGCTGGACCCGTTCTCCCAGGCTTACCGTGACGCGGCGCTGGGCCTGTATCTCGATCTGCGCGGCCGGCCGGGCGAGGGTTATGAGCCGGCGCGGGACGAAAAGAGCAACGGGCTCGTGCCGGCCGACCTCTTTTCCGGCGTCTCTCCGTGGGGGTTCCAAGACACCGCCATGGTCGCCGAGTTTTTGGAGAGCTGGGCGCAGATCCTGCGCGCGATGGCCCTGCCGGCAAACAGCAATGCCAAGATTCTCGAATATGGCCCCGGCAGCGGGCAATTGTTGCTGATGCTGGCCCGGATGGGGTTGCGGGCGCACGGCGTCGATATCGACCAGGCGTCGCTGGATTCGCTGCTTCTCCAGGCCGAGGCGATGGGGCTGAAGTTGCGGACCGAGCGGGCCGAGTTCGGCGAGGGGTTCGCCGACGAACGGTTCGACCGGATCTTCTTCTTCGAGGCCTTTCACCACGCCTTCGATTTCGAGGCGCTGCTGCGGCGGCTACAGGATCGTCTCAACCCCGGCGGCCGTCTGATCTTCTGCGGAGAGCCGGTGGTGACCGTCTCCCAGTCGGGGATTCCCTATCCCTGGGGTCCACGCCTCGACGCTCTCAGCGTCTTCTGCACCCGCCGCTGGGGCTGGATGGAACTGGGTTTCACCCACGACTTCTTCATGGAGGCGCTGCGCCGCAACGGCTGGTACGCCGAATTCAGCCACCCGCCCAACTGCGGCCGCGCCTGGACCTATGTCGCCCAGCGCCTCATCGACCGCCCGGCTGAAAACAGCGAAACGCCACCGCCGCCGCCCCTGATCGCAACACCGCCCAGCCTTCTGGACCGGGCGGTGCGCAAGCTGCGCCGGATCACGGGATTGTAGCGTCCGGGCCGTCGAGCCCTTGGGTCACTGCGGCTTGACATCGGGGCAAGGATGCTCGGGCGCTCGCGTGTCGCAGACGTTAACGCTGCCGAGAAATTGGGCCATCTTCGCGAGCTGGTCCTTGGTCGGAACCGACCGCACTGCTCGCTGAACGATGTAGAAGCTGTCATTGCCTTTTATTGCTCTGAACAGGGTCACCTCCGGCTTCCCGGTTTGCGGGTTGAGAGGGCACTGCAGCAGGAGCATCGAAACGGGATAGCCGTTGGCATTCCCCGTATGGATCGTATCAGGCTTGCTGCCGGCGCAGTCTTTCAGCCATCGCTGCCCGATAGCATTGAGGAATTGAGCGGTATCCAGATTCTTTCTGCCCAGAAATATCTGTGTGGTCACCATCTCCGACCAGTTTTCGACGGTTTCGCCTTCGGGAACCCACTCCTGCATATTCATGCCGTCATGGGAGGTCTGATATCCGACCTTAAATCCGGAGGGCATCAGCTCCAGCAGGTTTTCATTTTTCAATTGCGCCAAGGCTGATGGCGATAACGGAATGGCACACACGAAGCATGCAAGCGTCGCCGCTTTGATGACGCCAGCGGCATGTTGAAACACACCGCCGCTGCCTTTCTGAGATTTGATCACGATTCCCCTGCGAGACTGGATTTTTACGCCAGGATATTGCTCGTTCTGGTTTCAAATCACCAAGTTATTTCTAAGCCGCAACCGCCTCTGCCGGTGCCCTGAACCGGGCCAGCAGCTCGGCTTCCTTCGTCTTTGCCGTCACCACGCTCTCGGCCTTGACCGGACCATAGCCGCGGATCTGGTCGGGCACCGAGGCCAGCGCCACGGCGAGCGCGTGGTTGGCCGGGGTCAGGCCGAGGATCAGTTCGGGGATCAGCGCCTGGTATTCGGCGAGCAAGCGGCGTTCGGTCTGGCGGTCTTCGCTGTGGGCGAAGATGTCCAGCTTGGTGCCGCGCAGGCCCTTCATCGCCGCCAGCAGCTTGAACATCCGCATTGCCCAGGGGCCGAACTTGGTCTTCTTCGGCCGGCCGGTGATCGGATCTGGCTTGTTGAAGAGGGGCGGGGCGAGGTGGAATTCCAGGCTTAGGTTCCCCTCGAACTCCTTTTCCAGCGCCGCCTTGAAGCTGCCGTCGATATAGAGCCGCGCCACCTCATACTCGTCCTTATAGGCGAGCAGCTTGAAGTAGTTCCGCGCCACCGCGGCCGCGAGGTTGGAGAAGCCGGGCGTCTTGGCCGCCTCGATGCCGCGCACCTTTTCGACCATCGTGCGGTAACGCTCGGCATAGGCCGCGTTCTGGTATTCGGTCAGGAAGGCGACGCGGCGGGCAACCAGCTCGTCCAGCGTCTCGACCGGCTTCATCTGCGGCTTGAGCTCTGCTTCGGCCGCGACTAGGTCGGGATCCTGTGCCGCCAGGCGGCCCCAGGCGAAGGCGCGCTTGTTGGCGGCGACCGACGCGCCGTTGAGCTCGATCGCCTTCAGCATCGCCTCGGCGCTCACCGGCACCAGGCCGCGCTGCCAGGCAAAGCCCAGCAGCATCATGTTGGCATAGATCGCATCGCCCAGCAGGCGGGTCGCCGCGCCGTGGGCGTCGAACTCGGCGATCTCCTTGGCCGCGTTCTTCAGCAGCCGGCGCATGTCCGGCAGGTCGTACTCCGTATCGCGGTCGTGGACGAACTCCGCGGTCGGGCTCACCGTATTGTTCAGCACGGTAACGGTATGGTCGCCGCCGCCGGCGCGCAGCGCCAGCTGGGTCACCGCAACCAGCGGGTCGGCGGCCACGATCAGGTCGGCCATGGCGGTGCCGATGCGCGAGCCGTTGATCGGCTCCTTCCCGTCATTGATCCGCATATGCGACAGCACCGCGCCGCCTTTTTGCGCCAGCCCGGTCATGTCGAGCGAGGAGAAGCCGTTGCCGTCCAGATGCGCCGCCATGCCGAGGATCGCCGCCAAAGCGGTGATTCCGGTGCCGCCGACGCCGGCGATCAGGATGTTATAGGGCTCGGTGCCCAGCGCCGGCAGGGTCGGCATCGGCAGCGGGCGGGTGGTCGGGTCCAGCTTGGCGGTCATCTTACGCGGCTTGGCGCCATGCACGGTGACGAAGCTGGGGCAGAAGCCGTTGACGCAGGAAAAGTCCTTGTTGCAGGACGACTGGTCGATATGGCGCTTGCGGCCGAACTCGGTCTCGACCGGTTCGACCGACAGGCAGTTCGACTGGGTGCTGCAATCGCCGCAGCCTTCGCACACCGCCTGGTTGATGAAGACGCGCTGGTCCGGGTCGGGATACGTGCCGCGCTTCCGCCTGCGGCGCTTCTCGGCGGCGCAAGTCTGGTCATAGATGATGGCGGTGACGCCCTCGATCTCGCGTAAATCGCGCTGGACCCGGTCGAGCTCGTCGCGATGTTCCACGGTCACGCCATGGGCGAGGCCGCTGCCGGTGCCATATTTCTCCGGCTGGTCGGTGACGACGACGATCTTGCCGACGCCCTCGTCGGCCAATTGCCGGCTCAGCATCGGCACGGTCAGTGTGCCGTCGACATGCTGGCCGCCGGTCATCGCCACGGCGTCGTTGAACAGCAGCTTGTAGGTGATGTTGGCCTTGGCCGCGACCGAGAAGCGGATCGCCAGCAGGCCGGAATGGAAATATGTGCCGTCGCCCAGGTTAGTGAAGATATGCGGCGTGTCGACGAACGGCGCCTCGCCGATCCAGGTCGTGCCCTCCGCGCCCATCTGGGTGAAGGTGTCGGTGCTGCGCTCCGGCATCATCCAGGTGACCAGGTAGTGGCAGCCGATGCCGCCGGCGGCGCGGCTGCCTTCGGGGATCTTGGTCGAGGAATTGTGCGGGCAGCCGGAGCAGAAATAGGGGCCGCGCTCATTCTTGGCGACCAGCGTCTTCAGAATGTCGTCGTTATATTGCAGCCGCTCCAGCCGGGTGCGGATATGCTCCTCCAGCGTCTCCTCGCGCGGCAGGCAATAGGCGATGGCGCGGGCGATCTCGGCGGTCGACAGGTCGCCGACCGAGGGCAGCAGCGGCTTGTTCTCGCGGTCGCGCTTGCCGACGACCTGGGGCCAATCGTTGCCCGACAGGCCGTACAGCACGTCGCGCAACTGCCGCTCCATCAGCTCGCGCTTCTCCTCGATCACCAGCACGAGTTCCAGCCCCTTAGCGAAAGCGCGGGCGCCGTTGGGCTCGATCGGCGCGGTCATGCCGACCTTGTAGAGGCGGATGCCATGGGCAGCGGGGTCGATGCCCAGGTCGTTCAGCGCTTGCAGCACGTCGAGGTAGGATTTGCCGGCGGTCATGATGCCGATCCGCGCGTTCGGCGGATTGGTGATGATCTTGTCGATCGGGTTGGCGCGGGCAAAGGCCAGCGCCGCCGGCACGCGGAACTCGCGCAGCAGCAGCTCCTTCTCCAGGGGCCGCATGCCGAGGCGAATATGCAGCCCGCCATCGGGCATGACGAAATCGGTCGGCAGGACGATGTGCGGCTCATCCGGGCGCAGATCGACCGTCGCGGTCGAATCCATCGTGTCGGCCAGTGCGATCAGCCCGACCCATAGGCCGGCATAGCGCGACATCGCCCAGCCATAGAGGCCGAACTCGATCACTTCCTGGACGCTGGCGGGATTGAGAACGGGGATTTCAGCGTCCATCAGGGCGAATTCGCTCTGGGCGGCCAGGGTCGAGGACTTGGCGGCGTGGTCGTCGCCGGCGACGAGCAGGACGCCGCCATTCTTCATCGTGCCGTCAGAATTGGCATGGCGGAAGGCATCGCCCGAACGGTCGACGCCGGGGGCTTTGCCGTACCACAGGCCGAACACGCCGTCGTACTTGGCATCGCCGTGCAGTCCGGCCTGCTGGCTGCCCCACACGGCGGTGGCGGCCAGGTCCTCGTTCAGGCCCGGCTTGAAGACGATATTCTCGGGCTCAAGGAACTTCTTGGCATTCCACAGCTGCTGGTCGTATCCGCCCAGCGGTGAGCCGCGATAGCCGGAGATAAAGCCCGCGGTATTGAGGCCGGCGGCGCGGTCGCGCGCCTTCTGCAGCAGCGGCAAACGCACCAGCGCCTGGGTGCCGGTCATCACCAGCCGGCCGGATGCGGCGGTATATTTATCGTCCAAAGCGACGTCGCGCAGCGCCATCACGCAATCCTCCCGTTGATCGTCTCCTAGATATAAGCGCGAAGCGCTGAAGAGTCCTGTCAAAATGGGTCAGTCGTACTGACTATGTTGGATGATCTATCGAACTATGGTCCGAATCGTGGTTAAATAATCCATGCATCTCGACGAATTCGACAAGAAGATACTGGAACGCCTGCAGCGCGACTCCACGATCGCCGTCGCGGACCTGGCGGAACAGGTCGGTCTGTCGCAGTCCACCTGCTGGCGGCGGATCAACCTCCTGGAGCAGGCCGGCGTCATCCGCTCCCGCGTTGCGCTGCTCGATCCCAAGGCGCTGGGGCTCGAGGTCACGGTGTTCGCCAATATCAAACTGTCGGCCCACGGCCGGCGGTCCCTGAACGAGTTTGAGGAAGCGATCGCCCAGTGCCCCGAGGTGGTCGAGTGCTACACGATGAGCGGCGAAATGGACTTCCTGCTGCGCATCGTCGCCGGCGACATCGAGGCCTATGAGCGCTTTCTGCGGGCCACGCTGCTGCAGATGCCCTCGGTGCAGGAGGTGCATTCCCATATTGCGCTCAGCCGGGTGAAGCACACGACCGAATTGCCGCTGGGGGCGGCAAGATGATCGAACGGATTGTCGTCGCGGACGGTTTCCTGTCCTGGCCCGGCGGCCGGGTGCGGGCTGCACTGGGCAAGGGCGGCCTGTCGGCGACGAAGCGCGAAGGCGACAGGGCGACGCCGATCGGCGTCTTTCCGCTGCGCCGCCTGCTCTACCGTGCCGACCGCCTGCCAATGCAGCGCACCGGCCTTCCGGTCTCCCGGATTCATCCGGACGACGGCTGGTCGGACGATCCGGCCGATCCGCTATACAACCGCCCGGTGCCGCTGCCCCACCCGCACAGCCATGAGCGCCTGTGGCGCGAGGACGGCCTTTACGACCTGATCGTGCCGCTCGGCTATAACGACGACCCGCCGGTATCGGGGTTGGGCAGTGCCATCTTCCTGCATTGCGCCCGGCCGGATTACAGACCGACCGAGGGCTGCGTCGCGGTGGCGTCGTCGGACCTTCTGGTGTTGTTGGCGGATTGCGATACGACGACCAGGATCGATATCCGCCCTGACTGATGGGGCTATCGCGCGCCGAAGATCGCGGTCCCCACCCTGACATGGGTCGCGCCGGCGGCGATCGCCGCCGGATAGTCGCCGCTCATCCCCTGGCTCAATATCGGCAGCTGGTGCGATTTCGCCAGCGCCGCCATCTGCGCAAAATAAGGCGTCGGGTCCTGGTCCGCCGGCGGGATGCACATCAGCCCGACGACCGGCAGGCGATATTCGTCGCGCGACAGGGCCAGCAGGGCGCTGACATCGTGCGGCGCGACCCCCGCCTTCTGCGGCTCGTTGCCGATATTCACCTGGATATAGCAGCGCGGTCGCTTGCTCGCCCGTTGCATCTCCTCCGCCAGCTTCGCCGCCAGCTTGGGCCGGTCGACGGTTTCGATGACATCGAACAGCGCCACCGCGTCCTTGACCTTGTTGGTCTGCAGCGGGCCGATCAGATGCAGCAGCAGGTCGGGATAGTCGGCGCGCAGCTGTGGGAATTTCGCTGCCGCCTCCTGCACCCGGTTTTCGCCGAACAGGCGCTGGCCGACCGCCAAGGCCTGGCGCACCGCGCGGATGCCGTGGGTTTTGCTGACCGCGACCAGCGCGACCGAGCGCGGATCGCGCCCAGCCGCCGTCGCGGCCTGGGCAATCCTGTCTTGCACGGTCTTCAGCCGCGCGGCGATGGCATCGCCGCCCTCTTCCGTGGCAAGATCGCCGTCATTCATGGTTGCACTCAATCACGTTTCCTCGAGCGTCGCTGCGCTGCTGATCTCACTATTGGCCGCCGGCGCGGCCAATGCAGCCGATATCGACACCAGTCTCGGCGGGTTCGTCAAATTCCAATATGCGTTCCTCGATCCCGGCCGCCAACCGGTCGGGGATGATGGCGCGCGGATCGACGGCGAGGCACATATCGCGGTCGACGGCCAGACCGATACCGGCGTCGCCTATGGCGGACGGCTGCAATTGCTGAGGGCAGCCAAGCCGGGCGACAACGGCACCTATATCGAAGCAGGCTGGGCCTGGGGCGAATTCCGCCTCGGAGATTATGGCGGCGCGGCGCGCGAACTCACGGTCGGTGCACCGACCGTCGGCATCGGCCAGATCGACGGCGACCTGGACCGCTTCGGCGGCCCCTCGGCGCTGCTGGTTCCTTATGCGCTGAATAACGACGATTCGACCAAGCTGACCTATCTGTCGCCGGCTGTACTCGGTTTCCGCCTTGGCCTGTCCTACACGCCGGAACTGGCCAGCGGCGGCATCGAGGCGGTGCCGGAACAGCATCTCGACGGCATCGACCGCCATCGCAATGTCGTCGAGGCGGCGCTGAACTCCAGCCGCGATATCGGCGCGGTAACCGTCACCGCCGGTGGATCGGCCGTGTTCGGTGAGGCCGAGCCGGGCTCACATC
>Ga0302314_10017767_pt1 | contig 11892 bp, 12 predicted proteins | sample III_Palsa_N2_3_FD_200533 | JGI IMG/M metagenome (GOLD analysis project Ga0302314, IMG submission 200533) | Peat permafrost microbial communities from Stordalen Mire near Abisko, Sweden - III_Palsa_N2_3 | ecosystem: Environmental > Terrestrial > Soil > Palsa > Peat permafrost | place: Sweden...
TAAGGCGAAGGCCGTTTGGCGCGGCACGGGCCGCGAAGGCGACGGCGATCTGAGCACCGATTCCGGCGTGCTGTCGGAGACGCCCTACTCCTTCAAGACGCGGTTCGAGAACCAGAAGGGCACAAATCCTGAAGAGCTGCTGGCCGCCGCCCACGCCGGCTGCTTCACCATGGCCCTGGCCTTCCAGCTGCAAGGCGCCGGCTACACCCCGACCGAACTCAACACCGAGGCGGCGGTCAGCCTCGACCCTGACGGCGAAGGCTTCAAGATCACCAAGTCCGCCCTGACCCTGCGGGCAGAGGTTCCGGGCCTGGACCAGGAGACGTTCAAGAAGCTGGCCGAGGCGGCGGAGAAGAACTGCCCGCTGTCGAAGGTGATCAACGCCGAGATCACCCTGGACGCGACGCTGGTCTGACCGGCCCAGCGGTCCGAATTAGTAATCTGTCGCCGCAATTGAGCTCAATGCGCCATTGTGGCGCTACGATCGGCTGCGATTGAGACGAAGACTCTATCCCCTTGCCTTAAGCCCCCAGCTGTTGGAGCCTACAAGCGTTGGGGGAGTTCAGTTTGAAACCTGTCGTTTATGCTATCGCCGGCCTCGTCAGCCTATTTAATCTGTCAGCCGTGGTCGCCGCCGGAACGGACAGCCTGCAATACAAACCGGCGCAGTCCTGGGTGCTAGATCCACCCGCCGTGGTCGATGGCGGCCTGTCAACGGATGCGGCGGTGCGCTTCACCTATTTGGACAATCAGGTTCGCGTCACGGCGGATGGCCGAGAGCAGCAGTACACAGCTTATCGCCTCAAGATTTTGAAGCCCGAAGGACTCGCCATCGGGAATCTGACCCTGACCTGGCAACCTGGCACAGACGGGATGACGGTTCATTACCTCCGCCTGATCCGTAACGGCCAAACCAGCGACATCCTTGCCTCAACGAAGTTCGTCATCCTCCAGCGCGAAACCCAGCTCGAACAATCCGTTCTGACCGGGCAACGCACCGCCACCTTGCAGGTGCCAGGACTTCAAGTCGGAGACGAGCTCGCCCTGGCCGTTACGCTTGATAGGCGGGACGCCGGCTTCGACGGCCGGGTTGCGAACTTCATGCAGTTTCCTGTCGTGGGAACGCCCGGTGCTTATCGGTTCCGCCTGACATGGCCCACGGATCACCAACTCAAGTGGCGGGCCACCGAAGACATGCCGCACCTTGAGGCGCACTCCGTCGATGGGCAGACCACGCTGGATGTGACGCTCCGCGACCCCTCCGGCGCAATACCGACCGAAGGCGCGCCGCTGCGCTATAACTTCCGGCGGCTTGTCGAGTATTCAGATTTCGGAGCTTGGCCAGACGTGTCGCGCCAGCTTTCGCCGATGTTCGAGCGCGCGGCCACTCTCGGCGCGGCATCGCCGATCAAGGCGGAGGCGAAGGCGATCGCGGCCCGCACAACGGATCCAACCGACCGCACCCAGGCGGCTCTTCAATTGGTCGAAGATCATGTCCGGTATGTGTTCATTCCGCTCAACGGCAGCGGCTACATTCCGGCGAACGCGGATGATACATGGCAGCGCCGTTTCGGCGACTGCAAAGCCAAGACGGTTTTGCTCGTCGCACTGTTGCGTGAACTCGGAATCGAGGCCGAGCCCGCCCTTGTGAATTCGCACGGCGGCGACGGTCTCGAAGCAAGGCTGCCGGGTCCCCGGCTCTTTGATCATGTAATCGTCCGGGCGATCGTGGCGGGGAAGGTCGTATGGCTGGACTCGACTCGCGTCGGGGATCGCTACCTTGACAATCTGCCGGTGCTCTATCGTTGGGCGCTCCCATTGACGGCCTCGGGTGCGGCCCTGGAAAGGATACCACCAAGTGATGGGGGCTATCCAAACTTGACGCAGGTTGTCGACATCGACGCCGCCTCGGGCCTTGATCGCGACGCTCACATCCATATCCGCAACATCATGCGCGGCGACGAAGCATTCGTCATTCGCACCCAATTGGCGGCTATGACAAAGGACGACGCCGATCGGGCGCTCAAGACCCTTTGGCGCAGCCAGGCCGATTGGATGACTCCCGACGCGGTCTCGTGGAACTACGACGAGCGCCGGCACGCGCTGACCCTTGAGGTCGTCGGCGATGGCAACCCCGGCTGGAAGGGAGATAGCCAGCAAGGCCACAACCTGACCATCGCAGGGGCAGGCTTCAATCCGCCCGAGCCTTTGCGCCGACCGAAGGACCAGGATCAGTCCGCGACATGGCTCGTCACTTTCCCGCACTTCGATTGCTGGGCGACAACCATACACCTGCCGAAGGCCGGCCCTGGGTTTGGCTGGTCGCTTTATGCGGAGCCGATGAACCAACGGCTCGGCGGCATCCTCTACTGGCGTAACTCTGGCATGAACGGAAGCATCGCCCGCACTGTGATGAGCCGCCGCAACTTTGAGCCGGAGGCCAGTCCCGCGGAAGCGGCGATCGTTAATCGTGAAATTCCAAGTTTCAACAACAACATGTCGACCGTTGCAGAGGAGCGGCCGGAAAACATCGTCAAAGGCGTATCGTCAAAATTACCGTTCGACGACAACGCGGATTGGCTAGATACCCCGACCGCCTGTTTTGCTGCCGGCTCCTGAGGCCCGCTGAACACGCCAGCCCCAAACCACCGCATGGCAACGGCGACCGGCGCACGCTGATCCACTTATTGAAAAGCTCGTCCGGGATATCAAGCCAAGCTGCGGCAGAAGCGCTCGGGTCGCAGGCAATGTCATCCTGTGTGCGCCCTTCCACGCAACCAAGGACCGGCTACAACGCGGGCGAGCCATTCGCCCGGCACGATCCGGGCCGGTCCCGAGGCCGTCGATGACCTTCCGCATGGCCGTCAGACCTTAGCGTCCAGGACGACGATAAGCGCGTCCAGCTGCTCGAACTGCTCGCTCCACCCGCCGGTGCTTCCGGAAGCCATGGCCTCGTCGAGCGCTTCTTTCGACGGATAGAGGTCGTGCACGACGACTTTTGTCGCGCCAGCCTTTTCCTCGAAGGTCACGGTGGTGACCTGCCCGGCTCCGCCCGCTTCTTCATTGGTCCAGACCATGCGGGAGGGGGGCGTCACCTCGAGGTATCGGCCGAAGAAGGCCATGGGCTGCTCCATGGCCGGGTGGCCCATCTCCAGACGGTAGAAACCGCCGGTGCGGATGTCGGCCTCGTAGGAGATCATGGTGATGCCGAACGATTCGGGCGTCCACCATTTCTGAAACAGCTCCGGCTTGGCGAAGGCCTCGAACACCAGGCGCGCAGGGCCGCTCACCGTTCGCGTGACCACCAGCTCCCGCTCCGACGTCCGCTCCACTGTCGTGGCGGCCTTGCCGGCGGGGTCACTCTGACTGGTTGCGGCCATCGACCGTCTCCCTCTGTTTCAATTCCTCGACAATCTGGTCCAGGGCGTCGAACCGTGAGGCCCAAAGCCGGCGGTATTCCTCGATCCAGGCGGTCTCCTCCGCCAGCCGGCCGAGGCCGAGCTTGCAGGTCCGTACACGTCCGACCTTTCGCGTCGTGACCAACCCCGCCTGCTCCAGGACGCCGACGTGCTTCTTCATGCCCGTCAGAGTCATGTGGAACCTGTCCGCCAGCTCCGTGATCGACGCATCCCCGCCGCCGAGTTGCTCCAGCACGCCCCGGCGGGTGGCGTCCGAGAGCGCGGCGAAGGAGACATCAAGGCGGGATGCGGAAAACTGAACCATATAGTTCAGTGTTTAGCGCGCCGAGCGGCCTCCTGCAAGGGGAGCCGAGACCGCCCGCCAGGCAGCCGGCGAAGAGGCGGACCTTTTCGGCTATATCGTCAGCGAGTTACGCCCCCGGGAAGCGGGCGTGGCGAACATCTGCACAGGGTGGAAAGCTGACCATGCTCCGCTCCTTCTAGGCGCAGACCAGGGGAATACCGGATAGCGTGGCGCGAGCGCCTGCGCAGACTAAGGGCGGGACCGTAGCTCGACCGTCCCATGACCCTAATCAGGGGATGTCCGATGCCCGAACCAGTCCGCATCACACCAGACAATTTCACTCGCGCCGAGACCGACATGTACTTCACGGGCCAGGTGAAGGACGGCGCATTCGGCAGCTTTTATCATCACCGCGAACCCGCCGACGTGAACCACCAGAGCGTCGTGGCGATGAACCGGGACACGCTCTATTCGTCCGCGATCTTTGATCTCGACGCCGGGCCGGTCACCATCAGCCTGCCTGACGCGCTGGGTCGGTTCATGTCGATGGAGGTGATCGACGAAGACCAGTATGCGCTCGAAGTGGTCTATGGAGGCTCCCACATTCTGACGCGCGAGCGCGTGGGCACCCGCTACGTGCAAGCGGTTGTCCGCACCTTCGCCGATCCCAATGACCCAAAGGACCTTGCCGCTGTCCACGCCTTGCAGGACGCCATCGCCGTACGTCAGGCCGCCTCAGGCCGGTTCGAGACACCTAGCTGGGACCCGGCCAGCCAGAAGCAGGTCCGCGAAGCCCTGTCCGCCCTGGGCAAGACCCTGAGCGACAGCCGTCGCATGTTCGGACCTCGCAGCAAGGTCGATCCCGTCCGCCACCTGATCGGCACGGCCATCGGCTGGGGCGGCAACCCAGCGGCCGACGCCTTTTACATCATGGGGGCCACGCCACAGAACCACGGCAAGACCGTCTACCGGCTCAGCGTTCCGGCCAATGTGCCGGTCGACGGCTTCTGGTCGGTCAGCGTCTACGACAAGGACGGCTACTTCGCCCCCAATGAGCAGAGCGCCTACAGCGTCAACAACGTCACGGCACAAAAGGACCTGGACGGCGGCGTCACGGTACAGTTCGGCGGCGCGGGCGGGACCAACCGTCTGCCGATCACGCCCGGTTGGAAGTTCGCCGTTCGTCTCTATCGTCCCAGACCGGAAATCCTGAGCGGTGCCTGGGTCTTCCCCGAGCCCCAACCGGTGTAGTAGCTGTCCCGACTAGATGAACGTCCCCGCCGAACGTAAGCAACGGGTCGAAAGTGGACATCGAACCTCTCGCCGCTTCCAGACTTCGGATCATGACTAGCCCGCGCGGACTGTCGTGGAGGAGCCCAGGCAGACAGCCCCTCCGGCAGGGGACGGCAGATCCGTTACGGCTCCTTCCTGAACAGGTCCTTGAAGATCAGCGGCCCCCAAGTGCGGCCGCGGGCATGCACCAGCGCACCGCCTTCGTCGAGCCTTCCCAGCTTGATGGGTGCGAATCCGAGTTGTTTGGCCAAGGCCTCCACGGGAGCGATCGCGTCCTCGTCGTCGCTCGACAGAAAGATGACCCGATGCCCGCCCTCGACGGCTGGATCCGCCGCCAGCGTGGCCGCGCCCAGGTGATTGAACCCTTTGACGAGCTTGGCCCCGGCGAACGCCTTTGCGACGATGGCGGAGGATGGAACAGCATCCGGGGCCTCAGGCGCCGGAAACAGGTTCGTCGCGTCGATGACGGTCTTGCCTTCCCAGTTCGGCAAGGCCTTGGCGACATCCGGGTGCGCTTCGTAACGGACCGCCAAGAAGATGATGTCCGCCTTGACGGCTTGCGCTAGGGTCTTGGGGATGATCGTAGGTCCGATCGCCGCCGCCTCGGATGCAATGCTTTCCGGGTCGCGCGTGGTGGCGACGGATACCTCGATGCCCTTGCGGGCGAAGGCCTTGGCCAGGGCCTGGCCGATCTTGCCGAAGCCGATAATTGCGTAGGTCACAACATTTCTCCTAATTTTGGTGACGTTAGGGTCAGACCTGAGCCATGCCGCCGTCGACGGCGAGATCCACCCCGGTGATGTAAGAACTTTCGTCGGAGGCGAGGAACGCGACGGCGTCCGCGATTTCCTCCGGCTTTCCCCTGCGACCCATGGGAATCTGCGAGGCGAACTGGGCGGCCGCCTGTTCGGCTTGCTCAGGGGTAAGGCCTGTCGTTGTTGCCAAGGCCGGGGTATCGATGGGGCCTGGGCTCATGGAATTCACGCGGATTTTGCGATCCTTCAGCTCCAGCGTCCAAGCCCGCGCGAAGCTTCGAACAGCCGCCTTGCTTGCGGCGTAGGCGCTGAAACCCGGCAGCCCCAACACGTTCGAGACCGAAGAGGTCAGGATGATCGAACCGCCGTCTCTGAACAGGGGAAGGGCCTTTTGCACCGTAAAGAACAGCCCCTTCACGTTCACATCGAAGGTCTGGTCAAAATGAGCCTCCGTCGCTGTCGCGAGCGGTGCGATCGTCCCCGCCCCGGCGTTCGCGAACAGAATGTCGATATGACCGTGTCTCTCCTTCACGACGGCATAGAGCCGGTCCAAATCTTCCAGGCGCGAAACATCGCCCACGACCGTCGTCACGTTTCCCGCGATAAGGCCCGCGGCCTCCTTCAGCTCCTTCTCCCGTCGCCCGGTGATCACGACGTACGCGCCTTCTTCGACGAAGCGCCTGGCGGTGGCTAACCCGATGCCGCTGCTTCCGCCGGTGATGACGGCGACCTTGCCTTCAAGTTTTTTCATGATGTTCGATCCTTGGTTGTGTCGCCGGGACGCGGGTCCGCCCGAGGTCAGAGCTGCGCCAGGCCGCCGTCGACGGCGACCTCGCTGGCGGTCATGAAGCTGCTGTCCGGCGATGCGAGAAAGGCGGCCACGGCCCCGATCTCCGCCGGATCGGCCATGCGCTGGAGCGGAGTCATCGCGGCGAAGACCTTCTGGCCCGCCTCGCCGAGCGCGTCCTTCGCGAGGTCCGTCGCCGTGGCCCCGGGCGACAGCACGTTCACCCGGATGCCCGTGCCCTTCAGGTCCTCCGCCCAGGTCCGCGCGAGGTTGCGCACCGCCGCCTTGCTGGCGCTGTAGGCGCTCATGCCCGGGGCGCCCGTGGTTCCGGCGCTCGATCCGGTCAGGATGATCGAACCGCCCTGCCCCATCAGCGGCAGCGCCTTCTGGACCGTGAAGATCGTCCCCTTCACATTGGTGTCGAAGGTCTCGTCAATGTGGTCGGCGGTGATCTTGCCGAGCGCAAGCGGGCTTCCCGCCCCGGCATTGGCGAAGACGATGTCGAGGCTTCCGCGCTCGGCCTTCACCGCCGCATAGAGTCGGTCGAGGTCGGTCTCATCCGAAACCGAGCCCTTCACCGCGCGGGCATTGGGCCCGAGGTCGGCCACGGCGGCGTCGAGCGCGTCCTGCCGGCGACCGAAGATGAAGACGAAGGCGCCCTCCTCGATGAAGCGCTTTGCCGCCGCGAGGCCGATGCCGGTCGCGCCGCCCGTGATCACGGCGGTCTTTCCATTCAGTCTGGTCATGACTGTATCCTTCCTTGTTCGGGGAAGCCCCCGTGACCCTGGAGATGGGTCCGCAGGAGTTAGCTGTTGAGTGCGCAAACGCGCAGATCGGTGGTGCGAAATCGAACCGGCTGGAAGGCTGATGTCGGCGCGGTAATCGCCGCAACTCTGGTCGATGTGTTAGGTACGGGCTTTGGAAGGCGCAGCTCGCGGCGCAAGATCGCACCATGATCGACTGGGATGGCGTTCGCTACTTTCTCGCCGTCGCGCGCGGAGGCTCGGTGCGCGCCGCCGCCGGGCGCCTCGGAGTGAACCACTCGACCGTGCTGCGACGCATCGCTCAACTCGAGGAACGCCTCGGCGCGCAGATGTTCGAAAAGCTGCCTTCAGGCTACCGCCTAACAGCCGCCGGCGAGGAGGTCCTCGAGCTCGCGAACCAGATGGAAGCGTCGTCGAACCAGCTGGAGACGCGCGTCCTGGGTCGCGACCAGAGCGTGCGCGGGCTCCTGCGGGTGACGCTGACGCCGCCCCTCGCGACCCACCTGCTCATGCCGGACTTCGCCGATTTCGCGCGTCTGCATCCGGACATCGAGATGGAAATCCTGTCGTCCGGCGAGCTGGCGAATCTGACCAACCGAGAGGCCGATGTCGCCATCCGCGTCGTTTACGACCGCAAAACCCTGCCGCTCAACCTTCACGGCCTGAAGGGGCCGGAGCTGTTCGGCGGCGTCTACATATCCCGCGATCGGCTAGCCGCCTGGCATGCGGGCGCGCCTGATCCCATCCGGTGGATTGTCATAAGCGCCCATGGCATTCCGGATTGGGCCAGCGAGGGTGAGGTTCGCACGACGGGGGCTCCCTTCAGGATCACGGACGCCGAGGCGCAGGTCGCCGCTGTACGGCAGGGGCTCGGGATGACGACGCTGCCGTGCTTCATCGGCGATGCCGACCCGCTACTGGTGAGGGCGCCGGGCGCCGACCTGCACCTGTACGGAACGGTTTGGCTTCTCACACAGGGGGAGACACGCAAGACCAAGCGCGTGCGGCTCTTCACCGAGTTCGTATCCCACAGGCTCGCCGCCTACGCGCCGTTGCTTGCGGGACTGTCCGTATCGCGCGACTGACGCGCGGCAGGTCGCCGACGACCCATGCAGTGGACAAGCGCCGACAAGCGGACATCCCCGCTGTCCGCTAAGCGCCGACCTTGACATTCGCGGCCATATGTTCTACTTTTGTTCCGTATGTCATGGAACAATCCCTCCCCTCCCGCCGTGATGGCGGACCTGACGCCGAAGGCTTGGCGGCGGCGGAGCCGTGCGCGCCTGCTTGGGCGGTGGAGCATCTGGAGGTGCTGGCCGAGCTTCGGAATATGGGGATGCAGCTGGCGCGCAATCTGACGCGACAGGTGTTGGCTCAGGCGGAAGCGGCGGAGGCTGTCTCAGATCAATCCGGCCAACGGCGACGACGGGTCGGCGTACATCCGCTTGGGCATGCGGCCGGCGAGATAGGCTTCGCGGCCGGCGATGACCGCGTGTTTCATGGCGCGGGCCATGCGGATCGGGTCCTTGGCCTCGGCGATGGCGGTGTTCATCAGCACCGCGTCGCAGCCCAGCTCCATGGCGATGGTCGCGTCGGAGGCGGTGCCCACGCCGGCGTCCACCAGCACGGGAACCTTGGATTGCTCAACGATCAGCCGGACATTGACCCGGTTCTGCAGGCCCAGGCCCGAGCCGATCGGCGCCGCCGCCGGCATGATGGCCGCAGCCCCCGCCTCCTCCAGCTTCAGGCAATAGACCGGATCGTCGGTGCAATAGACCATCACCGAAAAGCCCTCGGCCACCAGCAGCTTCAGGGCCCGGAGGGTCTCCTCCATGTCCGGGTAGAGGTGTTTGGTGTCGCTGAGCACCTCCAGCTTGACCAGGTCCCAGCCGCCGGCCTCGCGGGCCAGACGCAGGGTGCGGACGGCGTCCTCGCCGGTGAAACAGCCGGCGGTGTTGGGCAGGAAGGTGAAGCGATCGGGTTTCACATAGTCGACCAGCATCGGCTGGCTGGGGTCGGACAGATTCACCCGGCGCAGGGCCACGGTGACGATCTCCGCCCCCGCGGCCTCGGCGGCGGCGGCATTGACCGCATAATCCTTGTATTTGCCGGTGCCGACGATGATTCGGGAGCGGAAGGTTCGACCCGCAACGCTCCAGGAATCTTCAGCCAGGGTCTGGGTTGGTGCGTTCATCGCGATGTTCTCACTAAATTCTCCCTCCGCTGGAGGGAGCAGGTGCGCAAGGCGCATCGAGGGAGGCGAGTTTTACCGACCAATCGCCGGCGTAGCGGAATAGGCCCCCTCCACCACGCTGCGCGCGGTCCCCCTCCTCCGACGGAGGAGGAATTTAGAGTACAGGCGTTCATCATCCGCCTCCGATAAAATGCACGATCTCGATCCGGTCGCCGTCGGCCAGCGGCGTCGCGGCATAGAGCGAGCGCGGGACAATCTCAAGATTGCGCTCCACAGCCACCTTTCGCACGTCGAGGCCCAGCGCGGTCACCAGGGCGGCGACGTCGCCCAGGGCCTGAAAACGCCGTTCCTCGCCATTGATTGTAAGCTGCATGACCGCCTTCCTTAAGGCCCTTGCTTGTGGCCCCGCTCTGGCGACGATACAAGACGCCGGAATCGACAGCGCGTCATAAGCGCGGAGCTGAATGCCCAAACCAAGCCCTAAACCGGTCTATGTGCTGAACGGCCCCAACCTCAACCTGCTGGGGACGCGCGAGCCGCACATCTATGGAACCACGAGTCTGGACGACGTCCGTGGCCTTTGCGAGGCGCGCGCCGCCGCGCTCGGGCTCACGGTGGTATTCCGCCAGACCAATCACGAAGGTGAACTGGTCGACTGGGTGCAGGAGGCGAGGGCCGCCGCCAGCGCGGTGGTGCTGAACCCCGCCGGCTATGGCCACACATCCATCGCGCTGCTGGACGCCTTGAAGGCGTTGGACATTCCGATCGTCGAATGCCACCTGTCGAACCCCGCGGCCCGCGAAGAGTTTCGTCACAGGACCTTCGTCAGTCTGGCCGCCACCGGCCTGGTGTCCGGCTTCGGCGCCAGAAGCTATGAACTCGCGATCGAGGCCGCCGCCGGCCTTATTCGCCAGACCCACGCTAAAGTGTAGAGCAAGGTAAAATCCTCCCATGGCTGATAACGGGATCGACACGCGGCTGGTGCGCAAACTGGCCGACATCCTGGCCGACACCGGCCTGACCGAAATCGAAGTCGAACAGGGCGACCTGAAGATCCGCGTCGCCCGCGAAGTCACGGTGGCCGCGCCGCAAATGACCTATGCCGCGGCGCCCGTGGCCGCGCCGCAGGCCCCCGCAGCCGCGGCCCCGCCGCCGGTCGCGGCTACCGCTGCCGCCCCAGCCGCCGAAGAGCCGCAACGCGGCGAGATCGTTAAGTCGCCGATGGTCGGCACGGTCTATCTGCAGCCACAGCCGGGCTCGCCATCCTTCATCAAGGTCGGCGATCAGGTCTCGGCCGGTCAGACCCTGCTGATCATTGAAGCCATGAAGACCATGAACCCGATTCCGGCGCCCGCCGCCGGCGTGGTCCTGCAAATCCTGGTCGAGGATGGACAGCCCGTCGAATTCGGCGAGCCCCTCGTGATCGTCGAGTAGCGGAGATGTTCGAGAAAATCCTGATCGCGAACCGGGGCGAGATCGCGCTCCGGATCCATCGCGCCTGCAAGGAGATGGGCATCTCCACGGTCGCTGTCCACTCGGAGGCCGACGCCGGCGCCATGTGGGTGCGGCTGGCCGACGAGAGCGTCTGCATCGGCCCGGCCCCGGCGGCCAAAAGCTATCTGAATGTGCCCTCGATCATCGCCGCCTGCGAAATCACCGGCGCCCAGGCGATCCATCCGGGTTACGGCTTCCTGTCCGAGAACGCCCGTTTCGCCGAGATCGTCGGGGCCCACGGCTATACCTTCATCGGGCCCAAGCCCGAGCACATCCGCATGATGGGCGACAAGATCGCCGCCAAGGCTGCGGTGAAGGCCGCCGGCATTCCGGTGGTGCCCGGGTCGGACGGCGGCGTCAGCACCGAAGAAGAGGCGATGGCCGCGGCTCGGGAGATCGGCTTTCCCGTGCTGATCAAGGCCTCCGCCGGCGGCGGCGGGCGCGGCATGAAGGTGGCGCTGGACGAGGAAGGCCTGGCCGAGGCCGTCTCCACGGCGCGCTCGGAAGCGCGCTCCGCGTTCGGTGACGACACCGTATATCTCGAACGCTACCTGCAGAAGCCCCGCCACATCGAGCTGCAGGTCATCGCCGACAGCTTTGGCAACGTCGTCCATCTGGGCGAGCGCGACTGTTCGCTGCAACGTCGCCACCAGAAGGTGCTGGAAGAAGCCCCCTCCCCGGCGATCGATCCGGAAACCCGCGCCAAGATCGGCAAGGTCGTGGTCGATGCGATCCGGGCCATCGGCTATCTCGGCGTCGGCACCATCGAATTCCTCTACGAGGACGGCGAGTTCTTCTTCATCGAGATGAACACCCGCCTGCAGGTGGAGCACCCGGTCACCGAGGCCATCACCGGCATCGACCTGGTGCGCGAGCAGATCCGCATCGCCGCCGGCCTGCCGC
>Ga0302314_10017768_pt1 | contig 11892 bp, 8 predicted proteins | sample III_Palsa_N2_3_FD_200533 | JGI IMG/M metagenome (GOLD analysis project Ga0302314, IMG submission 200533) | Peat permafrost microbial communities from Stordalen Mire near Abisko, Sweden - III_Palsa_N2_3 | ecosystem: Environmental > Terrestrial > Soil > Palsa > Peat permafrost | place: Sweden...
GATATTGGCGGGCCAGGCTGCGCGTGTCTGGCGAGTTATCCACCTGCTGACGAATCATGAAAATTTTCCGGCCGAGATTGCCGAGCATGAAGCCGAGCAGGTCGGCATCGCCGAGGTGAAAAGTGCCCAGCAGCGCCGGCCGGCCCTGCGCCATCATCCGGGTGAATTCGGTCGCTTGCGGGTCCAGCGTGCAGCGGTAGCTGCGGCCGTCGGCCGCGCGCAGTTTGCGCATCAGCGACTGGCAAAAGGTGAAGAAATGCCGCCAGACTTCGGTGCGCGTGGGCGGCCGCCCCAAAATCGCGGTGAGATAGGCCTGCGAGTTGCGGCGCTGGCCCGGCATGAGCCAGACCGCCACCCAGGTGCCCCAGCCGACCAAACGTTCGAACATCGGCCGCGGAAGCAGCCGGTCGAGGCGGGTCAGGAAGAGGTAGCCGCAGTTGGGCCCCGGATTGCGCGGCAGCGGCGGAAGGTGAGACGACTTTAGCCCCATATGACCTCCAAGGTTCCGCCGACCGCCAGCGCGCGGCGCAAGTTCCGCCGGTCGCGCACGTGATCGAAGAGTTCGCGCAAGGTGAGTCCTTGGGTCGCCGCGGCGCCCGGCGCCGGCTCAAACCGCACGCGGCCGAGGGCCGCCGCGGAGGTCGGGACGAGGGCCAGGGCAAACGTGAAGGTCTCATCGCTGGCGGAGCCATGCTCGCGCAGCCAGGTGCCGCGCTCTTCGCCGCCGCAGAGAATCACCCGGGGGGAGGGGGCCAGCAGCGCCGCATGGAGGGCGTGCGCGCCCAAGTGGGCGTTGCCGGTCAAGGGAAAGAGTTCCCGCACGGCTTGCTGCCGAGCGATCAGCACTTGCTGGACCGCGCTGGGATGAATCGAGGTTTGGAACAACGTGGGGCTGGGCGTGGGGAAACTGGCGAGGTACTCCTCCAGCGCCTGATTCTCCGCAAACCGGGTGGCGTAGACAATGCTGTCGCTTTCGGTCGGCGCGAAGTCGCGGAGCACGCTGCCGATCAGCAGGCCCAATTGCGTCATGCGCCGAGTCGCCCCGCGCGGAAAGAGCTCCTTCAGCCGTTCGCGGCTTTCCGCCGGCGTTTCCAGTCCGGGATCCTCGGCGGCGGCTCCAATGATGTGGCGCTCAATCATAGGCGAGCAGACTGGCGGCATGGGCTCCGCCAAAGGCGTTGCTGGCGAGGAGGACGGCGTCGAAGCCGCGGTTGTCGAACGAAGACTGGGCGACGGTGGAAGTGAACGCGGCGCCGGAAGAACCGACGGTGCCCGGCGTCCGGCCGGCGCGCAGCGCCGCGCTGGAGATGGCCATTTCCACGACGCCGCAACTGCCGAGGGTGTGGCCCAGGCTGCCTTTCCAGGCCACCAGGGGCGCGCCGGGAAAGAGGCGCGCCAAGGTCTCGGCTTCCAAGCGGCCAGCTTCAATCGTGCCGGTGCCGTGGCCCTTGATCCAGAGCCGGCGGCCCGCCGCCGCTTCGGCCAACGGTCCCAGGCAACCGGCGAAGCCGGCGCCGTCCGGCCGATTGGCCGTAAAATGGTGCATCTCGTTGTACAGCGATTGTCCGAGCAGGCTGAGGCCGGAGTCTCCGACCTCGAGCACGGCAAAGGCGCAGCCGTCGCCCAGGCCAATGGCGCCGGTGGGACGGTCCGCGTACGGCGAGGGAAAACCGCCATTGAGAATCTTGAGCGCGTGAAAGCCTCCCGTCACGAACGGACTGATGAAATCGTAGGTGAAGATCAGCGCCCGGTCGGCCAGACCCGCCTGCAGCCGCCGGCTAGCGGTCAGCAGGCCCAGTTGAGCGGAAACGCAGGCGTGGGAAAGCAGCGTGACGTCGGGGCCCCAGCCAAAGCGCACCTGGAGTTGCTCCACCGCCTGAAACGGCGTCCCGTACGCGAGATGAGCGGCATCCTTGGTCCGCTGAAACGCATAGAGGCTGCCCACGCCAAAATTACTGCTGGTGACGTAGACGGGGTGCCGCGCATCGCCCCACGGGGCAGGCGGGATCTCCGCCACCAAGCTGTCCAAGACCGGGAGCCAGGCGGGCGGGGCCGTTTCGTCCAAGGCTCTTCCGTCGATGAGGGCCAGCGGCACGAGGTCGCCGCCCAGGCTGCCGGCGACCGGCGAGGCCTGCAGCGCGATGCACTCGGCGAGGAGGGCCGTGCAGGTTTGGTCCGCATCGCCCAAGGCGGTGCGACAGCCTGACGCGGTCAGTCGAAGGGTCACTGCGGCAGCCGGTCGGCCGGGGCGCGGGCGCGGATGAACGCGGCCAACTTGGCCACGCTGGCCAGCGCGACCCGCGATTCTTCGCTGCTGGTAATTTTCAACCCGAATTCCTTTTCGATCGCGACCACGAGCTCGAGGGCGTCGATCGAATCCAAATTGAGTCCCGCACCGATCAAGGGCTCGTCATCGGGCAACTCCTCCGGCTTTACGTCGTCGAGTTTGAGCGTCGTAACAATCAGCGATTTGAGGCGGGAAGTGAGCGGATCGGCCATGGGCGAGGATCGGAGTGGAAAACCGGGGCTGGAACTGTCACCTAGATCGTTCCGCCGCTTGAGGATCGGTTCCATGCCGGAGTGGAAATATTGGCGTCACTGTGGGGAGTGACCACCCCGAGGACAAGCCTAGGCCGCGCCGATCACGACCGACACGTTGCTGCCGCCGAACCCGCTGCTATTCTTCAGGATAAGGCGAGGAGCCTGGGGGAGCGTCGCCCGAGGTAAATTAAGCCCGGCGCACAGTGGGTCCGGATCGACCAAACAAGGGTTGCCGGGGGTAAATCCCTCGGCCAGACCCACGGCGCAGAAAGCCGCCTCCATGATGCCCGACATGGAGAGGGGATGGCCGGTGAGACCCTTCGTGCTGCTGACGACCGGCCCGTGGGAGCCAAACACCGTCTGGATCGCCACGGCTTCCGATCGATCGCCCGCGGGCGTGGAGGTGGCATGAGCGTTGACGTAGTCGACCCCCGCCGGTTCGACGCCGGCATCTCGCAGTGCCCGGCGCATGGCGTCGACCAAACCGGCGCCGTCCGGACGGGGCATCATCACGTGGTGTCCGTCGGCCGCCTGACCCCAGCCGCGCAGGAACCCGTAGATAGACGCGCCGCGAGCTTCCGCCACCCCGCGCTCCTCCACGATCATGCAGACGGCGCCGCCGGCCGCGACGAAGCCATCGCGGCCCTGGTCGAAAGGGCGCGAGGCGAGGCGGGGGTCGGCCTGAGTGGAGAGGGCCCGCATGGATGCAAAGGGCAGCACGGTCTCGGCGTTCACCTCTTCCGCCCCAACCACGACCATGCGGTCCTGGCGTCCCAGGCGGATTTCGTCGACGGCGCAGCCCAGTGCATGGGTGGAGGAGGCACAGGCGGCCGCAAAACCGCCGACCGCCCCGCGAATATGATAATGAGCCGCCAGGTTGAAGTTGAGCGTGCCGGCGATGGCGGAGACGACCCCCAGCGGATTACCGCGCTCGCCTTGGACCGCGTGCAGCTGCGCCAGGTGGTGGTGCATCAAAAAGGCGGAGCCGGCCGAGGCGCAGTAGAGTCCGGTGGCGCCGTCGCCGAGTTCGGCGGCGGTCAGCCGGGCATCGGCCAGCGCCTGTTCGACCGCGCAGAGCGCGTAGAGGCCGTGGGGCGCCAAGCTGCGCAGCGCTTCGCGCGCCAGCTGGTAACGCTCGGGATACCGCCAATCCCGCCAACTGGGCGAGTCGGTCTCGAAGTCCTTCACCGTGCCGGCCACGCGGATCGACAGGCGCGGGTTATGCAGAAACTCCACCCGGGCCAACCCGCTCAAGCCCTCCCGCAAGCTGCGGCTCACTGCCGCGCGGTCGTTGCCGATGCTGGTGATGAACCCCAGGCCGGTAATGGCGACCGAACGCATCAGCCCGCGGTCTTCCGGGCGGCCGCCAGTTTTTCGCTCACGAACGCGCAGAGCTGGCCCACGGTCCGCACCCGCAGAATTTCGTCGTTGGAAATGGAGACTTGGAAAAGATCCTCGAAGAAGAACACCAATTCGCTGATGGCGATCGAGTCGAAGCCGAGGTGATCGATCAAATCGGTGCTCGGCGTCAGCACGATGCCCGGCGTTCGATTCTGCACTGGAATATGATCTTGCACGACCGCATGGACCACCCTTTCCAGGGCGGCGGCATCCCCGGTGGTCCGCAGGCGCTCAAACGCCTCACCGACTTCGCGCGGGAAGTGGCGCAGCAAGATCTGCGGAGCCTCGGAGGGCGGAAGCGGGGAGCTGTGATTGGATGGTGGCATGAGAAGGACGTCGAAACCAGGTGCGCCAGCCTTCGCGCAGCTCCAGGGCGAGCCACCGGGCGGTGGCGGCGGCCAGGCGCGGCACGAGGCGGGCATTGAACTCGTAGCTCGTAAAGGGAAAATATCGCCCGGTATTGCGGCGGCCCCAGACTCCGCGGCGGCGCCGGCTTTGCGCGATCGCCGCCAGCCGGCGGTTGTAGAGCGCCATCAGGGCCGCCGGTCCGCCGGCACAGCGCCGGGCGAAGCCGGGGGTTTCCAGACCCGACGGCCCGGTGCGAAAAACGTGCTGCACGGCGCCCAGGTAGTACATCCCGAGGTCCAGCCGGAAGGCGAGGAGCATGAGCTCGTGGTCGCCCATGTAATAGTACTTGTCCAGATAGAGCGCCCGGAACCACCGCTCGTAGGCCACCGTGAAGTCCTGGGTGTACTGGGCGGCGAGCGGCCCGGCCGGCTCGCCGCGCAAACTGGCGGAGATCAGGGCGGCCGCGGCCGTGGCGCCAAAGGCGATCCAGTCCATGCCGGGCGAGTAAAAAGGGTCCATGAAGGCGGCGGCGTCGCCCACCAGCACCGCGCCGTCGACCGCGTAGGTGGTGGAATCGTAGGCCAGGTTGGCGCGGTAGTGCACGTCGTGATCGCGGCAGTTCGCGGCGGAGAAAAGTTCGCGGCCCGCGGGATGGGTGAGGAGCAGGGTCTTGAGCCGGTCCGCCAGCCGCGGTCCGGGCGGCAGCGCGCAGAGGCGCTGGTCGAACGTCACGCCGATGCTGACATCGCCGCCCCGCAGCGGGATGACCCAGGCCCACCAGCCGTATCCGGTCAAATGATTCGTGGCGACCGATCGGATGGCGCGGCAGCGGGCCGACCAGGCGGGAAATTTGGCCGCGAGCGCGGGATCGTCCCAGGATTTCACGCCGGTCCAGCGCGTCCAGCAGGCGGCCGTGGGATGGCGGAGGTTGGGCCGATGCCAGCCTTCCTGCCGGCCGAGCAGCGCCGCGAAGCCGGAAGCGTCGACCACCCAGCGGGCGGTGGAGAGGCGAGGCATCCCGGCGTCTTCCCATTCCACGGTTTGCGCGCCGCCCGGGGTCAGCCGGATGTGTTTCACTTTCACCGGCCGCCGCACGGTCGCGCCTTCCTGCTGGGCCAATTGGAGCACGTGCTCATCGAGCACCGCGCGATCCACCTGATAGCCGGGCAGGCGCACATTGTAGCCCGGGCCGATTTCGCTGCAGTCGGCGAGGGAACTCGTCGCGGCGTTCATCGACCAAAACCGCATGCCTTGTTTGGGCAGATGATGCTCCAGGAGGTGATCGGTCAGGCCCATGACGCGGCCCAGAAAATACGCGCTGATCTCCACGGTCGATTCGCCGACCCGGCGCTTGAAGTGCGGGTGGCGCTCCAGAATGAGCAGCCGAGCCGTGGGATTGCGCCGCAGAATGAGCCGCGCGGTCGCCGAGCCGGAGAGGGCGCCCCCGATCACAATCACGTCCCAGGCATCGCTGGCCGGAGCGATCATGCGGCGGGGACGGCCGCGTCGCCGAGCTGGAGATGGGGAGCGAGGGGCAGTTTGAGCCGGCGTTGGATGGCACAAGCCAGCAAGAAGCCGTAGAAACGCCAGCGCAGCGGCCAAGTCAGCCGGGAATGCCCCGCGACGATGGCGGTGAGCCCCGGCCGCAGGTCGAAGGGGATCTCCGGCACCATGAAGACCTCAAAACTGGCGTTGTCGTAGAAGGCGGCGATCAAGCGCTCGAAGGTGCCGGCCTGCCGTTTGATTTGCCGAGTGTAACGGCGCTGTTCGCGAACCGTCAGCGCCCGCTGATCCGCTGCGGCGGCCGCGATGGTCTCCACCGCGGCCTGCGCCGAGGCCAGAGAGAGGTACACGCCCGAGGAGAAGATCGGATCGAAGAAACCCGCGGCGTCGCCGACGCGCAGCAAGCGGCCGGAGGCGAGCTGCCGATGGAAATAGGTGTAGTCGCTGGTGACCTGATAGGGCCGGACCGAGACGGCGGTACCGCATAATTCGGCGAGCTTGGCGGAGCCGGCCACGGCCGCGGCAAACACCGCCTCGGGCGTCTGGCCCGAGGCGCGCAGCTCATCGGCGGTCAAAACCAGGCCCACCGAGGTCTTTTCGGCATCGAGGGGGATCAGCCAAAACCAGCCATCCTTCAGTCGCACCACCACGGTGTCGCCTTCCGACCGGCCCGCGCTGCGCCGCACGCCCTCGAAATGACTGTAGACGGCCACCCGCTTGGGAAAAACCGACGGTTCGGTCTCTCGCGGCACGTCGCTGGCCATGCGGTTGAGCCGTCCCCCCGCATCGATCACCCAGCGGGCGGTCACTGGGCTGGAACCGTCCGGACCCGAAAGGGACAATTGCAGGCCGCCGTCCACCGGCGTGGCGGAGTCGACCCGCGTGCCCATCCGCACTTCGGCGCCCAGCGCCGCGGCATGCTCGGCGAGCAGCTGATCGAAGCGGGAGCGCTCGACTTGATAGGTTCGATCCAAGCCGGGGATCAAACTGTTCCGAAAATCGACCGCCTGGGTCGCCTGGCCGTTGGCCGAGTGAAAGGTGGCGCCGTACTTGGGGAAGAAGCCCGCCGCCTCGACTTTCTCCCATACTCCGGCGGCCTGCAGGATGGCGTTCCCCATGGGCAGCAACGACTCCCCAATCCGAAACCGCGGGAATTGCTCCTGCTCGACGAGGAGGACCTTCCAGCCGCGCCGGCGAGCGAGCGCCGCGGCGGTCGAGCCGCCGGGACCGGCGCCCACAATGGCCACATCATAAGAAGAGGAGGAAGAAGCGGACATAGACAGCTAGGCAGTAGACTTTAGATCCCCGAATTTGCTTTGGCTGTTCCCTACGCTAAGGTAGGTTTTTACCCGCGTGAAGCCTCGTTTTCGCCGTTTATCGGCCATGGTCCTGATGTGTTGGGCAGCTCTGATCGGCCGTAGCTCCGCTGCGGCAGCCGAGTCGCACGTGACCGCCTCGCTGGTCTCGTCGGACACGGCGGTCGAGCCGGGTCAGCCGTTCCTCGTCGCCCTGCGCATGGTTCATGAGGCCAGTTGGCATACCTATTGGGTCAATCCCGGCACCGGGCTGGCCACGACCCTGAAGTGGAAACTGCCGCCGGGTTGGAAAGCCGGCGAGATTCATTGGCCGGTCCCCCATGTGCTGACCGACCGCGAGGGCAATGTCACGGGCAACGGCTACGAAGGGGACTTGCTGCTTCCCGTCACGCTCACTCCGCCGCCCGATGCTCCGGTCGGATCCAGCGTGACGCTGACCGTCGACGCCGACTGGCTGATGTGCCAAAACGTCTGCGTCCCCGGCAACGCCACGGTGTCGGGCGCGGTCACGGTCGCCGCGGCGGCCCAGCCTGACCCGCAGTGGAGCAGCCGCATTGCGGCGGTGGAAGCTCGGTTGCCCCGGTCGGACGCGGCCTGGAGCTTCGCGGCGCAGAAGGAAGCCAAGAATATCCGGCTGCACGTGATCCCGGCGGCGGGCGCGGAGGCCGTGCCGGCCAAACTGCATTTCTTTTCGACGGATGGCTTCATCGCTTATGACGGGCCGCAGGCGACTCAGCCGGACCCGCAAGGCGGCGTCGATCTGATCCTGCCGATCGCCCCGGACGGTCCGACGGACGCGACCGGTTTGCATGGCGTCCTGGCGGCGACACCGGGCTGGCGGGCGGACGGGAGTTTGCCCGGCTTGGCCGTCGACGCGACGTGGGGCGCCGCCGCCGCGGCGACCGCAGCTCCGGTGGCGGCGGCGACCGTGCCGGTGGCGGGCGGCTTGGCGGGCACGCTGGCGCTCGCGTTCGTCGGCGGGTTGATTCTCAACCTGATGCCGTGCGTGTTTCCCGTGCTGGGCATCAAGATGCTGGGCTTCGTGAATCAGGCGGGCAGCGACCGGAAGAAAGTGGTCGCCCATGGGCTTATCTTTACTGCGGGAGTATTCCTTTCCTTTTGGAGCCTCGCGGCCCTTTTGGCGATCTTGCGGAGCGGCGGCGCGCAATTGGGATGGGGCTTTCAACTGCAGTCGCCGGTCTTCGTCTTCTGCCTGACGGCGGGTCTGCTGGTGTTTGCGCTCAATCTGAGCGGCGTGTTTGAATTCGGCTTGTCCGCGACCAGCATCGGCGGATCGCTGCAGAGCAAGACCGGCTATTCCGGTTCGTTCTTCACCGGCGTGCTGGCGACCGTGGTGGCGACCCCGTGTGCCGCGCCGTTTTTGGCTCCGGCGCTCGGCGCCGCCCTGACCCTCTCGGTGGTCGCTTCTTTTGCGGTGTTCAGCGCGATCGCGCTGGGACTATCGACGCCGTATCTGCTGCTGTCGGCGTTTCCGGCGGCGATCAAGCTACTGCCGCGTCCGGGCGCGTGGATGGAGACGTTCAAGCAGCTCATGGCGTTCCCGCTGTATGCGACCGTCGGCGGCTTGCTCTGGGTCTTGGCGGGCCAGACGCAGGAGCAGAGCTACCTCGACGTGTTTTTCGGTCTGGTGGTCATCGCTTTGGCGGTCTGGGTCTATGGCCGCTTTTGCACGCCGGTGGCGACACCCGGACGGGCTCGCTTTGGCACAATCGCCACGGTGGTCTTGCTGGCGGCGGGCGTTTGGTTCGGACTGCCGCGCGCGCAGCAACCCCAAGATATCGTGTGGGAAAAATGGAGCCCCGCCGAAGTGGCGCGGCTGCACGATGCCGGCCGGATCGTCTATGTGGACTTTACCGCGCGCTGGTGCGCCACCTGCCAGGCCAACAAGAAGGTCGTGTTTCATTCCGATGACGTGCTGCGCACCTTTCGCGACAAGCATATCGCGACGCTGCGCGGCGATTGGACCAACCAGGATCCGGCGATCACGGCCGAGCTGGCCAAGTATCACCGCAGCGCGGTGCCTTTCAATCAAGTCTGGGTGCCGGGACGGGCCGATCCGATTATTCTGTCGGAGCTACTGCGTCCGGCCGATGTGCTCAAAGCGGTTGGCTCCGGGAGTTGAGCTGGAGCGCAACCAAGCGCGCCACCCTTTCCCCTGGAGCTTGCTCAAATATGACCTAGGCTGGGCGGTCGCATGTCTCCCTCGGTCGTTGGCCAGCGCTGCATCAGTGAACGTGAACCCGAACTCGGCCTGGGCGTGGTCGTGAGCGTGGAGGCCGGCCGGATCGGAGTGAGTTTTCCGGGCACCGGCGAGCAGCGGCTCTATACCCTGGGCACGGCGGTGCTGAAGCGGGTCCAATTTCGGGCGGGCGAGACCGTTGCGACCCGGACGGGCGGGGCCTTGGTCATCGAGACCGTGGAGGACGCCGGTGGGCTGCTCAGCTATCTCGGCGCGGGGCAACGGGTCCGGGAAGATGCGATTTCCGATGTGACCAATGTCAATCTGCCGCCCGAGCGCTTGCTCGCGGGGCAGGTCGATCCGGGCGACACCTTCGATCTGCGCTACCGGGCACTGCGGGCGCAGGCCAAGTTCCGGCAATCGGACGTGCGCGGCTTTCTGGGCGGGCGGCTGGAACTCATCCCGCATCAATTTTATATCCTGCGGGAAGTGGCCGGCCGCCAGATTCCGCGAGTGCTCTTGGCCGACGAGGTCGGGCTGGGCAAGACGATCGAAGCCTGCCTGATTTTGCAGCGGCTGCTGGCGGTGGGCAAAGCGCGCCGCGCGCTGATCCTGGTGCCGGAATCGCTCGTGCATCAGTGGTTCGTCGAGCTGCTGCGGCGCTTCAATTTGTGGTTCAGCATTTTTGACGAAGCGCGGTGCGTGGCCTGCGAGCAGAGCGATCCGGGTCAAAATCCGTTTCTGTCCGCGCAGTTGGCGCTGTGCAGCATTTCGGCGCTGGCGATCTTGGATAACCGTCGCGAACAGGCGGTGGCGGCCGGCTGGGATATCGTGGTCGTCGATGAGGCGCATCATCTCGAGTGGACTCCGGCCGCAGCGAGCCCAGCCTACCAGCTGGTGGAAGCGCTGGCGCGGCGCTGTCCGGGACTTTTGCTGCTCACGGCCACTCCGACGCAGCTGGGACTGACGGGGCATTTCGCGCGTCTGCGGCTGCTCGATCCGGATCGTTACGACGATTTTGAACGGCTGGTGGCCGAGACGGAGACCTACGGCCAGGTGGCGGGCGTGGCGGACAAGCTGCTGGGCAAGAGCGGGCTGAAGCCCAAAGACCTGACGGTGCTGCGGCGACTCTTCGTCCGCGATCCCGAACGGCTCGATCAGCAGCTGGCCGCGCTGAAAGCCGGCCAGCCCGGAGCGAGCGAAGCGCTGCTCAAGAACCTCCTCGATCAGCATGGCACCGGCCGGGTGATGTTTCGCAATACCCGGGCGAATATGGCGGGTTTTCCCGCGCGGCGGTTTTGTCCGGTGCCGCTGCCGACGTCGAATCTCACCCTGCTCGCCCGGGTCGCGCGGGAACTTGAAGCGGAGGAGACCGGCGCCGAACCGAGCATCCGTTATGCCTTTAAGGACGATCCGCGGATCGACTGGCTGGCCGGGTTCCTGACGGCGGAGCGGCCGGCGAAGGTCCTGCTGATTTGCAAGACGCAGCGGAAGGTCGCGGCCATCGAAGCCGCGCTCTTGGAAAAGATCAACGTGAAGCTCGGGGTCTTCCACGAAGGGTTGCCGCTCGTGAAACGCGATCGCAACGCCGCCTGGTTCGCCGAACCGGACGGGGCGCAGCTGCTGATCTGCTCCGAAATCGGCAGCGAGGGCCGCAACTTTCAGTTTGCGCACCATCTGGTGCTCTGGGACCTGCCGCTCAATCCGGGTCTGGTCGAGCAGCGCATCGGACGGCTGGACCGGATCGGGCAAACTCATCCGATCCAGATTCACGTGCCCTATTTGGCGGGCAGCAGCGACGCCTTTGTGGTGGAGTGGTATCACCGGGGTTTGGCCGCCATCGAAACGCCGCTCCTGGGTGGCAATGACTATCAGGAGGCGTTCAAAGACCGGCTGCTGGCGCTGGCCCTCGATTTTGGCGCGGCGGAGCAGCCTAAAGGTCAGAAAGCGCGGGCGGACTTTTTGGCCGAGACGATTCGCTTTCGCGAAGAACTGACCGTCCGGTTGGCGAAAGGCCGCGACCGGCTGCTCGAACTCAACTCCTTCCATCCCGCAGTGGCGGCGGCGGTGATCGACCGCATCCGCGCGGAAGACCGGGATCCCTTCCTGCGCCATTTTCTCAGCGAGCTGCTGGACCATTTTGGCGTGCGCATCAAAGAGCACGAGGAGGGCGACGTCTTTCTCGATCCGAGCCACGCCTATATCGAGGGGTTCCCCTCCATTCCTCGCGACGGCATGCTGGCCACCTTTGATCGGGCACGGGCGATTGTCCGGGAAGACATTCGGTTCATTTCGGCGGACCACGCGCTGGTTCAGGATGCCGTCGACCTCCTGGTCGACTCGCAAAAGGGCACGACCGCCTTCAGCGTGGTGACCGCGCCGAAACCTAATCTGCTGCTGGAAGCGATCTTCGTGCTCGAAGCCGTGGCCGAGGCGGCCTGGCACGTGGAACAGTTTTTGGCGCCGCAGCCGGTGCGCGTGGCGGTGGATCTGCGCGGCGGCGATCTGACCGCCGCCCGGCCCGCCCTGAGCCTGGCGAGCGACGCCCTCGACGGCAATCTCACCCGGTTTCTGGAGCTGCCC
>Ga0302314_10017770_pt1 | contig 11892 bp, 8 predicted proteins | sample III_Palsa_N2_3_FD_200533 | JGI IMG/M metagenome (GOLD analysis project Ga0302314, IMG submission 200533) | Peat permafrost microbial communities from Stordalen Mire near Abisko, Sweden - III_Palsa_N2_3 | ecosystem: Environmental > Terrestrial > Soil > Palsa > Peat permafrost | place: Sweden...
CCTCGCCAGCCATCGGCCAATCACTACCGGAGCTAGAAGGTAAGTCACAATGATCGTGAACACAGAGAGCACTTCCGCGAGTCGCCCATCTCTTATCTGCTGCCGCAGGTGAGGTGAAATACCGTAGAACGCCAAGGGCAGCAACAACGGCAACAGGAACTTGTACTTGCCGGTTCGCTTCCAATACTTGTCGACGAGCGCACTTGCCACAACCATCGCAATAATGGACCCAAAACTCCATTTGCCTATGTTCCAAAGCCTATGAAGAGAGGAAAAAAATAGACGGAAGGGAGCGACAAGAACGCTTCCGGTACCGCCTTTACTCCCTGCCGCCTTGATAACGCTGTTGGAAATATAAGCGGAGAAGGTATCCCCAGTAAGCTTTACAACACCGAGCGCAATCAGCAACGCCACAACAACAAACAAACAGAGAGTGAGAAACTTCTTTCGCTCTGCCAGAAAAAGCACACACAGACCCGCAGCAACGAGAAGAGCGGCTCCATCATTCAATCTGGTTGTGAGGGTCAATCCCGACAAGACTCCCAACGCTACCGCTAACCCCATTTGCAGGCGCATTGACCTGGCCTTGGCCAGCATCAACAACAGCACAAGCGAACAATAGATAAACGTATCCGCCAGCACGTGAAAATCGTCGAAGCGATAGGCACTGTCCTGAACACAGATCACAAACGCGCCAAAAAGCAGAATCGCTTTCTGCCAGTTCGGCCATTCAGAATGACGCAGCACAAGATACAGGCAGAAACAAAACGCTAGCAGATGGACCACCGCGAGCATCTCTATTGCGAAACACTTCGCGCCGAAGACACGCATCCATGCGGCGTTTTCCAAAACGAAAAGTGGCTGGAGCGGAATGTGAAGGTCAGCGTAAAGCTTGGCGCCAGAGCTCCAAAGCGTGGCATACCAGAACCACATGGCCTCGCCGCCCATCTGAACATTCACAATAATGGCTAGTCCGAAAAGACTGCACAGCAGTATTGCTAGCCCCTGCAGGAGGGGAGAGCTTCGGAGGATGGCAGCCACGGAGCTGGACTCTTGGCGGTCATTCATTCCGTAATAAAGCCTTTCATGGGAGCCAATAGGATGGGTCGATTGTACCCCAGCTCCATGACACCGAAGCCAGCCCACCGGAGCACGTTGAGCACATACACCATGGCCTTATCGCCAAGCGTATACCGCTCAATGCGGCGCTACTGCCGTGCGATCACACCGAGATCCTGCATGCCGTTCACAAAGTACTGCACAGCCAGCGCAACCAGTAGCAAGCCCATGATGCGGACCAGGATGCGGATGCCGGTATCTCCCAGCGCGGCGGCCACGCGTGTCGCGCTGCCCAACACCAGATAGCAGATCGCCGCCGTAATCGCGATCGCGCTAAAGATAGCCGCCATCTGCCAATAGCCTTCTGACTGATGCGCCTGCCCCACCAGCACCATCACGCTGGTGATCGCGCCCGGCCCGGCGAGCATGGGGATACCCATCGGCACAATGCCGGCATCGTCCTTGACGGCGGCCGCATCGGTTTCGCCGGCGGTTTCCTGCGTGGGCGACCGTTTGGCTTCAAGCATATCCAGACCAATGAGCAGCAGAATGATGCCGCCGGAGATCTCAAAAGCCGGCAGCCCAATCCCAAAGATGCGGAAGATATACGTGCCCGCAATGGCGAACGAGCTGAGAATAACGAAAGCCGTCAGCGAGGCCTTCCGCGCAGTGCGGACGCGCTTGGCGGCGTCCTGCCCGGCGGTAACGGCAAGAAAGGTAGGCAGCGCAGCGAACGGGTCGACCAGAAAGAAGATCGAGCTGAGCGCCAGCAGCGAAAATCGAACGTAGGCCGATCCCTTGAGGCTGATAAGCGAAGCTTCGTAAGGAACGAACATAACTGTTTGATTGTTTCACGGGCAGATTAGGAGCAGGTAAAGCGATATCAATGTCGGGTACCGGCACCATTAGGACTTGACGCCATTTTTCCCCAGGGGAAAATGGCACTCGCAGGTATCTTCACAAAGCTAGTGACATTGATACCGCTCTAAAACGCGTTTCTTCGCGCAAATCCGTATAATCTGGGTCACACGAAGGAGATTTTCGTATGCCGCTCGAGACAACTGCAAACATCTGGCACAACGGCCAACTCATCCCATGGGAAAAGGCCAACATCCACGTCATGAGCCACGTAATTCACTACGGCTCATCGGTATTTGAAGGCATCCGCTGTTACACGCAGCCGGGTGGCGCAGGCGTCTTTCGCCTGCCGGAACACATGAAGCGGCTCGTGAACTCCGCTAAGATTTACCGCATGCCGCTACCATTCACGGTCGAGCAGCTTAGCGATGCCGTGGTCGACGTAGTCGAGGCAAATGGCGTAGCCCCCTGCTACGTTCGCCCCATCGCGTTTCGCGGCTATGGCGAAATCGGCGTAAACCCGCTGAAGTCGCCGGTTGAGGTCTACATCGCAAACTTCCCGTGGGGCAAGTACGTCCCCGGCGATGCAGGAGCAGACGTCTGCATCTCAAGCTGGAACCGCCTTGCCCCGAACACCATGCCCTCGCTCGCGAAGGCTGGCGCCAACTACATGAACTCGCAGCTCATCCGCATGGAAGCCGACATCAACGGTTACTCGGAAGGCATTGCGCTGGATACCAACGGTTACCTGTCCGAAGGTTCGGGTGAAAACTTGTTCGTCGTCCAGAACGGCACGCTCTACACCACGCCGCTCGCCAACTCGGTGCTGAACGGCATCACGCGCGACTCCATCATTGTGCTGGCGCGGCAGCTTGGCATTCCCGTTGCCGAGCAGGCGCTGCCCCGCGAAATGCTCTACATCTGCGACGAAGCGTTCTTTACCGGCACGGCGGCAGAAGTGACGCATCTGCGCTCTGTGGACCGCATTCTGGTCGGCGATGGCAAGATGGGCCCCATCACCAGTGCGCTGCACAAGGCGTTCTTCGACATCGTGAACGGACTCGCACCCGACCGCTACAACTGGCTAACGCCGGTAAAGGTGCGTGAAGCCGTAACGGCCTAGCCCTAACCGCAACAAACCAGCGCGGCAGCCTTCGGGCTGCCGTCGCTTTTTGAAGGCAGAAGCTGTTGGATGGACGTAACCCTATGAGTTCTCCGAAAGAAAACAACGCCGAGAATTAGGGGGTTCCGGCTACCTCGCAATAGACTTGTACCTACGCGTGTTTCCGGGCAGTCTTCCGGAGCCGCAGTTACCAGCTTTCAGCTTTGAGGATCGTCTTCGATGAAATTGCGGTTACCCGTTCTTGCCTTGGCCCTGGCCACTATGACTCTCGGCGCCAGCGCGCAGATTGGCTTGTATCTCAACCCCATCGTCACACGCGTGAGCAACTCACAACCCGATACAGGGCCGTTCGCGTTCCTCGGCCAGAATCAGACCTCGCAGATCTTCGGCGGCATTGTGATTGGCGGCTACTACGAGGCCTACCACGCCCCGAAGTTCGATCTCAGCATCGACCTGCGTGATGCAATCGAGCATGGCAACGACGCTTCGATGAACAACTTCCTATTCGGCGGACGTATCTCCGCCAAGCCCATGAAGTATGCGATGAAGCCCTACGCGCAAATCTCCTTCGGGGAAGGAAGAACGAAGTCTCCGCTGAATCCAATCTCGGCCACCAAGTTCACCTACGACGTTTACGGTGGTGTTGACCGCCCCTTGAACAAGCACGTCGACTGGCGCGTGATCGAAGTCGGCTATGGTTCGCTGACAACGATAGGTAGCGCCCTCTACAGCGGAGGGCAGAAGGCTCCTACCGCTTCCAACCTCCTGAACTTCAGCACAGGTTTCGTCTTCCGAATTCCCTAAACCTCATCTGCAGCAAAAAGCCCACTTGCGACCTCGCGAGTGGGCTTTTTGCTGCGCTGGCATAATCAATCAGGGAAGAACACAGAGAAGACCGTACCACGATGCGCAGGGTTTTCGCTGCTGCGAACATGGACAGTGCCTCTGTGGTTGTGGATGATCTCGTGGCTAACCCAAAGTCCGAGACCAGTGCCCGTTGCGCCCTTGGTCGTAAAGAACGCCTCAAAAATCGAGCGCTGCGTTACCGCACTCATGCCGCAGCCATTGTCCGCAACGGTGACGCGAACGCCGGCAGCACCCGTGTGAGGATCATGCCCCACGCGCGTTCGCAGCCAGATTGTGCCACCCTCACCGGTCGCATCCAACGCATTGCCAATCAGGTTCGCGAAGACCTGCCGCATATCTCCGGCGAAACACAACAGCGTATCGGTCGCAGCATAACGCGTGTGTACCTCCGTGCCCAGCGTAACGGCACGGCCATGGAAGAGCGCAAGCACGCTTTCAAGAATCTCTGAAGCTCGGGTCTCAGTGGCGTCGGTGGACTGACGATGAAACTTCAGCGTCTGCGTAACAATGTGGCTTACGCGCGCGAGTTCACTCGCCGCAAGCTGTGCGTACATCCGCGTATCGTCACCCGCAGACTTCGACGTCTGGATGAGATAGAGCAGGTTCGTCACGCTTTCCAACGGGTTGTTGATCTCATGCGAAATGGAGCTGGCAAGTCGTCCCACGGCAGCCAGTTTCTCCGTCCGCTGCAACGCGGCATCACGTCGGCGGCGGTCCGTCACGTCGCGGAAGAAAAACGCAATTCCCTTGCCTACTGGAGCGGCATTGACCTGATACCAGGTGTTGCGAGGCTCGTAAAAATCTTCAAACGCAATCGAAACACGCTCTTCCATCACGCGCTTATAGCGCTTCCAGAACGGCGTGGTCTCTATACGCGGGTAAACATCCAGCAGCTTTTGGCCCACAACGCTCTGGCCTTCAGAAACCTCGTCCATAGCCTGCTGGTTCATGTAGGTGACGGTATAGGTTTCGTCGAGGACGATGACAGAGTCTGCCCCAACGCCGATAAGGTCGTGGACAAGGAGACGCTGCTCATCATGAATGTCAGAGATACGGCGGACTTCAAGCCGAGCGTCTTCGGCCAGAATGCGGGCAGCCTCAGCGCGGAGGCGAGCATCTTCCGCCCGGAGACGAGCACCTTCGGCCAGAACACGAGCGTCTTCAGCGACAAGGCGGGTTTCTTCAACAAGTACGCGGGCGTCTTCAGCGCGTTCGGCCTGGGCAATACCAGTGGCTTCGGTTTCTCCGAGAAGAATGCGAAGGAGATCGATTTCTTCACGGAGAGATTGGTGGGAATCGTGCGCAGGAGAGGACGCGCCCACAGATGCGAGGGCTTCGCCGTCGTCGAGATGGATCGGCTTCGTCATCGTGCGTAGTAGCGAAGATCAGACCGCTGCGTAGCTTAATGTGCTGGCGTGGCCTCAGCCTTTGCCGTCAGTGGTAGCTGCCGCATCCTTGATTGGAGCGAGGACGCTGGCGTCGGTGATAGGAGTGCCTGAAGGGACGAGGGCATCCCAACCGGGAAGCACCTGCGAACCGACGATCAAGCGAACACCATCCTGAAACCTAATGTAGGTATACGCCCATTGGCGGAAGACCGAGAAGCGATTGCGAAAACCGATCAGAAAAAAGATGTGTACGACCAGCCACGTGAGCCAGGCCATAAACCCGCTCCAGTGCGCGTGGAACGGCCAAACAATGCGGGCAACCGCAGCTTTACGGCCAATTGTGGCCATGTCGCCCTTGTCAAAGTAACGAAACGGCTTTTGATGACCCGCTTTGCCTTGCAGAATCAGTCCGATACGCTTGGCGGCATAGTCGCCCATCTGCATGGCAGGTTGCGCCACTCCCGGAACCGGCTTGCCATCCTGCTCAACGTGGGCAAGATCGCCAGCAATGAAAATCTCCGGATGACCTACCGGGTTGAGATAGCCGTCCACCAACACGCTGCCGCGTCTATCCGTCTCAACGCCCAGCAGCTTGCCCAGCGGCGAAGCCTGCACCCCGGCCGCCCACAGCGTGCAGACGCTCTCGATGCGCTCGTCGCCAACCATCACGTACCCCGGCTTGATGTCGGTCACGTGGGCGTTCATGCGAGTGGTTACTCCCAACGCATTCAGCTGGTCGATGGCCTTCTGCTGCAGATCTTCCGGGTACATCCCTAGAATATGCGGCGACCCCTCAAGAATGAGCACCTGGGCCGAACCCGGATCAATGTGCCGGAAGTCCCGTGTCATGTATAGCTTGGCGATATCGGATATGGCACCGGCCAGCTCAACCCCCGTCGGGCCGCCACCCACGATCACAAACTTCAGCGGCGGATGCGAGCCGGTTTCGAGCTTCTGCCGCTCCGCCAGCTCAAACGCCAGCAAGACACGGCGGCGAATTTCAGTAGCATCCTCCAGCGTCTTCAGGCCGGGAGCATACTGCGCCCACTCATCCTTGCCAAAGTAGCTGTGCGTCGACCCCGTCGCCACAATCAGGTAGTCGTAAATCAACTCCGCGCCGCTCTTCAAATCCACGCGATGCGCCACGGTGTCGAAGCCGACAACCTCATCCATGATGACTTCCGTGTGCGTGTGATCGCGCAGAATACTTCGGATCGGCTGAGCGATATCCCCCGGAGAAAGCACCGCCAGCGCTACCTGGTACAGCAGCGGCTGAAAGGTGTGATGGTTCTTGCGGTCCACAACGGTGACATCCACCGGCAGCTTCCCCAACGCCAACGCCGCGTTGATACCTCCAAAGCCCGCACCCACGACCACCACACGCGGTCGCCTGTTCCTTTGCTCGTCGGCCATCATTCCTCCGTTGTGTTCCTAGAGTACGATGCCGCACCATGCCCCGTGGTCGCATACCGAATAGAATCGCGGGTTTAGGTACGCCGACAAGCTACCAGACAACGCGAGTCAAATCCCCGCCTCTGATGCGATAACCGCGCGAAACCGCCGCTTTTGCAAATTCTTTAGGTGCCTTTGGATTTGGTTGAGGACTAGCATGAGGTCAATCCACTACTGTGCTCAGGAGACTTGGCACGGGCTTTCCCGGAGGCGAAACAGATGGCAACAGCAACAAAGAGCGCCGCAGCGCAACACCCCTCTACACGGGTTTTGACGACCAACAAACACCTGATCCGCTGGGTAGAGAAGATGGCTGAGCTCACACAGCCGGCCGCGATCCACTGGATCGATGGCTCAGAGGCTGAAAACGAGTACCTCTGCCAGAAGCTCGTCGATGGCGGCACCTTCATCAAGCTGAACGAAAAGCTTTGGCCGGGCTGCTACTACGCACGCTCCTCACCCAACGACGTTGCCCGCGTGGAAGACCGCACCTTCATCTGTTCGCTCTCCAAAGACAACGCCGGGCCAACCAACAACTGGGAAGACCCCTTCGTGATGCGCAAGAAGCTGAAGCAGCTCTTCCGCGGATCCATGCACGGTCGCACGATGTACGTGCTGCCCTACTCGATGGGCCCTATCGGATCCCCGATGTCTCAAATCGGCGTCCAGCTCACCGACTCCGCCTATGCCGTAGTGAACATGCGCATCATGGCACGCATCGGCGCTCCCGTCTTCGCCGAAATCGACAAAGACATAAAGCGCGTTGTCCCGTGCATGCACACGGTCGGCGCTCCACTCGCCCCCGGACAAGCCGACGTACCCTGGCCGCAGAACGATAACAAGTACATCGTGCACTTCCCGGAAACACGTGAGATCTGGAGCTACGGCTCAGGCTACGGCGGCAACGCTCTGCTGGGCAAGAAGTGCTTCGCACTACGCATCGCCTCCAACATCGCCCGCGATGAAGGATGGATGGCCGAGCACATGCTCATCCTCGGCGTAGAAAGCCCACAAGGCGAAAAGACCTACGTTGCCGCCGCCTTCCCTTCCGCGTGCGGCAAAACAAACTTCGCCATGATGATTCCACCCACCGGCTTCGATGGCTGGAAGGTCTGGACCGTCGGTGACGACATCGCATGGATCAAGCCCGATGCCAGCGGTCAACTCCGCGCCATCAACCCGGAGGCAGGCTTCTTCGGCGTCGCTCCCGGCACCAGCGCAAAGACCAACCCCAACGCCATGGCAACGCTCGCGAAGAACACCATCTTCACCAACGTCGCACTCACTCCCGAAGGCGGCGTGTGGTGGGAAGGCATGACGGAGGTACCCCCAAGCGAATGCCTCGACTGGCGCGGCGACCGCTGGACTCCGGAGATTGGCAAAGAAACCGGCAAGCCGGCAGCGCATCCTAACGGCCGCTTCACCGCACCCGTCGCACAATGCCCCTCCATCGACCTCGCCGCATGGGAGTCGCCCGATGGTGTTCCCATCTCCGCCTTCCTCTTCGGCGGCCGTCGCGCAACAACAATGCCGCTGGTCTTCCAGGCGTTCAACTGGTCGAGCGGCGTATACATCGGCGCAACGATGGGCTCTGAAACCACAGCAGCAGCCGGAGGCGCACTCGGCAAGGTACGCCGCGACCCCATGGCCATGCTTCCATTCTGCGGCTACCACATGGGCGACTACTTCCGGCACTGGCTGCGCATGCAGCGTGAGCTCTCCGCCACGCCACGCGTCTTCCACGTCAACTGGTTCCGCAAGGACGAAGACGGCAAGTTCCTCTGGCCCGGCTTCAGCGAGAACATGCGCGTATTGAAGTGGGTAGTCGACCGCGTACGCGGCCGCGCGCAAGGCAAGGAGACACCCATCGGCTGGACGCCGCACTACGAAGACATGAACTGGAACGGCCTCGACATGCCACGCGCAAAGTTCGACGATCTACAAAAGGTCGATCGCACAGCATGGCGACAGGAAGTCATGAACCACGAAGAACTCTTCATCATGCTGCACGATCATCTGCCGCCCGAGATGATCTACGAGCGCGAACTACTGATCTGCCGGCTTTAGCTGAAACGATAACGAGGCGTCGTGCGTCAATGAGATTATGAGCAACTCTATACTCGGCAGCACCAAACAGCTTGGCAATTCAGATATGCAACTCACCTCGATCGGCTTCGGCGCCTGGGCGATTGGCGGCGGCGACTGGCAATATGCATGGGGCCCGCAAGACGATCAGGACTCGATCGCAGCCATTCATGCTGCTCTCGACGCTGGCATCAACTGGATCGATACGGCCGCGGTCTATGGGCTTGGACACTCGGAAGAGATCGTCGGCAAAGCATTAAAGGCAAGCAGCAGCAAGCCTTACGTCTTCACCAAGAGCGCAATGACGTGGGGCGAAGACCGAAAGATTGTGCAGACGCTCAAGAAGATCCGCCAGGAAGTTGAAGGCAGTTTGCAGCGGCTCGGCATCGACGCGATCGATCTCTATCAGGTGCACTGGCCTGTGCCCGATGAAGAGCTTGAAGAAGGCTGGGCCACGATGGCCGAACTGCAGCGCGAAGGCAAGGTACGTTGGATTGGAGCTTCAAACTTCAGTGTCTTGCAAATGGAGCGTGCATTTAAGATCGCGCCGATCACATCACTGCAACCGCCTTACTCCATGATCAACCGTTCGGTCGAGCCGGAGATTCTCCCCTTTTGCCAAAAGCACGACATCGGTGTGATCAACTACGCGCCCATGCACTCCGGCATGTTGACCGGCTCAATGAGCAAAGAACGTGTTGCGGCGATGCCGGCAAACGACTTTCGACGGAATGCAAAGCAATACCAGGAGCCATTGCTGTCTCGCAATCTGGAACTGGCAAAGTTGTTGAAGGAAATCGGCAAGCGACACGGCGTAATCGCCGGTGTTGTTGCCACAGCGTGGACACTGCACAACCCCGCCATTACCGCGGCGATCGTTGGAGGAAGAAGCGCGAAGCAAGTAGAAGGCGTACTGCCCGCAGCAACGTTCCGGCTAAGCGAGGCGGAGTTCGAAGAGATCGGTACGTTCCTGAAAAAGTACCTCAGCGCGTAAGCCGATACAGAAGAAACACCAGGTCGAGGAACCGGTCGAACTTAAAACCAACCTCGGGCAGGTAACCGACTTGCTCAAAACCAGAGCGCTTGAGGAACTGTAGCGAAGCCACATTTTCTGAGTCAACACCTGCCATCAGCGAATGCTTGCCGGCGGCTCTGGCTCGCTCAATTAGCTTCTCCAACAAAGCTGTCCCCACTCCTCTGCTGCGTGACGAGGAATGGATATGAATGGTTCCTTCTACCGTAAAACGATATCCCGGCCATGCACGAAAATCTCCGAAGGTAGCGAAGCCGATAATAATGCCTTCATCCACCGCAACCAGTACCGGATAGCCTTGCTCCTGCCGAGACTTCCACCACGCAATTCTTTCTTCCAGCTTCGCGGGCTGGTCGCTATAGATCGCAGTAGAAGTAGTAAGCACTTCGTTGTAGATCTCGGTGACACGCTGAATGTCATGTTCCACAGCGTCTCTTATTTCCATCGTCTTCCTCGCTATGCCACATCGCAACTCTCATCAGATCAGATGAAAGTTGCGATGCAGCAGCTTAGTGCCCAGGCAGCGGCAGATCCATAGACCCCATACGACCCGTACCGGCATCGCGCACCACGAAACGCAGCATCGTAGCTTTGGCCACAGGCTTTACGGTGAAATCGAAGTCGGCGTTTCTGTTGGTATCGCGCAGGTTCACGTCAGCTCTGGCCTTGGCCATCATACCGTGCAGCGTATGCCCCAGCATCTTGCCTTTAGAGGAAAGGGATACAGCCATGACCGCAACCTTGGAGGTGGAGCTACCATCATCCTCCGGCTTCCATGTGAGATCGGACGCCCCCACATGAACGATGTAGGTCTCTTCCGCAGAAGCGACCGAACGATTGAGCTCGACCGTTACGTGCAACCCGTTGAGAGGAATCGAACTCTCCGCAGCGGTCGAAAGATCGTACGCTGTTGTATCTGCGGACTTCTCTTGCTGCGTGCGCTCCGTATAGTAGCCCATCCTCGTCGTCGCTGTAAGGTCGGGACGAAGGCACACCACGCGAATTTTGCGATACTGCCCTTTCGCTTCGCTCGAGGACGATGGCGAATAGCCGATGGTATAAAACTCTGTGCCGAGATCGACCGACGCCGCAATCTGTTGCGCAACATTGTTCATCGAACGAATCACTCGTCCGCCTGTAACTGGCCCAAGCTTATCGAAGTCTGCATTCGAGTCGAACGGATCCGCATTCGTAGCGAGACCGTCACCAGCCGCCTGCACAAACATCATCTGCGTTGCATCCGTCACCTCAGTCACGCCCGCCGCCGTAGTCGTAGGATCGACAGCATAGAGCGTAACGCGCGAGTCGAGCAAAACATCGGTTACATGCTGCAGCGTATCCTTCACCGTCTGCGCATCGTCATCGTCGATCGTATCGGGATCTATCGAAGGAAACCCTCCGCCAACCCAAATGATGTTCTTGCGTCCGGCGATGCGTGCGGAACCCTGCGCCATCTCTTCCAGCGCACGCAGCGACTGCTCCAACCGATCGAGCGGCCCATGGTCGGCCTTGCCATTTACCTCAAGCTTCCACGCATACTCCGGAGGAGCCGCCGCAAGCGCACGCAACAGCGCATCGCGATCGCGCGTGTACCCCTGCAATTGCTTGAAGTGGTTGTCGTAAACAGAGAGCAGAGTCGTGGGCTGCTTGAGCGGTTGCGGCTGCTTCGTTAAGAAGTCCTGCAACTCACGTCGTGCAAAAGAGCTATCCGCAAAGTGCGTATTGAGTTGATCCAGCACAAGAATATTGACCGGGGACTGACCAAACGATGAAGGCTTCGAGGCATCGAAAACAGTAGCAATGCTTGCCGCCGCGGACTCAGCAGGCAACACATGCGCCGCAGGTGGCTCAAACGAACGAACGCTCTGCAGCTTGTTGTCTTCGTAGATCTCAAAGTCTTTGCGCGTAAGTCCATCGACGGGCTTACCGTCCCTGTCCGTCACCACAACATCAAGCACTACCAGCCGTGCATTGACCGTAAGGGTCGCCGTGCGTGACATTGGCGCATCTGCGGGCTCGGACACCTG
>Ga0302314_10017771_pt1 | contig 11891 bp, 13 predicted proteins | sample III_Palsa_N2_3_FD_200533 | JGI IMG/M metagenome (GOLD analysis project Ga0302314, IMG submission 200533) | Peat permafrost microbial communities from Stordalen Mire near Abisko, Sweden - III_Palsa_N2_3 | ecosystem: Environmental > Terrestrial > Soil > Palsa > Peat permafrost | place: Sweden...
GCGACCTGATCGCGGACGAAGGTGCCGCGCTCGGGGTGCGCGGCGTCGGGCCGCATGTTGGAGAGCACGAGCGCGCGCACGATCCTCCGACCGTAGCGCTCCGGGCTCTGGGATGATGGCCTGCATGACAAACGCCCCCGCGACTGACGCCGAGCGATCGAGCAGCGATCCGCGCACGCGGCCGATCGGCGTGTTCGACTCCGGCGTCGGCGGCCTGACCGTGTTGCACGAGCTGCTCGTACGGCTCCCGCGCGAGGACTTCCTGTACCTGGGCGACACCGCGCGCTTCCCGTATGGCGAACGCACGCCGGAGGAGCTGAGCAGGTTCTCCGCGGAGGTGACCGAGGAGCTCGCAGGGCGCGGCGCGAAGCTGCTGGTGGTCGCCTGCAACTCCGCGACCGCGGCCGCGCTGCCCGCCTTGCGCCGTCGGATGATGGAGACGACGCTCGGTATCGACGTGTTGGGGGTCGTGCGGCCGGAGGCGCTGCGTGCGGTCGCTGCCACGCGCAGCGGCCGGATCGGGTTGCTGGCGACCCCGACGACGGTCGCCAGTCGGGCCTACGAGGACGCGGTCGGCGCGATCGATCCGCATGTGACGCTGCACGCCGTGCCGTGCCCGACGCTGGCGTCGATCATCCAGGCCGGCAAGCAGTTCGACGAGCGCGCCGTGCAGACGGTGCGCGAGGTCTGCGCACCGCTGAAGCGGGCGGATGTCGACACGGTGATCCTCGGTTGCACCCACTACCCCCTGATCCAGCCGATGCTCCAGCGGATGCTCGGCCCGGGCGTGACGCTCGTCAGCTCCGGGGCGGCGCTTGCGCGCCAGGTGGAGCACGCGCTGAGCACGCGCGATCTGCAGAACCCGCAGTCAGGCGAGGGCGAGTATCGCTTCCTCTGCACCGGCGATACGGAGGTCTTCGAGCAGGCCGGGACGCGCTTTTTGCAGATGCCACTCGGCCCGGTCGAGCGCGTTGAGCTCGCGACCGTCGAGGTGATGGCGTGAGCGGCGGCGAGCGCAGCTATGGGCGCGGGCCGGGCGAGTTGCGGCCGATCGAGATCGAGCCGGGGTTCATGCGCACCGCCACCGGCTCTGCGCTAATCTCGGCCGGGGAGACGCGCGTGATCTGCACCGCCTCCGCGCAGGAAAGCGTCCCCCGCTGGATGGCGGGCAAGGGCAGGGGTTGGCTGACGGCCGAGTACGGGATGCTGCCGGCGTCCACCGGCGATCGTAAGCAGCGCGACGCGACGAAGGGACGCCTCGACGGCCGCTCGGTCGAGATCCAGCGTTTGATCGGGCGCTCGCTACGCGGCGTGATCGACCTGTCGAAGCTCGGTGAACGCACGATCTATCTCGACTGCGACGTGCTACAGGCCGACGGGGGGACTCGCTGCGCCTCGATCACGGGCGCCTACGTCGCGCTCGCCCTGGCCTGCACGCGGCTGCGGGCCGAGGGCAAGCTGGAGAGCTCCCCGCTGACCGGCTCGGTCGCGGCGGTCTCCTGCGGGATGGTCGAGGGAACCGCGCTGCTTGATCTCGATTACTCCGAGGACTCGACCGCGGAGGTCGACGCGAACGTCGTGATGACCGGCGAGGGCGGCCTGGTCGAGGTGCAGGCCACCGCCGAGCGCACGCCCCTCTCGCGCGCGCACCTGGACGAGCTGCTGGCGCTTGCGGGCGCGGGGATCGAACGGCTGCGGGTGGCGCAGGAGCAGGCGCTCGCCTCATCGTAGAGCTACATATCCGAGCTCTGGCACTCGTCCTCGGCCCACACCGCGGCACCACTGGCGCGAACCGTGCGCTGTTGGAGACCTATCACGCTTGAATCGTCACCGGTGTGCCCGGGCCGATGCGGGTGGCGAGCCATTCGATGCTCGCGGTGGCCAGGCGGATGCAGCCGTGCGATTCGGCGGCGCCCAGCGTCCCCCCGAGATTGTCCAGCCCGTGGATCGCGATCTGGCCCGGGCCGCCTTCGAATTCCTGCAGTACGTTGGAGCGGGCGCTGAGAGCCAGTGCGAACGGGCCTCCGGCCTCGCCGGCCGGCATCTGCAGCGTCTCCTCGACGAAGAATTCGCCCGTGGGCGTCGGCGTCGAGGGCTTGCCCACCACGGCCTGAAAGCTTTTCAGGAGGTGGCCCTTGCTGTAGGCGCTCACGCGGCGTCCCGCGAGGTCGACCACGATGTGCCAGTTCGTCACGAGCCTGCGGGTGCCCTGCTGGGCAATCCAGCCGGTCGATCCATTGGGGCGACCGGGCAGCATCACCCGCAGCCACTGCACCCCGTCTGAACCGGTCAGGGCTCCGATCACGGGCACTGTGGTCGGCTCGCCGGTGATCGGGCCGCGGGTTGGCAGGAGCCCGGTCTGCGGGGCGCCGGCTTCGGGCTCTTGACGTACGCCGTGTGCGGTGCTCAGGACGGCAAGTTGCTGAGTCGCCTGTATACGAGCCTGAGCTGGCTGAGCCTGCACTCCGCCGGCCATCGCGGAGCCGTCGGTGACGCCGAGCAGGCATACCGCGGCGAGCCCGACGACCAAGCAGCACCCGAACCGGTGGCTCAGGATGCTCATCCGGTGAAGGAGCCCCGCTTGTGCGGGAGCGCCGGACGTGCGAGCGGGTGTTTGCGCGAGCTGTGGTGGCGATGTTTGAGCGAGGTGTGGTGTTTGCCGGGTTTGCCGATCGTTCGCGAGGAGATCGGTGCCAGCGGGGTCGTCGTGACGGGGGTCGCACCCGAGCCGACGGCTTCCGCGAGCGTGTTCGCTTCCGCGAGCTTGGCCGCTTCCGCGGGCGTGGTCGTTTCTATGCCACCACCACCGCTGCCTTCACTGCCACCGCCACCACTGGCGCTGGAGGCGCAGTTGGACGTGGTGATGGTGTTGTCTTCGAGCGTCACCGCGGCGGTCTGCGCGAGCAGCCTGCCGTGGATCGTGGCGGCCGTATTCGCGGTGATGCTCGCCGAGGCCATGATCGTGCCGACGAAGCGCGTGCCAGTGCCCAGCGTCGCGGAGGAGCCGACCTGCCAGAAGACGTTGCACGCCTGCGCGCCGTTGATCAGCGAGACACTGGTGTTCGAACCGGTGATCAGCGTGGAGCCGATCTGGAAGATGAACACCGCGTTGGGGTTGCCTTCGGCGTTGAGCGTGACGCTTCCTGAGGAGAGCAGCAACGAGCTCGAGGCGGTGCGCACGCCCGGCGAGAACGTCTGCCCGGCGAGGTCGGTTCCGGCCGAGCCGCTGCTGGGACGGGAGGCGGCGTTGTTGTAGGCCGTCGTCAGGGCGTTCTTTGCTTCGATCGCAACCGCGTCGTCTACGTGAGTCGCGCCAAGCACGTGCGGCGCGCCGGTGACCGATGAGCCGGGGCTCAGCCCCAGGTCGCCGAACATCGTCGTCGGGCCTGTGTTCGTGACGGTCGAGCCTGCCAGCACAGAGAAGCTTGCGGCCGTTCCCAGGCCGACGGTGGCAGTGGCGCCGAGGGCACTGCTCGCGAAGATCAGGGTGAACAGCGACCCGAGCAGCACGAGTCCTGCTCGGTAGGACTTTGGGACGCCACTTTTCATGGGCGTCTCCTCACTGCGGCATCGAGCGCCGCGATAGAAGGGGAATGGCTCCCCGGCCTCTTCGACCTGTATGTCAACCGACAGTTCGCCTCTTCAGGATGAGCTGAGCCAGGGTGACTCAACGTATGTTGCGCGCGCCATGTCCGCGTCGCGGCCGTCGCGGAGCGCTCGAGACCCGGCGCCGGGGCGGGTGCTCGGGCTGAGCGGGCTCCGGCTCTAAACCCGTTCCCGCCCGCGCGGCGAGCTCGCGGCGGGAAGCGACGCCGAGCTTGCGGTAGATGTTGCGTGCGTGCGTGCGGACCGTCTCCACGCCCACTTGCAGGGCGAGCGCGATCTGAGCGTTCGAGCGGCCCTGCTGGAGCAGCGGCAGCACTTCGCTCTCGCGCTTGGTCAGCAGGCGCCCTCCCGCAACCAGATCGCTGCCCCGGCCTGCCGTGGCCCGCGGGAGCACCTGGAGTCCCCGCGAGGCGAGGTGGATTGCGTTGATCACATCGCGCGACTGGGCGTCCCTGCCAAGGCAGGCGCTAGCTCCAAACGCGAGCAGCTGCGCACACTCGGCCGGCGCGGGATCGTTCCCGAGCAGGAGGAGTCGAGTGGCAGGATGGGAGCCGCTCAGCTCACGGATCTCGGCCAGCTTCCCCAGCGCGCCGATGTCGAGGATCGCCACATCAGGGCGGTGAGCGCTCAGCACGACACCAATGCGCCTGTGCTCCACCTCGGCGGCGAGGATCGCGAGGCTCGGATCGCTCTCGAGCAACTCCCGAAGCCCTCTGGCGAAGAGATCGTCGAAGTGGGCGATGACGACCGTGATGGGGGTATGTGGCGGCATAGGCGGCCCAGGCGTGGGCCAGCGCTCAGGACCTCATCGACAGAAGACAGCGCCAGGGTGAGCCCCGCCTAACCCTCTCTCTCCCCCACCACTACCCCCAAGATCACCCCACAGGAGGAAAGAACCATGCCCCTACTGTCCTCAGCATGTAAAGCATGGCTCGTCTGCTGCTCCCGGTCATCCTCGCGACGACGCTGCTCCTGCCCGCAACGGCTCGAGCTCACAAGTCGATAGGGCACCCAACCACGAATCCCGTGGCGCTGTCGTTGAGGCTCGCCGAGCGGTACTGGCATGGCGTCCCAGGATGCGGCGCACCGACGATTTTGACGAGTGCTCATCAACTTCCCAATTCCAACTACGAAACTGTGACGAGCCCTGAACCTAAAGATTCCGTTGTCGAGATGTGGACCGAAGTACAAAAGTGCACGATCACGATCAACGCCTCGCTGTGGCCAAGCTGGCATCTGGATGATGAAAACTTCCAATGGTTTTGTGACGCGATGACGCATGAGGTCGGACACCTCTTCGGTCATCTCGACAGCGGACAGACGAACCCCGCATCGATCACCTATCCGTTCCTGGACGGGACGAGTCCCAATTTCAACTCTGTCCCCGACTGCCGGGGAGTCACATTGCAGTACGGCTCAGAGAAAATTCGTGACGAAGAAACATTCCGCCGTCACTGATCGCCCCGATGGCGTCAGCCCAGCTGCTGGATCACGATCGAAGCAGCCGCGGGATGCGTGCCTCCGGCGATCGGCGTGATCGTGAGCGCCGTACTGTTCCCCGCCGGATTGCGAACCTCGACCCTCGAGCCCGGAGCCGTGGTCGTGACGAGCGCATCGCCGACGATCTGACTGGTACCGGTCGCCCGCCCATACACCGTATAAGGCAATTCGACCATCCCGCCCCCGGAATCGAGCGCGAGCACCAACTGCCCCGCCTCGTCCACAGACACCGAGAAATCCACGCTGTACGTGCCGACGCTCGGCAGCACGAACTCGGTCGCGCTGAGCCTGACGATACCGCCCGCCGCAGGACCGTTCTCGGGAAACTGAACCGGGATCCCAACTCCCACGGTTGCCGCATTGTCCGGCGGCATCAGAGCGTAGAACTCCGCGTATGCCGACGATCCAGCCGCGCCTTCAGGCCCTGTCGGACCCACGGCCCCGGTCGCTCCCGTCGGCCCAACCGAGCCCGACGGGCCCGCCGCGCCTGTTTCGCCCTTAGGGCCCGCGCTTCCCGCGACGCCAGCTTCGCCTTTGGGTCCAGCCGATCCCGCGATTCCGGTTGCGCCTGCTTCGCCTTTGGGTCCGATTGCTCCTGTGTTGCCGATTGTGCCTTTGGGACCTTCGGGCCCGAGTGCTCCTGTGGAGCCCGCCGTGCCTTTTGCTCCTTCGGGGCCGATCGGTCCGGTGAAACCTGTGTTGCCGGTAGTGCCTTTGGGTCCGATTGGTCCGGCAAAGCCCGTTTCACCCGTGGTTCCGGTTTCGCCTTTCGGCCCGGCTGGTCCTCCAGACCCGGGGGGGCCCGTGAGGCCGTTTGGTCCCACGGATCCCGTCATGCCCGTGGCCCCATTCAATCCGGTGGCCCCTGGCGCTCCGCTGGAGCCCGCCGTGCCGCTGAGTCCCGTGAGCCCGATCAGCCCCGCCGGTCCGGGCGCCCCTTCGTTGCCGGTCAACCCACTGGAGCCCGTGATGCCCTGAGCGCCTTCTTGGCCGGTCAGGCCCGTCGTGCCCACAGCGCCAGGTAGTCCCGGTAGTCCCGCAAATCCTGCGGCTCCCGTGGCACCCGTGGCGCCGGTGAGTCCGGTTGCTCCCGGAGCTCCGCCGGAGCCTGTCGCGCCCGACATACCCGTGGCGCCGGTGAGTCCCGTGAGTCCGGTCAGCCCAGCGAATCCTGTGGAGCCTTCTGCTCCGCCCGGGCCGGGTAGCCCCGCAAGACCCGCCGGGCCGCGAACACCTGCGTGTCCGCGCCGTCCGCGTGGTCCTGGGGTCGGCCGTGCTCGTCGTTGGCACAGTGATGGGCGTGCAGGACCGACCCGCCCTGTAAAAGCGGCCGGCGTACACGATCGAGCGGAGGTTGACTGGCCCAGCGCGATGCCAGGAGTCATGGCCACGTTTCCTGAAAGCCACCACGCACAGGCCGCCACCGCGAGCACGTCGCAAAGACGTCGCCGCGCCAGCCGACGTGGGTCGATTCGCCTGAAAATTGCCATTACTTCCCTCTCGACAAGCAGGGCCAGCCGCAATCGCGTAGTTGCCCACATTCGTGACTGTGGACTTTCCGCACCGGGGAGTCGGGGGGCTTGCCGTGCAGAAAGGCTCGGGCAGTCCGTCGGGCGCCTACCCGGACCCGCTCACGTTCTTCGTAGAAGTGATAGAGTCCCGATAGCCGATACCGTTGCAGATGATAAGCACGGGATTCACTGCGCAGGACCGATCGGCTGTCTGCCCGCCACAGCGAGCAGGCCGGTCCCGCGTCGGGCAAGGCGAGGTTCCGACTATGGATGGTTCAAGGGAGCGGCTCTCGGGTAGATGGGTCGTCCCTGCAATGCTCGCCACCTTACTGTTGGAGTGCTATCGCTGTGCAAGGAGTGAGATGCTGGCTGCCGAGGTGAAATGGCTCTCGCAGCAGGTACTCACCGATCCCTTGACCATGCTAGAGGTCGAGGATGAGCACCACCGCACCTTGGCCGGTGCGCTCGCGCTGGCGGTCGACGCGAAGGACGCCTCCACCCGCAGTCACTCTCAGACTGTCTCCATTCTGTGTGCAGTGATCGAGACCGAGCTCGGCTTCAAGCCCGAGGAGGTGAGCCGGATACGCCTCGCCGGGCTGCTGCACGACGTTGGCAAGATCGGCATACCCGACGCGATCCTGAAGAAGCCGGCCAAGCTCAACGTCGAGGAGTACGAAAAGATGAAGACCCATTCTGTCCTCGGCCACGACATCGTCCAAGCAGCCGACATGCCGATCGAGGCCGACTGGGTGCTTCACCATCACGAGCACATCGACGGCGGTGGCTATCCCGATGGCCTGGCCGGTGCAGACATTCCCCTGGAGTCGCGCATAATCCACGTCGCCGACGCATTCGAGGCGATGACCTCCGACCGCCCCTACCGGGTCGCACCCGGCGAGCAGTTCGCTGTCGGAGAGCTGCGAAGGAACGTCGACACCCAGTTCGACTCCGGCGTCGTTGCGGCACTCTTACGTGTACTCGACGATCGCCCGGAAGGCGTCTCGATCATCCTCCCGCAGCCGTCGCCTCGACCCTCTCCTCCTGCCGCGCCTCGCTATGTTGATGTGCACGCTCTCACGAGCTCCGGCGGTGAGCCAAGAGATCGGTATCCGCCCGGCGAATGAGGTCCTCGGCCGAGTCGTCCTCGCCGAGCGCCGTGAAGCCGACCGTGATCGAGCCCCTGATGGGACCCGCCGCCAGAGCATTGGACACGTCGGCAAAACGCATGCGAACATGCTCGACGTCGGTATTTGGCAGCACACACACGAACTCATCGCCACCGAAGCGCATGATCAGGTCATAGGAGCGCAAGCACGCCCGTAGGGAGTCGGCGACGGCGACGAGCAGAGAATCTCCAGCGAGATGACCGTCGTTGTCGTTGACTGCCTTCAGACCGTCGACATCGACGAAGACGACCACCAGATCTTCGAAACCACGACGTGCGCGATCCATCTCCCGCTGAAGCTGCTCCATCCCCGCGCCTCGCCGCCGGACGTGGGTCAGCTCATCGGTCTCAGACGCCTCCCGGTCCACCGCGGCCTGGGCACGATCGCGCGCCGCCAGGGTACGATCGCGCGCGGATGAAGCACGTTCCTCGGCCGCTCTGGTGCGCTCATCCGCCGCCCTGGCGCGATCATTCGCGGCGCTGGCACGATCATCCTCCGCCCGCTCACGATCTCGCGCCGCCCTTAGCGTCTGCTCCTCGCGCGTGTCCGGCCCGAGTGACTCGTCGATCGTCTGCACCCGCGCCTGGGCGTCGGTGTCCCTCGTATCGGCTGTCTGATCGCGCGCCTGCGCCACCTGGTCACGCTCATCCGCCGTGATCTCGCGCGTCCTCGCGGTCCGCAGACGAGCGCGAGACTGGCCATCTCGGAGATTCGTCGCATGCTCACGATGCACACTGCTTACGTCACGAACCCGTTGATCAGCCCCCACAGCGGATTCCTGGTCGCTGGCGGCCTGGTCCTCGTCGGAAGCGCTCTGATCGCCGTCTGAAGAAGTCTGATCGCGGTCGGAGGCCGTCTGATCGCGGTCTGAAGCGGTCTGATCTCGATCGGAGGCCGTCTGATCCCGAGCCGCGGCGACCTGGTCGCTCGCCGACGCCGTCTCGTCGCTGGCGGACGCCACCTGATCGCGGTCTGAAGCCGCCTCGTCCTGCGTCGACGCCGCTTGGTCGTGATCTGCAGGCGGGTGGCGCGCGTCAAACGCAGCCGACCTGGCTGGGTCGTCGATGCTGTCCCGTTCAGCGGCGGACCGACCCGTCCGTGGATCTGCGCCTGCCAGCTTGTCATCTGAGCCGTGCAAGAGCGTACCTCTAGATCAACACAGTATCAAATGATTCTAGAAAGCGGATCGCGAGCCCCAACAGAGAATCGACTCAGTTCTCGAGTATCTGCCGGAGTTCCCCAGGAAGAGCCATCGGGTCGAATGGCTTTGCGATCACCCCGCTCGCGCCGAGTGAGAGCAGGCGCTCCCGTTCGGCCTCGCCGAGCTTCGCGGTCAAGAAAATGACGGGGACTTGTGGCGAGAGCACGCCATCTCGCATGCGCCGGAGCGTGGCTGGCCCATCGAGGCCGGGCATCATGACGTCCATTAGGACCGCATCGAACGGCCCGTCATCATGTGCGGCTTGCAGCGCGGCATGGCCCGATGGAGCGGATACCACGGTCCACCCCCCAATACGCTCGAGACTGATCGAGGCGATGGTGCGGATCGCCTCCTCGTCGTCGACGAGCAGCAGTCGCTTCATGCGGCGCCCGCTTCAGACGCCAGCGGCAGCGTGAAGTAGAACGTACTGCCCACCCCCACCTCGCTCTCGACGCTCAGCTGCCCACCGTGGTGGGAGACGATGTCGCGGGCGATCGCGAGCCCGAGACCGCTGCCGCCCTTCTCGCGAGCGTCTGACGAGTCGACTTGACGAAAGCGCTCGAAGATGCTCTCCAAGCGGTCGGCCGGGATGCCGCGGCCGGCGTCCTTGATCGAGAAGCGCGCGAGCCCATCATCGGAGATGACCCTGATAGTGACGGTGCTCGAGCGCGGCGAGAACTTGATGGAGTTGCCGAGCAAGTTGACAAGCACCTGGAGGATGCGGTCAGAGTCAACGGAGACGGTCGGGTCCTCCGGTACGTCGATGTCTAGCGTCACTTTGGCCTGCGTAGCGGACATCTGGACGACCTGTATCGCATCCTCCACGAGCTCTGATGCCTTGACCGGGGCGAGCTCGAGATCCATGCGTCCCGCATCCATGCGCTCGATGTCGAGGACGTCGTTGATCAGCCTGACAAGCCGATCGGTATTGGTGACGGCGAGCGCGAGCATGCTCTGAGCCTCCGTGGGCAGCTCACCAAAGACGCCGCCCTCCAACAGCCCCAGCGAGCCACGGATCGAGGTCAGCGGGGTGCGCAGCTCGTGACCCACAACCGAGATGAACTCGTCCTTGACCTGCTCGCTTTCGCGTCGCGCCTGCTCGGCGGCCGCGAGATCGCGCAACGACAGGTACTGGCGGGCAGCGACCAGCCCTCCGATCATCGTCAGGATCAGGACGAGGCTCAGCTCGGGAAAGAACGGCTTGTTCCAATCCACGCCGATCAGCAGGCCGAACCCGATCGGCGCGGTGAGGTACGGCAGCCAGCTCGCGCGCGGGGCCGGTTGACTCCACTCCCGCACCGCCATCATCTGATCCCCCGAGGTGATCGGCTGTTGTGCAATGGCTGCGAGCGCGAAGAGCAGGAACTCCAGGACAAAGAGCGTGTCGATCGGATCGCCGCTTTTGTAGGTGTTGTGCAGCACCCCGTAGCCGTAGACGACATCGGCGACGATCGACGCAAGCATCCCGGCGGCGACGAGTAGCAGCGCCACCCTGAGGCTTGGGGGGCTGCGGCGCAGCAGCACGGCCGCCAGGCCGGCGAGCAGGATCAGGTCGCCCACGGGGTAGGCCAGCGAGACGGCCATCGCCAGCGTGCTCTGCCCGCCCGCCTGCGCGGTGGGGCCGAGCACGAAGTACCACACGACGGCGCCGCCACCGAGCACGAGCGTCGCTCCGTCGAGCAGGATCCGCAGGCGCTTGGCTCGAGTCACCGGAGCGACGGGGACACGCAGCAACGCGGCGAAGAGCAGCCCGTAGAAAGACAGGAAGAACGCATCCGCGATCGTCGGAAAGGGCGGTTCGTTGTATTCGATGTTGTACTTCAACAGGAAGATGTCGGCGATCGTCTCCGCCGCCATCGCAGCGCTCATCACCCACCAGAAAGAGCGCAACTCGCGAGACCCCTCGCAGCGGCGAGCCGCCAGCAACGTCGCGCACAACGCAGCCATGTCAGCAGGAATCAGAAACGCTTGGCCCAACTGCTGCTTGCCAGGTAGCCAGTGAAAGAACTGCCAGCTCAGATACACCAGCAGATACGCCGCAAGACCAAGAATCGCCGCGCGTGAGGGCGTGAGCGTCGGCGATGCAACCTTCTCGGTGCGCTGATCGACGTTGACGGCGCTCACCACTCAGCGGAGCATGATCAGATATGAACAGCCGACTGATCCTAGCACTCGGACTACCTTAGATCTCCCACGTCTCCCGACCGACCTCGATCGCGACCTCGATGCCCTCTCCCGCGGACCCCTTCGGATCGATGGGGGAAAATACGGATGCTGGCAGCCCCGGTGTGCCAATAGGCTGGTCGTGGATGGTGTGTAAGGCGATCGTAGGAGGCTCCTCTTGAGTGTTGTGAGCGTGATGGGTGCTGTCTTCAACTTGAATCATCCGGCGCATACGGTGGACTGGGAATTCATCCACCTGTCGGTGGCGAATGTCGTGGTGATCGGGCTGATGTTGATCGTGTTCGTGCTGGCGATCCTGTTGCCGTTCCCGGGGGCGGCGGGGCGAGATGCCGCCCGTCGCGGTGGAGGCTCGGGATGAGCACCGGTTCGGGTATCCCTCCAATTGTCCCGTCGAAGTCTTGGACCGTCAAAGTCCGGGAAAAGGGCGTCGAGTCGCTGCCGCCCGAGCGGCTCCTGCCTGACGGGCAGCCAACCTATGTGGCCTCCTGGATCTACGTGTTCGGTGTGGCGAGCATCGCCTCGCTGGTCGTGATCATCGGCTCCGGCTGCGTCCTTGCCCTGAAGGGGCCCGCCTGGTGGCATGAGACCGGGGTCGGGCACTTCTTCAACAGCATCCACCTGTGGAGTGTGGAGCTGTTCTTCTTCGCGATGGTCGTGCATCTGTGGGGCAAGTACTGGATGGCCGCCTGGCGTGGAGGTCGTGGCCGCGTGTGGGTCACCGGC
>Ga0302314_10017772_pt1 | contig 11891 bp, 8 predicted proteins | sample III_Palsa_N2_3_FD_200533 | JGI IMG/M metagenome (GOLD analysis project Ga0302314, IMG submission 200533) | Peat permafrost microbial communities from Stordalen Mire near Abisko, Sweden - III_Palsa_N2_3 | ecosystem: Environmental > Terrestrial > Soil > Palsa > Peat permafrost | place: Sweden...
ATCGCGTTCGCCGAGATCGGCCATCACGCGGGTGCGGATCGCGTCGAGCTCAGCACCGAGCTGCTCGATCTGCTCTTCTGTCAGTTGGGGTTTGGTGGTAGTTGCCATTTTCAGGTCCTCTCCTGTAATTGGACTAAAGCTCGAGTGCGACATCGCCGGCGGGGACGGACACGCACAACTGGATGTCCTCGTCCTCCTCGTCGGAGATCTCGCCGGTCAGAAGGTTCTTCACGGCGCCGGCCTGCTTGCGGCAGGTGCAGGTCTGGCAGATGCCCATCCGGCAGCCGTATTCAGGGGTCAGCCCCGCAGCCTCGGCCTGCTCAAGCAGCGAGCCGGCCGCGATGTCCGCGGTCAGTCCGCTTGAGACGAACCGCAGCGTGCCCGTTGCCTGCGCGCCGGAAACCTGCAGCGTCGGGGCGGTGAAGGTCTCAGCGACGGCATGTGGCCACAGGTCCTTGGCCGTTTCAAGTAGTTGCGGTGGGCCGCAGACGGCGACGTGCGCGTGCGGACCGACGTGGGCGAACTGACCGGCGCCGAGGTGGGCGTCGCCCTCGCGGGTTGCCAGGTAGTGCAGCGAGAGGTTGGCGTGCTTGCGGGCCAGCGTCTCGACCTCGTGGCGGTAGAGATGATCGGCGCTGGTGCGCGCGTAGTGGATGAAGTCGATCGGACCGCTGTGGCCGTCATGCAGCAGCGTGCGCAGCATCGAGAGGGTCGGCGTGATGCCGCTGCCGCCACTGACCAGCACCACGTGCTCAGGACACTCGGCGGGCAGCGTGAAGTCGCCCGCAGCTTCGCTCAGGTGCAGCAACATGCCGGGCTTCGCGTTTTCACGCAGATAGTTGGAGACGAGGCCGTTGTCACGCAGGGTTACGGTCAGCTCCAGCTGGTCGCGATCTGGTCTGGAGGCCGGCGAGAAGGTGCGGATCTTGCGGACGCCGTTGATCTCGATGCCGACGCGGACGAACTGTCCCGCCTTGAATCCCTTGAAGGCGGTGTTCGGCTTGACCGTCAGCGTCACGCTGCGATCGGTCTGCCGGTGTACACGCGTAACCAGCGCCCGCGGGTCAGCGATCGTCAGAGTCGGCGCGATCAACTCGAGGTAGCGGTCGATTCCGTGCGGACCGAGCAGTGAGTCGACAAGCCGAGAAGACAGGATTTTCCTGCCGGGAGAAAGTGTACGAGTGTTCACAATACGTATAGTTGCGTTTATTCCCCGGCTCGTCAAGGGCTAAACTGGCCGGTGTGAGCAGGACCACACAGTGAACGCGCGTACTCAGCCCGAGCCCACTGGGGCGCAGGAGCTCGACGAAGCAGCGACGATCCGCTCCCTACCAGCCGAACGCCGCACCCAGGCACAACGCCGCGAAGCGACTCGCCAGGCGCTGATGGAGGCCGCGCTGCTGCGGATCCAAGCCGGCGAAAGTTTCGACACGCTGTCGTTGCGCAGCGTGGCGCGTGACGCCGGCGTCGTCCCGACCGCGTTCTATCGCCACTTCGCGAGCCTCGAGGAACTCGGCTTGGCGCTGGTCGATGATTCGTTCAGGTCACTGCGGGCGATGCTGCGCGGCGCCCGCGAACCCGGCCCCGACGCGGCCGTTCCGTTGTCGGTCGAGAACCTGACCGCCCATGTCCAGCAGAACCGGGACTACTGGTCGTTCATCGTCCGTTCGCAGGGCTCGACACATCTGCGCCACGCGATCCGCACCGAGATCCGGCTGGTGGCCAGCGAACTGGCGACCGACCTCGCGCGCTTCCCGGTGCTGCGAGAGTGGACGACTGACGACCTACAGATGGTCTCCTCGCTGTTCGTCAACTCGATGATCTCGACAGTCGAGGAACTGCTTGAGGCGGCGCCGGGCGACACCCGCCGCGAGGCCGAGATCGCCGCGGTGGCGACCAAGCAGCTGCGGCTTGTGGTGCTGGGGATGCCGAAGTGGCGCAGCGGCACGCGCCGATGACCGGGGTGGACTCGGGGGATCGCTACATCGAGGCGCTGGCACTGCTGGCGGTCGACGTCGGGATGAACGTGCAGCCGGGACAGGTCGTGGCGATCACAACCGAGCCGGGGATGGAGAAGTTGACCCGCGCGATCGCCGAACTGGCCTACGCGCGCGGTGCTGTCTACGTCGATCCATGGATGTTCGATGTTCATGTCAAGCACTCGCGGCTGAAGCACGCGCCCGAGGACACGTTGGGCTGGATCCCGCCGTGGTTTGGCGCGCGGCTGCGCGCGCTGGGTGAGATCAACGCCGCCTGGGTCACGCTTCGGGGGCCGATCGCGCCGAACCTGCTGGAGGACATCGACCCGGTACGGGTTGGCCTTGACACGCTGCCGCGGGTCCCTGAGAGCGGCCCGTTGATTGGGGCGGGCGCGTTCAACTGGTCGATCATCCCCTCGCCGACCCCCGGCTGGGCGGCCGGGATCTACCCGGAGTTGCCGGTTGATCAGGCGGACGAACGGCTGTGGGAGCAGATCGCCCACATCTGCCGCCTCGACGAACCCGATCCGAAGGCGGCGTGGCTTGCGCGGCTTACCCAACTTGAGGCGCTGGCGGTTCAGCTGAGCGAGTTGAAGCTCGACGCGGTCAGGTTTGTCAGGCCTGGGACCGACTTGACGGTCGGTCTGCTGCCGAGTTCGAAGTGGGTGGCGGGGCGCGACAAGACGGCGTTTGGCGTGACCCACACCGTGAACATCCCGACGGAAGAGGTGTTCACCGCCCCAGACCCCGAACGGGTCAATGGCTACGTCGCCGCAACCAAGCCGCTGTTCCTTTACGGCGGGATCGTCGACGGGTTGAAGGTCGGGTTCGAGCAGGGCCGGGTCGTGGGTGTGGAAGCCGACCGCGGCGCTGATGCAGTGCGGACGCTGGTCAAGCGTGACGAGGGCGCCGCGCGGCTTGGTGAGGTTGCGCTGGTCGACCGCGCCAGCCGGATCGCCGAGTCGGGCACGGTGTTCTACGAAACGATCCTCGACGAGAATGCGGCGAGCCACATCGCGCTCGGCCGTGCCTACCCGGTGAACGTGTCAGATCCAGCCGATCTCGAGCGGCTGAACGTCAGCGCGATCCACATCGACTTCATGATTGGCGCCGACGACGTAGCCGTCACCGGGCTACGCGCCGATGGCAGCGAGATCCCGCTGCTACGCGACGGCGACTGGCAGATCTGAGCGCAGCCCGCTCGCTACGCTCTCCCGCAGCGATTGGAGAGGTGCCGGAGCGGTTGAACGGGCACGACTGGAAATCGTGTGACGGGGGAAACTTCGTCCGGGGGTTCGAATCCCCCTCTCTCCGTTTTTGTCCTGAGTCGGGACCTGTGTCTCACTGGTCGATTAGCAGGAATCCGGTTCTGGACCCATGCGCAAGCCGGTAGGCTCGGTCCCTCGCAGGGCCATCGGGAACGGATGCCGACCCCTCGCTAGATGAGTTGCTTTGGTGCAATCGCGGGACAACGAGAGGGTCAGGGATGAAAGCTTCAAGGGTTGGGTTCGCCCTACTGGTCGCTGCGCTGACGTTGACCGCGTGGGTCGGTTCGGCGTTTTCGGACACGGATAGCGACAACAACGAGATGGAGTTGAGCATTCCGCAGGCTTCGGTGCTGGGAGTCAACGTCGGCCAGGATGCGACCTGGACGTTCAACGTATGGAACGACGGCGGCTACACGATGCCGGCCGGAACCACGGTCGTGAATGAAACGCTGGCGAGTGGCGAGACGTTCGTCTCGCTCAGCAGCAATGAGAACCTCGCGGGCACCGGCGGCGCGACCGCTGGAGACCCCACCTGCACGCAGTCGGGACAGACGGTCACATGTGATCTCGGGGCGATGCCCTCCGCTTCAGGGTTGAGCGTGGCGATCAAGGTCAAGGAGACCTCTTCCGGGAACAAGAAGGAATCCGACTCGCTGACGGTTCCGCCAGACGACACATCGGAGCAGCCGGGCGACAGCGGCGGCATTGCCACCCAATCACTCGTCGTAACGGGGGCAGCGGCTGGGCCGACACCTGACGTCGACACCGGATACGACGACAACATCGGGCAGGCCGGAATGAGCGTCGGCGGATATACGATTCCGAACGGCAGCGGCAAGGCGTACTACGAGTACGGGACGAGCAAGTCCTATGGCAAGCAGAGCAAGCCGAAAGACGTTTCAGGCTCGAGGAAGGTCAACGTCGCGGCGATCTTCACCGGCCTGAGGCTCGATAAGACGTATCACTTTCGCCTGGTGGTCGTGATTAAGGGCAAGAAGTACTACGGCAGCGACTCGTCCGCGACGACTTTCGGCGGGAAGGGGCTCCCCAAGAACGTGACGATCCACTGGAAGTCGATCTCCGGCGGACTGTCATTCAGCGGCAAGGTTGTGACCGAGCCGTTCCCCGGACCTGTTGCCTGCACCGGAAAGGTCAGCGTGCAGATCTACAACGCTGACAGCACCGCGCTGCTTGTCGATATCTCCTCGGTCAAGCTCAAGTCCAACTGCACCTTCTCGCTCTCGACGCACAAGTACACCGCGGCGAAGGCGAAGGCCGCTGGCAAGAAGGGCACGATCATCGCGCAAGCCGACTTCCTGGGCAACGCCGACCTCGCCCGTGAGGGGTCGGACTCGGTTCCGATCTTCTGACGGAACTCGAACCCCGATGGGCTGATCGCCCATCGGGGTTCGAATGTCTCCTGGCGCATCATCTGATGAGCCGTGACATAGGTCGTCCGCTGCCGCCCAGATGGCACCGTCGGAACCAAACCGGGTACCAAACTGAGCGAATGTCAGGCAACTCAAACGACCTCAAGCCCCGTCAGTCAACGGAGATGGCCTAAGTCCGTGGATTTCCGAATCCCCCTCTCTCCGCTTTCTTTCGATGCTCCGGGCGCTTTCTTTCGATGCTCCGGGCGCTTTCTTTCGATGCTCCGGGCGGGTCGGTCCCGCACCGATCACGGCCCCGGTTCCGCACCGATCGCGGCCCCGGTCCCGCACCGATCGCGGCCCCGGTCCCGCACCGGTCCCCTGATCACGCTTTCGCCGCCGCGCTGGCATCGAAAGTGCTCTTTTGCCGACCAAAGCGCGCTTTCGACTACATCGCGAAGGGACGAAGTGCTGTAGGGGTTCTCTGAGGCACCCCGTTTCTACTTCGTCCTCCGGGAAGTGCAACGAGAGTGCGTTTTGGCACGCAAAACCACGCTTTGGGGCCGAATCGGCACCGAGAGTGCGATTCGTGGCCCCGCGCGGTAGACCCGGGGCGGCGGGGCGGCGGCGGCGGCCGGGCGGCGGCGCCCGGGGCGGCGGCGGCCGGGGCGGGGGCCGCCCTAGGCGGCATCGGACGCGAGCAACAGGTCGAGGGTTTCGCCGGAGCTACGACTTCCGAGACCGCCCGCACGGTAGCCTGACTCTCTCATGGATCTCGGCTCGCGTGTCTCCTACATGGCGCTGGATGTTGGCGCGCCGGTGTACAGCAGCGACAACACCCAGGTCGGCAAGGTCTCCCACGTTCTTGCCGATCCGCGCGAGGACCTGTTTGAGGGGATCGTGATCAACGAGCACCTGGGCCGGCACGGCCACCGCTTCGTCGACGAAGACGAGATCGACTCGATCTACGAGCAGGGCGTCGTACTGAAGCTCGACGCCGTCGGTTGTGAGGGTCTGCCTGAGCCGACGGCCAACCCGGCTGTGATCCGCGTGGACCCGGCGGAGTCCGAGTCAGAGTTTCGCCACGACAAGCTCCACCGCGCCTGGGACCTGATCTCAGGCAAGCACATCGACTAGTTCCGGCGCCGTCCGGGCGTCGAATTGTTTAGTCTGCTGCGCCAGCGATGACCGGGGACGATCAGTTGATAGGCGATGAAGACGCGGGGCAGGCAGAGGGCGAGGGCGCCGAGCTGCTGACCGCGCGCGAGCGCAAGGCGCTGCATGAGATCGTCCACACCTGGATTCCGCTCGGCATCGTGCTGATCTCTGTGCTGGCGGCCGTGACCGGCTGGCGCGCATCTTTATCGGACGAGAAGGCCGACCACGGCGCGGAGCAGTCTCGCCAGGCACTTGTTCTCCAACAGCAGTTGATCGTCCAGGACAACCAGGCGATCGATTCTGACCTGCAGACGTTCGGGCAGTTCAGCCAGCAGTCGTCGCAGGCCAATGCCCTGCGTCAGGAGGCTCGGAAGGGCCCGTCGGCGTTGCGGGTTTATTTGCAGGCCCAGTCGCAGTCGGACCTAGCGACGGCACGGTTTCTCGGTAGGCAGATCGCCTGGCAGAACTACACCTACGATCCGACGAACCCGACGGGGAACCCGGCGCTTGAAGCCAACGGTACGTATGCACCCGGGCACCCATATCTAGCCAGTGCCGGGCTCGCGCGCGCTGAAAACGCCGACACCGAGCTGCACGGCCTATCGCCGGACGCGCTGCTCAAGCAGGCCGAGGCGGTGCATTCCCGCGCCGTCGAGTTTGAAGGCGTTGCCGCACTGCTGGTCTCGGTGATGTTCCTGCTGACCGTCGCGGCGCTGTCGCCGGCGTTGACCAAGCTGTGGCTAACCGGCGGTGCAACGGTCGTCGTGTTGGGGGCTGTCGTTTTGTTCTGCCTGATCCAATTCACCCCGATCCATGCCTGAGCTCGGACCTGAAATCCCGCGGGTCGAGGAGCTCATCGGCGAGAAGGAAGAGGCCGAGGCGAGCGAAGGCGCGCAGAAGAGCCACTACGGGCGCAACATCGCGATAGCGACGATCGTCACCACACTGATCGGTGCGCTGGTCGCGTTCGCTCAGGCCGGCGCGGTACAGAACCATGATCGCGCCGACGCTCGCGCCGAGACCTATGGAACGCTCGCAGGGTCCGCCTCGGCGATCGCTACCGGGCGGGCGGACATCCAGCTGCAACGGCTCAACGACGAGTACCAGGCAGCCAGCCAGGCAAGCACGGCCGAGCTGTTCCAGACGTACGGCACGGGTACCCCCACCGAGCAGCAGACCGCCAACAGCTGGGGTGCGCTGCTGCGTCAGACCGAGTCAGACTCCAAGGCGATTGCCGCCTCGCAGTTCTTGCCATTCATCTGCTCGCCGGTGATCGATCCGCACTGCCCGGCGGCCAGCGCGCTGTACAGCCCTGAGGAGGACCCGCGCTTCCCCACTCGTTACCTTCAAAACGCACTGCATCACTCATACGACTTGGGCGCGCTGCGGGAAGGCGCGAACCAGGCGGCTGAGGGCTACGAGAACCAGTTCGTGCACTTCGCCGCCTGCCTGACGATGCTGGCGGTGGCGCTGTTCCTGCTCGGCTACTCGCTGACGCCGCAGGGGACTACTCGTCGCACGCTGTATGCGAAGGTCGCGGGCGGTCTGGTGACGGTTGCCAGCCTATGGGCGCTGATCCTCGTGCTGTCGGCGGTGACGACTCCTCCCGCTTCTGCGGCGAGCGCATACGCGAACGGCGAGGTGGCGCTGAACGACGGCAGTTACCACGCCGCCATTCACGCCTTCAGCATCGCGGTGCGCAAGGACCCCGATTTCACCGACGCGTATTCCGAGCGCGCCGCCGCCGAGTTCGGCGCCGGCTTCCCGATGGTTGACACCGGTTTCACCGAGGTGCCGACGACCGCAGGCCCGGCGACGGTTCCCTCCTTCAAGACCCTGCTGGCGGCGACCAACGACGATCTGACCGCGATTGACGACAACTCCGACTCGGCCACGCTGCTCTACGACGCCGGACGGGACTGGTTCTACCGGGGGGTGCTGACGCGCAACACGAACGCGCTGCAGTCAAGCGGCGCGGACCTCAGCGCGGCGGTCGCCCGGATCCGCACCGAGCCGAACGCGTCGGAGCTGTTGGCCAGTGCGCTGATGCTGGTCGGTGCCGACCATCTGGCGCTCGGCGATTCAGATACGCAAGCCACCTACGGGGCCGCGTTCAAGGAGCTTCAGACACCGAGGCTGCCGCGTGAGCCGATCGTTGCCGCCGCGCTGACTGACTTGAACCTGATCACGACAGAGAATCCGAAGCTGACTAAGGTCGCCGATCCGGTTGAGACGGCTGTCGTCGACGCCGGCCTGGCGGGCGCGACCACGCCCTACGGCGACCCCGCCAACAGCGACGCGCACGTGACGATCAAGAAGATCAGCGTGCAGCCCGATCCGGGTCACGCGCTGTACACAGTTGGCGACGGCGGCGCCTTCAACCCGGCGAAGGATTCGCTGTCGATCCAGTACGAGTACAAGGATCCTTTGCACGGGGAGTGGGCGGTGCTGCCCGAGCTCTCCGGCCCTGTGGGGGTCGGCGGGATCATCAACTTCTACCAGGGCCAGTTCGACTCCAACAACGAGTCCTATGTGGCCAAGTCATCGCCGGCGACTTGCCTCCCGCCTGGTCAGTATCGCTTGAACATGTACGTCAACGGGCACCTCGCGGGGGAACAGACTGGTCCGGGACTGTGGCCGGCGCTGCACGCCGTGCGCCTCAGTGATGTCGATGCCGCGATGTGCCTGCCGGCCGGTTGGAAGTCGTTCACCAACGGCCCCGGCAGTGACGGCTACCTGTCGCCGGACGGCAACTCCGGGGCGATCATCCTGGCGATCCCGAAGGCCGCGCTCGACGGTGCCACTGGGCAGGGTGCGCTCGCCTCGTTGCTGACGGCGGCGGTCGAGGGTCTGACCGGCTCGGACGGATTCTTCTCCGGGCTACAGTCGAACGGCAAGGCGTACTCGACCCCGTTCTTCATGAGCTCTGCCAACGGCCAGGAGGAAGACTGGTCGATCAACAACGGATCGGTCACCAGCGGCGTCGGGACCTCGTCCAACGGCGATGTCTACGTCGGCGTTACCTGGAGCACGACGAAGGCCGATAAGACGATGCCGAAGGGCGGCGGCACCCTCGCCCAGCAGCTCTACTACTCGCTAAGTCCGCTGTAGCGCTGCACCCAGCTTGCTGGCTGGGTGCAGCGAGGTGCCGCTACGAATAGTGGAGGACCCGGTGGCAACCGGGCAGCGTGATCGTCAACGGTCCGTCAGTACTGACCTGCAGCTCAACGTGGCAGTTGACGTCCGCGCGGAACACGTCGATTGCCGCGGTCGCGATATCGGTTGCCGTGATCTCGATCTCATCGAGCTTCGGCTCGGCGGGGGTCGGACCCCAGGTCTTTGCCAGCGAGGCGTACTGGATCGGGCCCATGTAGCCGCCGGTCAGCGCGCCCACGCCGGTCTGGAGCGTGGACGGCGTTGGATCGCCTGCGCCGAACCCACGTGAGATCGCGTTGATCTCAGCGTCGTCGGTCTTGCTGGCCGTGCGGACTGTCAGGTCAGACAGCCAGTAAGCGTGCGTGGCGGTGAAGCCGTACTTCGGGACGTCGAGGCTGGCCGGTATCACGTAGGTGACGTGGAACGGGTCGTAGTCGATCCGCGCCGAGCCCAGGAACGCCGCCGCCGGCGCATACTCGTCGTTGACCGCCAGCTCAAGATGGTCCGGGAAAGCAGGCGAGCAGAGCGTGCTCGCACACGGCCGGTAGATGTCGGTCTGGAAGCGGTAGCCGTCGTTGTCCAGCGCGTTGACGGTTGGCAGATAAAGCGCGGGGTCGACGAGCTCGTCGGCGATGTTGTTCCACATCAGCACCGGCACATTGCGCAGCGACGCGACCATCTCGTTGTTGCTGGAGTCGCCGACGGTCGGTTGCGCCCGTGCGAACAGGTCCGGGAACTCCTCCGCCAGTGTGAAGGTGCCGATTCCGCCCATCGAGTAGCCGGCGAGATCGGTGTAGGCCGGGTTCAGGTGGTACAGGCGTGAAAGCGCCGCCCATGCCTCAAATACGTCAGCGCCGCCCAGCCCCTCGTAAGCCTGGTCAGGCCCGCGGGCCTCGGAGGTCAGCACGATTGTGGCGTCGGGCCGGTTGGCGAACTGCGACTCATTGCGCGAGCCGGCGAACTGGTTGTAGTTAGCGCTCAATGAGTGCAGCAGCACGGTCAGGCCGAAGCCGCCCTTCGGGGTCGGCACGTTCGGCACGTAAATCGCGTACGGCTGCAGCTGGCCCAGGTACTCCGGCGAGCAGCCGCCCGAGTCCGGTGAGCCGGTCAGTCCGCAAGTGTGAGCGAAGCTCTCGCCTTGGCCGAGCGAGAAGTGACTGGCCAAGATCCGATCCATGAACCCCGTCCGCGGAAGCATCGAGTTGTCGTTTACACGGTCGTCAAGCGCCGCGAAGTTGACCTCGGCGTAGAGCGATGAGATGTTGCCGGAGGTCAGCGCCGTGGCTTGGTCATCGTCACGCCACCAGGCGGGATCAAGGATCGCCGCCGTGCCCGAGTCGACGCTCGGCAGAGGCTCGTGGAAACGGAAGCCGACGTCGAAGAAGGCGGCCGGGTGAGGGGCCAGGCCGCCGCCCCCGGGCTGGCTCGCGGAGGCGGTCACGCCCGGCAGCAGGTAGCTGTTCGTGCTTGCGTCCCACAGCCCGATTCCGATCGCCAGGCGAACGATCTGGCGGCCGGGGTTCCAGTCGCTGTGTGGGATCTCGACCTGGATCTGGCGGCGATACATGTCGACTTTGACCTGGACCGCTGCGGCCGTGATCGGCGCGTCTGATCCGGCGTGCACGAGTTGCCCTTGCAATCTGCCGTTTACTGGGCGCACGGTCAGGAACAGGCTGGCGGGCGCAACCACGTTGGCCCCGTCGGGGAACGGGTAGGTCTGGCCAGGGGTCCCGCCGATCGCGATCGAGAAGGCGATCAGCTTCTGGTTCGTCAGCGTGTTCAGCGTGATCCGGAAGGCCGTCGCGCTGGCGAGGGGCTTGGCGCGGAACTCGACGAGGTTGGCGGCGTTACCGTCATAGCCGGGCCCTTTCGGGTAGGTATAGGTGCCATTCGGCATCGAGAACAGATCGCCGGCCTCGGCCAGCTGAGGGTCGTTGGGGTCAGGGACCTCACGCGCGCCGTAGTCGTCGTAGAGGAAGCCCTGGTAGAGGTACTCGCCTTGGCGATACGCCTGAGTCCCCGAGATCAGGATCGGCGCGGCGTGCCAGATGCCGGCGTTCTGCAGCTGCGGCACCGTCCTTGGCGGGGCCGCGTAGAGGATCGGCGGGCCGGGCTTGGGCCCCGGGCCCGTGTACAACGAGGTGTCCCGCGTGGCGGCTGCTGCCGTGCTCATCAGCATCGCGGCGCTCAGCACTGAAAGCGCTCCGGCAATTGTCAGCTTGCCTGTGCTTCGGTACATACGGTTCATATGTACCTTAAACCAGTGGGCTGATGCGCCGGTTGTTCCCGCCCTGTAACCGGCGTTCGATAGAAACGATCAGATGCCCCGGCTTCGAATCAGTCAACGCGCGATCGGCTCGCTCCTTGTCACCGCCCTCGCGCTTGCCGCAGGAACGGGACTAGCGGCATGCGTCGGTGGTGGCGCGGCGGCCGCAGCGACCGGCGCGAAGGACCCGCCCGTCAACCAGTGGGACACGGTCGCCACGACGAACACGCCGCCGCTCAGCCAGGCGGAGTATCTGGCGCGGGCGCAGCAAGGGGTCGCACAGTTCTCGCGTTGGTATGACACGAAGCGAGGCTGGTATCTCGAATATCTCAAGGATCACACGAAGATGCCGCTGGCCTCGCTATGGGGCAGCGTCAGCACGCTTGAAGTGCTTTCGGAGGTGGCGATCGCGTCGCCGAGCGCGGCGAACACTGCGGCGGTTGAGTCGTTTGCCGACTACTACCGCCACTACTGGAACCCCTATCTGAAACCGGCTCCTGGTTACTCGCCCAGTCCCGGCCCTCACGCCAAGACACAGGAGACCTGGTACGACGACGCGGGCTGGATCGGACTCGCTTTTCTCGACGCCGACGAGGGGATCGGATCCAGTCGCTACCTGGCTGACGCTGAGCGCGCGTTTCATTTCATCGTGGCCGGCGGGTGGGATCGCCGGGCGGGCGGCGGGGTCTGGTGG
>Ga0302314_10017774_pt1 | contig 11890 bp, 10 predicted proteins | sample III_Palsa_N2_3_FD_200533 | JGI IMG/M metagenome (GOLD analysis project Ga0302314, IMG submission 200533) | Peat permafrost microbial communities from Stordalen Mire near Abisko, Sweden - III_Palsa_N2_3 | ecosystem: Environmental > Terrestrial > Soil > Palsa > Peat permafrost | place: Sweden...
TTGCTCCCGGCCAGGTGCCTGCCTGGCCCCCAGACCATCCGGGTGCCGTTGCGGAGCACCCGGCCGGTGCCGCGCATGAACTCGTCGATGCCGCGCAGCTCGAAGCTGACGTGGTGCAGGGAGACGTGCGGTCCGCGGGCGAACGCGAGCGAGTGGTGCCGCGCGTTGCAGCGCATGAAGTTCATGACCGTGCCCATCTCCGCGCCGGCCAGGGTGTCGCTCAGCCGGAAGTCGAGCACGTCGGAATACCACTGCGAGGTGCGGTCGGGGTCGGTGGAGTTGAGCACCACGTGGGAGAGCCGGACCGGGATCGACTCCTGCTCCTCGATCTTGCGGTGGGTCCTGGTGGCGACGTCGGCGCTGACCTCGACGGTGCGGCCGTCGAGGTCGAAGAAGCGCAGGCCGTAGCCGCCGCCCTCGGTGGCGAGGGACTGCGGGTCCTGCGCGATCGGCACTCCCCGGGCGATCAGCCGCCCCGCCAGCGCGTCCACGTCCGCCTCGGTCGCGGCGCCGAAGGAGACCAGGTCGAGCCGCTTGCCCGCGTCCCGGCGGAGCCGGATGATGTACCGCTCCGGTGACCCCTCGGCGGCCAGGAAGGCGATCCCGTTGTCCGCCGCCACCTCGGTCAGGCCCCACACCTGGGTGTAGAAGCCGAGCTGGCGCTCGTAGTCGGGGATGGCCAGGTCAACGTGGCGCAGGTGGGTGATCAGGCTCTCTGTCATGACGTTCTCTAGAACCGTTCCTGGTGGCTGGCTTTACGGACGGTGGCTGGCTTTACGGACGGTGGCTGGCTTTACGGACGCAGGTGTTGCGCTGGACGCCGAGGCCGGTGATCTCGCCCTCGAGCAGGTCCCCCTCGGCCAGGAACACCCCCCAGTGCGCGCCGTTGCCGGCCGGGGAGCCGGTGAGCACGAGGTCGCCCGGGCCGAGCTCGGCGATCGAGGTGATGTAGGTGAGGATCGCGGGCAGGTCGAACAGCATGTCGGCGCAGGACTCGTCCTGCCGGGTGATCCCGTTGTGCTTGAGGGTGATCCGCAGGCCGGCCGGGTCGCCGACGAAGACGGCGGGCACCAGGAACGGGCCGGCCGGCAGGAAGGTGGGCGCGTTCTTGGCGGCGAACCAGTCGCTGCCGATCGCCTTCAGGTCGCGTCGGTAGACCAGGGACCGGGTGGTGATGTCGTTGCAGATCGTGTAGCCGGCCACGTGGTCGAGCGCGTTCTCGCGGGTCAGGTTCCTGGCCGGCCGGCCGATGACCGCGGCCAGCTCGAGCTCCCAGTCGTGGTTGTCGCCCCGCTCGGGCAGCACGATCTCGTCATAGGGCCCGCTGAGGGCGCTCGGCAGCCCGGTGAACACGTACGGGCAGCCAACCCGGGCCCGCTCGTCCATCATCGCCTCGGCCCAGGCGCGCACCTCGCTCTCCGGGATGTCGGAGTTGTGCCCGGTGACGGACTGGTCGGCGCGGCGCTCGGCCATCACGATGTCGACCACGTGCTTGCGGTAGTTCGCTCCGACCTGCAGGATCTGCCGCGGCGCGACCGGGCAGCGGACGTCGAGGGCGGCCAGCTCGGCCCAAGGGCCCGGGGTGCCCGGGGCACCCGCGTCGCCCGGGTCGGCCCTGTCGTCGGCCGCGAGCGCGGCCAGCCGGCCGAGCGAGTTGTCCCAGTCGGCCAGCAGGTCGTTGACGGTGCCGAGGGCGGAGACGTCACGGACCCGGTCGCCGCAGACAAGCCCGGTGAACACGGTGCCGTCCGACCCAGTGCCGCCCGACCCAGTGCCGCCCGACCCAGTGCCGTCCGACCCAGTGCCGCCCGCCGCCGGGCGGCGGAAGACGCCGAGCGCGAAGCCAGCCGGAGCGAAGGTCATGAACGCGACAGTAGGAGCCGACGCCGGTAAGCGGAAATACTTGTTCGCAATGCCAGGCATCGCGTGGCAAATACCTCGCTGACCAGGGAAGACACTCACCCTCAAGCTAGAGCTGGCAGACGGCTTCCTTGAGGGTCGCGAGCAGCCAGCGGACCGCGGGGTCGTCGGTCCTGCTCGGCTGCCAGTAGGCGGCCTCCACCAGCTCCACCCGGCCGAATGGCGGCTCGAGGATGGCCAGCGGCGCGCTGCGGACCGCCAGCCGCGCCATCCGCTCCGGCATGATCGCGACCATGGGCGTCCCCGCCAGCACGAACGGCACCGACAGCCAGCCGAACACGGTCACCCGGACCTGCCGCCTGATCCCGAGCTCGTCCAGCACCCGGTCGACCGGGGTCACCACGCCCGGCGCGAACGAGGGCTCGGCGTGCGGCAGCCGGACCAGGTCCTCGAGGCTGAGCGCGGGCCCGGTCAGCCCGGTCGCGACCGGGTCGACGACGCAGACCAGGCGGTCACGGAAGAGCTCGGTGTGGCGGCCGGGGAAATCGAAGCCGACCGGGCCGATCAGCAGGTCGTGCATGGCCAGCGCCGCGCCGGAGGTGGACAGCCCCGGCGGGAGCGAGTTCAGCTGCAGCCTGATCCCCGGCGCGGCCCGGTTGACCAGCCGCAGCAGCGGGTCGGCGATGATCGAGACCGTGTAGTCGGAGGCGGCGATCGAGAACTCGCGATCGGAGTCGGCCGGCGAGAACGTGGGCGAGCGCTGCATGGTCGCGTCCAGCTGCCGCAGCGCCTCCCGCACGGTGGGCAGCAGCTGCTCGCCGAATACCGTCCGCCGGTACCCACGCCCCTCGCGTTCGAGCAGGTCATCGCCGTAGTGGCGGCGCAGCCGGACGAGCGCGGCGGACATCGCGGGCTGGCTCAGCCCGATCCGCTCGCCCGCGCGGGTCAGGTTCCTGTCCTCAAGCAGCGCGCCCAGCGCGAGCAGCAGGTTGAGGTCAATGTCGGTGTCCTCGGCCACGTGGGGAGGGTAACCCCGCCCGGGGCCACCGCCAAGTCAATGGCCGTTTCCTGAGCATTCTGAGAAATTCTGCAGACGTTACAATCTAGTAAAAACACCGTGACTACCTGCCCATTCATCGATGACCATAAGATGCCGACGACGGCGTCAGCAGTCAATCAGTGCGGAGCCAGCATGTCTCTCGGGGGAACCGACCTCAACCTCATGGTCGCGCTCAGGGCGCTGCTTGAGGAGGGCAACGTGACCAAGGCCGGCGCCAAGATCGGCAAGAGCCAGCCGGCCATGTCCACCGCCCTGGCCCGGCTCCGCCGCCATTATCAGGACGAGCTGCTGGTCCGGGTCGGCCGTGACTACGAGCTCACCCCGTTCGCCAAGGCCCTGGTCCCGTCGGTGCAGCAGACACTGCAGTGCGTGGAGCTCGCGCTCGACACCGGCAGCCGGTTCGACCCGGCCACCAGCAGGCACTCCTTCCGCATCAACGCGACCGACTACGTGATCACCGTGCTGGCCGAGGTGCTGCTGCGCCGGGTGGGCGCGGTCGCGCCCGGCATCCGCCTCGACTTCGACTCGATCCCGGAGGACATGCACGAGTCTGAGCACGGGCTGCGGAACTGCGACGCGCTGATCGGCCCGCTCGGCTTCGGCTTCCCCGGCTCGCAGGAGCCGCTCTTCCGCGATCGGTTCGTCTGCGTGGTCGACCCGGCCAACCCCCGGCTGAAGGACGGCCGGCTGACCCTGGACGACCTGGCGGCGCTGCCGCACGCCGCCCGCAGCTACGGCACCACCCACGTCACCCCGACCGACCGGGTCATGGACGAGCTCTCGGTCCGCCGCCGGGTTCAGGTGGCCACCGGCGGGTTCCTGCCGCTGCCGTTCCTCGTCAGCGGAACCGACCTGGTCACGATCATCCCCGAGCGGCTCGCGATCCGGGTGGCGGTGCCGCTGGGCCTGGCGGTGGTAGAACCGCCGTTCGGCCGGGTCGAGCTGATCGAGACCCTCTGGTGGCACCCCGACCGGGCCACCACCCCCGAGCATGCCTGGCTGCGCCGGACCCTGACCGAGGCCGCCGCGTCGCTGCCGCCGGTGGCGGGCGAGCCGGAATGGCGGGTGGGCGGCGCATACCAGGCATCAGAACCGCCGATGGCCGGCCGGATGACCGCGGGGCGCGGTCGTGCTGAGATAGAGCCCGGATAACGCCACGTCCAGACCAGCAGCCCTTGAACGATCGCGGAGTTCCCCTGATGCCGTCCATTCCCCGCCGCGTCGTGACCGGCCATGACCAGCGCGGCGTCTCTGTTTTGGCCGACGACGGACCGGTTCCCGTGGTCCGCACCGCCCCCGACGGCGCGCTGTTCTACGAGGTCTGGGCAACCGACGCGATGCCGGCCCCGATCGAAGCGGCGCAGGCCGATCCGACCCTCAGCGCGGTGACGGTGCCGCCGACGCCGAACGGGACCAAGATCCGGATCAACGAGTTCCCGCCCGGCGCCGTCTCCCCGGTCCACCGCACCCAGTCGGTGGACTACGGGATCGTGCTCGAGGGCGAGGTCGTGCTCGTCCTCGACGACAGCGAGACCACGCTGCGGGCGGGCGATGTCGCCGTCCAGCGTGGGACGTCCCACCGCTGGGAGAACAGGACCGGGCAGACCGCGCGAATGGCGTTCATCCTGATCGACGGCGCGTTCAGCGGGGAGCTGCTCGACACGCTCGGCCGCGAGGTCCTCGGCGGCCTGCTGCACGATCCCCTGCACGCGCCGGAGGCGTAGCGATGGCTGACGAATTCACCGGCCGGACGATCGTCGTCACCGGGGCCGCGCGCGGCCAGGGCGCGGCCGAGGCGGAGATCCTCGTCCGCGAGGGGGCGCGGGTGATCGGCGCGGACATCCTCGACGAGGAGGGCCGGGCGCTGGCGCAGCGGCTGACCGCGGCCGGGCCCGGCACGATGGAGTACTGGCCGCTCGACGTGAGCAGCGAGGAGCAGTGGGCCGGGCTGGCGGCGCACCTGGCTGGGACTGGCGGCACTGGGACTGGCGGCACTGGGACTGGCGGCACTGCGACTGGCGGCGTGCTGCACGGTCTGGTCAACAACGCGGGCGTGCCCTACCGGGCGCGGCTGCTTGACATGGACGTGGCCGGCTGGGATCGGGTCATCGGGATCAACCTGACCGGCACCATGCTCGGCATGCGGACGCTGGCGCCGCTGATGCCGGCCGACGCCGGCGCCGCCATCGTCAACATCGGATCGATCGCCGGGCTCACCGCGCACCACGCGCTGGCGTACACCGTCTCCAAGTGGGGCGTGCGCGGCCTGACCAAGGTCGCCGCGCTCGAGCTGGCCCCGCGCGGCATCCGGGTCAACGCGGTCCATCCCGGCCCGATCGACACCCCGATCTCGGTCGGCGCCGACCCGGTGTTCCTGCAGGCCACCGTGGAGCAGACGCTGCTCGGGCGGGAAGGGCGGGCGGAGGAGGTGGCCGAGCTCGTCGTCTTCCTGCTGTCGGCCCGCGCCTCCTACATCACCGGGGCCGAGATCCCGGTCGACGGCGGGCACACCGCGCACGGCGGCACCAAGTCGATCGTGGACGCCCTTCGCCGGGCCGGCCGCTAGGGAGCATTGCGGCTGACCGCGCGGCCGGGGGACCAGGCAGGTCACCCGGTTGGCGACCGCCCCTGATGTCACTCTGAGTGCTACAATGATTGCAATATGTGACTATCCGACCCGTCGGCCGACCGAGGTGGGTGGTTCAGTGAGCCAGCAGCCGCTTGCCGGCAGTGGCGCTCGTCGCGATCCAGGTTCTGCCTCGCTGCTGCCGGCGATCGTGAACTCTAGAAGCTCATCTTGAGCGGGCCCAGCGGATGGAAAGCATCGGACGGCTGCGACGCCAGGGAAGCGCAGGAACGGTCCGAGGTGAGCGCCGGCGCCGACCGCCGCATCGCCCGGGAAGCGCAGGAACGGAAGGACCAATCACTCATACAGGCCCAGCGCCTGGAGAGCCTCGGCCAGCTGGCCGGGGGGGTTGCCCACGACTTCAACAATCTCCTCGCCGTGATCTTGAACTACGTGTCCTTCGTGTCGGAGGAGGTCGCCGCGGCGGCCGGGCCAGATCCAGCCCCGCACCTGAAGGCGGCTGGCGCTGACCTGCTGCAGATCAGGAAGGCGGCCGAGCAGGCGGCCGGGCTTACCCGTCAGCTGCTCCTGTTCGCGCGCCGCGACGTGGTCCGACCCCAGGTGATCGACCTTGACAGCGTTATCACCTCGATGGAGGACATGCTGCGCAGGACCCTCGGCGAGCACGTCGAGCTGGTCATCACCCGCGCCGGCGACCTGTGGCCGGTGCTGGCCGACCCCGGCCAGCTCGAGCAGGTGCTGGTGAACCTCGCGGTCAACGCGCGCGACGCGATGCCCGACGGCGGCACGCTGACGATCGGCACCAGCAACATCACGTGGACGCGGACACGATCGCCGGGGGATCCAAGGCGAGGATCGGACCTAACGTGCGATTGCAGGTCAGCGACACCGGCATCGGAATGACGGCGGAGACCGCAGAGCACGTGTTCGAGCCGTTCTTCACCACCAAGCGAGACAGCGGCGGGACGGGGCTCGGCCTCGCCACCGTCTACGGGATTCTCCTGCAGGCGGACGGGAACATCCGGATCTATTCGCAACCTGGCATGGGCACGACGTTCACCATGACCCTCCCGGTCACCGCCGAGGCGGCCGCCCCGCTCGCTGGACCGGTGCCCGTGCAGCGGACCCCCAAGGGGGAAACCGTCCTGGTGGTCGAGGACGAGGCGGCGCTCACGACCAGCAGCAGCGTCCCCGGGCAATAGCCGGGTATCCGGGCCGGCCGACCCGCACTGATGCATGACGGTCACGAGTCGGCCGGATCGCGGGGAAACGCCGACTCGGGCGCCGGATCGCCCTGCGCGGGGAGGCGCCAGCGGCGGGGCGCCCTGGCCATCGCATGCCGTGCCCGCGGGCGCGTTGTCAGCAGCCCGGCGATGACGACGGCGGACGCACACCAGAACAAGAGATGCCAGGCGAGAGGACTCGCCAGGGTAAACGAGTGCATTATTCCGTGCGCCTTCGCGGTCAGCAGCGAGCCGCTGACCGCCACGCCGAGCGCCTGGCCCACCTGGCGGCTGGTGGACGCGATACCCGACGCGAGGCCCGCCTGGCTGGCCGGCATTCCGGCCACCGCGGCGACGCTGATCTGGCTGTTGACCAGGCCCATGCCGACGCCGAACAACCCGAACGTCACCAGGAGCCGGGTTTCCCCGGTGGATCCGCTGAGCTGCGCCATCAAGTACGTGCTGAGCATCAGCGTCAGGCCGCCGACCAGCAGCGGCAACCGCGGGCTGCCGGTCACGCCGGCCACCCATGTCGCCACCGACGGGCAGAGGGCCATGGCCGCGGCGGTCGGCAGCAATTGCAGGCCAGCATCTATGGCCGAGCAACCGCGCACATCTTGCAGGTAGAGCGTCGTGAGGAAGAGGAAGCCGCCCAGGTCGGCGAAGGCACTGACCCCGATCATCACGGCCGCGATGAACGACCGGTCGCGGAAGCGGCGCAGGTCGATGAGCGGTTCTTTCCTGCGCAGTTCCCAGGTGACCAGCACCGCCGATGCCACGCCTGCCGCGATGAAGAAGCCGCGGATCGTGGCCGCGCGCCAGTCGGTGTAGGCGCCCTCGATGATCGCGTAGACGAGCGCGCCGAGTATGACGATCACCAGGACCTGGGCGACCGAATCTGGCCTGCGGGCGCCGGAAGCGCGTGATTCCGGCACGAACATAGAGGTCAGCGCGATGCCGCAGAGCCCGACGGGGACGTTGGCCCAGAAGATGCCCCGCCAGCCGACGGCGGCGATCAGCACACCGCCGAGTGTCGGCCCCAGCGCCATGCCCAGGCCGAACATGCCTACCCAGACGGCGATCGCCCGGGCCCGGTCGGCCCGGTTGGGGAAGACGCTGGCGATGATCGACACCGCGGCCGGGTTGAGCATGCAGCCGCCGACCGCCTGGAGTACCCGGCACGCGATGAGCCAGCCGAGGTCCGGGGCCAGCGAGCACAGCGCCGAGGCGGCCGTGAAGATCGCCAGCCCGGCCCGGAAAACCCGCCGGCGTCCGAAGCGGTCGGCGGTGGCGCCGCCGAAAATCACCAGGGTGGCCAGCACCAGCGTGTAGCCGTCGGCGATCCACTGCAGCCCGGATATGGAAGCGTGGAAAGCCCGGCCGATCGTCGGCAGCGCGATGCTCACGATCGTGTCATCGAGCCCGATCATGAGCAGGCTCAGGCAGGAGATTGCGAGAACCGCGAGGCGGCGCTGGCGGCTCAATTCGGGCACGGCTACCACCTTGAGTCAAGCTGGGAACTCGCCCCCCTAGGGCTACCTGCCTCGCAGGGGTCACTTGCTTAACAGGTGACGTGAATGTAGCACTGCGCAACAGTGATGCGACATGCATTCGATTGCAAAGTGACTAAGATGTTACGGAAAAAACTGTTATGAAAGGTGCACTACGGCGTCGCTTCACCGCGCAGCAGTGCTGGTGCCCGTTTCGATCCTGGCGCGGTTACCGTTGTCCCCGAGCCGGCCGCGGCCCGCCACGCCGCGGCCGGCCGGAGTCGAGATGAGGCCCCGCCTAGTGGCGGGGCCCCCGGGGCTGCCCACGGCGGGCGACGGGGATCGGCGGGCACGGGTCGGGATCGACCACCCGGTTGCTGACCACTCCGATCCCCTCGACCTCGCAGGTGACGATGTCGCCCGGGACGAGCGGGGGCGGGACCCGCTGGCCGGCCCGGCCCCAGATCTCGGTCAGGCAGCCGCCGTGGCAGGTGCCCGAGGCGAGCAGGTCGGTCGGGCCGACGGCCGACCCCCTGGAGGCGAAGCTGATCAGCTCCTCGAAGGTCCAGGCCATGTTGGCCAGCGAGTCCTCGCCCAGCAGCTCGCCGTTGATGGACGCGCGCATGGTCAGGTCGAGGAAGCCGTCGGCGGTCCGGTACGGCTCGAGCTCGTCCGCCGTGACCAGGAACGGTCCGACCGTGTGGGCGCCGTCCTTGCCCTTGAAGAAGCCGAACGGAAGCTGGCCCTCGAGCCGCTGGATGTCCCGCGCCGACCAGTCGTTGAAGATCGTGTAGCCGACGATCCCGGCCGCCGCCTGCTCCGGCGTCAGGTTGCGGCCGTGGCTCCCGTAGACGACGCCGACCTCGCATTCCAGGTCGAACAGGTCAGAGCCGGGGAAGCGCTGCACGTCGTCGCGGGCGCCGATGCACACGTGCGGGTTGGTGAAGTAGAAGCAGGGCGCCTGGTACCACCGCTCAGGCACCGGGTCGGTGGCGCCCTCCTGCGACCGGCGGGCGCCCTCGATGTGCGCCTCGAACGAGACCGAGTCGCGGATCGAGGCCGGGCGCAGCGGCGCCAGCAGCCGCACGTCGGCCACCGGCGGTCCCGGTTCTGCGCCGAGCGCGGCCGTCCCCGCCTCCAGCAGCGCGCCGAGACCGCCCCGCTCGATCAGGGACTCGACCGTCTGCCCGGCCGCGAGCTGATGCAGCCGGTCATCGTCGCCGAGCACGCCGACGCGGGTCGTCCCGCCGAAGGAGCTGGCACCGCCGAAGGAGCTGGCACCGCCGAAGGAGCTGGCACCGTCGCGGTCGTAGCGCGCGAATCTCATCTCAGGCCGCCCCCCTCACGCCGCCACGGCTCCGTCGCCGCCGTCGATCGCGATCTCCGCGCCGGTGATGAAGGCCGCGTCATCGCTGGCCAGGAACGCGGCGAGCTTGGCGACCTCGTCCGCCTGGCCGTAGCGGCCGAGCGGGATCTTGGCCAGGATGGCGGGCAGCGGGCCTTCGGGATCGTCGATGAAGCGGGCGGTCTCCGGGGTGTAGATCAGCCCCGGCAGGATCGCGTTGGCCCTGATCCCGAGCGGGCCGCCGGCCGCGCACAGGTGCTTGGTCATGGCCAGCACCCCGCCCTTGGCCGACCCGTGCGGGACCTGGCCGACGAACCGGGCACCGAGCCTGGCCGCGATCGAGGCGACGTTGATGATCGAGCCGCCGCCGCGGGCGACCAGCGCGGGCCAGGCCGCGCGGACCGAGTACCAGACGATGTCGAGCTCGTTCTTGATGGTGAAGTGCCAGTCGTCATCGGACAGCTCGAGCAGCGGGCCGTTGCGCAGGGCGGAGGCGTTGTTGTAGAGGATGTCCACCCGGCCGAACTCCTCGACGGCGGCGTCCACCCACGCCTGCGCGCCGTCGCGGCCGCTCAGGTCCACCGGCGCCAGCGCCGCCATCGACCCGCCCGCCTTGGTGACCAGCGCGACCGTCTCCTCGCAAGCGGCCTCGTCGAGGTCGCAGCCGAAGACGGCCGCCCCCTGCGCGGCGAACTCGAGCGCGGCCGCGCGGCCCATGCCGCGCGCCGTCCCGCTGATCAGCGCCACCTTGCCGTCAAGCCTGCCCATGCTCCAGCTGCCCCTTTCCGGCCGCGGTGCACAGCCGTTCCCAGGCGACGGTAACAACCGCCCGCGCGTTAGAGAAATCACCAACCCGTATGGCAGCCATCGGCAATTAACGGGTTCCGGCCTGCACGGACCCGTTGCTAGTTTCCGCTATCGAGATCACTTGGAATTCGCCGCGAGCCCGCCACGCAACGGCGCACATCACTGGCGAGGTAAAAACATGAACGCAGTGACCCGACGTTCCTTTCTCTACACCGGGGGCGCGACCGCCGCGGCGGGCGTGACCCTGCTCGGGCCGGCCGCCGCCCGGGCCGCGACCGCCCGTACCGCCAGCGCCCCGCTTAAGGCGCGGACGGCGGGCGGCATCTACGTCGCGGCCGGCCAGACCTACACGGTCCCCGCCACCACCCGCGTCCCCGCCGTCACGATCGAGCCCGGCGGCGTGCTGACCGCCCCGGCCGGCTACTCGCTGACGATGACGGTCAACGGGGTGGAGACCGGCCAGCGGCTGGTGGCGACCAGCGCGGCCGACACCGCGTTCGTCCCCGGCCGCTGGAGCGGCGACATCGTGCTGACCGTCACCACCGCCGACGACGTCACCTGGCAGCAGCACGTGTACCCGTTCCGGCAGGCGATCTACGTGGACGCCACCGGCCTGGTACCGGCCTACTCGGTGCTCGCGGCGGCGGCCGGCGGCCGGGTCGGCAACGGCGGCGCCGCGGGCGTGGCGATCACCTCCACCGGCGAGTGCTTCGACGGCGTCGTCGTCAACGGCGGCAGCTATGAGCTCGACGGCGCGGTGATCACCCTCGACGGCCCGGGCCGGTGCGACTTCGTCGGCTACGGGGCCGCCCTGCTCGCCAACGGGACCGGCACCCGGCTCGTCGTCGACGGCGCCGTCGTCCGCAACCACGGCATCGTGCGGACGGCCGCGATCGCCGACAACGGCGCCACCCTGGTGGTCAAGAACTCCGAGCTCTCGGTGCGCAACAGCCCGCTCCCGGCCGGCTACATCCCCACCGTGAACCTGGACACGATGGAGGACGCGCCGTGGATGCTCGGGCTCAACGGCGCGGGCGACGTCCGCGCGACCAACCTGCTCGGCAACAACTCGATCGCCGCCTACGTCAACAGCTCGATCACCTCCGAGTCCTGGGGCGTGCTGTCGACCGACTCCGGATCCGACTGCACCCTGGTCGCGGTCAACAGCGTGGTCACCAACACCGGCGACAGCGGCTACGGCACCTACGCGATCGGCAACGCGACCGAGTACCTGCTGGGGACCGAGTTCAACGTCGGCTCCTACGCCACCATCTTCACCGGCGGCAACGCCACCTACGGTGACAGCGACCCGGCGGCCGTGGCCGCGCTCAACGCCAGCCTCGGCCTCGGCCTGACCGACGCGGAGCTGCGGGCGATCCAGCCCCGCCCGACGGTGGTGAACTCCCGCCAGTGGGGGTTCATGTGGCACGCCGACGACAACAACCTGTCGATCACCGGCGGCACCGTCGTCAACTCGCCGCACGCGACGTTCCTCAACAAGGGCTCGCAGACCGTCGT
>Ga0302314_10017775_pt1 | contig 11890 bp, 9 predicted proteins | sample III_Palsa_N2_3_FD_200533 | JGI IMG/M metagenome (GOLD analysis project Ga0302314, IMG submission 200533) | Peat permafrost microbial communities from Stordalen Mire near Abisko, Sweden - III_Palsa_N2_3 | ecosystem: Environmental > Terrestrial > Soil > Palsa > Peat permafrost | place: Sweden...
GGCTGGGCGACATGGTACGGACCAGCCGGGTGAGTCGGCGCTGCTCCAGGCAGTTGCGCATCGTCGTCCGCAGGCGTTCCTCGGTAAAGGGCTTCACCAGGAAATCGATGGCGCCCGCCCGCATGGCATCGATCGCCGTGTTGATCGAGCCGTGGGCAGTCATGACAACGACCATAATGTCGGGATCACGCGCTCTGAGATCGGCGATAAGCGCAGTTCCGTCGCCATCGGGGAGCTTCAGGTCTATGAGAGCGGCGATCGGAACCTCGCTCTTCAGAATCTCCCGCGCCTCGGCCAGCGTCTCCGCCAACCGGACCCGGACCTTCTCCAGACCAAGCTGATGCTGATAGAGCGTCGCCAACGACACCGAATCTTCGACGATGAGGACCAGCGGCTGGGTTCCCGTCAATAGACTGCCTTTCTCTATCCGATCCGAGAGGGTGGTCTGCCATACGCCTTCTGTAGCGTCGGTTCGCTTGCATCCCAATGTCGGCGCTATCGGGAACGGCGTCTATGGCGTTGCCCGGCTAAATTTGGGCGAACCTGGCCCCTTTGACGCCATCACTTGACGGACTCCCGCTCCGCGACGGAGTGCGGATTGAATGAGACCGGCGCGAGGTCATCCGCGCCGGTCTCATTGGCTGAGACGCTGTGGTGGGGCCGGGCATCTGGTCGGACATCTCGTCGACACGGGCTGCGCCAAGTGCCCTGTTTCGCACGCTGACGAGCCGTATGAGAGGCCGGTGACGCCGTGCGGTCACATCGCCCGCACGTTCACCAGGAACTGATCGACCCGCTCTTCGAGCCCGGTCGCCTGTTGGGCCAGCGACTGTGCCACGGTGAGGACATCGACGGACGACCGTCCGGTCTCGTTCGCCGCCTGGGTGACGCCGATGATGTTGACCGAGACTTCGCGCGTTGCGGCCGACTGTTCTTCGACCGCCCCTGAGATAGAGGTGCTGATTTCGCTGACCTGGCCGATGATCTTGGCGATCTCGCCGATCGCTCTGGCGGTGGATTGGCTGACTTCCTGAATGCCCTTGATCTGCTGGTCGATCTCCTCGGTCGCCCGCGCCGTCTGGGTCGCGAGCGACTTGACCTCGGAGGCGACGACGGCGAAGCCCTTGCCGGCTTCCCCCGCCCGCGCCGCCTCGATCGTGGCGTTCAGCGCCAAAAGGTTGGTCTGGCTGGCGATGTCCGTGATCATGCGCGTGACGTCGCCGATCTTGGCGGCCGCATCGACCAGCTCGCCCACCATCCGCTCGGAATTCTGCGCCTCGGCGACCGCGGTCGAAATGACGCGGGTCGCCACGGTCAACTGCCGGGCGATCTCGTTGACCGAAGCGGCCAATTCTTCCGATGCGACGGAGACGGTCGAGGATTGCTGATTGGTCTGTTCGGCCGAGGCCGCGAGCGACTGCGCCGTCGACTGCATGGTGTCCGCCGAGTTGGACACGGCATTCACCAGCGACCTCACCCCGGTCTCGAAATCGCGCGCCAGCGCCGCGTTCTGCGCCTTGCGCCCGGAGAGATCGGTCGCGAACTTCACGACCTTCCAGGGCCGGCCGTTCAGATCCATGACGGGGTTGTAGGAGGCCTCGATCCAGACTTCCTTGCCGCCCTTGCCGATCCGCTTGTACTGGGCGGCCTGATACTCGCCGCGGCGCAGCGCGTCCCAGAATTTCTTGTACTCGGCGCTCTCGCGCTGGGCCGGCTCGACAAACAAACTGTGATGCTTGCCTTGGATCTCGTCCAGGCGATAGCCCAGCAGGTCGAGGAAATTCTTGTTGGCGGCGATCACTGTGCCGTCGAGGTTGAATTCGATCACGGCCTGCGAGCGGTTGATCGCGTCGACCTTGCCGAGCAGGTCGGCATAGACGGTCTTCTGCTCGGACACGTCGGTCGCGAACTTGACAACCTTGTAGGGCCGGCCGCGCCGGTCCAGGATCGGATTGTACGAGGCCTCGATCCAGACTTCCTTGCCGCCCTTGCCGATCCGCTTATATTGCGCGGCCTGATAGATGCCTCGATTGAGATCGGCCCAGAACTTCTTGTACTCGGCGCTATCGCGATAGGCCGGCTCGACGAAGAGGCTGTGAGGCTTGCCCTTGATCTCGGCCAAGCTATAGCCGAGCGCCTTCAGAAAATTCGCGTTGGCGGTGATGATCGTCCCGTCCATCTCGAATTCGATGATGGCCTGCGCCTTGTCGAGCGCGGCGAGAACGGCGGCATTGGTCCCGAATGTGCTGAACATGGCAGAAGGCATCCTGAGGTTGGCGTTTGGAGGCTAGGGGAAGATGTCCAAAGCACATCAAAAACCATGCCATCGGAAATTCCAGGATTTCTGCGGTTCTTTTCAGGAAGGCTCGCGCTGACGGGACAAAATGTCCGGTCAATTTGGGCGGCACCGTCCAAATTGTCCGTCTACGAAAGTGTCTCCCGCGGAGAATTGGCCCGTTGAGGTATACCCAAACGGGACACGGCCACGCGGAGTCCGTGCGGAGCGGGGAACGACACCCGTGCCGGCAGGCCGGCTCACCGCTGCGGGTGCCATCTTCTGACGTCCCTCGGGACAGCCTTAGCCAAGGGAAATGATGTTTTATGCATCATAATTAACAAATATAACTGCAGATATTGCATTTCTGACCGTGGTGGGGGATCGTGGTGGCATGCTTGCTGCCCTATCGCCCTTCGCCCGCCGGTCCTCCAGCGTTCACGGCAATCTTAAGCGACCACGCACCCGCCACAGTGTGGCGCTGTGATTGAGCCGATTGCGGTGATTTCGACCGATTTCGGCGTCGTCACCATTCTCGGCAGCCCGTCGAACGGCTGCCGCATTTACGCACAGGATGATGGTTGGCAAAGCCACGCCGACCGCGCCGGCGTCAGCCTTTCTTATTACGTTCACGCCTTGTACGGTTTGGTCGCACAAGCGGACGCCCGCACGGTGCTCATGATCGGTTGCGGCGGCGGCATCTTGGGATCGATGCTGACGGCGGCCGGTCTCGCCGTAACCATCGTCGACATCAATCCGACCTCGTTCTCCATTGCCCGCGAGTTTTTCGCGCTGTCCCCCGAGATCGAATGTCACGCTTGCGATGGCGCGGATTTCCTGCGCCGTCACGACCGCCGATACGACGTCATCATCGTTGACGCCTTTAATGGCGGTGCCATTCCGAAGCATCTGCAGTCGGCCGAATTCTTTCTCCTGGCACAACGTCGGCTGAACACGGCCGGCCATATTTTCGTGAATGTTCTGCTCGACCATGACTTCGATTGGACGGCCGATGATATCGCGTTCTCGCTGGCGATGACGGGCCTGGAGATCCAGATGCTCGATACCCAGGGCGATATCGATCGGAACGCCATCGTCATCGGCAGCGGAGCCGGGCGCTTGCAGCCGCCCACGGTCCTGATCGTTCCGGACATACAGCATGAGCAGATTGCCGACGCGCTCGGCAACATGCGTTTTCGCACCTGGCGAAAGTCCCGGCCGGTCAAAGAGATGATCAACTATCTCGTGCGGATGATCGCGCCCGAATAAGCAATCCGCTCATCGGACGCCCGACGCTTTGGGTCATTAAAAGAGGCTTTGGTTTATTGTGAACATCACCAAGATTTCCGCCGGCAGGAACCCGCCCCACGAGATCAACGTCGTCATCGAGAATCCCCGGGGCGACGGTCCGGTGAAATATGAATTCGACACCGCATCGGGCGCGATCTTCGTCAGCCGCCTGCTTTATACCGCGATGTTCTACCCGGCCGATTACGGCTTCATCCCGAACACGCTGTCGCGCAATGGCACGCCGCTCGATTGCCTGGTCATGGGCCAGCACCCGCTCATTCCCGGCTGCGTGCTGCCGTCCCGCCCGATCGGGGCGCTCATCCTCGAGGACGAGCGCGGGCCGGATCAGAAGATCCTCGCCGTCCCGGTCGACAAGTTGCACCCCTATTATGAGAACATCGCTACTTACCGTGACCTCCGTGTCGACCAGATCGAGAAGATCGAGCATTTCTTCTCTCACTACAAAGACTTGGAGAAAAACAAGTGGGTGCGGGTGAAGCAATGGACCGGGCCGGAGCGGGCCGCGGAACTGATCCGCGAGGGTATCGTCCGCCATGAGGCGCAGCCGCACTGACCGACGCTCCGCCCGAGGCGGCGGTCCATTTGGGCAAATGGCGTTTGTCGCCGTAATGGTGCGATCCTGCGCCGGCCCGGGGCCTGGGGTTGCGACGATCGCTTACTTCCGATAGAGAAAGCGGTCGTTTCTTAAGTTGAAATATATAAAGTGATGTTCTAAACATGCATTATGGCTCGAGGCAAGCTTTCATCGGCAGGGGTGCATGATCACTGCGGCACAGATGCGCGCTGCGCGCGCGCTGCTTGGCATGGACCAGCGCGAATTGGCGGAGCGCACCGGGCTCTCGCTGCCGACGATTCAGAGGATGGAAGCCAGCGAAGAGGTCATCCGCGGCAACGTCGATTCGCTGATGAAGCTCATCGCCGGCTTCGAGGAAGCGGGGATCGAACTGATCGGCGAAGGCGCGACCAGCGTCGGCGGCGGTCGGGGCGTTCGGCTGAAAGGATAGGGCTCACCAACCGGGGCAGGGTCTCCTGCCCGCCGGGGAAACGGGAAAGGTGATGGGCGGACTGCTGGGATGTGTCGCCGCGCTCTTCGCGGCCTCCTTTTTCGGGTTCCTCCCGATCCGGCGGCATAGTGCGACCTTCGCCGTCTATGGCGCCTGTTTTGCGATCTCGATCGTGCTGTGCGCCCTCTCGATCCCAGCGATCGCAGCACCAGCCTCGAGCGCTCTCCTGCCCCTCGGCCTGCCCTGGCTCGGCGCGCATTTCCGGCTGGATGCGCTGGCGGCCGTCTTCCTGGCGATCGTCGACCTGGGCGCGGCGGTCGCGAGTTTCTACGCGCTGGGCTACGGCACCCACGAGTCCGAGCCGAGGCGGGTGCTGCCGTTCTATCCGATCTTCCTGGCCAGCATGAACCTCGTGATCCTGGCGGCGGACGCCTACAGCTTCCTGTTCGCCTGGGAGCTGATGTCGCTCACGTCCTGGGCTCTGGTGATGTCCCGTCACCGTGAGGCGGCCACCGCGCGGGCCGGCTTCGTCTATCTGCTCATGGCCAGCTTCGGCACGTTCGCCCTGCTGCTCGCCTTCGGGATCCTGGCCGGGCCCGACGGCGCCTTCGCCTTCGACGCGATTCAGGCCCGTCCTCTGTCGCCCGCTATCTCTGCCCTGGTCCTGGCGCTCGTGCTCGTTGGCGCAGGGTCGAAGGCCGGCCTGGTGCCGCTGCATGTGTGGCTACCGTTGGCGCACCCCGCGGCCCCGAGCCATGTCTCCGCGCTGATGAGCGGGGCGATGACCAAGGTCGCGGTCTACGCCTTCATTCGGATCAGTTTCGACCTGATGGGGCCGCCGGCATGGTGGTGGAGTCTGCCGCTGCTCCTGCTCGGCGGGATCACCGCCGCCGCCGGCGTGCTCTACGCGCTGATGGAGACCGATCTGAAGCGCGTGCTGGCCTATAGCACCATCGAGAACATCGGCATCATCTTCGCGGCGCTCGGGCTGGCCCTGGCGTTCAAGGCATGCGAGTTGAACGGCGCGGCCGCCCTGGTGTTGACCGCGGCCCTGTTTCACGCCTTCAACCACATGTTGTTCAAGAGCGGCCTGTTCTTCGGTGCCGGGGCGGTGATCGTGGCGACCGGAGAAAAGGACATGGAGCGGCTTGGCGGCCTCATCCACCGGATGCCCATCTCGTCCGGCGCGTTCCTGATCGCCTGCCTCGCGATCGCGGCCTTGCCGCCCTTCAACGGCTTCGCCTCGGAATGGCTGATTTTTCAGGGTGTGCTGGTGAGCCCGCAGCTACCGCAGATGGGATTGAAGCTGCTGGTGCCGGCCATCGGGGTATTGCTGGCCTTGTCGGCAGCGCTGGCCGCCGCCTGCTTCGTGCGGGCCTTCGGCATGACCTATCTCGGTCGCGCCCGCTCCAAGGCTGCAAGCGAGGCACGAGAGGCGGACCGCTGGTCGCTGACCGCGATGACGATCTGTGCCGCGCTCTGCCTACTGACCGGAATCTTTCCGGGCCTGGTGATCGACGCGCTGCAGCCCGCCGCGCTGGCACTCGTGGCCGGGCATATGCCGGCGCAGACGGCCAATGCCTGGCTGTCGATCGTCCCGGTCTCGGCCAGCCGCAGTTCCTACAACGGCCTGATGATCTTCGGCTTCCTGGGCATATCCGTCTGGTTGAGCGCGGCGCTGATTCACCGGTTTGCCTCTCGTGCGGTGCGCCGCGCACCGTTCTGGGATTGCGGCTATCCCGGCGCCGGCCCGATCGCGCAATATTCGGCGACCAGTCTGGCGCAGCCGCTGCGCCGCGTCTTCGGCTCCGTGGCGCTTGGAACCTACGAAGAAGTGGAGATGGCACCTCCGGGCGATACGGCGCCGGCGCGGCTCCGCCGCTTCATCCGCGATCCGATCTGGGACTTCGCCTACGCACCGCTGGCGGGCGGGATCGGCTGGGTCGCCACGCTGCTCAACCACCTGCAGTACCTCACCATTCGCCGCTACCTCAGTTTCGTCTTTACGACCCTCGTTCTGCTGCTGTCGGTCCTGGCGATATGGGGGTGATCGCGGCGCTTCTCATGCAGTTCGGCCAGATGGTGCTGGTGCTCGTCCTGGCACCGGCGGTGACCGGTCTGGTCCGGAAGATGAAGGCGCGCCTGCAGCGGCGGGTTGGCCCGCCGATCCTCCAGCCCTATCGCGATCTGCGCCGGCTGTTCGGCAAGGACGTGGTGCTCGCCGACAATAGCTCATGGCTGTTTCGGGCAGCGCCCTACGTGATCTTCGCCGCGACCTGGGTCGCGGCAGCCCTGATCCCGACGTTCCAGACCGGGCTGCTGTTCAGCTGGTCCGGCGATCTGATCGCGATCGTGGCGCTGCTCGGCTTGGCGCGCTTCTTCCAAGCGGCGGCGGCGCTCGATACCGGAACCAGCTTCGGCGGCATCGGGGCGAGCCGGGAACTCATGATCGCCTCGCTGGCCGAGCCGGCGATGATCATGATCACTTTCACGGTCGCGCTGGTCGCCGGCTCGACCCAGCTGTCCACGATCGCGGAATTCATGCTGACGACCGGCGGCCTGCGCGTCTCGCTCGGGCTGGCGCTGGTCGCCCTCGTCATCGTCGCGCTCGCCGAGAACGCGCGGATTCCGTTCGACAACCCAGCCACGCATCTCGAACTGACCATGGTTCACGAGGCGATGGTGCTGGAATATTCCGGCCGGCACCTGGCCCTGATCGAGCTGGCGGGCTCGCTCCGGCTGCTGCTGTATATGTCGTTGATCGCCTGCATCTTCGCGCCGATTGGACTCGTGGTCGGCGGCACCGGGCTGCTCGTCCACGCGGGCGCGCTCGTTGCCTATATGCTGAAGCTGACCGTCGCCAGCCTGCTGCTTGCCACCTTCGAGATGTCCGTCGCCAAGATGCGGATCTTCAGGGTTTCCGACCTGCTCGGCATCGCCTTGATGCTGGGCCTGCTCGGTACGCTGCTGCTGTTCGTATCGGGCGGGATGTGATGTCGCCCTTCTCGCTCGATCTCGCGCATATGTTCGCCGGCGGCATGGTGCTGATCAGCTTCATGATGCTGTACCAGGATCGCCTGTTTTCGCTGATCCGCGCGCTCTCGCTCCATTCGCTGCTGCTCGCCCTCTCCGTCGCCTGGCAGGCCCATATCCAGGGCGCGCCCGACCTCTATGTGACGGCCGTCATCGCAATCGGCTTCAAGACCATCGCGGTGCCGATGGCATTGCGCCGCATGGTGGTGAAGATGGGGCTGCACCGGGAGGTCGAAGTTGCCGTCGGCACGGGCCTGACCATGCTGCTCGGCATCGGCCTGGTCGGGCTGTCGATGGATCTGATGCTGCGCGTCACCGCCGGCGCCAACGTGCTGGTCCGTGAGGACGTCGCCCTGGCGCTCTCGGTCGTCCTGCTCGGCCTGCTGATCATGGTGACGCGGCGCAATGCGGTCAGCCAGGTGATCGGCTTCATGTCGCTCGAAAACGGGCTCATCCTCGCCGGCACCGGGGCGCGGGGTATGCCTCTCGTGGTCGAGATCAGCGTTGCCTTCTCGGTGCTGATCGCCTTCATCGTCGTCGGCATCTTCCTGTTCCGCATCCGCGAACGGTTCGACACCGTCGATGTCCAGGCCCTGGACCGGGTCCGGGAGGAATCGCGATGATGGCCCTGCCGCTGAACCCGATCGGCGCGCTGCTGCTGATCTCGCTGGTGGGCGCTGCCGTCCTGGCGCTCGTCAGCGACTATCGCTGGTCGGCGCGGCTGAACGTCCTGGCCAGCGGCCTGGTTCTCGCCTGTGCGCTGCTGCTGTTTCGAACCCGTCCGGCGACCGACGACTTCCTGCTCGCGGACGACCTCAACGTCGTGTTCATCGCGCTCAATGCCCTGGTCGGTTTCACGACGAGCCTCTTCAGCGCCAGCTATATCGGGCATGAACTGGAGACCGGGCGCCTTTCCCCGGGCCACCTCCGGTTCTATCACGCCATGTTCCAGTTGATGATGTTCGGCATGGATCTGGCGCTCTGCGCGAACAACATCGGCCTGATGTGGGTCGCGGTCGAACTGGCCACGCTCACGACCGTGATGATGGTTGGCATCTATCGCACCCCGGAGGCGCTGGAGGCGGCCTGGAAGTATTTCATTCTCGGGAGCGTCGGTATCGCCTTGGCCCTGTTCGGCACGATCCTGGTCTACCTGGCCGCCGTCCCCGTGATCGGCGAAGGTCTTGGCGCGATGGCCTGGACCAACCTGATGCAGCACGCGGCGGGGATCGACTCTTCGTTGTTGAACGTTGCCTTCGTGTTCCTGCTGCTTGGCTACGGCACCAAGGTCGGTCTGGCCCCGATGCACGCCTGGCTGCCCGACGCGCATGCCGAGGGGCCGACGCCGGTTTCGGCGGTGCTGTCGGGCCTGCTGCTGAACGTGGCGCTCTACGCGCTGTTGCGCTTCAAGATGATCATGGCGGCCAATCCGCAGACGATCCCCATCGCCCCGCTGATGATCACGCTCGGGCTGGTCTCGCTGGTGTTCGCCTCGTTCATGCTCTATCGGCGCCGCGACATCAAACGCATGTTCGCCTATTCGTCGATCGAGCACATGGGGATCATCACCTTTGCCTTCGGCATGGGCGGACCGCTCGGCAATCTCGCCGGCCTGCTGCAGATGACGATGCATAGCCTGACCAAGTCGGCCATTTTCTTCTCGGTCGGCCATATCGCCCAGGCCAAGGGTACGCAGAAGCTCGCCGAGATCCGAGGCCTGACGACAACCCATCCGCTTCTGGGCTGGACGCTCATCGCCGGCGTCGTCGCGATCGCCGGGCTGCCGCCGTTCGGCGTGTTCATGAGTGAATTCCTGCTGCTGACCTCGACCTTCTCGCGCGAACCCTTCCTGGCGATCATTGCCGCGTTCGGTCTGCTCGTGGCGTTCGGCGGCCTGCTCCTGCGCGTCGGTGAGATCGCATTCGGCGAACCGACCGGCGCCACGACGCCGGTCCGCGCCTCCTACGTGCCGATCTTCGTCCATCTGAGCCTGGTCCTGTTGGCCGGGCTCGCGATGCCCGCGGCGCTGTTGGTCTGGTTTCAAAATGTGGCGGTCTTGCTGAAATGACCGGCTTAGATCCGCTCCAGCCCCTGACCGGCCAAGCCGTCGATGGACATCGCCCCTGGCCGAGGCTGCTGGTCGACACCGACACTTGGTCGATCGCCTCGGCCCGGCTCGCCGACGGGGCGCTGACGCTCATCGCTTTGTGGGGCGAGCCCGACCAGATTCATATGGCGATCGCGGATGCCGGCGATCTCGGCCGGCGCCTGGTGCTGAGCCTCGCCTGTCCTGCGGGGCGATACCCGTCCGTGGGGCGGGACCATGCCCCGGCGATCCGGCTGGAACGTGCGGCCGCGGATCTATTCGGACTGATCCCGGAGGGCCTGCCGGACACGCGCCCGTGGCTCGATCATGGCGTCTGGGGCGTCGGCGCCCCGCTCGGACAGGAACCGGACGTCGGCAACCGCGGCGCGGAAGCGTACCAGTTCCTGCCGGTCGACGCAGAGAACGTGCACCAAGTCCCGGTCGGTCCGGTGCACGCCGGCATCATCGAGCCGGGTCATTTCCGGTTCACGGCCGATGGTGAAACGGTTGTCCGGCTCGAGGAACGTTTCGGCTATGCCCATAAGGGGATCGAAAGCCTGCTGCGGGGGGCGGACCTCGATCGCGCCGTGCGATTGGCCGGGCGCTGCTCGGGGGATTCGACGGTGGCCTACGCCTGGTCGTTCTCGAGTGCCGTCGAGACCGCCCTCGGTTGTGCTCCGCCGCCGCGCGCGATCTGGCTCCGGGCCTTGATGGCCGAGCTGGAGCGGCTGGCCAATCATCTGGGCGACGTCGGCGCCGTCTGCAACGATGCCGCCTTTCCCATCATGCTGGCCCATTGCTCGGTGCTGCGCGAGCGCGTGCTGCGGCAGGCCGCGGCATGTTTCGGCCACCGCTTGATGATGGATCAAATCCTGCCAGGCGGCGTGAGGACCGACCTGGCGCCGGCCGCCGCTCTCGGCATTGCCGCCGAGATTGCTAAGCTCTGGCGCGAATTCCGCCGGCTGGTTGAGCTTTATCGGAAGACCGCTTCTCTGCAGGACCGCACGGTCGGAACCGGCGTGCTGCAATCGGCACTCACCCGGCAATACGGGACCGGTGGCTATGTCGGACGCGCTTCGGGGCGCCCGGTGGACGCGCGGCGCTGGCCCGGCTACCCGCCCTATACCGACCTCGTATTCGACGTCCCGACGCTGCAGGAGGGCGATGTCGATGCCCGGGTTTTGATCCGCATCGCCGAGGTGTCGGAATCGATCCGGCTGATCGAGCAGATCCTCGCCAAGCTGCCCGACGGACCGATTTTCGGGACACCCTCTCCGACCGGCGTGGTCTGCGAGGGCGTGGCGATGGTCGAGGGATTCCGGGGTGACGTCTTCTGCTGGGTCCGGATCGAAGCCGATGGCCGCATCGGGCGCTGCCACCTGCGGGACCCGTCCTGGTTCCAATGGCCGCTGCTGGAGGCGGCGATCGAGGGCAATATCATCGCCGATTTTCCGCTGATCAATAAATCCTTCAACTGCTCCTATTCGGGGTCCGATCTCTGAGGGCGGAACATGCGCAAGACATTGCTGGACGGCCTGCTGCATCTGCCGTTGACCGAGCCACGGCCGATGGCGAACGACCCGGAGTTCGACAGCATGGCGCGGGCGCTGGACGATAGAGCGCGGCGTCGCCTGGGGCGCAGCCTGTCGCTACGCCTGGTCGATGCTGGATCCTGCAACGCCTGCGAACTGGAGCTGAATGCGTTGAGCAACCCGTTCTATGACCTCGAGCGGTTCGGCTTGCGCTTCGTGGCGTCACCGCGTCATGCCGACGTGCTGATCGTGACCGGGCCGACCGCCAAGAACATGCACGAGGCGCTGCTGCGCACCTTCAACGCCATGCCCGGGCCGAAATGGGTGGTCGCGGTCGGCGACTGCGCGATCTCCGGCGGCATGTTCGCCGGAAGCTACGCCTGTGATGGAGCCGCCGATGCGGTGCTCCCAGTCGATCTTCGCATCTCCGGCTGCCCCCCCGAACCCATTCAACTACTGCGGGGCCTGTTGGCGCTACTGAACGTGCCGGCAGCGCTGGAGCACGCCGCGGCGGGACTGCCGACGATTGAAAACACCCAGGGGGCGTCAGCCGGCCCTCGACCTAGTGCTGTGACTCTGACGCTTGTTTCGCGCGGGCAACTTTTTCCAGGATTTCGCCGGCGGACTTGGTCCAAACGAAGGGCTTTGG
>Ga0302314_10017778_pt1 | contig 11888 bp, 12 predicted proteins | sample III_Palsa_N2_3_FD_200533 | JGI IMG/M metagenome (GOLD analysis project Ga0302314, IMG submission 200533) | Peat permafrost microbial communities from Stordalen Mire near Abisko, Sweden - III_Palsa_N2_3 | ecosystem: Environmental > Terrestrial > Soil > Palsa > Peat permafrost | place: Sweden...
TGAGTTTGTCACGGGCCCCGCTCCCGTTCTCCGTGTCTCGCGCTCTCCGCCGGCTAGCCGCGCTCGGGCCCGGCGGAGAGCTCCGGCTCCAGCTCGGCGTCGGGCTCCGCGTCGGTGACCGCCGCGGCGTCGGCGCCCTCCCCGGCCTGCTCGTCCTCGGTGACCACCTTGATCGGCGGCGGGGCCTTGGACAGGATCAGCCAGGACAGGTAGATGGCCACCAGCCAGGGCGGCACGCCCAGGCCGATCTTGGCGACCCCGAGCCAGGTCACATTGCCCGCCCAGTAGAGCGGGAAGAGGATCGCCGCCCGCAGCGCGAACAGCGCCACCCACACCCAGGTCGCCTTGGTGTAGGCGGCCAGCCGCCCCGGGTTCTGGGTGCGCCAGGTCATGTTCTCGCCGAGGACCGGGCCGAGGAAGACCCCGAGCAGTGGCCAGCGGACCGCCGCCGAGATCGCGTAGGCCACGCCCAGCGCCACCCCGTAGATCATCGACGGCAGGTAGAAGTCCTGGGCCTTGCCCGACTTCATCGCGATGTAGGCACTGATGCCGACGCCCAGCACCCCGCCGAAGGCGTGCTTGAGCGTCTCCCGGCGGATCACCCGGACCAGGGCCAGCAGCAGGGTCACCCCGACCGCCGAGAAGGACGAGGCCTTCAGGTCCTTGGTGACGGTGAACACCACGACGAAGACGAAGCCGGGCACGGTCATGTCGACCATGCCCCTGACCCCGCCGAAGGCATCAATCAGCGACGTGTCAACCGCGGGCTTGCCGGTCTCCGGGGTCGGGTCTCCCCCGTGCTTGCCGCCCCCGTGCTTACTGGCAGTGCTCACGCGTGACTACTCCGATCCGACGGGACGCAACTCATAGCGGGGGTTGAACAGCACCCGGCGGCCCCGCTGATGACTGATCCGGCCATGGGCGACCAGGCGGCGGCCCGGCTCGATGCCGGCGATGGAGCGGCGGCCGAGCCACACCACGTCCAGCGAGTCGCTGCCGTCGAACAGCTCTGCCTCCAGCGCGGGGACACCCGCGCGCGGGCGCAGGGTCACGGCGCGCAGGGTTCCGCTCACGCTGACCTCCTGCCGGTCCTGGCAGGACGCTATCGGCGTGCAGCCGGTCTCCTCGATACTCTGCCGGAGCTCCTCGGCGTGGAGGTCCTCACTGCTGGCCGCGAGGCGGCTGAACATGCGACGCAGGCGCCCCTGCTGCCGGTCGCTGCGGATGTCACTCATGCCCCCGAGAGTACCGGTCCCGGGGCCTCGCTCCTACCCGCTCCCAGCTGCTCGTTCACTGGTACTTCAGGGCGACTACTGTTCGAATCGGTAGCCCATGCCCGGTTCGGTGATGAAGTGTCGCGGGTGCGCCGGATCGACCTCCAGCTTGCGCCGCAGCTGGGCCAGGTACACCCGCAGGTAGTTGGTCTCGGTGCCGTAGGCCGGCCCCCAGACCTCCTTGAGCAGCTGCTTCTGGCTGACCAGCCGACCGGCGTTGCGCACCAGGATCTCCAGCAGGTGCCACTCGGTCGGGGTGAGCCGGATGTCCGTGTCGCCCCGGGTGACCCGCTTGGCGACCAGGTCGACCGAGAACGAGGCCGTGGTGACCACCGCCTCACCGGTCTCGGCGCCGACCGGGTCGGCCCGGCGGACGGCGGCGCGCAGCCGGGCCAGCAGCTCGTCCATGCCGAAGGGCTTGGTGACGTAGTCGTCGGCCCCGGCGTCCAGCGCCTCGACTTTCTCGTCCGAGGCGTGCCGGGCGGACAGCACGATGATCGGGACCTTGGTCCAGCCGCGCAGGCCCTTGATCACGTCGGTGCCGTCCATGTCCGGCAGGCCGAGGTCGAGCAGCACCACGTCGGGGTGGCGGGCCGCCGCCAGCTCCAGTGCCGAGGCGCCGTCGTGGGCGGCGTCCACCTCGTAGGAGCGGGCCCGAAGGTTGATCACCAGCGCTCGGACGATCTGCGGCTCGTCGTCCACTACCAGGACCCGGGTCATGCGTTGCCTCTCGCTTCAGTGCTCTCGACAGCTGGGGATACGTCGGCGGGCCCGGCCTCGGCCGCAAGCTCCGCCGGGGGCGGGACGGCCGTGCCGGGGACAGCCGGGAGGGTGAACACCATGGTCAGGCCGCCGCCCGGGGTGTCCTCGGCGTGCAGGCTGCCGTCCATGGCCTCGACGAAGCCCCGGGCGACGGCGAGGCCCAGGCCGACGCCGACGCCGCGCGGCGCGTCGCCGTAGCGCTGGAACGGCTCGAAGACCTTCTCCTTCGCGTCGTCCGGGATCCCCGGGCCGTGGTCGGCCACCCGGACCTCCAGCCGTTCGCCCTGCCCGAACTGGCGGAAGACGCTGCCGGAGACCAGCACCCGGCCGGAGCCGTTGTACTTCACCGCGTTCTCGATGACGTTCGCCAGCGCCCGCTCCAGCAGCCCGGGGTCGCCCGCGACCAGCAGCTGCCCCTCCGGGACCTCGGTCCGCACCGACTCCGGCGGGACCCCGCGCAGCGCGAACGGCAGCACCTCGTCCAGGTCGAACTCGCGGACCAGCGGGACGACGGTGCCGGTCTGCAGTCGACTCATGTCGAGCAGGTTGCCGATCAGGTGGTCCAGCCGGTCCGCGCCCTCCTCGATCCCGGCCAGCAGCTCCGCCTCGTCCTGCGGCGACCAGCGGATGTCGTCGGCCCGCAGCGAGGAGACCGACGCCTTGATGCCGGCCAGCGGGGTGCGCAGGTCGTGCGAGACCGCCGCCAGCAGGGCGGTGCGGATCCGGTTGCCCTCGGCCATCCGCCGGGCCTCCCGGGCCGCGGCGCTCAGCCTGCGGCGCTCCAGCACCACCGCGGCCTGGGCCGCGAAGGCGCCCAGCACCCGGCGGTCGTCGGCCGGCAGCACCCGCCCGGACAGCGCCAGCGCCAGCCGGTCCCCGACCGGGACGTCCACGTCGGCGTCCTCCGGGCGGCTCACCGGAGCCGGTCCGACCGAGCCGGCGCAGGTCCACGGGCCGAAGTCCTGCTCGCGCTCCAGCAACGCCACCGACTCCATCTGGAAGGTCTCCTGGACCCGTTCCAGCAGCGCCGGCAGCGCCTTCTCGCCGCTGAGCACGCTCTGCGCGAGGAAGCTCAGCGTCTCCGCCTCGGCCCGGCTGCGGGCCGCCTGGGCGGTGCGGGCGGCAGCCAGGTCGACCACATAGGCGACCGAGAGCGCGACCGCGAGGAACACGCCCATGGAGATGATGTTGGCGGTGTCGGAGATGGTCAGCGTGTGCAGCGGCGGGGTGAAGTACCAGTTGACCAGCAGCGAGCCGACCACCGCCGAGGCCAGCGCCGGGAACAGTCCGCCGGTCAGCGCCGCGCCGACGGTCAGGCCGAGGTACAGCAGCATGTCGGTCTGCTGGTTGCGGCCGCTGTGCATCCACTCGATCAGGCCGGTCAGCAGCACCGGACCGGCCACCCCGATCATCCACCCGGCGACGCTGCGGGCCACGCCCAGCCGGGTGATCCGGCGGATCGGGGCGACCCGGCCCTTGGCGACGTGCTCATGGGTGACGATGTGGACGTCGATGTCACCGGCCTCACGGGCCACGGTCGCGCCGACGCCGGGGCCGAGCACCCACTGCCAGGCCTTGCGCCGGCTGCTGCCGAGGACTATCTGGGTGGCGTTGACGCCCCGGGCGAAGTCCAGCAGCGCCACGGCGGCGCTCTCACCGAGGACCGAGTGGAACGAGCCGCCGAGGTCCTCGACCAGGCCGCGCTGCACGGTCAGCTCCTCCGGGGAGGCCCCGGTCAGGCCGTCGCTCTTGGCGACGTAGACGGCCAGCAGTTCGCTGCCGGAGCCCTTGGCGGCGATCCTGGCGGCCCGGCGGATCAGCGTCCGGCCCTCGGGGCCGCCGGTGAGGCCGACCACGATCCGCTCGCGGGCCTGCCAGGTGGAGTCGATGTGGTTCTCGGCCCGGTAGCGCTGGAGGTACTCGTCGACCCGGTCAGCGGTCCACAGCAGCGCCAGCTCGCGCAGCGCGGTCAGGTTGCCCGGGCGGAAGTAGTTGGACAGCGCCGCGTCGACCTTCTCCGGCGCGTAGACGTTGCCGTGCGCCAGTCGCCGCCGCAGCGCCTCCGGGGCCATGTCGACCAGTTCGATCTGGTCCGCCCGGCGGACCGCCTCGTCCGGGACGGTCTCCTGCTGGCGGACGCCGGTGATGCCCTGGACCACGTCGCCGAGCGACTCCAGGTGCTGGATGTTGACGGCGGAGATGACGTCTATGCCGGCGTCCAGCAGCTCCTGTATGTCCTGCCAGCGCTTGGCGTTGCGGGAGCCGGGGATGTTGGTGTGGGCCAGCTCGTCCACCAGTGCCACGGCCGGCTTGCGGGCGAGCACCGCGTCCACGTCCATCTCGGTGAACTCGCTGCCCCGGTAGGCCAGCGTGCGCCGGGGCAGGACCTCCAGGCCCTGCTGGGCGTCGCGGGTGTAGGTGCGGCCGTGGTCCTCCACGAAGCCGACGACGACGTCGGTGCCGCGCGCGGCCCGGCGGTGCGCCTCGCCGAGCATGGCGCAGGTCTTGCCGACCCCGGGGGCCGCCCCGAGGTAGATCCGCAACCTGCCGCGTGCCGCCATACCCGCCTGCCCCTGATCCTGTCCGCCGGTCCGGTCCGGCTTCCGCCCTGGTGAGCACGGTTCTCGGACGCGGCTCCCCCAGCCGAGCCTACGGGAATCCGAACCCCCGGGGAGCAGCCAGGTGCTCGCCCTCGGGGCGCTTTAGCGACATCTTGACGGGACTGTCGGGGAGCCGCGACCGGGCGGGTTCTCCGCTGAGCGCCCCGACATGATTCACTCAGGCAGGTTTATAAGCTAGCCTTAGTATATGAGTGACGACGTGGACCCCAGCCGAATTGCCGCAGCCCTGCTGGAGGGCATAAGTCTGCTGGTCAGACGGGTACGCCAGGTAGCGGCCGCGGGCGAGCTGCGGATGCCCGAGCGGCATGCGCTGTCGCGGCTGGAGCGGGGCGGCCCGACGACCTCGTCGGAGCTGGCGCGGCAGGAGCAGATCACCGCGCAGGCGATGGGGGCCACCCTCAGCGCGCTCCAGGCGCGCGGGCTGGTCGAGCGGCGCGCGGACCCGGACGACGGCAGGCGGGTGGTGCTGTCGGTGACCGACGCCGGACGGCAGGCGCTGAAGGACAAGCGCAACGCCCGGACCGACCAGCTCGCCCAGGCCCTCAGCAGCTCGTTCACCCGGGCTGAGCTGGCGCAGCTGGCGGCAGCCGCACCGCTGCTGGAGCGACTGGCGCAGGACATATGAAGCCGCGTCCGGCGGGCGGTGCGACCGCCGCCGACCGGTACAAGTGGACCGCGCTGACCAACACCACCGCCGCGATGTTCATGTCCGCGCTGGACGGCTCCATCGTGCTGATCGCGCTGCCCGCGATCTTCCGGGGTGTGCGCCTGGATCCGCTGGCGCCCGGCAACATCGCCTACCTGCTGTGGATGATCATGGGGTACCGGCTGGTCCAGGCGGTCCTGGTGGTCACCGTGGGCCGGCTCGGCGACATGTACGGCCGGGTCAAGATCTACAACGCCGGGTTCGCGGTCTTCAGCTTCGCCTCCGTACTGCTGTCCTTCGACCCTCTCAGCGGCGGCCACGGCGCGATGTGGCTGATCGGCTGGCGGGTGCTCCAGGCGATCGGCGGATCGATGCTGACCGCGAACTCGGCGGCGATCCTCACCGACGCCTTCCCGCAGGAGCAGCGCGGCTTCGCGCTCGGCATCAACCAGGTCGCCGGGCTCGCCGGGATGTTCATCGGCCTGGTCGCCGGGGGCCTGCTGGCCGCCTGGGACTGGCGGGCGGTGTTCTGGGTGAACGTGCCCGTCGGCGTCTTCTTCACGGTGTGGGCGTACCGCACCCTGCGCGAGACCGGGCAACGCGGCGGAGGGCGGATCGACTGGTGGGGCAACATCACCTTCGCGGTGGGCCTGAGCTCGATCCTGGTCGCGGTCACCTACGGGCTCCAGCCGTACGGCGGGCACACCATGGGCTGGACCAACCCGGTCGTGCTGGCCCTGATCGGCGGCGGTCTGCTGCTACTGGCGGCCTTCGCGGTGATCGAGAACCGGGTCAGCGCGCCGATGATCCAGCTCAGCCTGTTCCGACTGCGGGCCTTCACCTTCGGCAACCTGGCCGGGCTGGCCATCTCCATCGGCCGTGGCGGCATGCAGTTCGTGCTGATCATCTGGTTGCAGGGGATCTGGCTGCCGTTGCACGGCTACGACTACGCCGCCACGCCGCTGTGGGCCGGAATCTTCATGCTGCCGCTGACCGCCGGGTTCCTGGCGGCCGGACCAGCCTCCGGCTACCTGTCCGACCGGCTCGGCTCGAAAGGGCTGGCCACCGGTGGCGCACTGCTGTTCGGGGCCACCTTCATCGGTCTGATGCTGCTGCCGATCAACTTCAGCTACTGGGCTTTCGCGCTGCTGATCGCCCTCAACGGGATAGCCAGCGGCATGTTCGCCGCGCCCAACTCCTCCTCGATCATGGGCAGTGTGCCGGCGCGGCTGCGCGGCGTCGCCTCCGGCATGCGGGCGACCTTCCAGAACTCCGGGACGGCCGTCTCGATCGGGGTGTTCTTCTCGCTCATGATCGCCGGACTGGCCAACAGCCTCCCCCGCACTCTCACCAGCGGCCTGATCCAGCAGGGGGTTTCGGCCCACACCGCGGCCCAGGTCGGCAGCCTGCCCCCGGTCTCGTCGCTGTTCGCCGCCCAGTTGGGCGTGAACCCGGTGAAACAACTGCTCCAGCCCAGCGGGGCGCTGGCCCACCTGACGGCGACCCAGCAGCAGACCCTGACCGGGCGGGAGTTCTTCCCGAATCTGATCTCCGGACCCTTCCACTCCGGCCTGGTCATCGTGTTCGCCTTCGGTGCGGTGCTCGCCCTGCTCGCCGGGATCGCCTCGCTGCTGCGCGGCAGCAACCCGGCTCCGGCCGCCCCGAAGCCGGATGCCACGGCCACCGACGGCACCGCGCCGACCAGCAGCCGACACGCCAACTGAACGCTCCAACCGAACGCTCCAACCGAACGCTCCAACTGAAAGAGAACACCATGGCACTGACAACCATCGATCCCGGCGCAGCCCTGATCGTGATCGACCTCCAGCGGGGAATCGTTCCGGCGGACCCGGCCCACCCCTTCGCCGAGGTGGTCCGGCAGTCGGCCGCGCTGGCGGCCGCGTTCCGCGCGCGCGACCTGCCGGTGGTGCTGGTCAACGTCACCGGACAGCCCTCGGGGCGCACCGACAACGGTCGGCGCGGCGGCGCCGCCTTCCCGCCCGGCTGGACCGAACTCGTCGACGAACTCGACGTCCGGCCGACCGACCACCTGGTTACCAAGCGGCGGCGGAACGCCTTCCACGACACCGGGTTGGACACCCTGCTGCGCGACCTGGGGGTGACCCAGGTGGTGCTGACCGGGATCTCGACCAGCAGCGGCGTGGAGTCGACCGCGCGCGCGGCCTTCGACCTGGGCTACCACGTGGTCCTGCCCACCGACGCGATGGCCGACCCGGACGCCGAGGCGCACCGCAACAGCATCGAGCGGATCTTCCCCAAGACCGGCGAGACCACCAGCACGGCCGAGATCATCGGCCGGGTCGCCGCGACGGTCGGCTGACGCCGGGTCTCAGTCGGAGGTAAATGCGCGAGCGGTCGGGGCGGTCGGGGCCGGGTGGGGGTCGCGGAAGGTGAAGGCGGTGGGGCTGTCGCCGTGCTCGCGCAGATGGGTCAGACGCTCCATGGCCTCGGCTGTGGTGGGGCGGTGGCCGACCGGCACCCACCACAGCGCCTGGTGCGGCTCGGTCGGCCGCTCGAACCACTCGCGGCGGCGGCCGAGCGCGCCCAGGTGTCCGCTGCGGTAGGCGAAGTCCCTGAGCGCCTGGACCGACTCCCAGACCGAGCAGTTGATCAGCAGCAGGTCGTCGTGATCGTCGGGGCGCAGGCCGGTCGAGTCCGCGCCGCCGTCGTCCACCATCCGCCAGACGAAGCCGGGCGAGCCTTCGGCCAGCGCGTTGATCTCGGGCAACTGGGCGACGAAGTCGGCGAGTCGGGGGTGGTCCAGCGGCGCGAGGATGCGTCCGACATTGACCTGGGCGAGGTGGAAGTCAGCCATGGGCTCAGCATGGCTGGACCCCGCTTCTATAGTCAAGGACTATTAGTTTTAGACTTCAGGGCCACACAGCAGCCCTCGGCGGGCGGGTCCATCACCGCCGTCCAATCCGCGCCGCCCGCACAGCCGGGGAGCAGGCCCTCGATCAGCGCCAGGTTCATCCCGCAGACGAGCGCCGGGAACCGGTCGGCCAGCGCGTGGAACGGACAGTTGTGCAGCCGCAGCACCCGCCCGCCCGGCGCTCCCTCGCCCGGCAACTCCTCGTCCCAGTAGGGCTCGTAGCCACGCGAGCGGAGAGCGGCCACCGGGTCCACGTCCTCCCCCAGCGCCTCGCCCTCGACCGCCGCCGCCGTCCGCGCCGCCGCCTGCAACTCCCGGTCCAGACCGGCGCGTTCGACCACGTCCGCGAGCAACTCGGCGGCGGCGGCGTAGGCACGGGGCGGCAGCGACACCGCCCGCTCGCCGGGGGCCCGTTGGTACAGCTTCGCCGGACGCCCGGCCCCGGGTCCGCTGCGCCCGGACAGCCGCTGGAAGTCCACCGCCAGCAGGCCCGCCTCGACCAGCTTGTCCAGGTGGAAAGCGGCCAGCGAGCGGGAGACCCCGACCGCCGCGGCTGCCCCCTCCCGGCCCACCGGCCCCGGGGCGCCCGCCACATGCTGGTACAGCCTGCGGCGCACCGGATCGCCGAGCACGCCGACGGCCTCGAAGACGTCATCCTCACTGGTCATCCCGCGACTCTATAACCAATGGACGCTGTCGCCGAGCCGACTTCTCCGGCAGGGATCTGGCCTCCGCGAACGCGTCCACGCCGGCGAGACGCCAGGCAGCGAGAACAGCGCCCAGGCGGCATCCGTGAGCCGGACCAGGTTGCTGACGGCGCGGGAGCGCACGTGGACCAGGGCCGAGGTCTATGGGCCGCGGAGCCACAAGGGGGTTTGGTTGCGACCGGATCGTGTGGTCTCAACCGCCGACCTACGGGCGTCCCTCCGCCGCAGCGTGGCGGGTTGAGCCAGGTGCACGTCCCATGCCCGCTTCACGAACGCGTCGATACACGGGGCGCACGCGCTGAGCGTGAAGTGCAGCCCCGGAACGGACGCGTCGCCGATGGCCACGACGCGGGTCCACTGCTCGCATCCGAGAGCGCACCAACCGTCCGCCCATTCGTTCGCATCACCTGCGCCGGCCGGGGCTATCCGACTGCCGCGCGCCCACTGGGCCAGCCGGTAACCGCTCAGGGTCATGACGTCAGTCACCGGACTTGCTTCGAGCGTGCTCGGCCCCGGCCTTGAATCCGCCCGCCCACACCACCGCGATCAGGGTGTGCAACTCACACGGGGCGGCGAGCCCTCTCTCGATGCGCATACTCATCTTGTCCAGGCGGTACGTCTGGGCAACGAGATCCGCCAACAACCTGATGTCGTCGGCAGGAAGGGGGCCACCGGAGAAGGGTTCCCCCTCCACAGAGGCACGGTGGTGATCTATCACGGGGCCGCGCAGGATCGCGTCAAGCACACCTGACCGTGGCACTTGGGGCTCGTTCATGACGCCTGCCGCTCCCGCTCCGCCGACCAGACCAGAGCCTCCAATGCCCGTTGGCACCGTGGATCAGGGCACTCACACGGCGGATACCCGGGGTCGACAACGGGCAGCGCGAAGCCATCCGTCACTTTGGTACCGATGTCCTGGCGCTCACCGGTCGAGGTGATCCGGTACACCCGCATGGTCATCGTCACGACGCGCACCCCCGCCCCAACTCGCGCGGATTGCCACTGTGGTGGACCAGCTCTCGGCCACGTGGAAGTAACACACCAGTCACATAACACTTCTGATCATCACTCAGGAGGTGCTGATCCTCCGGCGTCTCTGTCATCCCTGCCTCACGCTGTCTGGTTGGCTGATTCCGTCCGCACTCCAAGGATCGGCATGCGGGCGCTCTCCCAACAGGGGCGGAGGGATTCCACGTCGCTTGCAAAGATGGGAATCGGGTGTGATGCTCGGCGGTCGCCACGGCGACGAGGCGGCCGCTGGTGTCGCTGGCCGGGCGGGTGGAGCGGGGCCGGCCCTGGGCGGGGCGCGAGCCCGGGATCCGGTGGGGGCGCAGCGGGGGCATGTCGGCGGGGTAGGGCGGGCTTCGCAGGAACGCCATGCGCCCGTAACACCCGTCCATTGACCCGCTCGACCACGCTTGCGAGCATCGGCGGATGACCTCCTCAGCGACCTGTCCCGGCCGCCGGTAGCCCCGCCGTCCCTGCCACGGCTCGGGCTGCCGGCGCGCAGCGCCCTGGTACGCCACCGACCGAGGACCGCAGATGCCGCTCGCGCTCATCGCCACGCCCACTCCGCCCCCCACTCCCGACCAGCCGGACGGCGCCGCCGCCGTACTGCGTGCCGCCCTCCAGCGCGGACCGCTGGCCCGTACCGCGATCAGCAGGGAGACCGGGCTCAGCCCGGCCGCCGTCTCCCGGCACACCGCCGACCTGCTGGCGCTGGGACTGGTCTACGAGCCGCCCGCCCGGCAGAGCCCGCCCAGACCGGGACGCCCGCGCGTTCCGCTGGACATCGACACCGGCTACCACCTGGCCGTCGGCGTGCACATCGCGATACCGCAGCTGACCTTCTCGCTGACCGACCTGCGCGGGCAGGTGGTCGCCCAGGAGCAGACCGCGCGCGCGGACTCCCCCGCCGAGGTGCTGCGGGACATCGCCGGGCACCTGCCGGGCCTGCTGCGGCGGCACGCGGCCGGACGCTCGGTGCTCGGCCTGGGCGTGGTGACCGGCGGCTGGGTGGACCCGGACTTCGGAACCGTGGTCGAGAACAGCGCGCTGGGCTGGCGCAACGTCCCGGTGCGGCGGCTGCTCCAGTCCGCCACCCGGCTGCCGATCCATGTGGAGGGTCACGCCCGGGCGCTGGCCCAGGCCGAGCTGCTGTTCGGCGCGGCCCAGGGCGGCGACCTGGTGCACCTGTTCGTCGGCAACGCGGTGGACGCCGCCATCGCCGTCGGCGGCACGCTGATGCGCGGCCGGGGCAACGGCGCGGGCGGCGTCGCCCACCTGCCGGTGGCCGGTTCGGTCGCCGCCTGCCCGTGCGGCGCCACCGGCTGCCTGCAGGCCACCGTCTCGGACCGGGCCTTCGCCGAGCGGGCCGTCGCCACGGGGATCATCCCGCGCCCGGAGATCGCGCTGCTGACCACCGCCGCGCGCGGCGGCGACCAGCGCGCGCTGGAGCTGTGCCGTGAGCGGCTGCGGCTGATCGCCCCGACCGTGGCGCTGCTGCTGGACATGATCAGCCCGGAGCTGCTGGTGCTGACCGAGGCGATCACGCTGCGGCTGCCGGAGCTACTGCCGTACCTGCACCAGCAGATCGCCGCCCGGACCCGGACCGACCCGAGCCGACTGGTCCGGTCCAGCTCCTTCGGCTCGGACGTGCTCGCGGTCGCCGCCGGCACGCCGGTGCTGGCCGCCGTGCACCAGGACCCGATGGCGCTGCGCACCGCCGCGATGGCCCGCTGACCCGGCCGGGCACGCGGCGGTCATGCCTGTGGTGGTCATGCCCAGGACGGTCATGCCTGCGGCGGCATTAATTCCAGCGAGTCAGAAACCGTTGCCCGTCCGTCGGAGCGCCCACAGACTGGGGACATGGACACGCAGTGCGAGGCAACGATCCGGGCGGCCGCAGGCCGACACCCGGTGAACGTCTTCCGACTGCACCACTTCGCCGGACTGGGCTGTTCCGGCTCCATCTGACATCTGACA
>Ga0302314_10017780_pt1 | contig 11887 bp, 7 predicted proteins | sample III_Palsa_N2_3_FD_200533 | JGI IMG/M metagenome (GOLD analysis project Ga0302314, IMG submission 200533) | Peat permafrost microbial communities from Stordalen Mire near Abisko, Sweden - III_Palsa_N2_3 | ecosystem: Environmental > Terrestrial > Soil > Palsa > Peat permafrost | place: Sweden...
CCTTCTCCGCGGCATGCTGGGCGATGCGGGCGCCGACGGCGGCGAGGACCTGGGCGGTGAAGTTGCCCTTGTTCTCCTTCACCCAGGCCATCGAGGCCTCGCGGTTGTCGTTCAGGTTCTGGAAGCGTGGGGCGACATAGCGGGCGAACAGTTCATAGGACGTCTTGGTGTCCTCGAACCGGGCCCAGTTGTGGGCCATGAACAGGAAAGCCCCGAAACCGCCCGACTGGTCGACCAGGGCCTGGATCTTCTCGGCGGCGTCATCCGGGGTGCCGATCACCGCCATGCCTGAGTCCATCATCACCTGCGCCGGATCGCCCGCACCGTCGGGCACGATGGGCAGGTTGGCGATCTCGCGGAAATAGTAGACCCATTTGTCGATGCCGAAGCGGACCTGTTCCAAGGCCTTCTCGCGGGTCTCGGCGATGTGCATGGGGCCGACCAGCCGCCAGGCCGCGCGGTCCATGGTCTTGCCGTTGTCCTTGGCCATGTCTTCGGCGATGGCCCAGTTGGACGACAGGGCGTTGAAACCGCCCGCCGAGGTGGCGCCGAGCGACAGCAGGCCAAGGCCATGCTTGCCCGCCGCCCGAGCGCCGGTGGGCGAGACCTGGCTGGCCACGGCCATCTCGATGCTCGGCCGCGAATAGGGGGTCATCTGCAGCCGCGCGCCGATCAGCTTGAACCAGTCGCACTCATAGGTGACTTCCTCCCCGCGCAGCAGGCGGACGATGCAGTCCAGCGCCTCGTCCATCATGTCCCGCTGCCGGGTGGGGGCGATGCCCATCATGAAGGCGTCGGAGGCCAGGGCGCCGGGCCCCACCCCGAACATGGTCCGCCCGCGCGTCATATGGTCGAGCTGGTTGATCCGGTCGGCCAGGATCAGGGGATGGTGATAGGGCAGCGAGGAGACGCCCGTGCCCAGGCGGATGTGTTTGGTCCGCTGCGCCGCGGCGGCGATGAAGACCTCGGGGCTGGCGATCAGCTCATAGGCGGCGGAATGGTGCTCGCCGATCCAGGCCTCGTCATAGCCCAGCCGGTCCAGATGCTCGACCAGCTCCAGGTCCCGCTCGATGGCCAGGGTCGGGTTCTCATCGATCGGGTGGAACGGCGCAATGAAGGCGCCGAAGCGCAGGCGAGGTCCGAGCATGGGTGTTTCCTCCGGGCTTGCCGAAGTTATGGCCGGGGATGGGCGCGCGCGGAAGTATGACGTGGCGTGAACGGGGGCGGCGGCTCGGTGCGTCCTTTTCCCTCTTTGGGAAGAAGATGATCGGATCGCGCCTCATTCTGCGCCCACGCAATCCTCACCCTCCCAGCTTCGCTGGGGATGGTTCCCTCTCCTTCCAGGAGAGGTGTTTCAGGGTCGCGCTCCCACACCTCTCCTGGATAAGGAGAGGGAACCATCCCCGCGACGCGTAGCGGCGTGGGAGGGTGAGGATCGGGAACGGATCAGAACGGAGTGCTCACGGAGGCCCAGTCTCCCGAGGCTCAGTCCCACCGGCGCCTGCCCCTCGCGAGGCCTTGACCGCCGCCGTCACCCGGTAGGGCGTGCCCGGAACGTCGGCCTCCGCTTCTTCGTCGGCCCAGGGCTCGTCGGCCCACCGTTTCCAGTCGGGCCGCAGCCCGATCATGTCGCACAGCCGGCGGACGATCTCGCTCACCGGCCGCGTCTCGAAGTCCTCGCGCTCCAGGTGCTGGTACAGATACTCCCGGTCGCGCTCCCGGCCGCTCTCGGAAAGGCGGTGCTTGTCTTGGATGGCGGCCATCATCACCCGCTCGACCTCGCCGCGCCGGCGCCGGCCTCTGGCCTCGGCTACGCGCGCGACCACCCCGGCCTTCAGGTCGCGGATGATCTTCTCTTCCTTCTCTTCCAGCATGACGGTCAGCCGCACGGCCTTGGCCACCCGCTCGATCACCAGGCCAAAGTCGCCGCGCACCATCAAGGTGACCACATTCGAGCCCAGCACCTCCTTGGCGCCGGCCGTGTCGCCCACGTCCTGCAAATCCCCCTGCGCCAGGGCCTGCTTCTGCACCACCCGCGCGATGGACATGCAGATCGCCCGCAAATCCTCCAGATCCCGCAGCCGCGCCTCCGCCCGCGCGATCACAAGATCGGGCGCGGCGGCGTCCTCGTCGGCGACAATGTCGGTGACGGCGTTCATATGGAACAAATAGGGAACAAACAGAGGCCTGTCAAGGCCGCCATCGCCACGACTTTACCTCCCCCGCGCAGCGGCGGGAGGGGGACCATCCGCCGAGCACAGCGAAGAGCGGATGGTGGAGGGGGCAAGTTGCAGTGCGCCGGCGCTGAAACTGCCGACGATAACAACGATGACCTCAAGGCCAGTGGGCTTGGCTTGCCCCCTCCACCACCCGCTCTGCGGCGGGCGGTCCCCCTCCCGCCGCTACGCGGGGAGGTAGAGCCCAAACCACACCATCCCAAACCGCCTGCCGAGCCTACTTTCGAGGGTCCGGCCGTCGTCAAGGACGGCGCCAAAGGCGCCGCCGCAACGCGGCCACGCAGAGCGTGGTCCTTGACCACGCCCGGCCCTCGAAAAATCATTCCATCGGGCGGATTGGGGGAAATGCGGATTGGTGCTTCGAATTCCGCTGTGCGCGTACCCAGTTATTCGATTCGCTCTGGGAATTGGGCGTTCGCGCCTCTTGCCACACCCGAGGAGAGCTTGGCGTCCACCGGCGCTCGACGTATCCTGCTTCATCGCGGAGGGAAAGAATGGGCGTCGACGCTGCCTTTGAAACGGCGAAGCGTGTGTTGGACGATGCCAAGTCCAACCTAGCGAACATCCGTACGGAAGAAGATGCCAAGATACAGATAATCACTCGTATCGTTATCGAGGTTCTCGGTTGGCTTCATTCGGATATCTCTGCTGAACACCAGAATGCAAATGGGTTTTCCGACTACGAGCTAGGCGATAACGATAGACCTTACTTGGTTGTTGAAGCTAAGAAGATTGGCGCGCTTGATCTAGCAACCCATTCGACTTCGATGGGGCACTATAAAATTTCGGGTCCGGTCCTCAAACCCGCTTTTGAGGGGATCAATCAGGCCGCACGATACTGCCATCCTCGTGGCATTCAGCTTGCCGTCCTAACGGACGGCTGCGCATGGATTGTCTTTCTCCCGTGGGTGCCGCAGACGCCTTTTACGGAGCGACAGGCTGTCGTTTTCCCGACGATGGATGCGATCCTCGACGAATTCGCTACGTTCTACGAGTTGTTGTCGAAATCGGAACTGAAGCGAAGCCGGTTTCGGGTCGTCTTTGATCAGATCCATGAGAATCGGCTCGTGCTCGATCGCCCGCTCGAAGCGGCAATTCCAGTAAGCGAGAACAGTCGAGTCTCAAAATCCGCATTAGCCTTCGACCTGGAGAACGTTTTTTCCAAGTTCTTTTCAGGACTCACGGGTGAAGATGATCCGGCGATGTTGATTGATTGCTTCGTCGAGACACGTGAGAGCCGAGTAGCTGATTTTTCTCTAGAAAAGATCACGCGCAACGTCCTCGGGAACATTAATCCGGACGAACGTGGGATCGAGCACGGCCTGCAGACAATCGTTACCAACACGGTTGCTGGCGACGATGGGCAAACGATTTTCATCGTCGGCCCATCTGGTGCGGGCAAGAGCACCTTCCTTGACCGGTTCTTCGCTAGAACACTTGAGAAGTCTGTTAGAGACCGCTGTATCGTGATCGACATCGATGCGCTTGACGCTAGCGGGGACGAGAACACCGCCCTTCTGTGGACCACGAACCGGGCAATCGAACTGATCGAGGGGCAAATATTCGAGGATGGAGTTCCGTCCTGGAACGACCTACAGGGTCTATACCACTCAGAATACATCCGCCGGATTAAGGGTGTGGATGCTCAGCTATACGCGCGGAGCAAAGATGAATTTAAAGAAAAATTCGCTAAGCACGTCGAAGAGTTGGTCGAGCGTGATCGTGAGGGGTATCTAAAACGCCTTCTAAAAGATATCGTCACAAATCGAAAGAAACTTCCGCTCTTTGTGGTCGATAACACCGACGAGTTTTCCGCATCATTTAAATCGTCGGTGTTTCAGTATTTTCAAGCACTTAGGCGAGCCGCCGACCATTGCATTCTCATTTTTCCTGTGACAGATAAATCCGCGTGGGCATTTTCTAAGACTGATATTTACAATATTTACTCATCGCGATCATTTTTCCTGCCGACGCCATCTCCGCGTGAGGTTTTTCGCAAGAGGATTGAATACCTTAAGGATAAGCTGGCTACGACGTCCTCCGGCCGGAAGCAGGGGGAATATTTTGTCGGGCGGGGTATTCGAATTAATATTGCCGACCTAACTGCATTCGCGTCCGTTGTAGAATCCATATTCGTTGATCAAGACTACGCAGCGAAGCGCCTCGGCGAACTCAGCAATTATAACATGCGTCAGACGCTCAGCCTGTCGAAGCGAATTGTTACGTCCGCCGTGCTGCGCATTGAAGAGCTCATCCAGTCATACATCACGGGGGCGTGGGCCGCGCCGTCCCCTGCCCGGTTCATGAACGCCTTATTGAAGGGTGACTACGAGCTATTCCGCGCGGGCGACGAACCACTGCTTCTACCGCTGTTCCAAGTCGACTCGACGGTGCGTCAGTCGCCCCTCATCCATATGAGGCTCCTAATTCTTCTGCGGGACCGGCACCTAGCCGCCGCCGACGACATCCATCGATACATGGCCATCGGCTCAGTGTTCGCGTTCTGCGACTTGATGGGAATGTCGGAGACTGCGGTCCAGGCCTCGATAGAGATGCTGTTGGCGAGCGGACTGATTGAACCATATGACCCGTCGAAAAAGGACTTCTCTAGCGAGCAGCAAATCGCCGTCACGCACAGCGGCTTGGCTCATCTGGACCTGGGTATGTTTAACCCAGTGTTTTTCGAGCAGCAGGCCTTAACGACGAGAATTGTTGATGCAGATGTGGCAGCGCAGATTAAGGGGGCAAACAGGTCGACGCGGAGCATCGACGGTCGCCTTGAGGACGTGCGTCGGCTGTTCAGTATCTACTTAGCGGATGAAGATGGCCGCCTCTGTACCGTTCCAGAGACGAGCGAATTCAAAAACCAGCGCCATCTTGCCGGTGATTTGGTGCGTCAGTGGAGTGGTTCGGTCAGCACGTCGGAGCAGATGCTCAAGATTTCCGACCTTGCGGCCGAGATGGCCGCTGCGGTCGTGGAAAGGTTTGATCCCGAAAAAGGTTATGGCTTCGTCGAGGTTCCCTCCCTCAGAGACCAAGCGTTCCTTCATGCTCGCGTCTTGGAGCAAAGTGGTTTTGGTGATGTTTTAGATGGCGATGACTTGGTTTGTGACGTCATTCGAACGGAGAAAGGCCTGTCCGTTTCCGTTGTGCACGAGGTTCGACAGCCGCCACAGCGAACCTACAAAGCGGAAATAGTGAAATTGCTCCCTGAACGCCGATATGGATTTATGTCTATAACTGAGCTCGCGTTGGATGCTTTCTTCCACTATCACCTTTTTCCAAGCGCTGAGGAAGCTGACCTTGCCCAAGGTCAGGCCTTTTTGGTCGAAATCAAAACCGATGCTCAAAGCCGTTCGCAAGTGCGTCGGATTGTGCACCGCGCCTAGGGGTAGACGCGCGCCGCCGCTCCAACCATGTCGTGCTCGTGCCAACACCTCCGAACCCGGACGCTTCTTCGGTCAAAGATGAGCCCGACCTAGAATCCCCCTACCCCCGCCTCACCACCCCCGGATGCGACGTCGTCATCGTCGGCACGGCCTGCATGCTGTCCAGGCGTCCCAGCTTGATGTCCACCCGCTCATCCCCGACTTCCAATCCCCACAGCGCAACCCGGTCGACGCCTTGTGGCAGGTGGGGGCGGTTTAGATTGATCTCGCCGCTCCAACCATCGATGTCGATGCCCAGGCAGGCCTGCAGCACCATGAAGACCGACCCGGCCGCCCAGGCCTGGGGCATGCAGGCCACGGGATAGGCGATGGGCGGCTCGCCGGGGGCGCGGGGAAAGCCGCAGAACAGCTCCGGCAGGCGCATGTCGAAATAGCTGGCGGCGCGGAACAGGTGCTCCAGCACGATGGCCGCGCTGTGCCGGTGGCCATAGTGCGACATGCCGGCGGCGCAGATGGCCGTGTCGTGCGGCCAGACGGTGCCGTTGTGATAAGACATCGGATTGTAGCGCACCGAGCCCGACGACAGGGTGCGCAGGCCCCAGCCGGTCAGGAAGGCGCCCGACAACAGGGTCTTGCCCACCCGCTCGGCCCGCTCTTCCGACGGCAGGCCGACGAACAGCAGGTGGCCGGCGTTGGAGGTCAGGGGCCGGCACAGCACGCCGTCGCCGTCGATGGCCACGCCGTAGTAGCCCTCCTCCTCCATCCAGAACTTGTCTTCCACCGCGACCCGCATCGCCTCGGCGCGGCCCCGCCAGCCGGCGGCGCGTTCGTCGCCCAGCCGCTCGCCCAGCTCGGCCATCGCGCGCCAGGCGGCGAAGGCGTAGCCCTGCACTTCCACCAGGGCGACCGGCCCCTTCGGGAACCGGCCGTCGGCGTGGAAGATCGAGTCCTCGGAGTCCTTCCAGCCCTGGTTGGACAGGCCGCTGTCCTCGCCGCGCGCATAGTCGATGAAGCCGTCGCCGTTGGAGTCGCCATAGGTCTCCAGCCAGCCGATGGCGGCGGTGAGCGCCGGCCAGAGGCTCTCGATGAAGCCAAGATCTCCCGTGCGCTGGGCGTAGGCGCCGGCCAGGGCGACGAACAGGGGGGTGGTGTCGACGCCGCCGTAATAGAGGCCGAACGGGACCTCCTTCAGGTTGGCCATCTCGCCGCCGCGGGTCTCGTGCATGATCTTGCCCGGCGCGGCGTCGCGGAAGCTGGACACCTCGGTCGCCTGCCGCATGGCCAGATAGCTGAGCACCCCCCGGGCGATGCTGGGATCCAGCCACAGCATCTGCCAGGCGGTGATGATCCCATCGCGGCCGAAGGGCGTCGAGAACCAGGGGATGCCGGCATAGGGATAGACGCCGGTGGCCAGCTCGGTGGCGAGCAGGGCCACGTCCGCGCGGGACTGGCGCAGCCATTCGTTGAAGCGCGGGCCGCGCGCCCGGATCGACGCGCCGCGCCGGCGGCGCTTGCGCGCCGCGATGATCGCCTTGGCGGCGGCGGTGCGAAAGCGGTGGCGGCTGGGGGTGTCCGTCGGGGCGCGTCCGACCTCCAGATAGAGCTCGAAGCGCCCACCGGGGGGTAGAGACAGCATGAACTCGGCCCGATGGCCGGTGAGCCGGCCGGGCGGATCGGAGAAGTCGAGCACCGCATACCGCTCGACGTCGTCCAGGCCGGTATAGCCGAAGGTGACCCCGCGCCCGCCGGCGTCGGTGGGATGTATGGCGCCGCGCGCCTTCCGCGTCGTGCCTCTGACCTCGAAGATGTCGTGAAAGTCGGCGTCGAACTCATAGGCGAGCGGCAGGATTTCGTCGTCCAGGCTGTGGTTGACGATCCGCACCCGCTCATAGAGCCGCCGGTCCCATAGGAATCGGCGCCGTTCGATATGCAGCACGCCGGGCGGCGTCGCCTTCTGGCCCATCAAGGGCAGCGGGCGGTTGCAGCCGTGGAAGGTGAAGATGACATTGTCGCGGGAGACGCCCGAGCCCAGCTTCGACGGCAGCTTGCCGCCGATCAGCAGCCTCAGACGCGACAACAGCCGGGTGTCATCGTCGAAGAAGCCGTCGGCGCCGCCGAGAATATCGCCATAGCTGTCGGCCACGACGAAACAGTCGCCGTCCTTGAGCGACAGCAGTTGGCCCAGGCCGTCCGCGTCGCGGGTTTCGCTGACGGGCTGAGGCGCGGCAGACGAGTCATCCATGGCGGCAGTTTAGGCCGTGTAGGCGAGCGCCGGGTCAAGCCGGTTTGACGACTCCGGGTCGATTATGGCGCCTCCGACCAGCTGTTCGTAGAGATCGACATAGCGGCGGGCCATGGCGCTGGCCGAGTAGCGCAGCTCGAACCGGCGGCGCACGGCGGTGCGGTCCAGTTCGCGGGCGCGGAGCACGGCCCGGTCGGCTTCCTCTTCGTTGTCGACCAGAAAGCCGGTGACCCCAGGCTCGATCACTTCCGGCGTCGATCCGCAGCGCCAGGCGACCACGGGGGTGCCGCAGGCCATCGCCTCGATCATCACCAGGCCGAAGGGTTCGGGCCAGTCGATGGGGAACAGCAGGGCGTCGGCGCCGCCCAGGAAGGCGGACTTCTGGCTGTCGCCGATCTCGCCGATGAACTCGATCAGCGGATCGTTCAGCAGCGGCTCGATCTTTTCATGGAAATAGGCGGAGTCGGCCGCGTCCACCTTGGCGGCGATCTTCAGCTTGATGCCCAGCCGCTTGGCGATGGCGATGGCGCGGTCGGGGCGTTTTTCCGGGGAGATGCGGCCGAGGAAGGCGAGATAGCCCTCGGATTTGGGCGAGAACTTGTAGAGTTCAGCCTGCATGCCGTGGTGCACCGTGCCGGCCCAGTTGGCGTTCGGCAGATGCCGACGCTGGTCGTCGGAGATCGACACCATCGGATAGGCGGTCCAGGCGTCATAGACGGGCCGAAGGTCCTTGATGTCCAACCGCCCGTGCAGGGTGGTCAGGGTGCGGTGAGCCATGTCCTCGAAGAAGGGGAAGTGGATCATGTCCACATGGAAGTGCAGCACGTCGAATTCGTGCGCGCGGCGACGGACTTCCGCCAGCATGAAGAGGTGCGAGGCCAGGTCGGACTTCAGCGGCGTGGGGTCGAGGCGGATCGCCTGGTCGCGGACGGCCGCCAGGGTCGCCTTGGTATTGGCGTCGGCGCTGGAGAAGAGCACCACCTCGTGGCCCTGATCCACCAGGGCGTCGCACAGGTGGGCGACCACCCGCTCGGTGCCGCCGTACAGTTTCGGGGGGACGGCCTCATAGAGCGGCGCAATCTGTGCGATCTTCATGGGAACATCCTTTTTGACTTAGACACGACACCGCGGCCCTGATGGGACAGCGCCGCCGACGGCGTTTTGTTCCCCCAGAAATGTTGCGGCGCACACGAAGATGGCTCAGGCGGCGAAAGGCGCTGCGTTTGCGAGCTTAAATCGCTAAAGTCGTGGCATGACGCAGTCCTTATACCCTAGTGCGACGCTCGAACAGCGCGCGGTCCTGACCCGGCGGATCACCCAGCTTTCGGTGGCCGCGGCGACGGTGCTGACCGCGCTGAAGGCCGCCGCCTGGCTGGCCAGCGGATCGGTGGCCATGCTGGGATCGCTGGCCGATTCCGGGCTGGACCTGCTCGCCGCCCTGGGGACCTTTTTCGCCGTCCGCTACGCCGTCGCGCCACCGGACGCGGAACACCGCTATGGCCACGGCAAGGCCGAGGCCTTCGCCAGCCTGCTGCAGGCCGGCCTGGTGTTCGCCTCCGCCGCCCTGGTGGGCCAGGCCGGGATCAGCCACCTGCTGCACCCGGTCCCGATCGCCGAGGCGGGTTGGGACATGGCCGTAATGGCCGCCTCCATCGTGATCACCGGGCTTCTGGTCCTCGCCCAGACCCGCGTGTTGCGTCAGACCAGCTCGGTGGCCGTTCAGGGCGACCGGCTGCACTACGCCGCCGACCTGGCCTCGAACGTGGTGGCCCTCGTGGCGATTGGTTTGGCCGCCCTGCTGCGCCGGCCGGAGCCAGACGCCATCGGGGGCCTGATCGTGGCCGCCTGGCTGGTCTGGGGCGCGGTCACCGTGTTCCGCTCCTCGTCGGTCGAGCTGATGGACCATGAGCTGCCCGATGAGTCCCGCGCCGAGATCGTCAGGCTGATGACCGAACAGCCGGGCATTACCGGCGTGCATCAGCTGCGCACCCGGGCCTCGGGGCCTTACGTGCATATCCAGATGCACGCCGGCCTCGATCCCGGCCTCAGCCTGGTCCAGGCGCATCGCCTGATGGTCGCGGCGGAAAAGCGCGTGCTGAAGGCGTTTCCGGCGGCGGACATCATCATTCATCCCGATCCTCACGGTCAGGCCGAGCCGCACGGGGGCGCCTTTGCCGAATTCGACCGCGAAGACGCCGCCGACGCCCCGGAGTTGGGGTAAACGCAACCTTAAGCCACCCGTGGTTGGTCCTGTAGAATGTCCGTCGAGCGCACCCTGCATCATTTTCCCCTGGACCCTGCCTCGCGTCAGGTCCGGCTGGCGCTGGGCGAGAAGCGCTTGGCCTTCCGGGAGGTGGTGGAAAAATACTGGGAACGGCCGCCGGAATTCCTGGCGCTAAATCCGTCCGGCCTGACGCCGGTGCTGGTGGAAACCCAGGGCGAGCGCACGACCACGATCTGCGAATGCCGGGCGATCCTGGAGCATCTGGAAGAGACCGCCCCGGAGCCGGACCTGCTCGGCCGCGAGCCCGCCGACCGCGCCGAGACCCGTCGGCTGATGCAGTGGTTCGACCGCAAGTTCGACTTCGAGGTCAACGCTTTGCTGCTGCACGAGAAGATGGAGAAGCGGCTGCATGGCCTGGGCGCGCCGGAGCTGGCCGCCCTGCGCGCCGGGCGTGAGGCCTTGCGCGCGCACATGGGCTATATCGACAGCCTGTTGCAGGGCCGCGACTGGCTGGCCGGGCGCCGGCTCAGCCTGGCGGACTTCGCCGCCGCGGCGCACCTGTCGGTGATCGACTATTTCGGCGACGTGCCCTGGCGCGACTATCCGGTGGTGAAGACCTGGTACATGAAGCTGAAATCCCGCCCCTGCTTTCGGCCGCTGCTGACCGACCGCTGGCCGGGCCTGGCGCCCGCCCCCCACTATGACGACCTCGATTTCTGAGTCCCTCGAACGCCGGATCAAGGCCAAGAGCGCCGAACTTGGCTTCGATGTCTGCGGCCTGGCGTCGGTCTCCAACCCCTGGCCGGCGGGGGCACGGCTGGCAGAGTTCATCGACCAAGGCCGGCACGGCTCGATGGACTGGATCGAACGCACCGTCGAGCGCCGCGCCCACCCCACCGCCATGTGGCCCGGCGCGCGGTCGGCCATCGTGCTCGGCCTCAACTATGGACCCGACGCCGACCCGCTGCGGGCGCTCGAACATCGCGATCGGGCATCCATCTCGGTCTACGCCCAGGGCGACGACTATCACGAGCTGATCAAGAAGCGGCTGAAGGCCCTGGCCCGCTGGCTGGTGGCCGAGACCGGCTGCGCGCTGAAGGTGTTTGTCGACACCGCGCCGCTGATGGAAAAGCCCCTGGGCCAGACAGCCGGCGTGGGCTGGCAGGGCAAGCACACCAATCTGGTGTCCCGCGATTTCGGCTCCTGGCTCTTTCTAGGGTCGGTCCTGACCGACCTGGTGTTGGCGCCGGACGCCGCCGAGACCGACCACTGCGGCGCCTGCCACGCCTGCCTGGACATCTGTCCGACCAGCGCCTTCCCGGCGCCCTATCAGCTCGATGCGCGCCGCTGCATCTCCTACCTGACCATCGAGCACGCCGGGCCGGTTCCGGAAGAATTCCGCGCCGCCATGGGCAACCGCATCTATGGCTGCGACGACTGCCTGGCCGTCTGCCCCTGGAACAAGTTCGCCGAAACCGCCCGAGAAGCCGCGTTTCACGCCCGGGACAGTCTGCAAAGCCCGCCTCTCGCCGATCTGGCGCGGCTGGACGATCCGTCATTCCGCGCCCTGTTCGCCAAGAGCCCGGTCAAACGCATTGGCCGTGATCGGTTTGTACGCAACGTGCTCTACGCCATCGGCAATTCGGGGGATGCGGCGTTGGGCGAGGTAGCCCGCGAGTTGCTGGACGATCCGTCGGATGTGGTTCGCGACGCGGCGGGATGGGCGGTAAAGCGGTTGGCTGGCGCTAGCCTAATCGCTCCCCCGTTGGGGGAGCTGTCCCGAAGGGACTGAGGG
>Ga0302314_10017781_pt1 | contig 11887 bp, 9 predicted proteins | sample III_Palsa_N2_3_FD_200533 | JGI IMG/M metagenome (GOLD analysis project Ga0302314, IMG submission 200533) | Peat permafrost microbial communities from Stordalen Mire near Abisko, Sweden - III_Palsa_N2_3 | ecosystem: Environmental > Terrestrial > Soil > Palsa > Peat permafrost | place: Sweden...
AGGGCCTCTACATCCACCCCAACATCTGGCACGAGGGGGTGTTCGGGCTGCGCGGTACGCAGCGCTTTTTTGACCAGCAGGGCGCCGTCCACGCCCGCGTGTCGGTCGATTTTGCCCGCGAATTCGGCTGCCTGCTGGAAGCACCGATTCCGTCGTAGCCGCGGCGCCTCAAAATGTGACCCAATACGGTCCGCGCCGCACGGCTTTCGCTAGGCTGGGGACAACATTTGCGAGGGATCCATGTCCAGCCTCACCGAGCAACAGGCCAAGGCCTACATCAACAAGCTGCTGACCGCCATGAGCGGCGCCGGCGGTTCGGACCTGTTCGTGTCCAAGGATTTTCCGCCGGCCATGAAGCTGCAGGGTGCGCTGAAGCCGCTGACGGATCAGAAGCTGCCGGGCGAGGTGACCCGGGAACTGGCCAACGCGCTCATGAACTCGCGGCAGCGCGATGATTTCGCGAAGGACCTCGAATGCAACTTCGCGATCTCGCTGCCCGGCGTGGCGCGGTTCCGCGTCAACGTGTTCATGCAGCAGCAGAATGTCGGCATGGTCATCCGGACGATTGCCAACGAGATTCCCGATTTCACCACGCTCGGGTTACCCGAGATTCTCAAAGACATCGTGATGACCAAGCGCGGCCTGGTACTGGTCGTCGGCGCCACCGGCTCGGGCAAATCGACTTCGCTCGCCGCCATGATCGATCACCGCAACCGGACCTCGGCGGGCCACATCGTCACGGTCGAGGATCCGGTGGAATTCGTGCATACCTCGCAGCAGTCGCTGATTACGCACCGTGAAGTCGGCATCGACACGCACTCCTGGCACAACGCGCTCAAGAACACGCTGCGCCAGGCTCCCGACGTGATCCTGATCGGCGAGATCCGCGATACCGAGACCATGGAGAACGCCATCGCGTTCGCTGAGACGGGTCACCTGTGCCTGGGCACGCTGCATTCGAACAGCGCCAACCAGACCATCGACCGTATCATCAATTTCTTTTCCGAGGAGCGGCGCCGGCAGCTGCTCATGGACCTGTCGAGCAACTTGCGCGCGATCATCTCGCAGCGCCTGGTCCGGACCGTGGATGGCAAGGGCCGCCGCGCCGCCGTGGAGATCCTGATCAACACGCCCATCGTGGCGGACAAGCTGCTGAAGGGCGAATTCCACGAGATCAAGGCCATCATGTCCAAGTCGCGTGAACTCGGCATGCGCACCTTCGACCACTCGCTGTTCGACCTCTTCAACGAGGGCGTCATCTCCTACGACGAAGCGATCCGCAACGCCGATTCGGCGAACGAGCTGCGGTTGAATATCAAGCTCAACAGCACGCGGGAAACCGAGGCGCTGTCACTCGAGACGGCGGCGGCGCCCGAAGCCGCCTCGGCAGCCTGACCGCCGACGCCCTCTCAAGGTGCCCTGGCGTGGAAGGCCAGAAACAGGTTACCGGGCGTCTGGCCACCGATGAGTCCGTAACCTGAATTCACGAACAGGTAGCCGTGGGCGGCGACGATCGACGCGTTGTCCAGTGCTCCGCCGCTGCCGGGTACGCCGTTGGCCGTCTTCAGCGGCTCGGTCGTATCGAACTGAAACAGCAGCTCGCCGGTATTGGCGTCGAAGGCCCGCAGGAAGCCATCGGCGCTGCCTTCGACGACGGCGCCATCAATGACGGTCGGCGCACCGGTCAAGCCGATGACGCTGGCGCAGGTCCGCACCCGGGTCTTGCGGTCGCCCGAACAATCAGGCTGCGGATAATAGGACCAGAGCACCGTCCCGGAGTCGACCGCGACCGCGTGCAGCCCGGCCACCTCGCCCGCGTCCTTGCCGTCCGGCCCCGGAAAGGTGTTCATGGGCGCAAAAACCCGCGCGCCATCGAATGCCAGCCCCCAGTGGATGCCGCCGATGACGGAGCCCGCCCCGAAACTGTGCTGCCACAGCACCTTGCCCTGGTCGTCCGGGTCCAAGGCGTAAAGGGTCCCGGACTTCTGGCCGGCGAGCACGACATCGCGTCCATCGGGACGTTTGGCCAGCACGATCGAGGCACCGAAGTCGTGATCGAGCAGCCGCCCCTCGTGCGGGCAGTTCAGGCCGTCATGCTTCACCATGCAGCCGGTCAGGAAGACGTCATCGGATGTCGCCTGGAACCGCCAGCGGATCGCGCCGGTCTTCAGGTCGATGGCCAGCACGGAGTCCGTGGTCGGCGCCGCCGGTGCCGAGGTGGCCTCGCCCGTTCCGACGTACAGCACGCCACGTTTTTCATCGATCGTCGGGGAAGTCCAGATCGGCGCTCCCGACGGTCCCCACATCATCTGGCCATCGCCCCGGTCGCGGATCGGTTTGGCATCCGGCATGGTGTGCGCCGTCCAGATTACCGCTCCCGTACTGGCATCGAGCGCAATCACTGCGCCATGAGTCGTGCAGCACAGATGGTTGGCGTCGGCCCCGACGTTGATCTCGGAGGCCGACAGCGGCACATAGACGCGGTCGCCCAACAGCACCGGAGTGCCGGTCGTGTTCGAAAGCGAGGTCAGATGCACCGCATGCTTCCAGATTGGCGCGCCGGTGGTCGCATCGATCATATGGATCCGGGTCCCCACGTCGGCAAACACCAGGACTTTGCGGTGTGAGCCGGGCAGCGCGCCGTAGCCCACGCCGCTGCGCAGCGGCACGTCACTCTTATATATCCACTTCAGGCAGGGTCGCGCGGCGATGTCGATGGCGTACAGCTGGGACGCGTCCGCAACAGGCAGGAACAGCGTCGAACCCACCACCGCGGCCTGCGCGCGCATGGTCGTGGCGCGCGGAAAGGCCAGCGCCCAGGCGAGGTCCATGTGGCGGAAGTCGGCGGTTTTGATGCCCGCCTCCTCGGCCGTCAGATGCCGGTGGTTCTGCAGGTCGAAACCGAAGTCGGCCACGGTCGCGGGCATGCTGAGGTCGACCTTACGTCGGTCGGCCGTGCAGCGCAGCTGCGCCGTCCACGCATCGCTGACCTGCGCCCGGCCGATCAGGAAATCGATGAGGTCGGCACGCTGCGTCGGGGACAGGGTTTTGCCCTGGCCCTGCATCTTGCCGACCGTCAGGGCAAAGTAGATCTGCTGATAGCGCATGCCCTTGAGCGTCGCGAGCGTCGGCGCGCGCAGGGCTTCGCCGTGATCGTGACACATGGCGCAGGTGCGCTGGTACACGAGCTCTCCAGCGTGCGTGGTATCTTGCTGCGGCGCGGCGCGCGCAGCGCCGGCCAGGAACAGCAACGCGAGCACCCACCATCCGTGGCCGTTGAATCTCAAAGACGCCCCCCTTTCCCAACTTCCCGTCGCGCGCACACTAGCGCACGCTCGTGCAAAATGCTCGGCGAGGGGGGACGTCAACTATGAGGCGAGCTGCTGCCGGATCCGGGTTCGCATGGTGTGCGGCTGCGGTTCTGCTCTTCGTTGCTGCGCCGGCGCGAGCCCAGGATGATGCCTATCTGCGGACCTGCGCGGCCTGTCACGGTCCGCAGCTGCGGGGCGGGGAAACCGGACCGGCCTTGATCGGCAGCACGTTCCAGCAGCACTGGGGCTCAGTGCCGCCGGTCGGACTCGATGAGTTCACGCGCCGGACCATGCCACCCACCGCTCCGGGATCCTTGAGTGATGAGGACTATACGGCCGCGCTCACGCACATTCGGCGCGCGAATGGCTGGGTGGTGCCCTCTGCCGCGGCCCCCACGGCGGGCTATCCGAAAATCCCGGCCACCGCGGAATGGCTCAACAACCGGAACGATCTGGGCAGCAGCAGTTATTCCGCGCTCGATCAGATCAATCGCGACAACGTGTCCAAGCTGCGCATCGCCTGGCGCTGGAAGTCCGACAACTTCGGTCCCACCCCGGAGTACTACTTCCGTCCGACGCCGCTCATGGCCGACGGTATTGTGTACGTCAGTGCCGGAATCCGTCGGGACGTTGTCGCCATCGACGCCACCACCGGCGAAACACTGTGGCTGTACCGCCTGGACGAGGGCGACCGCGGCGCAGTGGCACCGCGTCGGAATTCGGGCCGCGGTGTGGCCTACTGGCGCAGCACCCGCCACGGCGAAGGCAGCCGGATCTTCACCATCACGCCGGGATTTCAGCTGGTGGCGCTGGATGCGCTCTCCGGGCTGCCGGTGCCGAGCTTCGGCAAGGGCGGCATCGTTGACCTCAAGGACGGTTTGCCGCGGGTCGCGGACCTGCCGAAGACCCCCCCGGGTTCCAGTTCGCCACCGGTGATCGTGGGCGATGTGGTCGTGGCAGGCGTCTCGTTCTCCGCCGGCGGTGCGCCGCCGTCAAAAGTGGCCGTTCCGGGCTGGATCCGTGGCTATGACGCGCGCACGGGTGCACTGCTGTGGGCCTTTCACACCGTTCCGCAACCGGGCGAGCCCGGCTCGGAGACCTGGGAGGACAACAGCGCCTCCTACACCGGCAATACCGCCGTGTGGGCACCCTTCTCCGCCGATGCGACGCGCGGTCTGGTCTATCTGCCGGTCGAAGCACCGACCGCGGACTTCTACGGCGGCCACCGCCGCGGCAACAATTTGTTTTCCGACGCCTTGGTGTGCATCGACGCCAGGACCGGCAAGCGTCTGTGGCACTACCAGATCGTGCACCACGATATCTGGGACTACGACCTGCCGGCCGCTCCCGTGTTGGTCGATATCACCGTGCACGGCAGAAAGATTCCGGCGGTGGTCCAGGTCACGAAGATGGGCCTGATCTTCGTCTTCGATCGCCTCACCGGCAAGCCGGTCTGGCCGATCGAAGAGCGGCCCGTGCCGCAGACGGACGTGCCGGGCGAGCAGACCGCTGCCACCCAGCCCTACCCCACGCGCCCGGCACCCTACGAGCCACAGGGTCTGCGAACCGCGGACCTCATCGACTTCACGCCCGACCTACGGCGCCAGGCCGCGGCGATCGTCAAGGATTACCGGTACGGGCCGGCCTACATGCCGCCCTCGGTGGTCGTCGACGGCGGCACTCTGGGCACACTGCTGCGCCCCTGCCTGTCGGGAGGCGCGAACTGGCAGGGCGCCGCGGTGGATCCGCAGACAGGTATCTTCTATGTCAGTTCGATTTCATCGGTGTGCCCCATCGGACTGCACGCGGATCCCAAGATCTCGGATGAACGCTACGTCGGCGTCTATGGCGAAGGCTTCCCGCATGGATCCTTGGGGGGACCCAACGGCCTGCCCCTCATCAAGCCGCCGTGGGGCCGGATCACCGCCATCGACCTGAACTCGGGCCATCACCTGTGGATGGTGCCGAACAGCGGCACGCCGGACTGGGCGGCGAGCAATCCGGTGCTGGCGGGCATCAAGCTGCCGCGGACCGGCTCGTTCGACCAGGTGGGCCTGCTGGTGACCAGGACGCTGCTGTTCGCCGGCGAAGGCAGCGGCCTGTATCGGGCGGGCGGTGGCGGCAATCAGTTCTACGCCTATGACAAGGCCACGGGCGCTATCGTCAGTCAGATGACGCTGCCGGCGAATCAGTCCGGCGTGCCGATGACCTACGCCGTGTACGGACGGCAGTACATTGTCGTGGCGACGGGGGCCAAGGACCATCCCGGCGAGCTGATTGCATTAACGTTGCCTTAGAAGGAACCCATGTCGCCGCATCCCGCTGTGCCGAATTTCTTCGCCGGTCCGTACATCGACCGGCGCTCCGAAGTGCGCGAGGACGCGGCGGCACTCCGGATGATCCGTGCCGATCCGACCACGCGCTACGTACTGTCGGTGGGCGGTCAGCACCTGCTGCTGGCGGATCACGCAGGCGATACGGCCAGGATCGCCTTCCTGAATGCGCAACATCCGCTCGTCAGCAGCGCTCCGGAATCGGACCTGGTGCTGCTGGGACGATTCGCGGATGCCTGGTGCGTCCTGATTGATCTTCCCGAGCAGTCCATCGCGCTCCCCGAAGCGACTGCGCTGGCGGAGCTGCGGCCGCTCGCCGCGATTCTGCCGGCACCGGAATCAGCGCTTCTCGCCTATGCGCGGGGTCTGTCGCTGTGGCGGGCACGGCAGCGATTCTGCGGAGTCTGCGGAGAGCCGACGCGACCCATCCGTGGCGGCCATGTCCTGCGGTGCAGCAACCCGCAGTCGCCCCACGAATTCTTTCCGCGCATCGATCCGGCGATCATCGTGCTGGTGAGCGATGGCGACCGCGCGTTGCTCGGCCGCCAGGCGAGCTGGCCGCCGGGACGGTATTCCACCATTGCAGGCTTCGTCGAACCCGGCGAGAGCCTCGAAGACGCCGTGGCGCGCGAAGTAAAAGAGGAGACCGGGGTCGACGTGGATGAGGTCCGCTACCAGTCCTCGCAACCCTGGCCTTTTCCGGCCTCGCTGATGCTCGGGTTCCGCGCTACCGCCGGCGCCCAGCGCGAAATCCATCGCGGCAGCGAACTCGAGGACGTCCAGTGGTATTCGCGCGATGACCTGAGATCAGGGCGGGTGCTGCTGCCACCCCCGCAGGCGATCGCGCATCGGCTCATCGGCTCCTGGCTCGACGAAGGCTGAGCGTAAGCGATGTGCCTGCTGGTCATGGCGTGGCGGGCCCATCCGCACTATCGGTTGATCGTCGCCGCCAATCGCGACGAGTTCCACGCCCGGCCCACCGCGGCGCTGTCGGTGTGGCCGGATGCCCCGGAGATTCTCGCGGGCCGCGATCTGTCTGCACAAGGGACCTGGCTTGCGGTCGATCGGCAGCGCCGCCTCGCCATCATCACCAATTTCCGCGACGTGCAGGCCCGGCGCCCCGAAGCGCCCAGCCGCGGCGGTCTCATTCCGGACTGGCTGCTGCACGACGCCAACCCGGCCGCATTTCTCGGGCAGCTTGAGCCCAAGGCGCAACGCTACGCCGGCTTCAATCTGCTGCTGAACGATGCAGACAGCCTGTGGTACGCCGCCAATCGCGCGCCGCGGTTTGCCGCGGCGCTGCAGCCCGGTATCTATGGATTGAGCAATCTGCTGCTCGATACGCCCTGGCCCAAACTGACGCGGGTGCGGGAGAAGTTTGCCCAGTGGCTCGAAACTGCAGCCACATCGAACGCGCCGGCGCCAGATGCTGCCTGCGAACGGCTGTTCGCCATGCTCGCCGATCGCACGCGCAGTCTGCCGGAATCCCCCGCCCGGGCGCGACCGCTGCCGGCGGAGTGGGTCGAGGTGCTGTCGTCCCCGTTCGTGGTCCATCCGCTGTTCGGAACCCGCTGTTCGACCCTGGTCATGATCGGCCACGACGGTTCACTGTGCATCCAGGAGCGGCGGTTCGGCCCCGACGGGGAGATCACGGGCCAGAGCGGCTGGCGGCTGGCGCCAGGCGAGTGGCCCACCCCAGGTGACGCCCGCCCTTGACCCTGATGCATTTATATGCATAATGCGCGCAACTTTATGCAGCAGGCCCGCCGTGTTTCCGGACACCCAGCAATTCGACCGTCGCAACGCCATCGTGCGCCTGCTGCGCAATGGGCTCGTGCGCAAGCAGGGCGATCTGGTGAGCTTGCTGCAGCGCGATGGCTATGCGGCCACCCAGTCCTCCGTCAGCCGGGACCTTCGGGACCTGGGCGTGCTGAAGGCCGGCGGCCGCTACGTGATGCCGTCGGATGAGGCCACGCGCGCCAACGGCGATTTCGGCGCGCTGGCGCTGTTCGTACGCCAGGTCCTCCCCGCCGGCACCTGCCTCACGGTGGTCAAGACCACCATCGGCGCGGCGGGCAGTGTTGCGGTAGCCATCGACAAGGCCGAATGGCCGGAAGTCGTCGGCACCATTTCCGGCGACGACACCATCTTCGTCGCCACCAACGGTGAGCCTGCCCAGGCGCAGCTCATTGCGCGCCTTCGATCGAACTTCAGAGTCTGAACACCATGTCGAATACTGCTCCCAAGGGTGACGAACCCATTGTCCTCGCCTATTCAGGCGGCCTCGACACCTCGTTCCTGGTGCCGTGGGTGGCGGAGAACTATCACCGGCCCGTCATCACCGTGACCGTCGACACCGGCGGCATCGATGCGGCGACGGCCAGCACGCTCGGCTCCCGTGCCCGGGCGCTCGGTTCCATCGAGCATCACACGGTCGACGCACGCGCCGATTATTTTGAGCAGGTGTTGCGCTTCCTCATCATGGGCAATGTCCGCCGCGGGCAGCTGTACCCGCTGTGCGTCGGCGCCGAGCGCGTCATGCAGGCCCAGACCATCGCGCACATGGCCCGCAAGCTCGGCACCAACACCATTGCCCACGGCTGCACGGCCGCCGGCAACGACCAGGTGCGCTTCGAAGTCGCCCTGCGCACGCTTGCGCCGGAGCTGACAGTGCTGGCACCCGTGCGTGACAAGGCCTTCCAGCGCAAGGATGAACTGGCGTACCTGGAGGAGCGCAAACTCCCCGTGCCGCCCTGGGGCGCGGCCTACTCGGTGAATCGCGGCCTGTGGGGCGTCACCATCGGTGGCAAGGAAACCCTCAACTCCCATGGCAGCATTCCCGAAGACGCCTGGGTGCTCTCGCCGGAGGCGTTCAGCAAGCCGCACGCGCCGGAACGGCACACCATCAGTTTCGAGAAGGGACGACCGAGCGCCCTCGATGGCCGCAAGCTCGATGCCGTGACACTGATCGAGGAGCTGGAGCTCATCGGTGCAAAGTTCGGCATCGGCCGCGGCGTCCACCTCGGCGACACCATCATCGGTACCAAGGGTCGCGTCGCCTTCGAGGCGCCGGCGGCCGAGACGCTGCTGACCGCGCACCGGGAGCTCGAGAAGCTGGTGCTCACCGCGCGTCAGCAGCGGATCAAGGAACTGGTGGCGAATCCCTATGGGGATCTGGTGCACGAAGGCCAGCTGCTCGATCCGGTATGCCGCGACATCGAGGCACTGCTGCAGACTTCGCAGGCGCGGGTGACCGGCGATGTGCACGTGCTGATGCGCCCCGGAAGCCTGTTCGTTGAAGGCGTGGATTCGCCGTATTCGCTGATGGCGGCCTCGCGCGGCGTGTATGGGGAAGCTGCGGGTGAGTGGACCGCCACCGACGCCCTCGGCTTTTCGAAGATCGTTTCATTGACCGGTGTCTTCCACCGACGCGCCGGACAGGGCGTTTGAGTCACCTCGTTTAAGGAGAGCGCCATCGTGAGAAGCGTCGTTGTCGACAAGATCGCCTCAATCACCCAGGCCTGCGGCCTGTCGCGCGAAGTGCGCGTCTCGGCCGACATTCCGGCCGAAGAAGGCGTCGTAGTGGTCGTGGAAGTACTGAGCAACAAAGCGAACTACAACACCCTCGAACTCACCAGCGGCCGCATGGCCAAGGTGGGCAAGGGCGATGTGGTCATCGGCGCGCTTGGTCATCGCAAGGCGCTGTTCGGTTATTCCGGGCATGTGCCCGCGAGCGTCAAGCCCGGCGACATCCTCCAGATGCTGAACATCGGCGGCGTACTGGGCGTATGCGATTCGGCCAACCCGGACAAGGGCAAGCCCTTCGACTGCCGGGTCCTGGGCGGCGTGTTGACGTTCCCGTACCTGGGCGAACGCATCGGGGTGCCCGCGCGCGTGGGCGCCCGCAAACTGGACCAGGACAGCAAGCTCGACACCGCAGGCGTGCCGGTCATCGCGTTGGCCGGAACCTGCATGGAGGCTGGCAAGACCGCCGCCGCCTGCGCCATCATCAGCCGCATGCGGCATCGCGGCCTGACCATCGATGCCTTCAAGGCCACCGGCGTGTCGCTGCGCCGTGACATCCTCGCGATGGAGGATGCCGGCGCGCGCCATTCGCTCATTTTCACGGATCTGGGTGTGGTCACGACCACGCGGGCAAATGGTCCGGCACTGACTCGCACCATGCTCACCGAACTCGCGGCCAACAAGCCGGACGTGATCGTGTTCGAGCTCGGCGACGGCCTGCTGGGCGCCTACGGCGTGGACTCCATCCTCGAATGTCCCGATATCCGCGGTGCTCTCACCGGCGTCGTGCTGTCGGCCAACGACCCGGTGGCTGCCTGGGGCGGCGTCACGCTGCTGCGGGAGCGCTTCGGGATTGATCCGTGCGTCGTCACCGGCCCGTCCACCGATAACGCGGTAGGCGTTGAGATCATCGAGGAACAGATGAAGGTCGCGGCCTTCAACGCCCTGGGTAACGGTGCGGCGCTCGGTGATCATCTCATCAAGTACCTGGGCCTCACCGCCAAGTCCACGGATGCGGCCAATCACGGCGCTGCTCACATCGCGGCCACGGGAACCTCATGAGTGCGGCGGCGATTCCGGCAATAGTCCTGGGCGGCAGCGGCTACGTGGCCGGCGAACTGCTGCGCCTGATTGCGGCCCATCCGACTTTCACACTCGCAGGCGTGCTCTCGGACAGTCAGCCCGGTGAGCCGGTGGCCAAGGCCTTCGGCCATCTCGCGAGCGTCTGGCCGGACACCCGCTTCCAGTCGCTGTCGCAGATCGAGGGCCTGATGCGCGAACTGCCGCGTCCGGCGCTGTTCTGTGCGGCACCGCATGGCGCCGCCGCATCCCTGGTCGACTCGCTGCTGAACATCGCCGCGGCTGCGGGTCATGCACCGCGGATCGTCGATATCTCCGCGGACTTCCGCTACCCGACGGAAGCGGCCTACGAGGCGGTGTACAAGCATGCGCACGGCGCCGCCCACCGGCTGCCTGAGTTCACCTGCGCGGTGCCCGAACACCTGGCGGTCGCACCGACTCCCCACGTGGCACACCCGGGCTGCTTCGCGACGGCCATCCTGCTGGCCAGTGTGCCGCTACTGAAACTGGGGCTGATATCGCCGACGCTGTTCGTGAGCGGTGTCACGGGCAGCACCGGCTCGGGACGCAAGCCGGTCGAGGGCACGCATCATCCGCTGCGCCACAGTGACCTGTATTCATACAACGCCTTGGGCCATCGGCACACCCCCGAGGTCACCGCGTGTGCGCTGGCGGCTTCAGGCGTCGCGGCGGATTTCGCGTTCGTGCCGCATTCGGGACCGTTCAGCCGCGGTATCCATGTCACGGTGCAGGCCTGCCTCAAAACCACGCGCGACACGCGCCAGGTGCTGGGACTGTTGCAGGAGTTCTACGCGAACTCGCCGTTCGTGCGCGTCAGCGAGGGCGCACCGCGCGTGAAGAACGTGGTCACCAGCAACTACGCACACCTGTCCGCGGTCGCCAACGGCCGCACGGTGGCGGTCATGTGCGTCCTCGACAACCTTACCAAGGGCGCCGCCGGCGGCGCCGTGCAGTGGATGAACCGCTTGTTTGATCTGCCCGAGACCAGCGGCCTCACGGCGCCGGCGCCGGGCTGGACCTGAATCCCGACCACCCACGTTTCGACAAATCCCTTTTCAATCATGAACGCCAAACCTGTCATTTCCGCGCCCGTCCCATCTTCGGGAGTGCCCGATCACCTCGCCCAGGTGTTTGTCCAGTATCCGCTGCCGGTGGTTTCCGCCGAAGGCGTCTGGCTGAACATCCGCGATGGGCGCCGCGTGCTGGATCTGTATGGCGGTCATGCCGTGGCGGCCCTGGGCTATGGACACCCGGGGTGGACTCGCGCGCTCACCGAGCAGGCGCGCTCCTGCCAGTTCCAGACCAACGCCGTGCCGATGGACGTGCGGCTGCGCGCGGCCAACCGGCTGGTGCGGTTCGCCGGCCTCGGACTGGATACGGTGTTCTTCATCAACAGCGGCGCCGAGGCGAACGAGAACGCGTTGAAGATGGCGTTTCGCATGACCGGCCGTTCGCAGGTCGTGGCGCTGGAGCACGGCTTCCACGGCCGAACGGCCGCCGCCGGCGCGGTCACTTGGGGCGCTGCGCAGAAGTGGTACGGATTTCCGCGGGCGCCGTTTGATGTGAGCTTCGTGCCGCGCGGTGACCTCGCTGCCATCGCGCGGCAGGTGACGGAAC
>Ga0302314_10017782_pt1 | contig 11887 bp, 7 predicted proteins | sample III_Palsa_N2_3_FD_200533 | JGI IMG/M metagenome (GOLD analysis project Ga0302314, IMG submission 200533) | Peat permafrost microbial communities from Stordalen Mire near Abisko, Sweden - III_Palsa_N2_3 | ecosystem: Environmental > Terrestrial > Soil > Palsa > Peat permafrost | place: Sweden...
AGGCGGGTGAAGTCGATGGCCTCCTTGGTGCAGCCCGGAGTATCGGCGCGTGGATAGAAAAACAGCACCAGTTTTTGGCCGGCGTAGTCCTTGAGGGAGACCGTGCTGCCGCCGTCGCGCGGCAGGCTGAATGCCGGCGCCTTTGCGCCCTCGGCCAAAGGGACTGAATCGGGGACTGAAACGGGTGCGGAAGGGGTCGAGCGGGGCGCGGGCGACGCGCCAGCCTTGTCGACCGGCAGCTTCCTCACGGACGACCGGGTTCCAGCGCCGGTCTTGGCAGCGCCGGTCTTGGCGGCGACTGCCTTAGGCGCAGCAATCGCCGGCGAATCTGATTTTTCCGGGCTGTTTAACTTTTTCGACGGGGCCTTATGCGATGCTTTTGCGGTCGGGTTGCCGGTTCGACTGGTTTTTGTATTCTTGCCTGACTTGGTCTCGCCTGACTTGGTCGCAGTCGCCTTGCGGGCTTTCAAAGGCGCCGCTTTCGCAGGCCTCGCCGATCGGGCGCGGATCGCCTTCCCGGCCGCGGGTTTGGAGGATTTCTTGCGCGTTTTCTTGGACATACGCCTTCCTTTCGTCGCTTTCCGCGGATCAATCATTGGGGTATTGAGGCAAGCTGGAATCGAGCAGACTGTCAGGTGAGTCTGTTGGCCTCTGAATAAGCTTACAAGGAATTCGACGCACCACCCATCCGCTCGTTGCATGTGCTTCCTGGAATGTGCTTCTTCGAATGTGCTCCTTGGGTCGGATGACGAGCAACGCTATAGGTGAGGATTGGTAGCAATGCCGGCACGGGAGCGCTCGTTGCGTGTCGACGGGCGAGCCCTTGGCGGCGATCGATCTGACAATCAGCGCCAGCACCGAGAGGCAATGGCAAGGAATACGTCGCCCCAGGGGTCAAATCCGCGTGCTGACGTCCAGCTCTCGCAGTGGGATGATGCCGGTTGGGATCAGGAACACGACGAGGCGGCGGGCCATCGCGCGCGCCGGCTGTTGTCGAGGTCGAATTCCCGTTTTCACCGGTTCGGCGATCGCCTCGGAGCGCTTCGCCGGTGGCTCGCCAGTGAACGCTGGGTGAAACGGCTGGCCGTCGTCATTGGCGCCTTGCTGGTGATCTTTGCCGGATGCTTCGGCGGACTATGGTGGCGGCTTGGCGCCGGTCCGATCAACCTCGAAATGGCGACGCCATGGCTGGCCCAGGCGATCGAGGAAAATATCGGCCACGGCAATACCGTCGAGGTCGGCGGTACCCAGATCGAGCGGGCCGGCCGGATTCGCATCGCTGTCCGTATCCGCGACATCATCGTCAGGGATCGCGACCATGTCATCGTGGCGAGCGCGCCGAAAGCCGAGGTGAAGCTCTCGGGCTCCGCGCTGCTGATGGGGCGCCTGCGCGCCGAGAGCCTCAACCTGGTGGACGCCGAGCTTTCGGTGCGGATCACGCCGGACGGCTATGTGACCGTATCCACCGGGGATAACACGCGGCCGCTGGCGACCGGCGTCACTTCAAAGCGACAGCCGGGCGGCCCGCCGTCACCGTCAGGTCAAATCCAGGCGGCGACGCCTGCCAGCCCGGTTGCTCCGCCCTCATCAGGCGCGCAGCCAAACACGCCGGCGGTGGCCGCCAATAGCCGCGATACCACGAGCGGCGTGCTGGCCGGCCTTGACTGGCTCGACAGCCTGAGCCTGACCGGGCTCGACGGACAAAATCTCAACGAAATCGGTTTGAAGAACGGCAACCTGATCGTCGACGATCAGCAGCGCGGCAACAAATGGAATTTCCAGAATATCACCCTCAGTCTGCGTCGGCCCAGCGGCGGCGGGGTGGCGCTCAGCGTCGGCGAAGAGAGCAGCCACGCCTGGTCGCTTCGGGTTGCGGTCGGACCTGCCGCGAACGGCGTGCGGACGGTTGATATTCGCGCCGACAAGGTGTCGACGACAAATATCCTGCGGGTGTTGCGGCTGAAGGACCTGACCTACAGCGCCGATCTATTGCTCAGCGGCGAACTGAAAGGTGAATTGGGCCGCGACGGCCTGCCGACCTATTTCCGCGGCAAAATCACCACAGGTGCCGGAAACATCATCGACAGCGATACGCCGGACTATCCGATGGCGATCGATTCGGCCGAGGTGAACGTCGAATGGGACGCCGGACGGCGCGTGCTGTTGGCCCCCTTCAAGATATTGTCCGGCGCGAACAGGATCACGCTGCTTGCGCATCTTGAGCCGCCCAATGACAGCATCAACGATTGGCAGATGGGCTTCAGTGGCGGCACCATCGTGCTGGCCGGCATCGACAACGAACCGCCGCTGATTTTCAATCGCATCGCCATCAATGTGCGCTTCGATACCGAAAAACGGCGTGTGCTGCTGACCCAGGCCGACATCAGCAACGGCGACATCGGCGTCGCCGGAACCGGCAGCGTCGACTATTCGGCGGAACCGCGTCTGCAACTCGGTCTTGCGGGAACGCCGATGTCGGCGTCCGCGCTGAAGCGGATCTGGCCGACCCTGGTCGTTCCCGAAGTCCGCGAATGGGTGATCGGCCGGGTCGAGCGCGGCTCGCTTCAGCGCATCGAGATCGGCGTCAATTCGCCGGTTCGAAACCTGTCGCGGCGAGGACCGCCGATCCCCGACGATGGTCTTGCCGTCAACATCCTGGCCAGCGGCGTGACATTGCGTCCGGTCGATGAACTGCCGCTGGTGCGCGATGCGGATTTGAAGGCTCATGTCACGGGCCGCACCGCCACCGTGACGATCGGGCAGGCGGTGGTCGATACGCCCACCGGCCGCAAACTCAACATCTCGGACTTTGTGTTCGAGGTGCCGGATATGGCGCCGAAGCCGTCGCCGGCCCGGGTCAAATTCCGGATCGACGGCCCGGTGCCGGCGGCGGCGGAGATTCTCGCCTCCGACAGGCTCAGCGAATTCTCCGGCACCCTGGTTGATCCCAATTCGAGCAAGGGAACCATTTCCGCGGTGGTCACGCTCGGCCTGCCGATCAAGCGCGAACTGACCAAAGCCGACACCACCTATGCCATTACCGCCGACCTCGGCGGATTCGTCGCCGATCGCCTGGTGATGAATCAAAAGCTCGAGGCCAACGCGCTGAAGGTCGTCGCCAACAACGCCGGCTATCAGGTCAAGGGCGACGTCCGCATCAATGGGCAGCCGGCCTCGCTCGACTACCGCAAGCCCAGCGAGGGCGATGCGGATATCAAACTGCAGGCGACGCTCGACGACGCCAGCCGCGCCCGCCTCGGCTTCGATCTCGGACCGGCGGTCAGCGGCGCGGTCCCGATCAAGCTGATCGGCAAGATCGGAGGCGACAGCCGCCTCGGCATCGACGCCGATCTGACCTCGCTGAAGCTCGACAACATCCTGCCGGGGTGGGTCAAGCTGCCGGGCAAATCGAGCCGGGCCGTCTTCAACGTGGTCCAGACGCCGCAATCCACCCGCCTTGAAAACATCGTCGTCGATGGCGGCGGCGTGTCGATCAAGGGATCGGTCGAGGTCGATCAGAACGGCGACCTGGTCAACGTGAACTTCCCGACCTATTCGCCGTCCGAAGGCGACAAGACCTCGCTGCGGGCCGATCGTGGCCCCGATGGCGTGCTCAAAGTGGTCATGCGCGGCGACGTGTTCGATGGTCGCGGCTTTCTCAAATCCGCGATTTCGGGCAAGGAAGCCGACCCCAAAAGCAAAGCCAAGAACGTCGATTTCGATCTCGACATCAAGCTCGGTGCGGTCGCGGGCTATTTTGGTGAGGCGCTGCGCAGCGTCGATGCCAAATTATCGCGCCGCGGCGGAACGATCAAAAGCTTTGCGCTCAGCGGCAAGCTTGGACGCGATACGCAGCTGACCGGAGATTTGCGCGGCCGTGCGCAGGGGCGCGACGTGATCTATCTCGAGACCAATGACGCCGGCGCATTCTTCCGCTTCGTCGACACTTACTCCAAGCTGGTCGGTGGCCAGCTACAATTGGCGATGGATCCGCCGACCGTCGAACCCAGCGCGAAAGAGGGCCTGATCAGCGTTCGCGACTTCTCCATCAAGGGCGAGGCCGCGCTCGACCGGTTGGCGGCGGGCGGCGCGGCCGGCGCGCCAGGCGGCGTTTCCTTCTCGGGACTGCGCGCGGAGTTTACCCGGCAAAATGGCCAGCTCACGATCCGAGAGGGCGTCCTGAAAGGGCTGACCATCGGCGGCACCATCGAAGGCAGCATCGATTCCGCAAGCCAGGTGCGCATGAGCGGCACTTTCGTTCCATTGTACGGGATCAACAACGTGTTCGGGCAGATTCCGGTTTTGGGGCTGTTCCTGGGCGGCGGCAGCAATGAAGGGTTGTTCGGCGTGACCTATGAGGTCGTCGGCACACTCGGCCAGCCGGTGCTTCGCGTTAATCCGATCTCGGCCATATTTCCCGGCGTCTCCAGGAAAATCATGGAGTTCAACACCGGCAAGCAAAACAATCCGGTCGAATTTCCGTCGAACAACAACTGAGCGGCAAACGCCTTTAGCGCCGCAGCGCGGGCACCACCAGAAACGGGATCATGCCGCAGAGTACGCTGACCAGCGCGAACGCGAGCAACGGATTATAGCTGTGGGTCCAGTCGTGGATCAGCCCTCCGCTCCAGGAACCGAACGCCGACCCCAGTCCGCTGCCGATTGAAATCGCGCCATAGATCGTGGCGACCCGTTCGCCGCGAAAGATCTTCATCGCGGTGGCGGTCAGCAGCGGGCCGCGCGAGCCGATCATGCTGCCGAAGCAAACCACAAAGCCCGTCAGGATCCAGATGTTCGGATGCCATTGCAGCAGCCACAGCAGGAAAATCCCGACGATCGACAGCGCGTAGCTGAACAGCACCGACGGCCTGCGGCCGACGATGCCGTCGAGCCAGCTGATGCCGAGCATGCCGAACAAAAGCACGACGCCGCTGAAGCCCCAGGCCGTGGCGGCCTGCAATGGCGGGAAACCCGCGTCGATCAGATAGGCGACGACTTGCGGCGCAATCGCATACATACCGATCGCGGTGAAGAAGAAGGTTGAGAACAGCGCCCAGAACGCGTGGTGGCGCAGCGCGCGGAGCAGGGTCCAGCCCTGGTCGACGAAATCGGCGGCGTCGTGCCTGGCGAGATGGGGGGAACCGCCGGAGAACAGCCGCCACGGCAGGATCAACAGCGGTAGCAGCAGGAACAGCGCCCCACCGCCAAAAACCTGATAGGCGCCGCGCCAGCCGAGATGATCTATCAATAGCTGCGACGCCGGCAGCAGGATCAACACCCCGGCGCCGGTCGCGGAATAAACCACCGCCATCGCGGTCGGCAAACGCGGGCCGAACCAGCGGCCGAGCAGGATCGAATTCGGAACGTTGCCAATAAAGGCGATGCCGACGCCGACGCAAACGCCAAGGCTGAGCTGGAACTGCCAGAGCTGCTGCGCATGCCCGGCGAACAGGAACGCACCGCCGAGCAGCAACAGCCCGAGCGAATAGACGCTGCGTGGTCCGGAATAGTCGAACAGCCGGCCAATCAGCGGTGAAGCCAGCCCGCCCGCCAGCGCGGACAGGGAATAGACCGAGACCACCTGGGCGCGGTCCCAGCCGAAACTTTCCGAGATCGGCTTTAGAAAGACCGTGAAACTTTCGCCGAGGCCGCGGCCGAGCACCGATAGCGCAAAACACAGCGCCAGCACGTTCAGCGCCACGCGCGCCGGTTTCAGCGGCTTCGCGCCGATATCCTCCCCCGGATTTTTCGCTGGCGTTTTTTCATCCATCAGTCGCAAGGAGCGCGTTTCCGCGCTCCCGGGCAAGTGTCAAAAGCGAATGCGCCTATGCAGGCTTGAGCAGGACGTGGCGCTTTTTGCCCATGGAAAGCTTGATCACGCCCTCTTGCGTGAGGTCGGAAGGTTTCAGCACCATCTTTTCGTCGGTGACAGCAGCATCGTTGACACGCAGACCGCCGCCCTTGATCTGGCGCCGTGCCTCGCCATTCGACGCGACTAGGCCCGCCTTGACGAATGACGCCAGCACGCCGATGCCGGCTTCCAGTTCGCCGTGGGAGATGTCCACGCTCGGCAGGTTTTCCGCGATCGCGCCTTCCTCGAAGGTTTGCCGCGCGGTTTCCGCCGCGACGCGGGCCGCCTCGGCGCCGTGCAGCAGTGCGGTCGCGGCATCCGCGAGCGCCTTTTTGGCTTCGTTGATCTCCGCCCCCTGCAATGCCGCCAGCCGTTCGGTCTCCTTGAGCGGCAGCGTCGTGAACAGCTTCAGGAACCGCTCGACGTCGGCATCGTCGGTATTGCGCCAGAACTGCCAGTATTCGTAGGGGCTCTTCATGTCGGCGTTGAGCCAGACCGCGCCGCTGGCGGTCTTGCCCATCTTCTCGCCCCAAGATGTCGTGATCAGCGGGGTCGTCAGCGCGTGCAATTGCGGCGTGCCCATGCGGCGGCCGAGATCGATGCCGTTGACGATGTTGCCCCATTGATCGGAACCGCCCATCTGCAGGCGACAGTCGTAACGCTGGTTGAGAACGGCGAAATCATACGCCTGCAGGATCATGTAGTTGAATTCGATAAAGCTCATCTCCTGGTCGCGCTCGAGCCGCAGCTTGACCGAGTCCATCGCCAGCATGCGGTTGACCGAGAAATGCCGGCCGATATCGCGCAGCATTTCGATCCAGTTGAGCTTGGTCAGCCACTCGGCATTGTCGGGCATGACCGCGTCATGCCGGCCGTCGCCGAACTTCAGGAACTTCGAGAACACCTGCTTGATGCCGTCCTTGTTGCGCTCGATGTCCTCGAGCGACAGGATTTTCCGCGTCTCGTCCTTGCCGGAGGGATCGCCGACCCGGGTGGTCCCGCCGCCCATCAGCGCGATCGGCTTGTTTCCGGTCTGCTGCAACCAGTAGAGGCACATGATCTGCACCATGGACCCGACGTGAAGCGAGGGTGCGGTGCAGTCGAAACCGATATAGGCCGTGAGCTCGCCGCGGGCCGCCAGCGCATCCAGCGAGTCCGGATCCGAAATTTGATGAATAAAGCCGCGTTCTTGCAGCACATTGAGAAAATCAGATTTGAAGGCGGTCATTTCTATGCGACTCTGATAATTCTTATTTCACGGTAATTGTAACGAGTTGCGGAACCCTGCGGAATAGCCTGCCGCTGCCCGGCGCGCTGTGGCATTATAAGATGTACTGGTTCGATACAAGCTGGGCGCCCGGGCAGGGGCGCCGCGAAGGCACCAGGGCGATGATGTTGACGGCAATCGGTCTGATGAGCGGCACCTCGCTCGACGGGGTCGATGTCGCCTTGATCGAAACCGACGGCAAGCGCGTCAAGGCGTTCGGCCCTTCAGGCTATCGCCCCTATTCCGAAAAAGAACGTGATCTGCTGCGCCAGGCCCTCGCGGAGGCCGTCCACCTGCCGCAGCGCGATGCGCGGCCGGGCATCCTGCCCGAGGCGGAACGTGCGGTGACCCTCGCGCATGCCGAAGCCGTCGCGTCCTTTACCGCGCAGCACCACATCTCGCGCGAGGACGTCGATATCGTCGGCTTTCACGGCCAGACCGTCCTGCACCGCCCGGCGCAGAAGATGACCGTCCAGATCGGTGACGCCGCCGCACTCGCCAGGGCGATCCATATCCCTGTGATGCACGATTTCCGCGCCGCCGATGTCGCCGCCGGCGGGCAGGGCGCGCCTTTTGTGCCGGTCTATCACCGCGCGCTGGCGCAGTCGCTGGAGCGCGAAGGGCCGATGGCGGTGCTCAATATCGGCGGCGTTTCCAACATCACCTATATCGATGGTGCCGATACCCTGATCGCCTGCGATACCGGTCCCGGCAATGCCCTGCTCGACGATTTCATGCACCGCGTCGCCGGCCAGCCGTTCGACTGCGAGGGCCGCATGGCTGCCCAGGGCCGTGCCGATGAAGCCTGGATTGCCCGGGCATTGCAGCATCCGTTCTTTGTGCGTTCGCCGCCGAAATCGCTGGACCGTAACGACTTTGCCGCACTGGCGCTGCGCGACATGCCTCCGGCCGACGGTGCCGCAACCCTGACCGCCTTCACGGCGGCAGCGATCGCCCGGATCGTTCCGCTGTTGCCGAAGGCGCCGCAGAGCTGGATCGTGGCCGGCGGCGGCGCGCGCAATCTCACCATGCTGCGGATGCTGCGTGATCGGCTGGCGCCGGCCACTGTCGAGGCCGCCGACGCGCTGGGCTGGTCGACCGATGCGATCGAGGCGCAGGCGTTTGGTTTCCTGGCCGCACGCGGCCTGAAAGGCCTGCCGCTCAGCTATCCCGCGACCACCGGCGTCCCGATTCCGATGACGGGCGGGCTGATCGCCCGGCCGTGAGCGATCCCGGCCTCAGGACTCGGCGGCCATCCGCGCCAGCGTCGCAACCGTATTCAGGTTACGCGCGGTTCCTGTTTTGGAGGCGGCAATGACCAGCTTCGACGCCGCCATGCCTTCTCCGTAATGGATGTAGATTTCGCGGCGTCCCAACCGGATCTGTTCGTCCCGCTGGCCGCGAACATTGGCCAGGGTGTCCGCCGGCGGCGCGAGATCGAGAAACACCGCCATGGTGCGGTTCGGCGCGGCCTTCGGAAATGGATTGTCCGCCAGCACCTGGGCCATCTCGGCGGCGCTGCGCACCAGCACGCCGACCGGCTTGCCGGCAAAAGCTTCCAGCCGCTTTTCAAGCGCGGTTTTGATGGCGGTTTCGGACTTGCGGCTGGTGAAGACCACGTTGCCGCTGGCGATGTAGGTGCGGACGGCCGCGAACCCAAGCTCCTCGCAGAGGTCTTTGAGGTCGCTCATGGGCAGTTTGCCGGTGCCGCCGACATTGACCGCGCGCAGCAAAGCCACGAACGAGCCCATCGCCGATCCCACCTTAGCGAACGTTGGCGAGCCGCATGTCGAGATAACCGGTCACGGTTTCCATCAGCGGCTGCAGCTTGCCGTCGAAGAAATGGTTGGCGCCCGGGATGATCTGCTGGTCGATCACGATACCCTTCTGCGTCTTGAGCTTCTCGACCAGCGTGTTGACGTCCTTGGGCGGCACCACCGCATCCTTCTCGCCATGCACGATCAGGCCGGAGGACGGGCAGGGTGCCAGGAACGAGAAGTCGTAGAGGTTGGCGGGCGGCGCGATCGAGATGAAGCCCTCGACCTCCGGCCGGCGCATCAACAGCTGCATGCCGATCCAGGCGCCGAACGAGAAGCCGGCGACCCAGCAGGCGCGCGCTTCGGGATTGATGGTCTGCGCCCAGTCGAGTGCGGATGCCGCATCGGAAAGTTCGCCGGTGCCGTGATCGAACGATCCCTGGCTGCGGCCGACGCCGCGGAAATTGAAACGCAGCACCGAAAATCCACGATGCGCGAACGCGTAATAGCACTGGTAGATGATCTGATGATTCATCGTGCCGTGAAACTGCGGATGCGGATGCAGCACCATCGCAATCGGCGCGTTCTTCTGCTTGGCGGGATGGTAACGGCCTTCGAGGCGGCCTGCGGGGCCGGTGAAAATAACTTCAGGCATCTGGATCCCTTGATTGATCGCTTGGCAAATCAACCGCCTTTGTGCCGGGTTCGTCTGGCGCTTCGCAGACAAAACCTTGGCAAGGATAAAGGGGGCGGATCAGGCGTCGCCGGGCTTGAGCGAATGGCGCTCGGTGAATTGGAGGCCGCGTTCTAGCATGAGGCGAGGGGCAAAAAGCAAGCTTCATGAACATCCCGCAGCGCGTTCAAAGCGTTAGCCGGCCGATTGCCTGCAGACGCGGGGATCGCCACTTGGCATAAGGTCGGACGCGCCGGATCGGCCTGCATGCGGGTCCGAAATTATCTATTCATGGTATTATAATACTTTCATGCCTGACCGGGTCTATCTCGACTGGAATGCGACCACGCCGCTGCGCCCGGAGGCGCGCGAGGCGATGGCTGTGGCGTGGGATCTCCTCGGAAACCCGTCATCGGTCCATGCCGAGGGCCGCCGGGCCCGAAGGCTGGTCGAGGACTCCAGGGCGAGGGTCGCCGGCGCGATCGGAGCGCTGCCACGCAACGTCGTCTTTACGTCGGGTGGAACCGAAGCCAACGCGCTGGCGCTGACATCGGGGCTTCGACGGGGTTCCGGCCCTGCGGTTGAAAGGCTGGTGGTCTCGGCGATCGAGCACGCCTCGGTGCTCGCGGGGGGCCGGTTTCCGCCTGAGGCCATCGACACCGTCGGCGTCACCCGTTCGGGTCTGCTGGATCTGGATCGCCTGCGCGAGGTGCTTGCGGGCGGGCCTCCCACGCTGGTGTCGCTGATGCTGGCCAATAATGAGACCGGCGCGGTGCAGCCGGTGGCGGAGGCCGGGGCGATGGTTCATGCGGCCGGCGGTTTGCTGCACGTCGATGCGATCCAGGCGTTTGGTAAAATACCATTTAATATCAATGAGATGAACTCAGATCTGGTTACGCTGTCCGCGCACAAGGTCGGTGGCCCCAAGGGTGTAGGCGCGGTGGTCCTGGCCGAGGGGGTGCTCGGCTTCGAGCCGCTGCTGCGCGGCGGTGGTCAGGAGCTGGGCCGTCGGGCAGGGACCGAAAATGTCGCGGGAATTACGGGGTTCGGGGCCGCCGTGAAGATCGCCATGGACAGCCGGGATCGCGATGCCATCCGTCTGGAAAGCCTGCGAAATCGCCTCGAAAACGGCTTGCGGGATACCCCCGATGTGATCGTGTTCGCCGAAGGCGCGCCACGACTGCCGAATACCACGCTGTTTACGGTTCCCGGCCTCAAGGCGGAGACCGCGGTTATCGGATTCGACCTCGCGGGGATTGCGGTTTCCTCGGGTTCCGCCTGTTCATCAGGCAAGGTACAGCCCTCGCATGTGCTGGAAGCCATGGGATTCGGCCCCGAATTGGCCCAGGGAGCGGTGCGGCTCAGTCTGGGCTGGTCCACCTCGGAAGCGGACGTCGATTGCTGTCTTGAGGCTTGGCGAAAGCTCGAAGGTACCTTACTTAAGGGTTAGCGACGAAACACAGCTTGAACGGTTCTAAGCAGGTGATTTCGTCCGTGAAACATCGTAATAGTGTTGCGGAATTGATCCACCGCGGTCCTTGAAACCGCGAGCGGAGGATGGAATGGCTGCCGTACAAGAGACGGTCGATCGCGTCAGGCGAATCGACGTCGACCAGTATCGATATGGATTCGAGACGCTGATCGAGTCCGACAAGGCCCCCAAGGGCCTGTCGGAAGATACCGTCCGGTTCATTTCCGCAAAAAAGAACGAACCGGCCTGGATGCTGGAATGGCGCCTGGAGGCGTATCGCCGCTGGCTGACCATGACCGAGCCGAAATGGGCGCGGGTCAATTACCCCAAGATCGATTACCAGGATCTCTATTACTACTCGGCGCCGAAGCCGAAGAAGACGGTGTCCTCGCTCGACGAGATCGATCCGGAGATCCTCAAGACCTACGAGAAGCTCGGCATTCCCTTGCGCGAAGTCGAGGTGCTGGAAGGCGTGGTGCGCCCGGAAGGCGAGCGCCGGATCGCGGTCGATGCCGTGTTCGATTCGGTGTCGGTGGCGACCACCTTCCAGAAGGAGCTGAAGCAGGCCGGCGTGATCTTCATGCCGATCTCGGAGGCGATCCGCGAGCATCCGGAACTGGTGAAGAAGTATCTCGGCACGGTGGTGCCGACCTCGGACAATTATTTTGCCACGCTGAATTCGGCGGTGTTTTCCGACGGCTCGTTCGTCTACGTGCCGCCGGGCGTGCGCTGCCCGATGGAACTGTCGACGTATTTTCGCATCAATGAGCGCAACACCGGCCAGTTCGAGCGCACGCTGATCATCGCCGACAAGGGCGCTTATGTCAGCTATCTCGAAGGCTGCACTGCGCCGCAGCGCGATGAAAAC
>Ga0302314_10017783_pt1 | contig 11886 bp, 6 predicted proteins | sample III_Palsa_N2_3_FD_200533 | JGI IMG/M metagenome (GOLD analysis project Ga0302314, IMG submission 200533) | Peat permafrost microbial communities from Stordalen Mire near Abisko, Sweden - III_Palsa_N2_3 | ecosystem: Environmental > Terrestrial > Soil > Palsa > Peat permafrost | place: Sweden...
AATCAGCGGCGTGTCGTCGTTGAAGCGCGTCAACATTGGATACGTGGAGCGAAAGCCGGTGATCGGCTTGGCAGTGAGCGCGCGCGTCAATGCTCGCGCCGTACGAAAAATTGTGTCGCCTTCCGGCATAGCCTATTGCACCTCGCGCTGTTGCGGCTGATGTGCGGCAAGCGCGAGCGGGATGCGCCGCAGGTGCATGCCCAGCGGACCGGGATGAAAGCCCGCATCCATCAGGAAGCGCGCCATGGGATGCGCGGCAACCGGCTGCCCGTTGATGGTGGTGATCAGCACACCCTGTTGACTGGCTCCGCGCAACCGCTCTTGTCCGCGCGTGCAAAGGAAATGCGCCAGTCCTGAGGCTGCCTGCGAGCGTTCCGGCTCTTCACCCGGCAGAAAGACAAGCAGGTTCGGATTGCCGCGGCGCAGCCAAGCCACCAACTGCCCGTTGCGCAGAATCACTTCCGCATAGGCAGCGCGCGTCAGTACACGCGGCGCCGTTTCGGCGTCTTCTTCCGCTACGGGAAGATCGGGCCACCGCAAAACCGATCCGTAGGGATTGGCCGGGTCAGTCGCAGCCAACTGCACAAACTCCGGCTTCTCGTCGGGAGGTTCCGTGCGCAACTGGCGCAGCAGATCGACAGCAGCAGGCAATGCAAATTGAGTCGCGCCCAGCCCGGCCACAAAATATCCGCGCCGAATGCGCCCGCTTTCTTCGAGTGCCTTCAGCACGTCATACACGGCGGAGAATCCGCCCGGCACATTTTCAGCAGCCACTTGCTCGCGCAGCAGCACGCCGTAGCGATTCAGCAACTGCAGCGCCAGCGCATGGCTTGCTTCGGTGGTGGTCGGCGCGCCTTCGCTGCCCTTCGGTATGCGCAACGGAAGAAGCGACCATCGGCCTTGCGCCGTTGGCGGAGTTGTTCTGCGCGAACGAAACACGACGCCCGTCTGCGTCCTGCGCGGCGTTCGTGCGCTATCTGGTTTCGCAATGTACGCGCGCAGCGCATGTAGCGAGTCGTTCGTAATCAGCCCGCGCCATACCAGGCTCCAGAGCGCCTCAATTGTTTCGCCTGGATAGCCTCCTCCCAGCGCCTGGTGCAGCGAATCGAAGAAGCTTGCGCCCGTCGATTCCAGCACCGCGATCAGTTTTTCTTCGCGCTCCGTCAGCGCCTCAACCAGCGGGCGATGCTGCGCAAGCAGGGGCAGCTTGTCAGCAAGAAAAAGCGCGATGCGCCCATCGCGCTCGCCCATCGGTTCCACACCGGCCCACGCCACTTCGCCCGCTGCAATCAGCGTATCGAGGCCAGCCGGTGCATACTCCGCAATGCGCGCCGGCAAAATCGACGCCTCCAGCAGCGATGCAGGCAGCGGTGCGCCTTGCAGGCTTTCGATCGCGTCCAGCAAACCGTCGAGATTCGCGTGGCCCGTGCGCCTCGGCATAAGTAGCCCCTGCCAATGGGTGAGGAAGCGCGCCAGCGTGTGCTGCTCCACCGGCTCCACTTCGCGGCGCAGCCGGGCCAGCGATTTGCGCCGAATCAGGCGCAGCATCTCAGCGTCGCACCACTCGCGATGGAGACCGCCAGGCATAAAGCCGCCTTCGAGTACACGGCCCTCAGCAAGAAGTTGCCGCAGCGCGTTTTCCGCCACAGTTGGATCGAGAGCAAATCGCTCCGCGGCGGCGCGCAGTGTAAAGGGCCCATGCGTGCGCGCGTACCGGCGCACCAGCTCGAGCGCCGGATGTTCAACGCGCTCAAGTAATGCTGTGGCCAGTCCAGGCGGCAGTGGAACTCCAAGGGCATCGCGATAGCGGGCCGCATCTTCTGCGGCAATCAACCGCTTCTCGCCGGCAATGCGCAACTCCAGCAGACGCCGCGAGCGGACAAGCCGATCAACATTCGCAAGCAGTTCCGGAGCGGCCACGCGCCGCGCAAGTTCATCACGGGATAAATCTCCGAGGCGCAGGCAAAGATCGTGAATGCCGTCTGCTGAGCGCGCGCGATGCGTCTCCGCCAGGCACTGCGCAATCTCCTCAACTTCGGCGATCGCATCGGCATCGAGCAATTCGCGCAGGTCGGCTTCGCCGAGCAGCTCGCGCAACTGGTCCTGATCGATGGTAAGCGCTTGCGCACGCCGCTCGGCCAGCGGCGCATCGCCATCATAAAGGAAATTGGCCACATAGCTGAACAGCAGCGAAGACGCAAACGGCGACGGCTTGCGCGTCTCCACCACATGCACGCGCAACTGGCGCTGCTCAATCGCGCGCAGCGTCTCAATCAACGCCGGCATATCGAATACATCGCGCAAGCACTCGCGATAAGCCTCAAGCAGCAGCGGAAACTTCGGATAGCGCGAAGCCACGCTCAACAAATCGTACGAGCGCTTGCGCAACTGCCACAGCGGCGAGCGCGCATCGGCCCTGCGACGCGGCAGCAACAGCGCGCGCCCCGCGGCCTCACGAAAACGTCCGGCAAACAGTGCAGTGGTGCCCAATTGACGAAGCACGAGCGTCATGGCCTCGGCACTCTCCACAAGAAACCAATCCGGATCGGGCGGCTCATCGGTGTCGGGAAAGCGCAACACGAATCCATCGTCGCCCCAAAGTGTCTCGACCTCAGGACCGCCCGCGGCGCGGATGCGCGCGCTCACCGCCATGGCCCACGGAATATGAATGCGGCTGCCAAACGGAGTGAGCACGCACACGCGCCAATCGCCCAGCTCGTCGCGGCAGCGCTCAATCACCACGGTGCGATCGTCGGGCACCGAGCCTGTCGCCTCTTCCTGGTCGGCGAGAAAGCGCAGCAGGTTCTCCGCCGCTCCCGGATCGAGATCGTGCTCGGCCACCAGGCGCGTCAGCGCAGCGGGCTTGGGCAGCGCGCGCAATTCCCGCACCAGCGCTCCGATGCGGCGGCCAAACTCGAGCGGGCGTCCAGGCCCATCGCCTTTCCAGAACGGCATCTTGCCCGGCTCACCCGGCGCCGGCGTTACCAGCACGCGGTCGTGCGTAATCTCCACAATCCGCCACGTGGACGCGCCCAGAATGAACGTCTCGCCGGGATGGCTCTCGAAAACCATTTCTTCATCAAGCTCTCCCACGCGCACGGCTTTGCCTTCGCTGTGTGCAAGAAAAACACCGTACAGGCCGCGGTCGGGAATGGTGCCTGCGTTTAGAATCGCCAACCGCATTGCGCCATCGCGCGCGGTGACCACGTTGCGAATGCGGTCCCACGTGAGGCGCGGGCGCAGTTCGGCAAACTCGTCGGAGGGGTAGCGGCCACTGAGCAGATCGAGCACGCCTTCGAAGGCCGCGCGGCTCAGCCCACCGAAGGGCGCCGCGTGGCGCACAAGCTCGAACAGGGCGTCGACGCTGACCTCGGGTTTAGGCGCTTCCGTTTGCTTGCGCGATATTTCCCAATCATCGAATTTCAGTTCGGCATTCAAATTCTTGGCGCGGCGCGATGTTTTAAGTACCTTCGGCTTGTGCGGCGCGGCAGCTCCGGGCGGATGGGCGACGATGGCGACGAGTTGCTGCGCAAGCACATCCAGTGGATTGCGCGGATACCGCGTGGACTCGATGTGGCCCTCGTGCATGGCGCGAGTGACCGCGGCGCAGGCCACCAGGTCGGCGCGATATTTGGGAAACAGAATCCCTTCGCTGACCGCGTCCACATGATGCCCGGCGCGGCCAATGCGCTGCATGCCGCTGGCCACCGAGGGCGGCGCTTCAATCTGGATGACCAGGTCAACCGCGCCCATATCGATGCCCAACTCCAGCGTCGATGTGGCGCAAAGCGCGCGAATCTGCCCCGCCTTCAACTGCTCCTCGATCACTGACCGCTGCGCAGCCGCCAGCGAGCCGTGATGCGCGCGCGCAATGGCCTCGCCGGCAAGCTCGTTCAACGCTCCCGCGAGCCGCTCGGCCACCTGCCGGCTGTTCACAAACAGAATGGTCGAGTTACGCGCGCGAATGATTTCCAGCAAGCGCGGATGAATCGCGTTCCAGATGGAGACTCGCTTCGGAGCCTGCGACGCGGGGCCGCTGGGCAAGTATTCCTGCTCGCCCAGGCGCGCCATGTCTTCGACAGGAACCTCGATGCGCAGCTTCAACTGCTTGCGCCCGCTGGCATTAACAATGGTGACCGGGCGATAGCGCAGCGGCATTGGGTCGGCGGCGTCCGAGGACCAGGAAGATTGAGGGTCCTGTGCGGCTGCCTCAGGGGCTAAAGCCCCCGAGTCTAATTGGCTACTTGCTGCACGACTGAAGTCGTGCCCTTTCAAAACTTCAGATTCCTCGACCGCCGGGTGCTCCTCCCTCGCGACGTTCTTGTCTTTGTCGCTAGGGTGGGCCGCCGCGGAATTAGGCTCCATTGCCGCGCAAGCGGCGTCTGCCCCACCGCAGGTGGCGACGCCGCCAAGGAAGCGAGCCACTTCTTCGAGCGGCCTCTGCGTCGCCGACAACCCGATCCGCTGCAACCGTCGTTTCGTCAGCGCTTCCAGGCGCTCCAGTGACAGCGCTAGGTGCGCCCCGCGCTTGGTCGGCACCAGCGCATGAATCTCGTCGATGATCACCGTGTCGACCGTTCGCAGCGCTTCGGAGGCCTGCGAGGTGAGCAGCAAGTAGAGCGACTCCGGCGTGGTGATCAGAATGTCTGCGGGATGCCGCGCAAACTTCGCCCGCTCGCGCTGCGGCGTGTCGCCGGTACGCACGCTGATGGTGGGCTCCCGAAACTCCACGCCCCGGCGGCGCGCCATGTTGGCCATGCCGGCCAGAGGCGAGCGCAGGTTCCGCTCCACGTCCACGGCCAGCGCCTTCAGCGGCGACACATACACAATCCGGCAGCCTTCTCGCTGCTTTTGCTGATCCCTGACCCCTGATCCCTGATCCCCGCTTCTCAGCATCAGCCGGTCCAGGCACCACAGAAAAGCGGTAAGCGTCTTGCCTGTTCCAGTCGGCGCAAGGATCAGCGCGCTCTCTCCACGCGCAATCACCGGCCAGCCCATACGCTGTGGGGCGGTAGGCGCGTCGAAAACCGCTTTGAACCACTCCGCAGTCACTGGATGAAAGCAGGCAAACGCGTCGTCGCCGGAAGCCGGATCCGTGCATGGATCGTGATCTGGGAGACTTGAGGCAGGCTGGGCCGGTTTGGGGGTGTCGCGGAGCACAGTGTTCTGAGAATAGCGCATCCGGCGGCGAAGAGGAAGCGAAACAATAGGGATCAGTGATTGAGGATGAGGGACTAGAAGTTCCCGCTGTCTTCTCGATTCGCGGCGCCTGTGTCAGCCAAAAATAGTGTCACAGTCCCGGCTAAATCCATGAAGTGGTTGTGTTTTTATCAGGAACGAATCTCCTGGTTCCGCATCGAACAGTTTGAACCGGGTTGAAGCCGCGCGGAGCGCTCATGCGAGACCATCTGGCCACACTCCTCGACGATTTTCGCCGCTACGATAGCGAGATCGCCGTGGTGCGCTACCAGGGCAACCGCCGGCGGGTCACCACATTCGGTGAGATTGCGCGTCTGGCCGGTCGCTTTGCCGCACTGCTCGTCCGGCGTGGCATCGGCCCCGGCGACCGTGTGCTTATCTGGGCCGAGAACAGCGCTGAGTGGATCGCTGCATTCCACGGCTGCCTGCTGCGCGGCGTGCTCGCCGTTCCGCTGGACGCCAACGGCACCGCCGAGTTCGCCGCGCGCGTAGCCGCCGACGTCAACCCCGGTCTGGCCATCGGCGACGCGATGCTGATGAGCCAATTGCCGGTGGGCATCCCGCGCATGGCTTTTGACGATTGGTCCGCGGCCCTGCCCGCCGAAGAAGCCGGCCCGGTCCCCGGCCTTGCTGCGGATACACCGCTCGAAATCCTCTTCACCTCCGGCACCACCGGCGATCCTAAAGGGATTGTGCTCACCCACGGCAATGTGCTGGCCAGTTTCCGGCCCATTGAGCAAGGCGCGCAACCCTACCTGCGCTACGAGCGGCTCATTCATCCTCTGCGCATTCTGCACACGCTGCCGCTGAGCCACGTCTTCGGGCAGACCATGGGCCTATGGGTGCCGTCTATCTTCCGCGCCGAACTGCACTTTGAAAGCCGCCTGGTGGCGCCGCGCCTGGTTGAAACCATCCGCCGCGAGCGAATCTCCGTCCTCGCCGCCGTGCCGCGGGTCCACGCGCTGCTCAAGACGCATCTCGAGGCCACGCTGCCCGGCCTGGCCGAGCGCGTGGCCGAGTTGGGAGCGGACATCAAGGGTGCGGGCGCGTTGCAGCGCTGGTGGCGCTTTCGCGACGTCCATCGCGCCCTGGGCCTCAAGTTCTGGGCGCTCATCTCCGGAGGCGGCGCGCTGCCCGGGCCGCTGGAGGCATTCTGGAATGCGGTAGGCCTGGTGGTTGTGCAGGGCTACGGCATGACCGAAACTACCGCGCTCATCACCCTCAATCATCCCTTTCACGTGGCCCGCGGAACCATCGGCAAGCCGCTGCCTGGGCGCGAGGTGAAGCTTGGCCCGGATGGCGAAGTGCTGGTCCGCGGCGACGCCATCTCGCGTGCAACGTGGTCAGGCGGCACACTGCATCCGCGCACCAACGAGTGGCTGGCCACGGGCGACTTGGCGCAGACTGAACCCACCGGCGAACTGCGCTTCCTGGGCCGCAAGAGCGAGGTCATAGTCACCGCAGCGGGGCTCAACCTGCACCCCGAAGATCTGGAGGCTGCCATCGAGCAGGAGCCGGGCGTAGCAGCCTGCGCGGTGGTCCCCATGGAAACAGCCGACGGACCGGAACCCATTGCCGTGCTGGCCATGCGCGTCCAGTCCGGAAGCCGGAACGGCCAAAATGGCCACGCCGCAGCAGCGGTGATCGAGCATGCCAACACGCGCCTGTCAGAGTTCCAGCGCCTGCGCCGCTGGGTTGTGTGGCCGGAGCCCGACCTGCCGCGCACCTCCACGGGAAAGATCCGCCGTAAGGTTGTGGCCGCGGGGCTGGCCAGGATGCAGGCCGCGAACGGCTCCAACGGTCACCACCACAATGGCAATGGCAATGGAAAAAGTGCGAAGGCGCTTCCTTCCGACTGGCTCTTGATGCTGATTGCGCAGATCGCAGGCGAAACCCCTCTCGGAGGCGGCGACGAACTGAATCTGACCGAAGACCTGCACCTCGATAGCCTGGGACGCGTGCAACTGGCCGCCGCAATTGAAGAGCGGACCGGCATCTCCACGGAAAACAAGCTGTGGGACCAGGTGCAGACCGTGGGCGATCTGCGCCGCCTGGTCGCCTCGGACCCGGACCCTGCACCGAGCGCGACAACTCTCCGTGCCCCATCCTTTCCGCGCCCTTCAGCGGAAAGGGTGGGAAACCACGAACCAAGAGTGGGAAACCACGAGCCGCAAATCGCGTTGGACACGCCTCCATCCGCTAGCTACCTCTATCCCCGTTGGCCGTGGTGGTTCCCGATCCGCTGGCTGCGCGCTGCTTTCATCGAAACCGTGATGCGTCCGCTGGTGTGGCTGCTTTCGAATCCAAAGGTGGTCGCCGGCGAACCTCTGCGGGCCAAAGAATCCATGTTGATCGTTGCCAACCATGTCACCAGCTTCGATGGGCCGTTGCTCGAGTACGCGCTGCCGGGACCGATTCGGCGTCGCATCGCGGTGGCCATGTCGGGAGAGATGCTGGAAGACTATCGCCACTTCCGCGACGCGGACCGCTTGACCGTGAAGGCCCGGCTCTATCCGCCCGGACCGTTGATTTATGTTCTTCTGACGGCTCTGTTCAACGTGTTCCCGCTGCCCAGGCGGCGAGATTTTCAGCGCAGTTTTGCTCATGCCGGCGAGGCGCTGGACCGGGGAATGCACGTGCTGCTATTTCCGGAAGGGACGCGCTCCGAGGGCGCGCTGGCGCGCTTCCGGCTGGGCATCGGACTGCTGGTCAAGCAATCTTCCGCGCCCGTGCTGCCCATGGCCATCCGCGGCCTGGGCGAGTTGAAAAGGGCCGGCAGGGGCTGGCTTCGCTCCGGCGCGGTGGAAGTGCGAGTCGGCGAGCCGATGCGGTTTTCGCCGACAGAGAGTGAAGCGGCAATTACATCGCAGTTGCATGCCGCGGTGGAGAAACTGCTGACCGGCGGACGGCCTGACTGAGACACAGGGACATTGCGCGTCGCAGGATCGGAATCACATGCAGGGTAGATTCGAGTTTTCCCAGGTCTCAGAAGCGAGACCGAGGGCGCCCGGCTAGTTCCTTTGTTTCAGAAAATCCGGAAGAGCGGAAGACGTGTAAACCCTTTGTTTCGGTGGGGTAAATGGGTCATTTTGGGTGTAACCTGTTTAACTTCATGCGGTTGCAGCAAAAGTGAGGGTGGGGTGGGGGTGCATCTTCTTTGGGGTACGGACCGGGCACATCCCTGACGGATCAAACCGGCGCAGATTTGACATGCAGCTATTATGCGCTGCTGGATCGTAATCTTCTGCAAACGGGGTATTGGCCGACTTCGAGAGCCGGGAGAGAACGGATTGGACAGAGGGCGACTGGTCAGCCCCGCTTACGCGGGGCCAGCTATAAGCACGCTAGTGTCCTGAGTCGAAAGTCCGTTGCATAATTTCCGAAGTGCAACCGCAGATCCTTCGACTCCGTTGGACGCAAAAAACGCGCCCAACTGCGCTCAGAATGACAGCTTATTTTGTGGATGGACTTTGGTCTCACCACACGAGCGGGTCGTTGCCCGGTTAGGCTACATTCCGCTGCTGTTCGAGCGAAGTATTTGCTCCCAGCAGCGCATCGAAGAGCGTGCGGTACTGGATCATCGCAGTGCGCAGCTCCTCGGTGGTGGCCTCGTTGCGGCCCGCGCGCATGGTGATGGCGTTGGCCAGCCGGTACGGTCCCACCAAAGTCGAGTGACTCACAGAGATATCCGATGCCCGCTGCTCGAATCCACCCACCGGATAGCCGCGTGCAACCAGCAGAGAATTCACCAGTTCATCGGCTTCCGTTACCGCGCCGCGGGGATGATCGAGGAAGCGCGACTGCACTGTCTCCCACTCCCCCAGGTAACGCTGGCGTTCGGCAACCGTCAGGTCGCGGATTTTCAAGTGCTCAATCCGCTTGCAACGGGCGTGCAGCGCTTCTTCCGCCTTTTTGCGCGACCCGGCTTCGCTTACGGCCAGATCGTATTCTGTTCCGAAACGGTTGCGCAGCTTTGCCGTCTTCACCTTTTCCAGGTGCACCACAACAGCAATGGCCGCAGCGATCAGGACCACCACCACAACCACGCTGATGATGAACGCAGGACTCGAATAGTCGATGTTGCTCAGTGAGTTCATTGAGAATCTCTCCCGTACCTCTTGATGGGATGAGATTCCCGCGTCCGGTGTTGCTTGCGGTCACGGACAGGTGGCCCTGCGCCACGACGCGCCTCCGCCGCTCTCGAGTTTTGCCGGCGCGCCGATGGGCGGATGCGCTGTCTCCATCGACTTGGGACGGAAGTAGCAGGTGCCGCCGGCAAGCACCGCGGTCCAGATGGAGGGATCGGCAGGTTGCTCGCTCGAGCCCAGGAAGAGAATGCCGTCCGGAGCAAGCACGCGGTGAATGCCGGCCAGCAAGGTCTTGCGCGTCTCGTGGGAAAAATAGAGCATCACGTTGCGCAGGAAAATCACGTCGAATCGGTCTTCGGCGCGATTGAAGGGCAACTGCGGGCCGCACAGGTTGGCCTGGCGAAAATTGCACATCTTCTTCACTTCCGGCTTGATCGTCCAGTCCTCGCCCAGGTGATCGAAATAACGAACAATGGAGCGCGCGGGAAGGCCCCTGTTCATCTCGATGCGGTGATAGCGCCCGGCCTGGGCCTTGCCCACTACCTCGGCGCAGATGTCGGTTCCTTCAATGCGCAGATTCCATCCGGCGAGCAGTGGAAAATGCTCCAGCATCAGCATGCCCAGGCTGTAGGCTTCCTGGCCGGTGGAGCAGGCAGCGCTCCAGAAACGCAGTCCGCGCCCGGTGCGCCGCGATTCAATCAGCCGGGGGAGCAGTTCCGTGCGCAGCAGTTCGAAGGGCCGGCTGTCACGAAAGAAGCTGGTCTCATTGATCGTCAGTGCCTCGGCAACGGAGCGTTCCAGCACCGGGTTTCGCTTCAACTTGAGGTGCCGCACCAGTTCTTCAAGGTGCGTCATCCCTTCGTTGCGCAACACCTTTGTAAGCCGCGTTTCGAACAGGTAATCGCGTCCGGGGTCAAGCACGTTTTGCGAGAGTCCGAAAACCAGTTGGCGGAGATAAGCGTAGTCCACGCTCTGCGAAATTTGCATGGCTACACCACCGATTCCCGAAGCTCGCGGGCTTCGCTGTGCGTTCGGCCGGCAATCCGAAGGATCTCCGGGATAAGGTCGTTGAGGGAAAGCACCTTGTTGGCGAGTCCAGTGTTGGCCACGGCGCCGGGCATGCCCCACACCGTGCTGCTTGCCTGGTCCTGGGCCAGCACCGCGCCGCCCAGCTCGCGAATCACGCGGCAGCCCGCCATTCCGTCGGACCCCATGCCGGTGAGCACCACGGCCAGGGAGCCCGAGCCATACGCCGCGGCGACGGAGCGGAACAGCACATCCACCGCGGGACGGCAGTGATTTTCAAGCGGCCCCTGGGTAAGGTGCAACGTTGGCGGCAAGCCGGCGCGCGCCGGCGAAAGGACTTCCATATGCCAGTTGCCGCGCGCAATCGAAATGGTTCCCGCGCGCACCGGGTCGCCCTCCGCGGCCTCGCGCACGCGCAGTTGGCAGCGGCTGTCGAGCCGCTCGGCAAACAGCTTGGTAAACAGCTCCGGCATGTGCTGGACAATCAACACCGGCAGCGGAAAACTGGCAGGAAGCGCAGGCAACAGCACATCCAGAGCCGCCGGACCGCCGGTGGAGACGCCGATCGCCAGGATCGTTGGATTCTTCGTAATCGCCTGCACGCGCGGCGGCGGTGTGGGCGGAAAGTGCACCGACCGCGGCAGTCCGGGAAAAACCGAAGGCGTTCCGGGAGGCTGATTCCCGGCCCGATTGTGTTCTGGAATCGCCCCTGCATCCTGGCCGGTGAGAGCATGAATCCGGGGGCCCAGGTCCTGCCCGAGCGCCCGCATTGCCGCCTCCCGGTTGGCCTGGCCGGCCGGCTTGGTTACATAGTCTGAAGCTCCGGCGGCGAGCGCCTCCAGCGTTACCTTGGCGCCGCGCTGGGTAAGGGAGCTCACCATGATCACCGGCATTTTGTATCCCCGCCTGCGCAGTTCCTTGAGCGTCACCAAGCCGTCCATCACCGGCATCTCCACATCGAGCAAAATCAGGTCGGGACGCAGCGCGCTCAGACCGTTGAGAGCCGACGCCCCGTCCGCCGCGGTGCCGGCCACTTCCAGGCTTGCATCCGCGGCTACTACGGAGCGCAGCAGGCTGCGCATCACGGCGGAGTCGTCCACAATCATGATCCGGGTGCGCCGTCCCGTGGGCATCGCTCAGGCCTCCACTAGGCCGAGCATGGCCAGCTTCTCGCACAGGGCCTCGTCGTCGAAGGGCTTCATCAGGTATTCGTCCGCGCCCGCATCGAGCGCGCGAACGATGAAGTCGTTCTCCGCCTCGGTGGTCACCATCATGACCTTCATCTCGCTGAATCCCTCCGCGCGAAGCTGCTTCAGCATCTCCAGCCCGTCCATCACCGGCATGTTCCAATCCACCAGCGCCAGATCAAAGGGCGCTGCGTCCTGCGGTTGAGCGTGAATCTGATCGAGACCGGCTTGGCCGTCCGCGGCCTCGGCGCACTCGATGCCCCGCGGCTCGAGCATTCCCCGCAGAGTCATCCGGACGAACCGGGAGTCATCGACAATCAGTGCTCGCATGGTCACCTCCTGGCGGAACTGAATCGGTATCCATCTGCCTCATGCTGCCCGCGCCT
>Ga0302314_10017785_pt1 | contig 11885 bp, 4 predicted proteins | sample III_Palsa_N2_3_FD_200533 | JGI IMG/M metagenome (GOLD analysis project Ga0302314, IMG submission 200533) | Peat permafrost microbial communities from Stordalen Mire near Abisko, Sweden - III_Palsa_N2_3 | ecosystem: Environmental > Terrestrial > Soil > Palsa > Peat permafrost | place: Sweden...
GCCCGGGGAGTTCGGCGACGACCTGGACGCCTTCCGCATCGCGCAGGCGCTGATCCATCCCGAGCAGCAGGCCTGCGTCATGTACACCTCCGGCTCCACCGGCGTACCCAAGGGCGTCGGGCTCACTCACCGCGACATCGCCGAACTGGCCCACGACCGGTGCTGGCAGCTCGGCAGCCAGGAGCGCGTGCTGTTCCACTCCCCGCACGCCTGGGACGCGTCCGTACTCGAATGGTGGGTACCGCTGCTCAACGCCGGGCAGATCGTGGTCGCCCCGCCCGGCGACCCGGACGTGATGGTGCTCGCCCGGCAGTTGGCCGAGCACCGGATCACCGGGCTGTGGATCACTTCGGGCTTGTTCCGGCTGTTGGCCGAGGAGGACCCTGGCTGCTTCGCCGGTCTGCGCGAGGTGCGCACCGGCGGCGACGTGGTCCCGGCCGAGGCCGTGCGCCGGGTGCTTGAAGCCTGCCCGGACACAGTGGTTACTGACGGCTACGGACCCACTGAGACCACCGTCTTCGCGACGCACTACCCGATGCGGCCGGGCGACGAGGTCCCTGACACCGTGCCGATCGGGCAGCCGCTCGACGGGATGCGCGTGTACGTCCTCGACAGTGCTCTCCGGCTCAGCCCGCAGGGAACTACTGGAGACGTCTACATCGCCGGAAGCGGGCTGGCTCGCGGATACTTCGCCCGGCCCGGCATGACTTCCGAGCGGTTCGTCGCAGACCCCTACGGTCCTGCGGGCTCACGGATGTACCGCACCGGCGATGTCGCGCGGCGCGACGAGCACGGCAACCTCGTGTTCACCGGCCGTGCCGACGACCAGGTGAAGGTGCGCGGTTTCCGGATCGAGCTCGGCGAGATCGAGGCCGCACTGGACCGGCACCCTGGCGTCGCTCAGTCTGCGGTTATCGTTCGCGAGGACCGGCCCGGAGATAAGCGCCTGGTCGCCTACATCGTCGCGGCGGAGAATACCGATGCCGACGCCGACCCGGCGACGCTGAAAGCTCACCTGGCTGCTGCTATCGCGGACTACATGGTGCCCTCCGCCTTTGTCGCCCTCGAAGCGCTGCCGCTGACCGCGCACGGCAAGCTCGATCGCAGAGCATTGCCGGCTCCCGACTACGCCGCCGACTCGGCCGGCCGTGCGCCGCGCACTCCGGACGAAGCAGCGCTCTGCGCGTTATTCGCCGAGGTGCTCGGGCTGCCCCAAGTCGGTATCGACGACGATTTCTTCCAGCTCGGCGGCCACTCGCTGCTGGCCACCCGGCTGGTCAGCCGGATCAGGTCGGTGTGCGGAGCTGAGCTGCCGATCCGGGCGCTGTTCGAGGCGCCGACCGTCGCCGGGTTGGCAAGCAGGCTCGGAGCGGCGGAGGCCGCCCGCGTGGCGCTGGTCCCGGCGAACCGGCCTGACCCGCTGCCGCTGTCTTATGCGCAGCGCCGGCTTTGGTTCATCGACCGACTCGAAGGCGGCGGGTCGGCGTATAACGTGCCGGTGGCTCTGCGGCTGCGCGGTGAGCTGAATGTATCAGCGCTCTCCAACGCATTGACCGACGTGGTCAAGCGGCACGAGAGTCTGCGCACGGTCTTCCGTGAAGTGCAGGGCTCCCCCGCTCAGATCATCCTGCCGCCCGAGTACGTTCCCACTGGTCTGCCGGTGACGCGCACCAATGTCCTAGACCTGGCTCAGGATCTGGCCGCAGCCGCGATGGCGGGCTTCGATCTGGAGAACGATCTGCCGCTGCGCCCGCTGCTGCTGAACCTCGACGCACAGGACCACGTCCTGCTCCTGGTCCTGCACCACATCGCCGCCGACGGCTGGTCGCTCGCACCACTGGCTCGTGACCTTGCTGCTGCCTATCGCAGCCGACTTGAAGGGCTGGCGCCGGATCAGAAGCCGCTGCCGGTCCAGTACGCCGATTACGCGCTCTGGCAACGCGATCTGCTCGGCGACGAGGCCGATTCCGCCAGCGTCATCTCCGAGCAGCTCGGCTATTGGCGCGAGGCTCTGGCGGACCTGCCCGAGCAGCTCGAACTGCCGACTGACCGGCCGCGCCCCGCGGTGGCCGACTATGCGGGCGCGAGCGTGCCTGTGACCATCGGCGCCGAGTTGCACGAGCGGCTGGCCGCTTTCGCTGGAGACGCCCAGGCGAGTGTTTTCATGTGCCTGCAGGCGGTGCTCGCGGCCACCCTCAGCCGGCACGGCGCGGGCACCGACATCCCGATCGGCACTCCGGTCGCCGGGCGTACCGACGACGCGCTGGACGACCTGGTCGGCTTCTTCGTCAACACTCTGGTTCTGCGCACCGACCTGTCCGGCGACCCCGGCCTGCGCGCCCTGGTCGACCGGGTCCGCCAGGCCGACCTCGCCGCCTACACTCACCAGGACGTGCCCTTCGAACGGGTGGTCGAGGCGGTCAACCCGGCCAGATCCCTTGCCAGGCACCCGCTGTTCCAGGTCGAACTGGCCTTCCAGAACGCCGCCCGCGCCGAGCTCGACCTGCCCGGCCTGGATGTGGCGCTGGAAACGGTCGAGTCCGGCAGCTGCAAATTCGACCTCTCCTTCGATCTGTCCGAACGGCACACCGGGACGGGCGCGCCGGATGGCATCGAAGGCGTCATCCGCTATCGCCGGGACTTGTTCGATCACGCCACGGTCGAGGAATTGCTCGGCCGGTTCGTCCGGTTGCTCGACGGCGCGCTGCGCGACCCCGAGCTGCCGATCGGTCAGGTCAAGATCCTGACTGAGGCCGAGACACACCGGATCGTGACCGAATGGAACGACACCGCGCGGATGGTGCCGGCCACCACCGTCCCGGAGATTCTTGAGGCCCAGGCGGCCCGCACGCCCGACGCGGTGGCGGTCGTCGCCCCGGACGCGGTGCTCAGCTACGCCGAGCTCAACCAGCGTGCCAACCGCCTCGCCCGGGTTCTGATCGACTGCGGCGTCGGCCCGGAGGACCTGGTTGCCCTGGCCCTGCCGAAATCCACCGACCTGGTGACGGCGCTGCTGGCAGTCCTCAAGTCGGGAGCGGCGTATCTGCCGATCGACACCGCGCTTCCGTCGCAGCGGATCGAGTACATGCTCGACGACGCACGGCCGGCCGCACTGTTGACCACGGTCGGGATCGCCGGGACCAACCTGTGGAGCGCATCCTGCGCCCAGCTCCTGCTGATCGACGCCCCGGCGCCCGGGGACGACCCGGCCGACCGGTCCGACCTGAACCTGACCGACGCGGACCGGATCCGTCCCCTGCGACCGGCCAACCCGGCGTACGTGATCTACACCTCAGGCTCGACCGGACGGCCGAAGGGCGTCGCGGTGGAACACCGCAACGTCGCCGACTACCTGCAGTGGACAAGTAGCGAATACAAGTCCGCCACAGGGACGACGCTGCTGCACACTCCGATCTCCTTCGACCTGACCGTCACCGCGCTCTACACCACCCTCGCCAGTGGCGGCAGAGTCCTGATCAGCGGCCTGGCCGAAGAGGAACTCGGCGCGCTGCCCGAGGACGCGCGCACCGACAGCACGTTCCTCAAGTGCACCCCGAGCCACCTCCCGCTGCTCAACGCGCTTCCCGACAGCTTCTCACCGACCGGTGAACTGCTCGTCGGCGGCGAGGCGCTGACCGCCGAGGCTCTCGCTGAATGGCGCGAGCAGCACCCCGGCGCCACGGTGCTCAACACCTACGGCCCGACCGAGGCGACGGTCAACTGCGCCGAGAACCGGATCGAACCTGGGCAGCCGCTGACCGCCGGGCCCGTCCCGATCGGCCGCCCGCAGGGCAACGCGCAGCTCTACGTCCTGGACGCGGCACTGAACCCGGTCCCGCCGGGCGTAGTAGGCGACCTGTACCTGGCCGGTGCGGGCCTGGCTCGCGGCTACCTCGGCCGGCCGGGGGTGACTGCGGAACGCTTCGTGGCCAACCCCTTCGGCCCGGCCGGGGCCCGGCTGTACCGCAGCGGCGACCTGGCCCGGTGGACCAGTGATGGCCAGTTGGTCTTCGCCGGGCGCGCAGACGACCAGATCAAGCTGCGCGGCTTCCGGGTTGAGCCCGGAGAGGTCCAGGCGGCTCTGACCGAGCACCCGGACATCGCAGTGGCCTGTGTCATTCTGCGCGAGGACCGAGCCGGGGACCAGCGGCTGACGGCGTATGTGACGCCGACCGCCGGTTGCTCGCCGGACCCGGCACGGCTGCGCGCGTACGCCGCCGAGCGGTTGCCCGCCTATATGGTGCCCGCCGCGATCGTGGTCCTCGACGAACTGCCGCTGACCGCGAACGGCAAGCTCGACCGCCGAGCCCTGCCGGTGCCGGACTACGGGCCCGGCTCCGGCTCCGGGTCCGATCTGGCCGGGCCGATGTCGGACAAGGCTCCGCGCACTCCTCAGCAGGAGATCCTCTGCGGCCTGTTCGCCGAGGTGCTCGGTCTGCCCACAGTCGGCCCCGACCAGAACTTCTTCGACCTCGGCGGCCACTCGCTGCTGGCCACCGGCCTGGTCAACCGGGTACGCACGGTCTTCGGCGTGGAGCTGCCGCTGCGCAGCCTGTTCGAGACGCCGACCGTCGCAGGGCTCGCCGAACGGCTGAACGGCGCCGGCACGGCCCGCGCGGCCCTGGTCCCGATGCCGCGGCCGGAGCGGATCCCGATGTCGTTCGCCCAGCGCCGACTGTGGTTCCTGAACCGCTTCGGCGACTCCACCTCCGCCTACAACATCCCCTTGGCGACCCGGCTGAGCGGACCGCTCGACCGGGACGCGCTCGGCACCGCGCTGCACGACCTGACCAGGCGGCACGAGAGCCTGCGCACGCTCTTCCCCGAGATCGACGGTGAGGCATTCCAGCAGATCCTCGATCCCGACCCGGCCGCGCTCCCGTTGCCGGTGACCCGAATCAGCGAAGCAGACCTCGAAGGCGCGCTTGTATCGGCTGCGGCAGGCGGGTTCGACCTGGCCACCGAGATCCCGATCCGGGCGCACCTGTTCGAACTCGGCGAGGAGGAGCACGTCCTGCTCGTCGTCCTGCACCACATCGCCAGCGACGGCTGGTCCGCCGCACCGCTGGTCGCCGGCCTCGAATCCGCGTACACCCAGCGGTTGGCCGGGCAGGTGCCCGAGTTCTCGCCGCACGCCGTGCAGTACGCCGACTACGCACTCTGGCAGCGCGAGGTCCTCGGCGACGAGGCCGACCCGGACAGTGCGATCTCCGAGCAGATCCGCTACTGGCGCGAGGCGCTCGCCGGGCTGCCGGAGAACACCCCCCTGCCGACCGACAGGCAACGGCCCGCCGTAGCCGCACACCGCGGCGGCGCGGTCCCGCTGGAGATCCCGGCGGACCTGCACGGCCGGCTCACCGCGCTCGCCGCCGAATGCCAAGTCAGTGTGTTCATGGTGGTCCAGGCGGCGCTCGCGGTGCTGCTCAACCGGACCGGCGCGGGCACCGACATCCCGATCGGCACCCCGATCGCCGGGCGCACCGACAGCGCGCTGGACGATCTGGTCGGGTTCTTCGTCAACACCCTGGTCCTGCGCACCGACCTGTCGGGCGACCCGGACTTCCGCACCCTGCTAGGCAGGGTCCGGGAGACCGACCTGGCCGCCTACGCGCACCAGGACCTTCCGTTCGAGCGCCTGGTCGAGCTGCTCAACCCGGCGCGCTCGCTCTCCCGGCACCCGCTGTTCCAGGTCGCGCTGACCTTCCAGAGCGACCGGCGCGCCCAGCCGTCCCTGCCCGGACTGACCGTGTCCGCCGAGCCTGTGCCCGGGGCCTCGGCCAAGTTCGACCTCTCGGTCAGCCTGCGCGAGTCGCGGACCGACGCGGGCAGCCCCGACAGCCTCGGCGGACAGATCGAGTACGACGCGGATCTCTTCGATCGGCGCACCGTCGAACTGCTCGCCACCCGGCTCACGATGGTGCTGGAGGCCGCGAGTGCGAATCCCGGCCTGCCGATCGAATCACTGGACCTGCTCTCCGCCGCCGAGCGCCACCAGATTCTGACGGAGTGGAACGACGACGCCGTCCACTACCCCGTTGCGGCGACCATCCACGACCTCTTCGAAGCCCAGCGGGCTCGCACCCCCGACGCGACAGCCCTGGTGTTCGGAGCGGATTCGCTGACCTACGCGCAGTTGGACGACGCGACCAACCGGCTCGCGCACCACCTGATCGAGTCCGGCGCCAGGCGCGGCGACGTGATCGGCGTCTACGTCGAGCGGGGCTTCGAGCTGATCGTCGGACTGCTCGCGGTCCTCAAGGCCGGCTGCGCGTACACCCTGCTGGACCTGACGCACCCGGCGCAGCGCCTGCGCGAGATCCTCGCGCAGACCGCCGCGCCGATCCTGATCAGCTGGGGCAGCATGGCGGACGAACTCGACGCGCCGGAGATCCTGACCGTGCTCCTCGACGCCGAGGCGGCGGTGATCGCGCGGCGTCCGGCGACCAGTCCGGACATCCGAGTCGGCGCCACCGACCTGGCCTGCGTCATGTTCACCTCCGGCTCCACCGGCAGCCCCAAGGGCGTCGCCTCGCCTCACCGCGCGCTCGTGAGCACGTTCATCGGCGGCGACTACACGGACTTCGGTCCCGACCAGGTCTACCTGCAGTGCTCCCCGGTCCCGTGGGACGCCTTCGCGCTTGAGGTCTTCTCGGCGCTCTTCTACGGCGGGATCAGTATCCTGCAGGCCGGGCAGAGCCCCGAGCTCGCGCAGATCGAGGAGCTGTGCGCCCAACACGGCGTGACGGCTCTGCAGCTCTCGCCGAGCTTGTTCAACGTGATGGTCGACGAGGGCTCCCGGGCCCTTAAGTCGGTGGATCAGATCATGATGGGCGGCGAGGCGGCGTCCAGCGCGCACGTGGCCAAGGCCCTGAGCGAGCACCCGGATCTGGCCCTGCTCAACGGTTACGGCCCGGTGGAGAGCATGGGCTTCACCACCGGCCACCGGATCGAGCCCGAGGATTGCGAGCGTGCGGTGATTCCGATGGGCCGCGCCATCGCGAACAAGCGCGCCTACGTGCTCGATGACACGCTGCGGGTCGCTCCTCCCGGAATCCCGGGCGAGCTCTACGTCGCCGGTCACGGCCTGGCCTACGGATACGTGGGACGGCAGGGGCTGACGTCCGAGCGGTTCGTCGCCGATCCGAATGGCGAGACCGGCGCGCGGATGTACCGCACCGGCGACCTCGCCCGGTGGAACGCCGCCGGGAACCTGGAGTTCCTCGGCCGCGGCGACCACCAGGTGAAGATCCGCGGCTTCCGGGTGGAACCGGGCGAGATCGAGGCGGTCCTGGCCCGGCATCCGGGCGTGGCCCAGGTGGCGGTGCTGGCCCGGGAGGACGAGCCCGGGGACAAGCGCCTGGTCGCCTACTTCGTGCCCGACTCCGACAGTGACGACGCGCGGCCGACCAGCGCCGAGTTGCGGGCCCACGTCGGGTCCGTGCTGCCGGACTACATGGTGCCGACGGCGTTCGTGGCCCTCGACGCTATGCCGCTGACCGCGAACGGCAAGCTGGACCGCAGGGCCCTGCCTGCGCCGCAGCGCGAGGCCAGTGCCGTCAGCCGAGGTCCGCGCTCCCCCGCCGAGCAGGTGCTTTGCGGCCTGTTCGCCGACCTGCTCGGGCTGCCGTCAGTGGGCATCGACGAGGGCTTCTTCGAGCTCGGCGGCCACTCGCTGCTGGCCACCCGGCTGATCAGCCGGGTCCGCGAGACCCTCGGCGCACAGCTGGCGATCCGCACCCTGTTCGAGACCCCCACTGTCGCAGGGCTCGCCGAACGGCTGGACGAGGGCGAGGACCGCGACGCGTTCGAACCGATGCTCGCGCTGCGCGCCGGCGGTGATCTGCCGCCCCTGTTCTGCTTCCACCCGGCGGGCGGCTTCGGCTGGTCCTACGCGGGCTTGCTGCGGCACTTGGGCGGCGGACGACCGGTCTACGCGCTCCAGGCGGCAGGCCTGACCGGACCAGCGGACGACGCCGCGCCGGAGCAGCTGCCCGGCAGCATCGAGGAGGTCGCCCTGGACTGCCTGGAGCGGATCCGCTCGGTGCAGCCCGAAGGCCCCTACCACCTGCTCGGCTGGTCCTTCGGCGGGCTGGTCGCGCACGCCGTGGCCACCGGGCTGCAGTCCGCGGGCGACGAGGTCGCGCAGCTGGTTCTGCTCGACTCCTTCCCCAAGGCGGGCGTCGAGCCGGCGGATGGCGCGGTGCTGATGCCGGAGTCGGAGTTCCTGCTCGCCATGCTCGACCTCGCCGGTTACGACGCCGCCGGCCTCGACGCCGCGGCAGTGGATCCGGAGCAGGTGGCCGAGCTACTGGCCGCACAAGGCGGTGTCCTCGCGGGCCTGGACGCCCGGCGGATCAGCACCCTGCACCGGATCTTCGAGAACAACGCGCGGCTCGCCGAACGCTTCGTCCCCGGCGGCTACCAGGGCGACGCCCTGCTGTTCGTCGCCACCGAGGGCAAGCAGCCCGGCGCGGCCGACGCGGAGTCGTGGCAGCCGCACATCAGCGGCGAGGTCGTGCGCCACCCGATCCGGGCCCGGCACGACGACCTGACCAAGGCCGGACCGATCGCCGAGATCGGCCGGATCCTCGACCAGCACCTGCGCGACGGCGACTGACCCCGCTGTTCGCAGCAGTGCTCTGCAGTACCCAGGAAAACCCAACCAGGAGGACGACATGACCAATCCGTTCGAGAACACCGAAGGCAGCTTCCTCGTGCTCGTCAACGACGAGGGCCAGCACTCCCTGTGGCCCGAGTTCGCCGTGGTGCCGGCCGGCTGGACCGGCGTGCACGGCCCGGACACCCGGGACGAGTGCCTGGCCTACGTCGAGCGCACCTGGACCGACATGCGGCCGCTCAGCCTCGTGCGCGCCATGGAAGGCGCCTCGGCCTAGTTCCCCGCTCTCCACAGTCTCCGCGGTCTCACCTGCTCAACCCCAGTCCCACCCATTCGCACTTCCCCCAACATTTCAAGGAAGAGTGTTGACAATGTCAGAGAACGCAACCGCCGTGAAGACGGCGGAGCACTACTACGAGCTGGTCGACGACAACGACGTCGTCGGACTGCTCGGCCTGTTCGCCCAGGACGCGGTCTACCACCGCCCCGGCTACCCGCCGCTGGTCGGACGCACCGAGCTGGAGCGCTTCTACAGCGCCGACCGGGTGATCGCCGAGGGCAAGCACTCGCTGCACTCGATCGTCGCGGACGGCGCGAACGTCGCCGCGCACGGCGAGTTCTGCGGCACCCTGAAGGACGGCAGCGCCGCGAACCTGCGGTTCGCCGACTTCTTCGTGGTCGACCAGGACGGCCGGTTCGCCCGCCGCGACACCTTCTTCTTCAGCCCGATGGTGTGACGGCGATGAACCAGAGCCTCCTTCTCGCCGACGTCACAGCACCCGAAGACGTCACGGCAGCCGGTGTCGCGGCGCCCGGGAGAATCTCCTGGACCCGCACCCCGCTGCCCGCCTCGGATCTCGCCACCGCGGCCCAGATCGCGGAGCGCTGCGCGCAGCCTGCCTTCGGGCAGGTGTTCACCGAGCACATGGTCTCGGCCCGCTGGTCCGAGGACCGCGGCTGGCACGACGCACGGCTGCGCCCCTGGGGCCCGCTGGTCCTGGACCCGGCCACCGTCGGCCTGCACTACGGCCAGGTCGTCTTCGAAGGGCTCAAGGCCTTCCGGCAGCAGGACGGGTCGGTTGCGGCGTTCCGCCCGGCCGACCACGCCCGCCGAATGCGCCGCTCGGCCCGCCGGCTGGCCATGCCCGAACCGCCCGAGGAACTCTTCGTCGAGTCGGTCCGGGAACTGCTGGCCCAGGACCAGCGCTGGGTCCCGCAGGCCCCCACCCAGAGCCTTTATCTCCGACCCCTCCTTTTCGCCACCGACATGTCGCTCGCGCTGCGTCCCTCGCGCAGCTACGAGTTTCTGCTGCTCGCCTTCGTCACGGAGGCGTTCTTCGGCCCGGCCGCGCCCTCGGTGGCGGTCTGGATCTGCGAGCAGTACACCCGCGCCGCGCCGGGCGGCACCGGCGAGGCCAAGTGCGCCGGCAACTACGCGCCCGGATACCTGGCCCAGGCCGAGGCGGCCGAGCACGGCTGCCAGCAGGTGGTGTGGCTGGACGCGGCCGAGCACCGCTGGGTCGAGGAGATGGGCGGGATGAACCTGTTCTTCGTCTACGGCGAAGGCGCCGGGGCGACCCTGGTGACCCCGCCGCTCACCGGCACCCTGCTTCCCGGGGTGACTCGCAATACGCTGCAGATCCTCGCTGCGGACCTGGGCCTGACGATCGAGGAGCGGCGCCTGACGGTGGACCAGTGGCGCGCGGACGCCGAGAGCGGCGCCATGACAGAGGCCTTCGCCTGCGGCACCGCCGCCGTGGTCACTCCGGTGTCCCGGGCGGTGTCGGCCGAGGGCTCGTGGCAGATAGGCGATGGAAAGGCCGGCCCGACGACGGCCAAGCTGCATGCGTTGCTGGCCGACATTCAGCGCGGCCGCACGCCGGACCGGCACGGTTGGTTGGACCGGATCCCCTCGGCGGCGGCGGGCTCAGCCGCCGGACCCGCGAGAACGATCGCGCCATGACCGGGCCGCCGACCGCGCATTTTCCCCACCAGCATCAACACGCACCCTTACATGCGCATCCACTCCCGCTGCACGGTCACCATTCAGAGGTAGCGGGCCAGGGCGATCGTGCCCTGCCCGCTGTCCTAGAGGACTCGGCGAATCGGGGAACGGTCGTGCTGAGCAGTGTGTCCTCGGACGCGCACACCTGGAACCTGGTCTACCTCCAGCTTCTGCTGGAGGAACTGGGTTGGCACGTGGTCAACCTCGGCGCGTGCACGCCCGACCAGGTGGTGATCGACGCCTGCCTGAGCCATCGGCCCAACCTCGTTGTGATCAGCTCGGTGAACGGCCACGGCCATCTCGACGGCGCTCGACTGGCCGAGGCCCTGCGCGGCCGCCCCGAGCTGCGCACCATCCCCGCGATCATCGGCGGCAAGCTGGGCGTCAGCGGAGAGGTCGGAGGCGCCCATGTCCACACTCTGCTGGAGGCGGGATTCGACGCGGTGTTCGAGGACGGCACGGATATGCGCCTGTTTACCGGCTATGTCGCCGCACTCGGCGAACGCAGATACGCGGTCGCGCCGTGAAGAGCGCAGCGTGGCCGCGCCCCGGCTCGACCAGGGACCTGCCTCCGGCCCGGACGGACCACTCGTTCGCCGGGTTCGTCGCCCGGGCCCGGCTGCGCGGGGAACTGGTCGTGCAGCCGCGGATGGGTTTCAGCGATCCGGCTGAGATGCGCCGCGGCCTGCTCGCCACCCGGCAGGCGCGCGCGACCTCCGTGGGCACGATCACCTTGGACAGCTACACCAGGGTCCGGGACTATCGGAGCGCGGCGCGGGCGCTCACGAGCGGCGCGCCGCTCAACGGCTATCCGATCCTCACCCACCGCCCGGAAACCACCCGAGAGCTGCTGGACGCGGTCCGCGGGCCGGACTTCCCGGTCCAGGTGCGCCATGGTTCGGCGCTGCCGTACGACATCGCCGAAGGGCTCATGGCGTTCGGGCTCGACGCCACCGAGGGCGGTCCGCTCTCCTACTGCCTGCCGTACAGCCGGGTGCCGGTTCGCGACTCCATCCGGGACTGGGCCCGCACCTGTCGGCTGTTCGCACGGTTGCGAGAGACCGGAGTCGAGCCGCACTTGGAAAGCTTCGGCGGTTGCATGCTCGGCCAGCTTTGTCCGCCCAGCCTGCTGATCGCGATCTCAGTGCTGGAAGGGCTGTTCTTCCGAAGGCACGGCCTGCACAGCGTCTCGCTGAGTTATGCGCAGCAGACGAACCCGGACCAAGACGCCGAGGCTCTCAGGGCCTTGAACACACTGGCAGC
>Ga0302314_10017786_pt1 | contig 11885 bp, 9 predicted proteins | sample III_Palsa_N2_3_FD_200533 | JGI IMG/M metagenome (GOLD analysis project Ga0302314, IMG submission 200533) | Peat permafrost microbial communities from Stordalen Mire near Abisko, Sweden - III_Palsa_N2_3 | ecosystem: Environmental > Terrestrial > Soil > Palsa > Peat permafrost | place: Sweden...
CGCTGCTGCCGGTGCCGCTGACGTCGTGCCGGCGGTCAGGGCCGCGGTCGCCGGGGCCGCGGCGGCCCCGATCAGCCCCAGCGCCGCCACCAGCACGGTGGGTACCCGTCCGAGTCGGTGTAGGCGCCCCTGACGGGCACTGCTACCCGCTGTGGTCTGCTGCAAAGCTTTCTCCCCACACGTTGTGAACGACTATCAGATAAATGAACGCGTTGGGAGGAGCGTTATGTTGCAGCAGATGTGAAAGCAGACTGCTGGGGCTGGTGGGTATTCGGGTGCCTGTCCGCCCGTGCCGACGCCAGCGGCCGGTCAGGACCGGGACGCTCCGAGGAAGCGCAGAACGGCGAGCACGCGGCGGTGGTCCGTGTCGATCACCGGCAGGTCGAGCTTGGCGAAGATGTTGTTGATGTGCTTGGCCACCGCACTCTCGCCGACCGTCAGCGCCTCGGCGATGCCGGCGTTGGAGCGCCCCTCGGCCATGAGGCCCAGTACGTCCCGTTCACGAGGGGTCAGCCGGTCCAGCGGGTCGCTGTCCCGTCGCAGCAGCAGCTGGGCGACGACCTGCGGATCCAGCGCCGTGCCCCCGCCCGCGACCCGCTGCACCGCCTCCACGAACTCCCCCACATCGGCGACGCGTTGCTTGAGCAGGTAGCCCACGCCGCTGGTGCTGGTCGCCAGCAGGTCGGCCACGTACCGCTCCTCCACGTACTGCGAGAGCAGCACCACCGCCGTCCGCGGCCACCGCCGACGGATCACCATCGCGGCGCGCAAGCCCTCGTCGGTGAAGCCGGGCGGCATCCGGACGTCCACCAGGGCGAGTTCGGGCCGGTGCTCCTCCACTGCCGCCAGCAGCGCTTCCCCGTCGCCGACTGCCGCGGCGACCTGGAAACCACCCATCTCCAGCACCTTGACCAGACCGATCCGCAACAGCACCGAGTCCTCGGCGATCACCGCTCGCACGGCAGCTCCGCCGCGACGGTCGTCGGTCCCCCGACGGGGCTGCTGACGCGGAAGGTCCCGTCGACGGAGCCGATCCGCTTGGCCAGCCCGCTCAGCCCGGTACCGGCGGAGGCGTCGGCACCACCCAGTCCGTCGTCGGTGACATTCACCCGCAACACCTTCCCGACCCGTCTGACGGTCACCTCGGCACGTGTCGCGCGAGCGTGCTTGGTCACGTTGGCCAGCGCCTCGGAGATCACGAAGTACGCGACCGACTCCACGGCGGGCACCACCCGCTCCTCAAGATCGACCCGCAGGCGCACCGGCAACGGTGCCCGGGCGGCCAACCCGGACAGGGCCGCGTCCAGCCCTCGGTCTTCGAGTACGGCTGGGTGCAACCCGCGTACCAGATCGTTGAGTTCGGCGATCGCCTCCTTCGCCTCAAGGTGCGCCTCCGCGATCACCTCGCGGGCCTCACCCAGCAGGTCGGGGCGCGTGGCCATGGCCAGGCCCAGGTTGACCGCGAGGGAGACCAGCCGCTGCTGGGTGCCGTCGTGCAGGTCGCGCTCGATCCGGCGGCGCTCGGCGTCGACTGCCTCGATCAGGTCGGTGCGACTCCCGGCCAGGTACTCGACCCGCTCCTGGAGCCGCTGGGCCCGGCTGGGCCCGAGCAGCGCCAACGCGAGGCGCGACTCCGTCCGGGCCACCGCTCCCGCCGTCCAGGGCACGGCCCACAGGAGGGCGATGCCGGCCGCCGTGCAGCACGGCGCCCACGTCGCGTAGCCGAACCAGTCCTGGCGGACCCCCACCGGCAGCACCCACACCCAGCCGTAGGCGAGGGCGCCCGCCAGGCCCGCAGCCGCCATCGCGAGCACCGACAGCTCCAACGCGGCCAGCAGCGGGCCCAGGAGCAGGTGGTATCCGAGCTGGCGCCAGATCCGCGTCGAGGAAAGCCGTCGGGCGACGGCCGCCCACGACCACCGCTCCGGCGTCGGCGTCGGCCGAGGGATGTCCACTCCGAGGAGTGCCCGGTGGCGGTACCGCTGAACGGCCGTCAGCACCGGGACACCGAGCAGGATCAGGACGACCGGCGCGGTGAGCGCCAAAGCCCGGTTCCCCGTCTCGGCGGCGGTCGTCGCGCCCCAGGACCACACGGGCACCAGGGCCAGGTGCGGCATGACACCGGTGGCCAGGAAGCCGGTGTCCCGCCGCACCCGAAGCGCCGAGCGCCTCAGCGCGGGTGGAATCATCATGATCCGACACTAGGACACCTCGACGGGGGTCGGCCATGAGCCTGGCACCCAAATCCACGGTGGCACCAGTACCACCGTTGCTGCTTCCGCAGTCGGACAGGAGAGGCGCCAGTAGGGCCTGTTGTGAAGGTCGATCAAGATCGTGCCGCAGTTCCAGCCGGCCCTGGAGGGTATCCGGGTGCCCCGCACGGGTCCGGGTCGGCCGCGCACCAAGCCGGACAGGGTCCGTGCGGACGAGGCGTACGGCTCCCGCGCCAACCGGGCCTGCTCGTGGTGACCACCGAACCCGGAAGCCTCGGCATCCCTGGCGGCCACGCGGACGTGCACCTGTTCGAGTCGTCGGCATGACGGACGGCCTGCCCGCAGCGGGAGCCGGCCCGATTCGGGTGCCGACCGGGCTCGTCGTCCTGGTCGGTCCGCCGGCCTCGGGCAGGGCGGCGCCGACCGGCTGCGGGCCGAGGGCGCGACCGCCGTCCACGAGGTCCCCGGCCGCGGCCGGGCGACCACGCCGGCCGAGGCCGCCGCGCACTTCGTCTTCGACCGGGACTGACCCACCGTCAGTGGTGCCGGCCGACCTGGTAGTCGCCGGCGGGCTGCTGGGTGATGACGTTGCCGCGGTTGAAGGCGTTGATGACGGCGATCTGGGTCACCAGGGCGGCGAGCTGGTCCTCGTCGTAGTACTTGGCCGCGTTGGCCCAGACCTCGTCGGTGACGCCGCCGGCCGCGTCCGCGATCCGGGTGCCCTCCTCGGCCAGCTCCAGCGCGGCGCGCTCGGCTTCGGTGAAGACCTTGGCCTCGCGCCAGGCCGCGACCAGGTGCAGCCGCACCGCGGTCTCCCCGGCCGCGGTGGCCTCCTTGGTGTGCATGTCGATGCAGCCGGCGCAGCCGTTGATCTGGCTGGCGCGGAGGTTGACCAGCTCGCGCGTCGCGGCCGGCACCGTCGACTCCGCGAGCGCCTGGCTCGCGGCGATGAGGTGCTTGATGGCCTTGGCGGCGACCGGGCTGGCCATGATGTTCAGACGGGCTTCCACGGTGCACTCCTGTGTCGTCGTTCCGCTGGGTACACCCTCTTGGACGGGACAGCTCCATCGGTTGTGACATGGGCGGGTGTGACCTGGGTCTCCCCGGGGGCGGCCACGTGGGCGGCCGCCGCAGGTACCGCCCCAGGCCACATTGACGAAGCCGGTCAGCTCACCGGCGCGCCGGGCACAGGCCCGGCCGAGGCTGTGGCGCCGCACCTGCCGCAACGGTGTCGGACCCGGCCGACGGAGGGACGGGGCCTGCCGTCTGTCCCGGCTGGTGCCGGTTGGGAAGACGGTCAGCAGGCACGCCAACGGAGCCCGGTCCGTTACCGGGCCGGGGCCGGTGGGGAGGCTGAGCGGCCGACCCCGCCCCGGGTATATCTTTCTGCAAGGTTGAAGTTGTTGCAACCTATTCGCAATAGTGTTGCCGGGCGGGCGACCGTGCCGACCGCCCGCACGAAACCCGATCGAACTGGATGAAAGGGTGTCACCCGATGGGCCAGTACACGCTTCCCGACCTGCCCTACGACTACTCCGCCCTGGAGCGCGCCATGACCGGCGAGATCCTGGAGCTGCACCACTCGAAGCACCATGCCGCCTACGTGAAGGGGGCCAACGACACCCTGGAGCAGCTTGCCGAGGCCCGGGACAAGGACCTGCTCACCCCGGCCGGCCTGGTCGGACTGGAGAAGACGCTGGCGTTCAACCTGTCCGGCCACGTCCTCCACTCGCTGTTCTGGAACAACCTGTCCCCGGACGGCGGTGACCGCCCCGACGGCGTCCTCGCGGACGCGATCACCGAGAACTTCGGCTCCTTCGAGGCCTTCAGGAAGCAGCTCACCACCGCCACCACGGCGGTCCAGGGCAGCGGTTGGGGGGTCCTCTGCTGGGAGCCGCTGGGCCGCCGGCTGCTCGTCGAGCAGGTCTACGACCATCACGGCAACGTCGGCCAGGGCACGACGCCGCTGCTGGCCTTCGACGCCTGGGAGCACGCCTACTACCTGCAGTACCGGAACGTCCGCCCCGACTACGTCACCAAGCTCTGGGACGTCGTCAACTGGACGGATGTCGCGGCACGCTACAGCAAGGCCGTGGCCCAGGCCTGAACCCGAGCGGATCCGACGGCCCGCAGGCGTCACCGGCTGCGGGCCGCCGCCCGCTGCGCACTAGCCGTCCCCGCAGGCGGCACGGATCCAGGCGAGCGCGTCGGGCACGGTCGGCGCCACCGGCACGTCGGTCGGCGTCGGCGGGCGGCGGACCATCACCACCGGCAGCCCCAGCTCCCGCGCGGCCGTCAGCTTGGCGGCGGTGGCCGCACCCCCGCTGTCCTTGGTGACCAGGACCTCGATCCGGTGCTCGCGCAGCAGCGCGCGCTCGCCCTCCAGGGTGAACGGGCCCCGCGCCAGCAGCACCTCGGTGTGCCGGGGCAGCGGCGGCTCGGGCGCGTCGACCGAGCGGAGCAGGAAGAAGAGGTCCGCCGGGCCCGCCGGGTCGGCGAAGGCGGTGAGCTCCTGGCGGCCGGTGGTCAGGAAGACCCGGCGGCCGAGGCCGGGCAGCAGCGCGGCCGCCTGCTCCGGCGAGTCGGCCGGGACCCAGCGGTCACCCGGGACGGCGGTCCACCCGGGCCGGCGCAGCACCAGCAGCGGGACGGCCGTGTCGGCCGCCGCCCGCGCCGCATGCCGGCTGATGGTGTCCGCGTAGGGATGGGTCGCGTCGACGAGGACGTCCGCCCGGTGCTCGCGCAGCCACCCGGCGAGTCCCGGCGCCCCGCCGAAGCCGCCGATGCGAACCGGTCCTGCGGGCAGCCGGGGCTCGGCGACCCGCCCCGCGAGGGAACTGGTCACCCGCAGGGCCGGGTCGCCGGCCAGGTCGGCCGCCAGTTGCCGGGCCTCGGTGGTACCCCCCAGGATCAGGACGTGCCGCACGGCCATGGAGAATCCTTTGCAAGCGGGTGGAAGTGGGACGACATGGTTGAGCCAGGGGCCGAGGGCGGCCGGGCCGCGCAGTTGCGGAGCAGCGGGCTGCGGTCGGGCTGGACGACCGGCGCCTGCGCGACGGCGGCGACCAGGGCCGCCTACACCGCGCTGCTCACCGGGCGGTTCCCCGACCCGGTCACGATCACGCTGCCCAAGGGCCAGCAGCCCGCCTTCGCGCTGGCCGTCGAGGAGCTGGCTCCCGGGCGGGCCATGGCGGGCGTGGTCAAGGACGCCGGGGACGACCCGGACGTCACCCACGGCGCGCTGGTCAGGGCCACGGTCACCCCGGGCCCGCCCGGCAGCGGCGTGGTCTTCCGGGCCGGCCCCGGCGTCGGCACCGTCACCAAGGCCGGGCTGCCGGTGCCGGTCGGCGAGCCCGCGGTCAACCCCGTGCCCCGGCAGCTGATGCGCGAGGCGGTCGCCGACGTGGCGAAGCGGTACGGCGGGACCGGGGACGTGGTGGTGGAGCTGTCGGTGGACAACGGCGAGGAGATCGCCCGCAGCACCTGGAACCCGCGGCTGGGCATCCTGGGCGGTCTGTCGATCCTGGGCACCACCGGCATCGTCGTCCCCTACTCCTGCTCGGCATGGATCGACAGTATCCGGCGCGGGGTCGACGTCGCGCGCGCCGCCGGGCGCACCCATGTCGCCGGCTGCACCGGCTCGACCTCGGAGAAGGTCGCGGTCGCGGTCCACGGCCTGCCCGAGGACGCCCTGCTGGACATGGGCGACTTCGCCGGAGCGGTGCTCAAGTACCTGCGGCGGCACCCCGTTCCCCGGCTTACCGTCGCCGGCGGCTTCGCCAAACTCTCCAAGCTCGCGGCGGGCCATCTCGACCTGCACTCCTCCCGCTCGCACGTGGACAAGGGCTTCCTGGCCGGGCTGGCCCGGGAGGCCGGCGCCGACGAGCAGCTGGCGGCCGCCGTGGCCGGGGCCAACACCGGGCTGGAGGCCGTCCAGCTGTGCCGCGCCGCCGGGGTGCTGCTGGGCGACCTGGTCGCGGCCAGGGCCCGCGACCAGGCCCTCGGCGTGCTGCTCGGGGCGCCGGTCACGGTCGACGTGCTGTGCATCGACCGGGCCGGGGCCGTCGTCGGACAGGCCCCGCCGCTGGGTCCGCCGCCCCGCACGGGCGGCCGGCCCGGCGGCGGTGCTCCGGCCTGAGCCCGCGTCAGCGGGCCGCCGGGACGCGGTCCTGCTTCGACGCCCTGCCGCTGATCACCAGCCCGCCGACCAGCCCCGCGAGCAGGGTGGCGCCGAAGGCCCACCAGAGGGTGGCGCTGCAGCCGTGCAGCGCCGCCGTTTCGACCGCCACGGCTGTGTCGGCGGCCAGGTGCGAGTGGGCGTTGAAGACGCGGGTGAGCAGCGCCGCGCCGAGCGCCACGCCCAGCTGCTGGGCCGCGACGACCGCGGCCGAGGCGGCGCCGGAGCACCGGGGGTTGGCGGCGCCGGTCGCGGTGGCGAAGAGGGGCATGAAGGCCACGCCGGTCCCGAGGCCGACGAGGACCAGGCCGGGCAGCAGCCCGCTCTCGTACCCGCTGTCGATGGTCAGGCCGGTGAGCAGCAGCAGTCCGACGGCAGCGGTCCCCAGGCCGGCCGCGACCAGCACCCGGGCGCCGACCCGGTGCAGCAGCCGGGGCGAGACCTGGGTGGAGCCGACGAAGAGCGCGGCGACCACGGGGAGGAGGGCCAGCCCGGTCCCGGCCGGGGAGTAGCCGAGGACGAGCTGCAGGACGTAGACCAGGGCGGTGAAGGGGCCGATGACGCCGACGGCCGCCGGCAGCATGGCGAGCAGACTGCCGGCCCGGCCCCGGTCCATGAAGACGTAGCGCGCGAGGAGCGGCGTCGACGTCACGGTCTGCCACCACAGGAAGGCGACCAGCAGGAGGACGCCCGCCGCGAGCGGGAGCAGCGCCGCGAGGCTGGTCCAGCCGTGCGGCACGCCGTAGGTGAGGCCGTAGCCGAGGACGGCCAGGCCGCCGCAGCCGAGCAGCACGCCGAGCACGTCGACGTGGGTGCCGGTCCGGGCCGGACGGTCGTGCAGCAGGGTGAGCGCGCCGACCAGGACCACGGCGGCGACGGGGACGTCCGCCATCAGCGCCCACTGCCAGTCCAGGTTCTCGACCAGCCAGCCGCCGGTGTACAGCCCGAGCAGCGAGCCGCCGCCGACGATCGCGGTGTAGACCCCGAGGGCCCGGCGCCGTTCCCTCGGGTCGGTGAAGTTGCCGGCCACCAGCGACAGCGCGGCCGGAGCCAGCAGCGCGGCGGAGACCCCCTGCAGGGCGCGGGCCCAGTCCAGCGTGGTGGCATCGCCGGCGGTGCCGGCGAGCACCGAGGCCGCCGCGAAGCCGACCAGGCCGACGATCAGCAGCTGCTTGCGCCCCAGGAGGTCGGCGAGGTGTCCGCCGAGCAGCAGCAGTCCGAGGAAGGCCAGCGGATAGGCGTTGGTCATCGCGCTCAGGCTGTCGGAGGTCAGGTGCAGGTCACGCTCCATGGCCGGGAACGCGATGGTGAACGACCCCGCCTGCAGCAGCACCAGCAGCTGCGCCAGGGCGACCACGGCCAGGCCCCACCAGCGCCGGGGGTGCGCGGGCGCCGGGTCCTGGTAGTCGGCGAAGGAGGCGGGGTCCTCGGCGGTGGTCGGCGGCAGGGGACCGGGCCGGTAGCCGGTGAAGGCCGCCGGGGGCGGTCCGAAGCCCGGCGGCGGCGGGCCGAACTGCCCCGGAGACACAGGGGCCGACGGGGCGTACGCGGGCATCGGGGGCAGCGCGGGCGCGACGGCGTCGGCCACCGGTGCTGCGGTGAGCACCACCGGGGCGACGGACTCCACCTCCGGCGCGAAGTCCAGCAGTTCCGCCGCATGGCGGCCGAGCTGTGCCAGCACCGGGCCGGGCAGCCACTCCGTGGTCCGGTCGGTGGCCGTGCGGGCGGCCACCTGCTCGGGGGTGGGCCGCCGGGCCGGGTCCTTGTGGAGGCAGGCGGCGACGAGGTCGACCAGGCTCTCCGGGACGCCGGTCAGGTCGGCTTCCTCCTCCGCGATCCGGAAGAGATGGGCGTTCAGCCCGGTGTCCCTGGCGCCGAAGAGGAACCGTCCGGTGGCGGCGTGGACGAGGACGGCGCCCAGGCAGAAGACGTCGCTGGCGGGGGTGAGCTCCAGGCCGCGGACCTGTTCCGGCGACATGAAGCCGGGGGAGCCGATCAGCATGCCGGTGTGGGTGTGGAGGCTGTCCCCGGCCAGGCTGTCCATCGCCCGGGCGATGCCGAAGTCGATGACGCGCGGGCCGTCGACGGTGACCAGGACATTGGACGGCTTGAGGTCACGGTGGATCAGTCCCGCCCCGTGGATGGCCTGCAGGGCGGCGGCCAGGCGGTTGGCGAGGGTGTGGACCGAGTGCTCGGGCAGCGGCCCGAAGTCCGTGCCGACCACGGTCTGCAGGTCGGGCCCCGGGATGTACTGGGTCGCCACCCAGGGGACGGCGGCCTCCGGGTCGGCGTCCAGCACCGCCGCCGTCCAGTGCCCGCCCACCAGCCGCGCCGCGGCCACCTCGCGGGCGAAGCGCCTGCGGAACTCGGGGTGCTCGGCGTACTCGGGCTGGACGACCTTCACGGCCACGGTGCGCCCGAGGTCGGAACGGCCCAGATAGACCAGGCCCATGCCGCCGGCCCCCAGTCGGGCGATCAGGCGGTAGGGGCCTATATGCGTCGGGTCCTCGTTGATCAGCTGTTCCACGGGAGAAAGATAGACCAACTGCCCAGCGGAGGTGTGGCCTACGGACGAATCATGTCGCCCGCCGAGGAGCGGCGGCAGCCGGTCAGTGGACGCTGACGGCGGCGGTGGCGCTCACCAGGCCGGCGAGTACCAGGAAGGCCAGGGCGATGAGCTGCGGGGCGACGGAGTGGCCCAGCGGTCGGCGGCGGCGCATCCGCTCCTGCCGGGCGCGCCACTGGAAGTACCCGGTGGCGGTGACGGCGACGGACAGGGCGATCAGGTAGCACGCCAGGGCCAGGCGCAGCGGGTAGGGGGCGACCCTGATCAGCTGGAGGCCGCCGAGGGCGCAGACCAGCAGGGCCAGCGCGGTGCGGGTCCAGGCCAGGAAGGTCCGCTCGTTGGCCAGGGTGGCGCGGTAGTCGGGCTCCTCGCCCTGCTCCCACCACGGCCCGGGCCTGTCGTCCCCATCAACGGGGGAGCGGTCGCCGAAGGGGGTGCGGCTGTCGTCCGTCGGCATCCAGGAGCCCCTGCCTCTTCCCTCGACCGGTGCGATCAGCGACGGCGACAGGACGGCCCGATGCCCGACCTGACACCTTTGTAGCTGGTCGACCCCCAGTTCCGGAGGATCCCGGGCGACTTCGCCGACCGTGTCGGCGCGGGCCACTCGGACGGCCCGTCCGGGACGCAGCACCGCAGAAGCTAACAATATGCGCAATACAGACAGCTGTACCAGACTGGCCGGAGACGGTTCGAGCCACTGCTGGGATTCCTGACCGCTGCTGATCGGAGCATCGCGTGAACCACCTGCCCTCGTTCGAGGACACCACCGACTTCGACAACGCCGACCGGGGTTTTCTCGGAGCCATGGTGCCGGCGGTCGTCAGGGCCGCCGACGGGCGGGTGGTCTGGGACAACGACGCCTACGACTTCCTCAAGGGCGAGTGCCCCGACACGGTCAACCCGAGCCTGTGGCGACAGGCGCAACTGTGCGCGAAGCAAGGCCTGTTCGAGGTCGCTGAGGGCATCTACCAGGTGCGGGGGCTGGACCTGTCGAACATGACGCTGGTCGAGGGCGACCGCGGGGTGATCGTGATCGACCCGCTGATCTCGACCGAGTGCGCCGCGGCCGCGCTGGCGCTGTACCGGGAGCACCGGGGCGAGCGCCCGGTGACCGGGCTGATCTACACCCACTCCCACGGCGACCACTTCGGCGGCGCCCGCGGCGTGCTGCCCGAGGGCAGCGAGGCGGGGGTGCCGGTGATCGCGCCGTCCGGCTTCCTGGAGCACGCGGTCAGTGAGAACGTCTACGCCGGCAACGCGATGACGCGGCGGGCCATGTTCATGTACGGCGACCGGCTGCCCAAGACGCCCGAGGGGCAGGTCGGCGCAGGGCTGGGGATGACCACCTCCACCGGGACCATCACGCTGATCCCGCCGACCGTGGACATCACCCGTACGGGCCAGGAGGAGACGGTCGACGGCGTGCGGATCGTCTTCCAGCTCACTCCGGGCACCGAGGCCCCGTCCGAGATGAACTTCCTCTTCCCGCAGCGCCGCGCGCTGTGCCTGGCGGAGAACGCCACGCACAACATGCACAACATCCTGACCCTGCGCGGAGCGGTCGTCCGCGACGCGCGGATCTGGTCGCGGTACCTGGACGAGGCGATGGAGTTCTTCGACGGCGCCTACGACGTGGCGTTCGCCTCGCACCACTGGCCGACCTGGGGCGAGGACAAGGTGGTCGAGCTGCTGTCGCAGCAGCGCGACCTGTACGCCTACCTGCACGACCAGACGCTGCGGATGCTCAACTCCGGTCTGACCGGTCCGGAGCTGGCGGAGGAGATGCAGCTGCCGCCCGCGCTGGAGCAGGCCTGGCACGCGCGCGGCTACTACGGCTCGCTGAACCACAACACCAAGGCGATCTACCAGCGGTACCTGGGCTGGTTCGACGGCAACCCGGCGCACCTCTGGGAGCACCCGCCGGTGGAACTGGCCAAGCGCTACGTCGAACTGGCGGGCGGTCCGGAAGCCGCGCTGGCCAAGGCGCGCGGCTTCGTCGCCGACGGCGATCTGCGCTTCGCCGCCACCGTGCTGAACCACCTGGTCTTCGCCGACCCGGACGACACGGCGGCCAAGGAGGCCCTGGCCGGGGTGTACGAGACGCTCGGCCACGGCGCGGAGAACGGCACCTGGCGCAACTTCTACCTGATGGCCGCGGTGGAGCTGCGAGAGGGACCGGGGACCGTCCTGCTGGACGCCGCCAACCAGGGGATGGTGATGGCGCTGACGACCGAGATGCTGATCGACTCCATCGCGGTGCGCGTCGACGGCCCCCGGGCCTGGGACGATTCCCTCACCGTCGACCTGGCCCTCACCGACGAGGGCAACCGCCACCGGCTCACCCTGCAGAACGGCGCCCTGACCCATCGCACCGTCCCGCTGGGCACCGCACCGAAGACCCCGGCGCAGTGCACGCTCACCCTCACCAAGCCCCAACTCCTCGGTGTCCTGGCCGGCAAGGGCCTGGACGGGATCGACCACGACGGGGACCCGGCCGTGCTGGCCCGACTGTTCTCCTACGTCACCGATCCCGACAAGTCCTTCTCCGTCGTCACCCCCTGATCCGGCCGGCGGATGGCGGTGGTGACGGGAGCGGAAGCGGTCCGGGTGACCGGGCCGGACGATGCCAGGGCGTCGGGCGGGCCCGGGTGAGGCCTGCGGCGACCCACCCGGCCGGGCTGCGGGCGCGGCTGCTGACACGGCTGGGCCGGCCCACCGGCGCGGATGTCACGGCCGGGATGGTGACCGGGCTGTTCAGCATCCCCGAGGGCATGGCCTACGCCTCCATCGCCGGCTTCAACCCGGTGGCCGGTCTGTACGCGGGGGTGCTGCCGCCGGTCCTGGGCTCGCTGACCGCGCCCACGGTGCTCATGGTCACCACCCTGACCAGCGCGATCGCACTGACCGAACAGAGCGTGCTGGCCGATGC
>Ga0302314_10017788_pt1 | contig 11885 bp, 11 predicted proteins | sample III_Palsa_N2_3_FD_200533 | JGI IMG/M metagenome (GOLD analysis project Ga0302314, IMG submission 200533) | Peat permafrost microbial communities from Stordalen Mire near Abisko, Sweden - III_Palsa_N2_3 | ecosystem: Environmental > Terrestrial > Soil > Palsa > Peat permafrost | place: Sweden...
CGATCACGCCCTCGTCGGCGGGGTGATCGCCAGGCGCTGGGGTCTGCCGTCGATCATCGCGCAGGTGATCGAGTCACACCACTCGCCTGAGGCGGAAGGCGAGGCAGCGATCATCCGCCTCGGAGACATGCTTGCCCATTACCTGTTGGGCAGCACCGTGACCCCGTCTGAGATGATGGCTGCGGCGCGGGCGATCAATCTCAAGGGCGATCAGCTACGCGAGCTGCTCTACGAGCTGCCGTTGTCGTCCGGAAGCGACCGGCCCCGGCAGGTCGACCCGTGTCCGATGTCAGCGCGCGAGGTCGACGTGCTCAAGCGCCTGGCCAAGGGCATGGTCTACAAGCAGATCGCCTCCGAGCTCGGTCTCTCGACCAGCACGGTGCGTACGCACCTGCACAACGTCTACGGCAAGGTTGGCGCGATGGATCGCGCCCAGGCCGTCCTGATCGCGACAGAACGCGGCTGGATCTAGGTCCCGCGGCGGACCACTCGGTGGTTTGCGGGTCGGACTACTAGCATCCGGTCCGTGCTGTCAATCACGAGCAAATCTCCGTACGCAGTCCGAGCCCTGGTGGAGCTCCATCGCATCGGTGACAGCGATCCTGTCCCGATCGCCGAGCTTGCCAAGCGTGGGGGTATCCCGGCGCAGTTCCTCGAGCAGCTGTTCGCGACCCTGCGCCGTGCTGGGCTGCTCAAGTCCCAGCGCGGAGTGAAGGGCGGCTACAGCTTCGCCAGGCCGGCCGAGCAGATCACCGTTCTCGAGGTCGTCGAGCAGCTCGATGGGCCGCTGGGCGCGGACGCCAGAGGCGTCTTCCTGGAGGCCGCGGAGGCGGCGCGCACGGTGCTGCGCGAGCGATCGATCGCCGACGTGGCCGAGGCCGAGGCCGACGCCACCGGCGCGACGATGTACTTCATCTGAGACGCCCCGGGCGGGCCCGTGGACGCGCCGTCGCGTCGCTCTCAGTAGCGTTAGCGAGAAGTGCGCACTATTCCGACCAACATTGCTGACTATGTGGGCAAGACTCCGATCGTGCAGCTCACACGCGTGCTGCCCGATGGCTGCGAGGCCGCGCTGTTCGCGAAGGTTGAATCGTCAAACCCGGGAGGCAGCGTCAAGGACCGCATCGGTCTGGCGATGATCGAAGCTGCGGAGCGCGAAGGACAGATCGAACCTGGACGCACGACGATCGTCGAGGCTACGAGCGGAAATACGGGGATTGCCCTCGCCTTCGTCTGTGCGGTCAAGGGCTATGACCTGGTGCTGACGCTGCCGCAGGGCATGAGCCGCGAGCGCGAACGGCTGCTGGCGCTCTACGGAGCCCGCTTCGAGATCACCGAATCGCTTGGCGGCATGCACGAGGCCGTGGCGGCGGCACAGCAGATGGCGGGCCGCGACGACGTGTTCCTGCCCGATCAGTTCTCCAACCCGGCCAACCCCGAGGCCCACCGGCGCACGACCGGCCCCGAGCTTTGGGAGGACCTCGATGGCAAGATCGATGTGTTCGTGGCCGGGGTGGGCACGGGTGGAACGATCACGGGCGTGGGGGAGTACCTCAAGCACCGCAACCCGCAGTTGCACATCGCCGCGGTCGAGCCGGCCGGCTCGCCGGTGCTGTCAGGCGGGCGCCCCGGGCCGCACCGCATCCAGGGCATCGGCGCCGGCTTCGTTCCGAAGGTGCTGAACCGCGAGATCATCGACGAGGTGATCACGGTCGGCGACGACGCTGCGGTTCAGGCAGCGCGCCTCCTGGCTGCACGCGAGGGCGTGCTCGCCGGGATCTCAGCCGGCGCAGCGGTCGCGGCTGCCGTGCAATTGGCCGCCCGGCCGGAGTTTGCGCGCAGCCGCATCGTGGTGGTTCTCCCGGACTCGGGTGAGCGCTACATCTCGCTGCCGTGGTTCGGGCCCGAAAACCGCTGAGGGTAGGCTAGATCGATGCTCGCCCAGGGCGTGATCACCGCCACGCTTTCCGAGATCCGCCGCGATGTGGCGGCTGCCAAGAGCCGCGACCCCGCTGCCGCCGGTGTCGGCACGCTGGAGATCCTGCTGGCCTGGCCCGGCGTTCAGGCGCTGCTCGCACACCGGTTGGCCGCTGTCCTACTGCGCGGCGGCGTTCCGTTCCTGCCACGGATGATCGCGACGATCGCCCGCTCGGTGACCGGAATCGAGATCCATCCGGCTGCAGAGATCGGCCCCGGCCTGTTCATCGACCACGGCATGGGAGTCGTGATCGGAGAGACCGCGACGCTGGCAGAGGACGTCACGATCTACCAGGGCGTCACGCTCGGCGGCACCGGCTTTGCGACGGGCAAGCGCCACCCGACGGTCCAGGCCTGTGTGACGATCGGCTCGGGGGCGAAGCTGCTCGGCCCGATCGTCGTCGGGCACGGAGCCAAGATCGGCGCCAACACGGTGGTCATCCACGACGTACCGCCGAATTCGACCGTCGTCGGCATTCCTGGGCACCCGGTCAGGGTCGAGGGACGGCGGCCCGAGGGACCCGACGCCGACTGGGTTCACCTTCCAGATCCGATTGCCGACGCGATCAAGGGACTCGCGCGACGGATCGAGGTGCTCGAACAGCTAAGCCCGGCAGAGCAGCCCGAGGACGCCGAGCGGTCCGAGGACGCCGAGCCGCCCGAGAGCACGGTGCCCGGACCGAGCCCGGCCGGCGGCTAACGCTCGGCGTCGAAGTCGGCGGCGCTCTGCTCGTAGGCAGATGTGGGTCCGCCGCTGCCCTCGAAGTTCTGGCGGCTGCGCACCAGATAGAGCGGCCGGCCCTTGACCTCGTCGAAGATCCGTCCGACGTACTCGCCGATCATGCCGATCGTGATCAGCTGGATCCCGCCCAGCAGCAGCATCGTGATCTCGACCGTGCTGAAGCCGTGGAGATAGTTGCCTGTCAGCTTCAGCACGATCACGACCGGGATCGCCACGAACGTGACGCCGGAGATAGCAAAACCAAGCGCTGTGGCAAGCTGCAAGGGCCGGTATGAGAACGATGCGATCGCGTCCAGCGAGAAGCGAAACATGCGCCCCAACGTGAACTTCGTCTCGCCGGCAAAGCGGGCGTCGCGGTCGTAGGCGACCGAGTCCTGGGTGAACCCAACCCAGATGCTCATCCCGCGCAGGAAGCGTGAGCGTTCACCCATCGAAAGCAGCGCGTCGAGCGCGCCGCGGTCGAGCAACCGAAAATCGCCGCTGTTGGGCTCGAGCTCAACCGACGACAGCGAGCGGAACAGCCAGTAGAACAGGCGCGCGGTACGCAGCTTGAAGCGTGACTCCCCGGCGCGGCGGCGGCGCACCGCGTAGACCACGTCTGCGCCTGCGCGCCAGCGCTCGAGCAGCGTGGGAATCAGGCTGGGTGGATCCTGGAGGTCGGAGTCCAAGGTCACCGCGACGTTGCCGCTCGCGTGATCAAGACCGGCGGTAAGGGCGGCCTGGTGCCCGAAGTTACGCGACAGCAATACGAGCTTGACGCGATGGTCGGCGGCCGCCAACCGCTGCAGTTCGGCCGGTGTCTTGTCGGTCGAGCCGTCGTCGACGAGCAGCAGCTCATAGGGCACGCCGGCGAGCGCTTCGGACACCGCCGCGCAGAAGCGATCGATCGTCGCCTCCTCTTGATAGACGGGCGCGACGACGCTGAGCAGCGCTAGTTCCCGACCGGCTCTCACGCCGCCATCGTACGGACAGCCGGCGTCAGGTTGCCAACGCGCCCGGCGATCGGCTGACGCGTCAGAGCCAATTCCAGCCGGGGAAGCAACCGGCGATCATGATCGCGCCGCCCATCAGCGTTGCCACGACTGCCGCGTTCCACAGCCGCCGGCTGGTGGTCAGCGCGACCAGCGGCATCATCCACGCGCTGTACCAGGGCAGCAGCGACCATGCCGTGATCAGCACTGCGAATGTCGCCCAGGCGGCGCCCTCGATCCAGTCCATCCGTCCCCGCCAGACTCGGTGAAGCAGCCACATGAACGTGCCGGCGAGAATCACGTCGTCGGCGACCCGCACGAGGTGGGTCACCGGCATATGCGTCAGCGAGAAAACGAAGCCGGGGAGGCTCTGCCAGGCCCCCTGATCTTGAACGCTCTGCAGCGTGTGCAGCATGTGCAGGATGCCGGTGCCAAAGACCGCGTAGCTGACCCCCGCGACCACCGCACTGGTCGCGGCGACGCCGACCAGAATCCGGCGCCGGCCGCCGCGGAGCTCACCTGCCGCAGCCTGACCGAGCAGCGCGAAGGGCAGCACGATCGCTCCCGTGAGCTTGATCGCCGCGCCCGCGGTGAACAGCGACCCGGAGGTGCCAGCACGCCGTGAGAGCATCGCGTAGATACCGCTCGTGGTCAGCAGCAGCATCAGCAGATCGTTATGCCCGCCGCCGACGCCATACAGCGTCACCATCGGGTTCAGGCCGAACAGCGCCACGCCGCGCTTGGGACTGACCCCCCGTCGCTCGGCGGACTTCCAGATCAGATACAGCGTCCCGCCGCTGGCCAACGCCGCGATCACCTTGAACGCGTAGTAGTTGAACGGGATCGACGTCCCGCCGAACACGGCGCTGACGAACGTGAACAGCGGACCGTAGACGCTCGGCGTCCCCATCCACTTTGCTCCGACGTAATAGGAGAGCGGGCTGGCTACGGGGTAGCTGCCGAGCGCCTTATCCGGACCGAAGAGGTACGGGTTGATGTGGTAGTGCGTGAACATCTGCGCGTACGCCTGGTAGGAGAACACGTCGGTCGAGAACAGCGGCGGCCCGATCACCGCGACCACGGTGAAGGCGACGACGGCGCCGACGATCAGCCGCCGCGGGACGTGCTCGGAATAGCGGATCGCGGTCAGCGAGATGATGAGTAGAGCCAGGAGCGCGGCGACGACCTCGCCGACGCTGAGGTTGAAACCGACGTACGAGAGCGGCCCTGCCATCCCGGACGCCGACGGCGCGAGCGCGATCGACTCTGGCAACAGAGCCTGCGTGTGGGTCCCCGCTGCGCACAGCAGCAGCCCGAGTACCGGTACTGCCAGCGTCGCGCTGATACCGATGCGCTCGGCGCGCGTGCGCGTACGCGGCCGGCGCAGCGTGTTTGTGGATCCGACCAACACCGCCGTTGCAGTTACATCGAGGATGCCGCCCTCAGACGTCGCCCCGAGCGGCGCGTTGACGGTCATGATCAGCGCGTGATCCGCGCTCTGACGCTAACCGCTTGCCGGGTCATGATCGCGTGAGCTGACGAGTTTGGTGGCGCCGCAGCCGCGGGACGAGCAGCATCGCTTCGAGTGCGATCATGCCCGACATCTTGCTGGTTCCAGCAGCGCGGTCGACGAACTGGATCGGTATCTCGCAGACGGTGAAGCCAGAACGGATCGCGCGGTAAGTGACCTCGATCTGGAAGACGTAACCGTCGGCGCGGAGGCTGCCCAGATCGATCGTCTCGAGCACGTGGCGGCGGATGCATTTGAAGCCACCGGTGAGGTCACGGACCTTGATGCCCAGCACCGCGCGGGCATAGGTGCTGCCGCCACGGCTGATCAGCTTGCGCGTCACACCCCAGTTGCGCACCGCACCGCCGGGCACATACCTCGAGCCGAGCACGAGGTCGGCGTGATCGGCTGCGCCGATCAACGCGCCCAGGTGCTTGGGGTCGTGGGAGAAATCAGCGTCCATCTCGACCACCAGCTCGGCGCCGCCGGCGAGCGCGTGCTCGAACCCCGCGATATACGCGCGCCCGAGGCCGTCCTTGCTGGTGCGATGCATCACCTCGACCGGCTCGAGCTCCAGCGCGAGCTGGTCTGCCAGCCCCCCGGTTCCATCGGGCGAGTTGTCATCGACGATCAGGACGCGGTACTCACCAGGAGCGATGTTTGCCATCTCCTCGCAGACCGCATGAACGATCGGACCGACATTCTCGGCCTCGTTGTAGGTCGGGATTACCAGCCAGATTCGTGCACTCATTACAGCCAGCGTAATCGGAAATCGGACGCTTTGCTCACTCGAGCATTACGTAGATAAGCAGCGGATTAATGGCTTACCGGCCGCTTGATCGCTGCCGGACGCCCAGGTTGGGCTCCAAGGCATGCTCGGCGCGCGCCGCCCGCTGGCTGGCGCACGCCGTCACCGCGCGGGCTAGCGACGGACGTAAGCGACGCGTCCCCAGCTCGGCTCGGGCGCGAGCTCGATCGGCTCGCCGCCGCGATCGGGCTGGATGTAGACGAAGGTACCGGTGTCATCGTCGAACACGATGTCGAGCTCGCCCTCCTTGACGCGCTGATCAAGCCACGCGCTGCGGAAGATCAGACGGCGTAGCCAGTGCACGAGCGAGCGATCTGACGGGCCGACCAGCTCGGGCCAGCATTCGTTGACGTGTTCGCCCAGGGCAGAGGCAGGATCGGTAACCTCGCCGTTGACCACCAGGTTGATGAGATCTTCGGCTTCGTCGTCGGCGATCGCGTCGCCGATGAAGCCGAGCCGACGCGCGGCCTGCTCACAGCGCTCACTGAAATCACGCTCGTTGAACGTGAAACGCAGGTCGCCGTACTCGAGGACGAAGTCTTCACCGGAGGAGTAGTTGGCGCGTCGGTACATGCCGTCGGCATCTTATGGCCGAGTCCTCCACCGGTGCAGCCCCTGAACGTGATGTTGCAGCGAACTCCGGTATTTGCGGGTTTCCGGTGTGGACTCTGTTTGCCAGGGGGGTTAACCGATAGTCGCTCACGCCTCTATTGATTGTGAACCTTTCAGAAACCCCAAACACAATCCTGATCGTCGGTGCCGATCGGGCCGCCAGGGCGTTCCTCGGGGACAACCTGACAGCCGACGGCTACGAGATCCTCGAGGCGGGTGCGGTGACGAGCGCCCGGCGCCTGCTCATGCAGTCGATCGTGGATCTGCTGGTGGTGGACCGCGACCTGCCCGACGGCGACGGGCTCGAGCTGCTGCGCTTCATTCGTGAGGAGCATCAGCTCGCGGCACAGGTCGACTGCGATCTGCCGGTGATCGTCATCTCCGGCAACGCCTCCCCGCTCGAACGGATCCGCGGCTTTGAGCGTGGTTGTGACGACTATCTGGGCCGGGCCGAGATCTCCTATACGGAGCTGCGCGCTCGGATAGCCGCGTTGTTGCGCCGGCGCCGGCGGATCTCGTCGATAGCCCGGCTGCGAGTGGGCACGTTGGAGATCGACGCGCTCGCGCGGCAGGTCTGGGTGGACGGCACCCCGGTGCCACTGGCAAGTAAGGAGTTCAGCCTGCTGGTCACGCTCGCGCGCGAGCCGGGCAGGGTGTTCAAGCGCGCCGAGCTGATGGCCACCGTGTGGGGCTGGAGCGACGGTGGAGTCACAGCGCAGCGCACGCGCACGCTGGACTCGCATGCCTCGAGGCTGCGGCGCAAGCTCTGCGCTCAGGGCGCGGCCTACGTGGTCAACGTCTGGGGCGTCGGCTACCGGCTGATCGACGTACCGGCCTCGGAGCCGGCCGGCGAAGTACAGCTCGTGGCCTGAGGCGGCTTCTGGGCACCAGCATCCCGAAGCCATGGACGTTTTCCGCCAGCTCTGGCGGAAAACGTCCCGAGCTTCCTTAGCGGTGTCCACTGCGGGCTCTCGCAGGCCCGCTCTCCACCACGGTCCCACTTCCCTCCACCGAGCCGCGTGGGAGGGCGACAGAGCGCTTCACGCCCGTGTTGCCTGGCGCTTTGGCGCGCCCCCCGGCCAAGCCTGGTGGGGCGCGCGTGCGCCGAATCGGGCTGCTCGGGGGCCGCGGTGGGAAATTGGTGGCGGATTGGGTTGCAAAGTGGGAAAAGATGGGTTAACGTGGGGCACGCATGCAGGGACCCGGGTGGCAGGGCTCCTCCCACCCAGCCACCCGGGTTTCAAATTTCGGCCAGGCGCATGAGAAACCTTGATCTTCCGCGGCACCTTCGAACACGCGCTCGACGCGAAGAACCGGCTTACGGTTCCTGCCAAGTACCGCGACGCCCTCAAGGGCGGGGTCGTACTCGCGATCTCACCCGAGACCGAGGTGGGAACAGCCCGCTCACTCGCGATCTGGCGCCCAGACGACTACGACACCTTCGTGCAACAGGCGCTGTCGGAGCTCAACCCGCTCGGCCCGCGCGCACGCGACCTTCGCAACCTGCTCTACGGCAACTCCTGGGACCAGGAGCTCGACTCCGCCAACCGGCTCGTGGTACCGCAGCCCGCACGGGACTTCGCGGGGCTCGAGAAGGAGGTCGTCATCACGGGTGCCGGCGACCACATGCAGCTCTGGGATCGCAAGGCCTTCTCCGAGTACAACGCCATCGCGCTCTCACGGTTCTCCGAGATCACGGCAAGCTTTGACCACACTAATTGACATGACAACGCCGCACGTGCCCGTCCTGGCCGGCGAGCTGATCGAGTTTCTCGACCCCGCCCCCGGCGCAGTTGCCGTCGACTGCACAGTCGGCGGCGCCGGCCACGCCCGTCTGGTCGCGGATCGCATCGGCTCGACCGGGACGCTGATCGGGATCGATCGCGATCCGCTCGCCGAGGAGCGCTTCGCCGAGCTCGCAGCGGACGTCGCGTGCGAGACCCGCTTCATCCACGCCGACTTCGCCGCAGGGCTGGCGCTGCTGCGCGAGGAGGGTGTGGTCGCGGACCTGGTCTACATGGACCTAGGGATGTCATCGATGCAGATCGACACCTGGGAGCGGGGCTTCTCCTACTCATATGAGGCGCCGCTCGACATGCGGATGGATCCGACCCAGGAGCAGTCGGCAGCTGAGATCGTCAACACCTGGGACGAGCGTAGACTCGCGCGCCTGCTGCGCGACTATGGCGAGGAGCGCTACTCCGGTCCGATCGCCCGCGCGATCATACGAGCCCGCACGCGCGCCGAACTGACCACCACGCAGGAGCTTGTAGCGGTGATCAAGAGTGCAGTGCCGGTGCCGGCACAGTTCGCCGGCGGGCACCCGGCCAAGCGCACCTTCCAGGCGCTGCGGATCGCCGTCAACGATGAGCTCACCCAGATCGACGAGGGCCTGCCGCTCGCCTGGGACGTGCTCGCCGTCGGTGGACGGCTTGCGGCGATCTCGTTCCATTCGCTCGAGGACCGGCGCGTCAAGCGCTTCCTTGTGGAGAAGGCCCGCGGTTGCATCTGCCCGCCCGATCTCCCGATCTGCGTCTGCGGCCACGAACCCGAGGCCGAGTTGCTCACGCGGCGCGCGATCGCGCCTACGCCGGGTGAGATCGCGTCAAACCCACGCTCCAAGTCAGCGCACCTGCGCGCAGCACGGAAGCTCCAGTAGAGGTGAATAACCAGTGACCCCACCAGCAGCCGCAACCGTCGCAGGGCGTCGCGTCGTCCGCGAATCCGAAGCGGAATATGTACCGAGGGCGCCACGCCGCGTCTCCGGACCCGTTCGGCAGCCGCAGGCGCGTCCCGAGCCACGTCGCCGGGAACGTCCCGCCACGCGTCCGTCAAGCCGTGCCACCGCAGCAGCCGCGGCGCTCGAAGCTGCGCTCGCGCCCGCTCCGACGCGCACCCGCCGCGAAGCGCCGGCGCCCGCCCGGCCGCGACGCGAGACACCCCGCCGCACACAGGCAGAGCCGCGCAGGCGCGTCCGCACTCAGCACGCGCCGCGGCTGGCGCTGCGGCTGCGGCCGCCGCGACTCGACCGCATAGTCCGTGGTCGTGCGTGGATTCCCGTGCTCGGAGCGCTGCTCGTCGCGATCGTCGGCCTCCGCGTTGAGGTCCTCAAGCTCGGTTCCGGCGTCGGCGCCCAGATTCAGCAGGCGACCCTGTTGGAGAGCAGCGACTCGGTGCTGCGCTCACAGATATCGGCACTCTCCGACAACCACCGGATCATCACCCTGGCGCAGGACTACGGCATGCACATGCCCGACCCGCTCGACGTGCACCTGGTCGCGTCCGCGGCCGGGACCCATCTTGGAGCGGCGGCCCGCAATATCTCCGCGCCCTCGAGGACGACCTTCCTGAGCGGTCTCGTCAGTGAGCAGCAGGCCGGCAGCCAGGGTACCGAGGCGGTTTCATCCACGACCACGAGCGACGTGGCCGACGCGACCGTCGACAGCACATCCGGCGGGACCGTCAGCGCCACCGACACATCGATCGCCTCAACGACCAGCGCGGATACCACGAGCGCGGATACGACCGCCGGAACTACGAGCGGTCTTGATACGTCGGCATCCACGACGGACGCAACCAGCCCGTCGACGACGGATGCCCTCAGTTCGTCGACGACCGCTGGCGGTAGCAGCGATGTGAATACCGGGCTGCCCGATACGACCGCGACGTCAGGCACATCACAGCCAACCGACTCCGCCGGTTCCACGACTGGTTCCACCACCGGTGGGACCGGACTCGCCGGGTAGGCAAGATGTCCAGCAGCGCTCCCCGCCGCACCGTCGACACAATCGACCGTCGCGTCGGACTGATGTTCGGCGTCTTCATCCTCCTGCTGCTGGTCGGCATCCTGCGTGCGGGGTACCTCGGGACGTTCCGTTCCGGCGCACTGCGCCAGGCGGCGAACCACCAGCAGGTGCAGTCGGTCCCCGTGATCGCTCCGCGTGGTGAGATCACGGACCGCAATGGGGTGGTGTACGCGATCAGCGAGCCGTCGGACACGATCGACGTCGATCCGCGACTGATCAACAAGACCTACGCGGACCCGCAGGTCGTCGCCAACGAGCTGGCGCCGCTGATCGGCCTGAGCGCCGAGCGGACGCTCACGCTGATCACCAAGCCGGGCAGCCAGTACGTGCAGCTCGCCGTGAACGTGCCCGCGGCGACGGCCACAAGGATCATGAAGCTGCAGGTCACGGCCAAGGACGCTCCAGGTATCAATGGCATCTGGGATGTACCGACTGAGCGTCGCGTTTACCCACGCGGTACCGAGCTCGGCCAGGTGCTCGGCTGGGTCGGCAGCGACGGCGGCGCCGATGGCCTCGAGTGGGAATTCAACAAGACGCTGGCCGGCGTCAACGGCAGGCGCAAGACCGTGATCGACGCCCAGGGCAAGGCGATCGAGGTCGACACCACGAAGGCGATGGTCGCGGGCAAGAGCGTCAAGCTCACGGTCTCGGCCCCGCTGCAGGCCGAGGTCGAGCACGTGCTCGCGGGCGTCGGTGCGCAGTACAGGCCCGCGGGTGCGACGGCGATCGTCACCGATCCCCAGACCGGCCAGATTCTCGCACTCGCCAACTGGCCCTCGGTGAACCTCGACAAGGTCCCATCTACGGCACTGACACGCGTTGACGGCGAGGTGCCGTCGGCGGAAGATCAGGCGGTGGACCTCTCGTACGAGCCCGGTTCGACGTTCAAGGCGATCACCGTCTCGGGTGCGCTGCAGGATGGCGTCGTGACGCCAACCACCGACTTCAACGTTCCGTCCTATCTCGAGGCATATGGCTACAAGGTGACCGATGCCGAGCCGCACCCTGATGAGACGCTCAGCGTCGGACAGATCCTGCAGGTCTCGAGCAACATCGGCGCCGACGAAATCGGCCAGCAGCTGGGGAAGGTCCGGTTTTCGCAGTGGGTCACGCGCTTCGGCTTCGGCAGGCCGACGGGTGTCGCGCTGCCCGGTGAGGAGCAGGGCATCATCAAGCCGCTTTCTCAGTACTACGGATTTTCGATGTACAACCTGCCGTTCGGCCAGGGCGAAGACGTCACGCCGATGCAGATGGTGCAGGCGTACGACGCCATCGCCGACGGCGGCATTCTGCGCACCCCGCAGATCGTCGACTCGATCGGTGGCAAGCAGGCGGTGGAGCCCAAGGGCAAGCGCATCATCTCCTCAACGGTGGCATCAGAGATGCGCAACATGCTGCGCGGGGTGCTCAACGACCAGGGCACCGGATCCGGTGCCGCAATCCCGGGATACGACATGGC
>Ga0302314_10017790_pt1 | contig 11885 bp, 4 predicted proteins | sample III_Palsa_N2_3_FD_200533 | JGI IMG/M metagenome (GOLD analysis project Ga0302314, IMG submission 200533) | Peat permafrost microbial communities from Stordalen Mire near Abisko, Sweden - III_Palsa_N2_3 | ecosystem: Environmental > Terrestrial > Soil > Palsa > Peat permafrost | place: Sweden...
GGCGCGTTTCTGGAAGGCCTGGCGGAAGATGTTGCGCTGGCCGGTGGTGAAGCCGGTTTCGTACGGATCGGAGGAAGGAATCCCATTCGTACCTGCCGGGAGCAAGGGAACGGTGAAGCACGAGGGCTTGAGGGCTTCGTCTCCGAACGCTCCAGAGAGGCCCGTCTTAGCGCTCTTGGCGGTGCAGCCGGGAGCCAGAGGCACGATGGGGTTGGTGATGCCATCGCTGACGCCGTAATAGATGCTGCCTACAGCGCCGGAGAAGTCGATGACGCTATAGGGCTGACCGCTCTGCAGGATAGTGAGGCCGACGAGGGACCATCCGTTTACGAAGTAGCCTTCGACGCTGTTCTTGCCCGCGAAGTCCGGAGCGCGATAGACGTAGTTGAAGTTAATGACATGGGTGCGATCGAAGTCGGCCGAGGCATATCCATCGCGCAGGTTGAGGGGGTTGTTGCCGTTGTAGAAGAGGCCCAGACCGCTCTGCTCATCAAGAGCGTGTGAGTAGGTGTAGGACGCCGCTACCTGCAAGCCGTGGCTCATGCGCTTTTCAATGTGAGCTGTGAGTGCGTTATAGGCGTCGATACCGGCAGCTTTATAGTCGATGGACTCCGCCGCATAGCCGATATAGGGAACGCGATGGTCTACGTTGCCGCCTTCATAGTCTTCGTCGTAGGGATTGCCGTTCGGGAGGGCGATCGGGCTGCAGGTGAAGGTAGCCGAACAGCCGTTGGGTCCCTGGACGTTATAGCCGTAGGAGTAAATCTCACCGTGGATGGGGTTGGACGCGGTGGCGATTCCGGGCTGGTTGAAGGGAACGGGGATTACCTGATGGCGGCCGAGGTTTCCGACGTAGCCGAGCTCAATTGCCAGATCGTTGCGGGGCTGCCATTGAACATCCAACGTGTAGTTGTAGGTATAGGGCAGCTTGTTGGCGCGATCGTACACTCCGAGCGAGATAGGACGGCCGCCGTTATCGATGCCGGTAGGGCCGGTTAGATTGGGCAGGTAGTTGCTTAGATCGGAGGCCTTGGGATTGGTGGGCGCCGCGCTCAGGCTATTGGTGTATGGATTAGCCAGATTACCCGTCGAGGCATTCTGGAAGGTTGGCGCGGCGTAAGGATTGTTCGCGCCACCTACGCCATTAGCGCCGCAGGTGGGAATATAGCCGTCGTACAGAGTGTTGTTGGGGCAGCTCTGATCTGTAACGAATGGGAGTTGCTGGTTGACGCCAAATGGGCCGCCAGTGACTGTGCCGATGGCGTAGCCGGGCGAGAAGTAACTGAACAGCTCTCCGCGGTCGTAGTACATGCCGAAGCCGCTGCGAATAACGACCTTGTCGTGAAACATCTCAGGTTGCCATGCCGCGCCAAGGCGAGGCGCAACGCCCCATTGGCGACCCGTGAGAGTGGTTGGGCTGACGCCTGCTGTGCCGTTTGTGTTATTGCCGGCGATGATGAAGCCCGGGTTGACGATGGTGTCCTGGGTCGCGTTGTAGTTATAGAGGCTGGAGTCGAAGTTGAAAATGCGGCCGTACTTTTCGGTGAGGCCTCCGTCCCAGTCGTAACGCACGCCCGCAGTCAGGCTGAGGTGCGGCGTGACCTGGAACTTGTCTTGTAGATAGCTCCCCAACTGGTTCGCGCGGTAGTAACGGCTGGCGTCGCCTTGCAGGAACGAGGTGACGTAGAAGCCGGTGGAAGAGCTGCCCGGCGTGACGTAGCCCTGCGCGTAGGCGCTGAGATCGTCGGTGGCTACACTTCCCTTACCTGTGCGCTTGTCGATGGTGTTGAGCTGCGTGTAGCTGTAACTGGCGCCGAAGCTGACGGTGTGTTTGCCCAGCGTCCAGATAGCGTTGCCCGAGGGCTGCAGACGGTTCTGAAATGCGCCGGTGTTGGAAGACTGCCCTTCAGCGTTCGGGCCGATGTTCAGGATGCCTGTGCTGATACCTGCATCATAGGCCGCGTCGCCCAGAACGTTATAGATAGAGACGCCCGGAAAGTACGTGGAACCGAAGGTATTGATGCAGGGAGAGCCGGGGCAGCCGGGAACGTTCTCCGGAGTAAAGGGCTGCTCGTTGTCGCCCCAGGTCTTTTCACGAATAAAGCCCAACGTCTCCGTTGTGCTGAGGTTCGACTTGATGAGGTAGGTATTGACGATGGAGAAAACCTGCGCGCCGGAGTCGAGATGCTCGGTGAAGCCGGGGACGCTGGAGTAGGCGTAGGGCGAGAGTGTGGGATCGTGCTGGTAGTAATACTTGAGCGCGATGGTGTCTTTAGCAGTGGCGTTGTAGTCGAGATCAGCTACGAGCAGGTCCGCTTTGAATCGACCTGTGCCGGGCAGGAAGGCATTGAAGGGATGAGTGGGCGAGAGCATGGACGAACCGGTATCGTTCGGGATGAGCCACTTGCCGGGCTCGCCGGGGAGCGAAGGCAGATTGAAGAGCGACAGCGCGGTTGGGTCGATGTTGGAGCCGGTGAGACCCGTACCATATTGAGCGTTGACATTGTTGGCGAAGTCATTGGCATCGCGGCTCGTATCCGAAAGGCCAACGGGAACGGTGAGGAAGTCGTCGCCGATCTCCTGATCCGAGACATGCAGGTGCTGATAGGAGACGAAGCCGAAGAGCTTGTCCTTAATGATGGGGCCGCCGAAGGTGCCACCAACCTGATAGCGATGCAGCTCAGGATTCTTGAGATTATCGGGGATGTCGCCGTCGTTTTTGAAGAAGAAGGGCGCAGCGTTGATCCAGTTTGTGCCGCGGCGTCCGTAAAGCGAACCGTGATAGATGTTGGTTCCTGAGACCGTGCTGAGATCGATGTGCGCGCCGGAGGTTGAGCCCTGCTGTGCGTCATACATGGAGGCGTTGACGCGAACCTCCTGAATGGAATCCGGCGCAGGGGTTGGGATTGCGTTGCCGATGGAGAGGTAGATGGAAGCGGCCGACTGAATGACGCCGCCCGCGCCCTGGCTGGTGGAGACGCCGGTGCTGTTGATGACGCGTGCCGAGCCGACGGAGCTGGTGCTCTTGCCGTTGAAGAGATTGCTGGCATCGACGCCGTTCAGCGAGAAGCTGTTGCTGGTGTCGCGTTGGCCGTTGGCCCAGATGGGAAGATTTCCGAGGCCCGCGTTGGCGCCCGTCCCGGGCGAGAGCTCCGCGTTGACGCCGGGCGAAAGAATGGCCACGCCGGTGAAGCTGCCGGTCGGCAGTGGGATGGATTCTATCTGCGCTTTATCGAGCACGTAGCCGTTGGTTGTATCGGTTGCGTTGAGCAGTGGGTTTACATCGACCGTTACGGAGTCAGAGACTGCGCCGATGGCTAACTGCGCGGGAAGAGTAACGGTGCGGTCTGCCTGGACGATGATGCCGGGGTACTTGGCGGTGGAGAAACCGTTGAGCGTGAAGGTGAGTGTGTATTTGCCGATCGGGAGATTCACGAGGGCGTAGGTGCCTTCGGTGTTGGTTTTGGCGGTGCGGACCAGCTTGGTGTCGTCCGAGACAGCCTTCACTTCGACCCCTGGAACGGCGCTGCTCTGGGGGTCGAGCACCGTTCCGGTGATGCCTCCGAGAGTTTGCTGGGCGCTTGCGCCGGTAGTTGCAAAGAACAGACAGGGGAGAATGGAAAGTGTGAGAATTGCGGCTAATTTCCGGAACGTCACCAAGATGTTGCCTCCTAATCAATTCATTCTGCGAGGCCGTCGGGGTCCAGATACACGTGTGCGTCCGGCCCGGAGAGTCGCAGAAAATTTCGTTAAACCTTTGGCAGCGGCGTATCCGCTTGCCATTGTTTGAAGCTCGTTACGCTGAAAGAAGCCCGTTTGTTTCTGAAGCTCTGCGGTAGCACGTTCTATGCGTTAGCGAAGCAATTGGCAGAACCGTGAGTAGATATACGAATGCATCGACTCCACAACTCTTCTACAGATCAATCCGTTTGCAGGACCAGACTGTGAATCACGGTCAAATTGGGTATAACTCGACCGTTGAGGTGCTTGGGGTTAGAGGAAGCGTTTTCGGCCCGAAGGTCGTTGGCTGTTGGTACTCAAAGAATAAACGAGAATTCATCGGAGTCAAACAAAAAGTGTCTCGACTGGGTATATGTCAGTTATTTTTTAATGCCTGCTTTGGACCTGCGAATCCGTACCATGCCAGTGCCAGCGCGAGATATGCCGCGTAAATCCAGGGGAAATAGCGGTAAGGCGCGGGTGGGACGGGGAAGATATTGCCGAGCAGCGCGGCGATCATCGCTAGGGTTGCGATGGCGGCGAGGATGCCGCTGCCGAAGCTGAGACGCTTTTCGCGATGGAGATGCGCTGCCAACGCAATCGCAGCGAGCGTGTAGGCGGTGAGGAAACCGAAGACGGCGAGGGTGCCCATCCAGCCGTAGATGTCGGCTCCGCTGACGCCGCGATGGGCGAGCACGACTACAGGTAAGAACGCCAGCGCGGCGGCGACGAGGCTGGCTGCTCCGGGGGTTTCGCTGGATGCGTGGATAGACTGCAGGCGGCGATGCGCGAGGCCGTGGTGGGCCATGAGAAGCAGGACGCGTGACGCCGCGATGACGCATGCCAGCGTGGCGGCGAACATGCTGACGAGGACGCCCGCGTCGATGAGCCAGCCGGCGAGGCTGATGCCGGCTTGCGAGGAGAGATAGTGAAACGGCGCAGGGCTATCGCCGAGGGAGACGGGTGAGCCGCGGAAGCCGAGGACTTCTCCGTAAGAGCAGATGAGAAAGAAGACGCCTGCCAGCAACGCGCTGGAGATGACTGCGCGAGGGATCGTCCTGAGCGGGTCGCGGGCTTCGGAGCCGAGGGTTGTTGCGCTTTCGAAGCCGACGAAGCTGAAGATCGCCAGCATGACGCCGGTGCGTACGCCTTGTGCGGAGAATCCGCGGACGCGAAACTGCGATGTGTCGAGATGAAGGCCGTGCTTCCAGAGCGTGATCGCGATGACTACGGCGATGAGGAAGACGGAGATGGCCTCGATGGTCATCATGAGGCGCGCGGAGATTTTGATGTCGCGATAAGCGACAGCTACAGCGGCGGTTGTGACCAGCGCGACCAGCAACATCGGGGAGACGTGTGCGCCGCGCGGCCCGAAGAGGAGGTCGAGGAAGACGTACGCGAAATTGAGGAAGCCGCCCATGACTGACGCTGCCGTCATCACATAGGCGAAGAAGAGTGCCCACGCCGTGAGCGCGCTGTAGACCGGCGGCAGTGAGCCGCGGGCGTAGCTGTAGAGCGAGCCGGGTGAGGCGGACTCGCGTGCGAAGGAGGCGACGCAGAGGGCGACGAGTACCATGGCGGTTGTTGCGATGACGTAGGCGAAACCGGTTCCGGCGCCGCTGAGTGCGAAGACTAGCGGGACTGTTAGAGCAGGGGTTGTGCTGGGGGCGATGGTGGAGATGGATTGCGCGAGGGTCTCCATGGGGGAGAGCACCTGCTGCTGCAGGCCATAGGCAGGCGAAGTGGAGGCCTTGGGGCCGTCGTTAACTGCGCCGGCATCCACCAGCATCGACTCGTCCATCGTTGCAGCCTCACAGAATCTGGAATTGGATACACCGGTGGCACTGGCCCGGGGAATTCATACTTTATTTGGAAGAGCTTTTAGCATAGCGCATGGCTACGCTTGATGCGCACCTGCGAGTCTCGCCGCCCAGAGGCTGGCTGGAGATTGCTCGAGTGCGGCCAGTTGCACCGCGAAGTTGCCCACCGTTGAGCACTCTGTTCCGGCGCGGCAGACTTCGAGGCCGGTGGCCTCTGCTGTCAGCCGGTTGAGGAACTCGTTCTGGCTGCCGCCGCCCATGATGTAGAGGCGGCGGAAGCGCTTGCCGGTAATGGCTGCGACGTTGCGCAGGATTTCGGCGTAACGCGCGGCGAGGCTGTGGAAGAGGAAGGCGGCCATCTCGGGTGCGTCGGCTGCGGCGGGGCTTAGCTGCGGCAGGTTGCGGCGGCGAAGCTGCGCGTTGATGCGGGCAGGCATCTGGCCGTGCAGGAGGAGATCGGGGTCGTCGACGTCGAGAACGTAGCTGCGGGAGGCGAATTTAGTGGACGCTTCTATCAGCTCGGAGAGGCTTAGTGGTGAGGCGTTGGCGGACCACTCTTCCATGCACTGACGCAGGAGCCACATGCCGTTTACGTTTTTGTGGAAGCAGATTGTGCCGTCTGAGCCACCGAGGTTTGTGAAATTCTGCTCGCGGGCTTCGGTTGAATTTACGGGGGCTCGAAGCTGCGTTCCTACGAGCGACCACGTGCCGGAGCTGATGTAGGCCCAGTCGTCACCGGCGTCAGGGATAGCGGCGATGGCGGAGGCGGTGTCATGGCAGGCGGGTGCGATGAGGCGAGTGTTGGTGAAGGCGGGCAGCGTGGTCAGCTCGCCTTGCAACTGGCCGATGTCTGTTCCGGGCTCGACGAGCGGCGGAGCGGCGGCGGTGGATTGGCCGAGGGCGGCGAAGATCTCCGTTGACCACGCACCGTCGAGGCCGACCATCTGCGTGTGGGTGGCGTTGGTGCGCTCGGAGACGGGGCGACCGCCGAGGCGATAGAGCACATACTCCGGAAGATTGAGCCAGCGGAGAGGCTTTATCGTGGGGTCGTCAGCGAACATTTGGTTGACCGTGTTCAAGGGCAGCAGTTGGATGCCGGTGAGTTCGCGCATTCGCTCGGCGGGGATTCGCTGATTTAGTTCTTTCTGTGCTGCGACTATTCGCTCGTCGCGATAGCAGAAAGAATCGCCGATGGCTTTGCCGTCTGCGTCCAGGCGAACGTAGTCAACAGCCCAGCCGTCAACGGCAATCGAACGGATGCCTTCAGTCGCGATTGCCGCGCACTGTCGCAGACCGGTGTCGAGGCCTTCGAGGATGCGGATCATGTCCCAATACAGACCGTCAGCGCGCTCTACTGCGTGGTTTGCGAAGCGGTGCACAAGCTGCATGTGCGGACCGTTTGGCAACCAACGTAGTAGCGAGACGCGACAGCTCTCAGCACCGAGATCGATTGCTACCAGTGCTCGTGAGTCCTCTGGTCCTGTGGCCGCCGCATCGACTGCCGAGCTCATCGCAGATAAGCCTCGGTGAGACCGCCGTCGACTGGGATCAGATGACCTGTGGTCACTGGCGCCTTTGGGCCGCCGACGAACAGTATCGCCTCGGCGCAGTCCTTCGGATCGATGGGCACGTGTGTCAACGTCCGTTGCGCGTAGAAGCTGGCCAGCAGGTTGCGAATGTCGTCGTCGCTGGCGCTATCGTCGAATGGGATTCCGTACTTCGTCAGCGAAGCCTTCACGCGGTCGCGCGGGAACATTGTCGAACCTTTTACTACTGTTGCTGGGCTAATGCCGTTCACGCGCAGCAACGGTGAGTAAGTAATCGCAAGCTCGCGTACTAAATGGCTCAACGCAGCCTTGCTCACGTCGTAGGCTTCCGTGCCACGCTTGGCTACAACGGCGTTCGCGGAGCTTGTGAGGACGACGCTGCCGGAGATTCCCTGTGCCATGAAGACCTTCTGCGCCTCGTCTGTTAGCAGATGGTTCGCCGTCACGTTGATCTCAAGCGTGACGCCCCACTGTGCGTCGGTGATGATGCCATCCGGCGAGGTTGGGAAGATTGCTGCTGTATTTACCAGGATGTCGATGCCGCCGAAGGCTGCGATCGTTGCGTCCAGCGCGCTCTTGATGGCATCGCGCTTGCGGATGTCGATGGCTGTTCCCACCGCGCACTCTTTGCCACCGATAACCTTCGCTTCGTCGGCTACTTTCTGTGCGGCCTCCTGCGAGAGATCGGCGACTACGATATGCGCGCCGCGTTCGGCTGCGAGCAAGACAGTTTCACGGCCGATACCGCTGGCTCCGCCGACTACCAGAACGACGCGACGGCTGAGTTCTTTCTCAGGCGGTTGGCGGCGAATCTTCGCCTCTTCCAGCGCCCAGTATTCAATACGGAACGCTTCACTTGGCGGTAGCGCGACGTAGTTCTGGTGCACACTGAATGCCGAGGCTGGAGCGCATCCCGCCTGCGGAAGCTCCGATGGCAGCTTGTCTTCATCGAGACTTCCGGCACCCTCCATCACATGGATGGCGTTGATATAGAACTCGCCGGTTACACGCGATTCCGTCTTGTTCTTGCCGAAGCTGAACATGCCTACGCCGGGTACAAGCACAACGGTCGGACTGGCATCGCGCATCGCGGGTGACTCTGGCAGCGCGTGCGCCTTGTAATACTCCGCATACTCCGCGCGATACGTCTCAAGTGCCTGGTCCATCGTTGCTTCGAGATCGCTGACGGCACTCTTCGGGTCCCAATCCAGAAACAGCGGACGAATCTTCGTGCGAATGAAGTGGTCCGGGCAGCTTGTACCCAGCCGCGCAAGCTGCTTCGCCGAGTGCGAGTTCACAAACGCCAGCACATCCGGCGCGTCGGTAAAGCTGCCAATCGCACGCTGCTTCGCTGAGACACGCCCGCGAATCGCCGGCATCAGTTTCGTTGCAATGCTCAACCGCTCTTCATGCGAGGCATGTTTCGCGCCGCCGAAGCTGATTCCCTTCTTCTTCGCGTGCTGCTCAATAAACTGTCCGAGCTGATCGATGATCGTGATCGTGTTCAGATAGCTTTCGCGCTGCGTGTTGCCCCATGTGAACAAGCCGTGACCACCGAGCACAACGCCATCGCATCCCGGTACGGAGTCCACCGCCTTGCGCAGCATCATCGCCAGCTCAAACCCTGGACGCTGCCACGGCACCCACGCCATCTTGTGGCCGAACTGCTTGTTGAACTCTTCCATCTTCTCTTTGCCGTTGGCCGAAGCCGCAAGCGCAATCGCCCAGTCGGGATGCAGATGGTCTACATGCGGCGCGGGCAGAAAGCCGTGCAGCGGCGTGTCGATGGAAGCTGCTGTCGGGTTGTTGTTGAACGTGCACAGCGGATACATCCCGACAATCTCGTCCTCAAGCTCGACGCCCTTGTAGCTCTTCGTCAACGCAAGAACCTTATCCAGATAGAGCGTCGCGAAACCAGACCGCTTGATGCTGCCGAGGTCTCCACCAGAGCCCTTCACCCACAACACCGTCTTCTTCTCGCCATCCAAAGGATCAATCTCTTCGATCTTCGAGCTGGTGTTGCCTCCGCCAAAGTTCGTCAGCCGCAGGTCTGAGCCGAGCAAGTTGGAGCGGTAGCGAAGTAGCTCCGGTGCATCTAGTTTTGCGGCAACAGCTTCGTCCCAACGGTCTTCAAGAAAGTGGAGCTTGTTTGCGGTACCCATGCGATTCGTGTCCTGCTTCGTAATGAATTTGAGCGCAGCGGAGCACGGCAGAGCTTCCCGCAACGACCAATAGAGTAACAATTTCTATAGAGAATAATCAAACGAGACAGCTCGGCTCGTCATCCCCTTGCTCTCTTTATCGCCGTCTTTGCTTTCGCGCCCGTCGCATCCGGCCGCGAAGCCTTCTCAACTCCTGTGGTATCGGGCGACTGCAACGTCCGTGCGCGGTCCGCAGTCACGGCGCGATGCTCCACATAGTTGTAGGGCGCGACCTTCTCGCCGCGCAGCAATGCAAGCCCGATATCGATTAACCGAGGCCCATAAAGCCCTGCTTCATGCGAGATCGAAGCGATCGCCGGGCTGCCCGGCCGTTGCATCTCCGCGACCATCTCATCCAGACAATCCTGCCCTACTACGGCGACATTCTTTTCGCGCCGCAGCTCGCGCACAGCGGCGATGGCGCCCAATGCGCTTGTATCGTTCGCAGCGGCGATCAGGATGTATTTGTCCTTCGGATGGCGGTTCAAAAACTCCAGAACTGCCTTGTAGCTTTTATCGCGCATACCGCGCCCGTCGATGCGCACAAACGATTCCACCGGAAGATTCGGCAACCTCACCTTAACGCTCTCAAACGCGCCAGTAATGCGGCTCTGCACCAGGGGGCCGGCTTCCTGGATATCCAGCCCGATCATCCAATCCATCTTGCCGTTCCAGTGGTTGATCGCAAACTCGGCCAGCAGCTCACCTGCCTCACGCCCAACACGGTAGTTGTCTACGCCGAAGTACACCGCATGGGGATGCGGAATATCTACAGCGATCAAAGGAATCTTCGCCTCCGCGATCTTGTCCGCAATCACAGGAGCGGCATGTTCATCGATCTGAAACTCGATGATGATGTCCACGCTCTCGCGAATAAACATCTCCGCATTGTCCTTCGCTGTCTCCGCGTCATAGCGGTTATCCAGCACCATCAGATCAACACCGACAGTGACGGCTGCACCGCGCAGGCTATCCGCTACGGCCACAGAAAATGGCATCTCCGCGCTCTGACTGCCAAAGCCAAAGCGCAACTTCTTCGGCCGTGCGACATGCCGGTACTGACGGTCCGCAGTCTGAGCCACATAGCCGCGATGCACCAGCGTCTTCAAGATCCGGTACACCGTTGTCTTCGAAATCTTGGTGCGGCGATGAATCGTCTCCAGCACCATCGGCTGGTTCTCAGCCCGGAGCAGTTCCAGTATGTCCAGCGCCTTGGTCAGTACAGGAATCAGATAAAGCCGTCTGCTCTTAACTTTAGAAGCCAAATTTCACCTCGTTCTTGGCGTGCATTTTGCACACGAGACCCATTATCAAGAACGACGGCAATTTTCCCTAATGGATTTTTCAGGCTGGCGGCTTCGATTCGAATTGGCAGCTCACGCGTACGAACTCGCGCCGCCGGCATTTTTCTCCCTGCGCTCCGCCGTGATGAGGTCCAGATAGCCGCCTTCGCGCAGTGCCGCTAAGGGGTTTGCGGGCAGTCCACGCTGTTCGCGCCACTCTCGCAGCAACGGACGCACATCCGTCCAGAACGCTCCGCGAAACAACTCTTCCGCCTCAACGAGGTTGCAGCCGTCCTGCAAACCGACGAGCTTTGCCTGATCCACCAGCGCGGCCTTCGCATAGAGTTCCTGTGCCGTTACCACGGTCTGCACCATCGCTTCAATCTTGCCTTTGAGATTGTGGCTCTGGTCGATCATGTAGGCTGGCGCCTTCCATGCCGCTACCTTGCTCTGCTCGAACAGAATCTCGTGGAAGATGCGGAAGATCTGGTACGGATCAATCGAGCCCAACGTGAGATCGTCGTCCGCATACTTGCGATCGTTGAAGTGGAATCCGCCCAGCGCGTTGAGTTCGATCAACCACGCCACAATTTGCTCAATGTTGGTTCCCTGATAGTGGTGGCCGGTATCGACCAGCACCTTCGCCTGCGGTCCTGCGCTGCGCGAAAGCTCAAGCGCCATGCCCCAATCCGCGATGTCGGTGTGATAAAAAGCCGGCTCAAAGGGCTTGTACTCCACCAGCATGATCTGTCCGGGCGCCAGCGCAGCGTGGGTGCGCTGCAGGCATTCCTTCATCCATCCGATGCGTCGCCTCATGCTCTGCGTGCCGGGGTAGTTTGAACCATCCGCTATCCACAGCGAGACCTCCGCCGAGCCCAGCGCCTTGCCAATCTCCACCGAATCGATCAGGTGCGCAACCGCCTTCTCTCGCACCTCCGCGCTCGGGTTGCAGATGGAGCCGTACTTGTACTCCGCCTCCTGAAACAGGTTCGGATTGATCGAGCCCGCGCGAACGCCCGTCTTCGCAACAAGCGCTTTGATCTTCTGTGCATCGGCCACGCCGTTCGGCAGATCCCACAGCACATGCAGCGCCAGCGTCGGCGTAGCACCGGTAAGGCGGTTCACCTCCGCGGCGTCGGCAAACTTCTCTTCGATGTTCGTGGCGGCGGCGGCCTGGGTGAACTTCCCGAACCGCGTGCCCGTGTTGGCAAAGCCCCAGGAAGGAATCTCTATAGCGAAAGAATCTAGTGCGGCAAACACACGATTCCTGGACTGATCGGAAGACATGATGCAATTCACCTCAAGGCCGGCATA
>Ga0302314_10017792_pt1 | contig 11884 bp, 10 predicted proteins | sample III_Palsa_N2_3_FD_200533 | JGI IMG/M metagenome (GOLD analysis project Ga0302314, IMG submission 200533) | Peat permafrost microbial communities from Stordalen Mire near Abisko, Sweden - III_Palsa_N2_3 | ecosystem: Environmental > Terrestrial > Soil > Palsa > Peat permafrost | place: Sweden...
CACCGACCATCCGGACGCGACAGGCACCCGGACCCATCACCCATGCCCTGTAACTGATTCATTTTCCGATGAGCCGGCCCGCCGGAGGCGAAGTTGACGTTGACTTTCCGACGCAAAAACCCACGTCAGGAGCCGACGCGACCGCATACACAGGCCGGAGTACGCGTGAGAAGTAGTACCCGAGGAACGTAGGGCCCGCTCGTACGAGGACCCGGCACGAAGCGGAGCGCAGTGCCGGGAAACCTAGGAGAGCCGACCACCATCGATAGAGCGCGTCCCGAACCGAATCATCACGTACAGCGCTTAGTCGCCCGCGCCGACGGAGCCTTTGACGTGGACGTGGGCGTGGTACTCGGCGCCGGTTGGGATGAACTTCTGCGTCACGCCCCGGGTGAGGCCGTCGCGGAGGCCGCGTAGGAAGGCGGGGGCGTGGGTGCGGCGCTTGGGTTCGAAGAGGGCCAGCTGCACGAACCAGCGGGACATGAACAGGATGTTCGTCACGGCCCAGACCGGCAGGGCGCGGAGGTTCTCGCGGATCAGGATCGTGCCGTTGCGCGCGATCCAGTAGTGGCGCCAGGCGGCGTAGTGGCCGACCTGGATATCGCGGCCCAGGACGCGGTGTACGCGCACGTCGCCGATCGAGTGCGGCAGCTCCAGGGACATGTCGCGCACGATGCGTACGCCGGAGCGCTTGAGCCTGAGGCAGAAGTCGAGGTCTACGTAGTCAACGAAGAAGTCCTCGCGGAAGCCGGGGACGCGGTCCAGGCAGGAGCGGCGCAGCAGCATGCCGGAGGTGATGACCATGTCGCGGTCGTCGAGTTGCTCGTGCCGTCCGGCGAAAGTCTCGTAGGTCTTGCCGGTCGACGCGTCGACCGGGCTCGGGCCGACGACGCCGATCGCCGGGTCGTCGAGGTCCTTGGCCAGGCCGTCGATCAGGCCGCCGGGGATGACCGAGTCCTGATCGAGGAAGAGCACCGCCTCGGTCTCGGCGGGCAGCGCGGCCAGGCCCAGGTTGAGCGCGGCGGCCAGGCCCAGGTTGCGGCCGTCGCCGAGGACCGTGACGCGCGGGTCCCGGTAGCCGCCGAGCGGGTCCGGGCGCGGAGTACCGTCGGCCGGGTCCGGCGTGTTGTCCGTGACGATCACCGAGTCGCAGGAGGCCAGGGCCGACTCGACGACGCCGCGCAGCAGCTCGTCCGGGTGGTAGGCCGTCACTACGGCGGTGATGTGCACGGGCCGGAGGCTAGCACGGTCAGTGCTGGGTGGACCCGTACTCCGCGCCTTCGGGCAGGTAGCGGCGGGAGACGCGGCCGGTGAGGCCGTGCAGCAGCCCTCGCAGGACGGCGGGCACCGAGGCGCGGCGGCGGTCGTCGAACAGCGTCGTCACCAGCAGCCAGCGGGTCATGAACAGCGCGTTGGTGATGACGAAGCCGCGTTCGGTGCCGAAGAACTCGCGGCTGAGCACGAGGCCGTTGCGTGCGATCCAGTAGTGCCGCCAGGCGGGGTAATGCAGGACCCTGACGTTGAGCGGGCCGAGCCGGTGATCCCGCCCGGAGCCGATGGAGTGCGGCAGCACGAGGTCCGCATCACGCACCACGCGGCTGCCGGAGCGACGGACGCGCAGGCAGAAGTCGGTGTCGACGCAGTCCACGAAGAAGTCCTCGCGGAAGCCCGGGACGGACTCGAAGCAGGAGCGGCGCACGACCATCCCGGACGTGATGATGCTCGGCCTGTCGTCCAAGGCCGCGTGCCGGTCGGCCGTCCGCTCGTAGCGCCCGCCGGTCGCCGCGTCCACCGGCGTCGGGCCGACGACGCCGATCGCCGGGTCCTCGGCCAGGTGCGCGACGAGGCCGGAGACGAGCTCGGGCGGCAGCACGGAGTCCTGATCGAGAAAGAGCACCGCCTCGGCCTCGGCGGGCACCTGCGCGAGCCCCGCGTTCAGCGCCCCGGCGAGCCCGCGGTTGCGCCCGGACCTCAGCACCCTGACCCGAGGGTCCTCGAGCTTGTCGGCGAGGGACGGCGCGTCGCCCGGCGTGTTGTCGGCGATCACCACGGAGCCGCAGCTCAGCAGCGCCGACTCGACGACCGCGGCGAGCCGCTCGTCGGGGTGGTACGCGGTGACGACGGCGGCCGTCTTCAGGCGCTCGGCGGCGGGGGGCGGTGTCATGGCCGCTAGATTACTTGCGTTTGGATGCTCGGCTAGGATGGCCCGGCTATGAAACTCAGCCCGCGCAGTCTGTACGCGCTGATCCGGCGCCCGTCCGTGACCCTCGCCGTCGGCCTCGGGCTGTCCGGCGCGGCGGGCTCGGCCTTCCTCGCGATCATCAACGCCAGTTTTCCGAAGGGCTCCGATGGTTCGTCGAGCGTGCTGGCGCTGTCCGGCCTGAACTTCCTACTGGCCACGATCGTCACCGGGATGATGGCCGGCTCCGAGCAGGAGATGGCCAGGCAGGTGACGAAGGCGGTAGCGCTCGGCATCGACCCGACGCAGGTGGTGCAGCGGCAGGCCAGGCATGCCGGGTGGCTGATCGGCGGCACCATGCTGGCGACCTGCGCGCTCTCCCCGCTGCTGGTGGCCAAGTCGCTCGGGCACAACTGGGTGCTGTTCGGCGAACTGTTGATCGGCCTCATCGGCGGCCTCTCGATCTTCCCGATCCGCGGCGTCCTCACCGGCCGCAGGGACTATCCGCTGTTCTCCGCGACGCTGATCGTCGAGGGGCTCACCCGGCTGATCCCGAGCTTTCTGATTCTGATACTCGGCCTGAGCTCGGTCTGGCTCTACGGTCTGGTCTTCGCGCTCGGCGGTCCAACCCTCGCCGCGGTCTTCGGCGTACTGGCGCCGAGGCTGACCGGCCGGGACGTCTACCGTCTCGAGGGGCCGTCCGCAACGCACTCTGTCGGGCATGATGTTCCAACTGGTATTGAGGTCGAGTTCGCAGCGGGTACGCAGGCGGTGGAGCCGGATAACGAGTCGCCCACCGCGCTGGAGCAGGGCGGCACCCGGCTGACGCTGCTGACCGCCGCGTCGCTCGCGAACCAGCTGCTGTTCAATGCGATCCCGCTGCTGGTCGTGATGCGCTATGGAGGCGACAAAGCGATCGCCGACCGGACCTCCGCGGTCAACTCCGCAGTCGGCCTGACGCGTCTCGGCATCCTCATCCTCGTGCCGCTGCAGGCCCCGCTGCTCCCCCGCCTCACCGCCGCGGCAGTGCATCGCAGGTACTCGGAGGTTCGCCAGCGCACGCGCGTCCTCACCGGCCTCTGCGCAGGCGTCGGCGTGTTTTCCGCCCTGTGCTGCCTGCTGGTCGGCCCCTTCGTTCTGCAGCACGTCATGCGCGCGCACGCCACGTTGCCCGGCTACTACCTCGCCACGCTCGCGCTCGGCACCGCGTTCATCATGGTCGGGATGATCATCCAGTCGACGCTGCTGGCCATCGAACGGCACTTCGTCGTGCTGATCGCGTGGACCGCGGGTGTCGTCGCGACCGTCCCGGTGTTCCTCATCGGCCACTCGCTGCTGGCCACGACCGGTGTCGCGGCGATCGTCGGCCCCTTCGTCGCCATGGTCATCATGGGCTTCGACGCCTGGCTGCACACCCGCGGCGCGGACGGCGTGCCCCCGCAGCCGACCGCGCCGCAGAGCAGCAACGGCCTCGCAGAGCCGACGCCGACGCCGACGAGCCGGTAACGCGACCGCCTCGAGTTTCCTTCACAGTCCGGCACCCCGGGGGGCCGGTACGATATCGGGCATGAAGATCCTGGTCACCGGCGGAGCCGGATTCATCGGTTCCGAATACGTCCGCGCGCTGCTCGGCGAACGCCTGCCCGGCTCGGCCGGTTCCGGCGATTCCGTGACCGTCTATGACAAGCTCACGTACTCGGGCAATCCGGCGAATCTGGATCCGGTCAGCTCGCACCCGGGCTTCTCTTTCGTGCAGGGCGATATCAACGACGCCGCGCTGCTGGACGACGTGCTTCCGGGCCACGACGCGATCGTGCACTTCGCCGCCGAGTCGCACGTGGACCGCTCGATCCTGGGCGCCTCCGACTTCGTGACCACGAACGTGCTCGGCACCCAGACGCTGCTCGACGCCGCGCGACGGCACCGGATCGGCCGCTTCCTGCACGTGTCCACGGACGAGGTCTACGGCTCGATCGACGAGGGCTCCTGGACCGAGCAGTGGCCGATCGAACCCAACTCCCCGTACTCGGCGGCGAAGGCGGGCTCGGACCTGCTGGTGCTGGCCACGCACCGGACGCACGGCTTCGATGCCGTGGTGACCCGCTGCTCGAACAACTACGGGCACTATCACTTCCCGGAGAAGATGATCCCGCTGTTCATCACGAACCTGATGGACGGCAAGCACGTGCCGCTGTACGGCGACGGCGGCAACGTCCGCGACTGGCTGCACGTGTCCGACCACGTGCGCGGCATCCACCTGGCGCTGACCAAGGGCCGCGCGGGCGAGGTCTACAACATCGGCGGCGGCACCGAGGTCACCAACAAGGAGTTGACCGGGCTGCTGCTCGACGCGACCGGCCGGGACTGGTCCTTCGTGGACCACGTCGAGGACCGCAAGGGCCACGACCGCCGCTACTCGCTGGACATCACCAAGATCTCGACCGAGCTCGGCTACACGCCGCAGGTCTCTTTCGCCGACGGTCTGGCCGCGACCGTCGAGTGGTACCGGGAGAACCGCGCGTGGTGGGAGCCGCTGAAGGCGAAGGCCGCGCTGTGACGGAAAGCTTTTCTCCCCGCTGGCTCGTCGTCGGCGCCGGCGGGATGCTGGGCCGGGACCTCGGCGCCCTGCTGGCCGCGCGCGAACTGGATCACAGCGCGCTGACCCGGGCCGAGCTCGACCTGACCGATGCCGCGGCGGTCAAGACCGCGGTCGCCGGGTACGACGTGGTGGTCAACGCCGCCGCGTGGACCGACGTGGACGGCGCCGAGACGCACGAGGCCGAGGCGAGCGCGATCAACGGCGAGGCCGTGCGCAATCTCGCGCACGCCTGCGCGGACTCCGGCGCGCGGCTGCTGAGCCTGTCGACGGACTACGTCTTCCCCGGCGACGCGACCGAGCCGATCGCCGAGGACGCGCCGACCGCGCCGATCAACGCTTACGGCCGCAGCAAGCTGATCGGCGAGCGCGCGGTGCTCGAACTGCTGCCGGGGAGCGGTTATGTGGTTCGCACCGCGTGGCTTTATGGGCAGCACGGTAAAAATTTCATTGCCACAATTTTGAACGCGGCCGGGCAACGGGAGTTCCTGGACGTCGTGGACGACCAGGCGGGTCAGCCCACGTCGACGCCGGCCCTGGCGCGGCAACTGCTGGCGCTCGGCGCGACCGCGCACGCCGGGCAGGCTCCGTCAGGGGTCTACCACGGCACCTGCGCGGGGCGGACGACCTGGTTCGGCCTGGCCCGCGCGGCCTTCGAGCTCAGCGGCCTTGACCCGGAGCGGGTGCGGCCGACCACCAGCGAGAAGTTCGTCCGGCCCGCGCCGCGCCCCGCGTACAGCGTGCTGGGACACCAGCGCTGGGCCGCGGCCGGGCTCGCCCCGATGCCGGACTGGCACGACACGCTGCGCGCGTACCTCAAGCCCGCGAACGAGACAGAAGCCTGAGAAAGGCGCCGGAACCATGGCCGAATCCACGACCAGCATCGATGTGATGATTCCGTACTACGGCGACGTCCCGCTGATGCAGGCGGCGGTGCGCAGCGTGCTCGCGCAGACCGACCCGGACTGGCACCTGACCGTGGTCGACGACGGCAAGGAGCCCGGTGTTCCCGAGTGGTTCGCCGAACTCGGCGACCCGCGCGTCAGCTACCTGCGCAACGAGGTGAACCTGGGCGTCTCGGCCAACTTCCAGAAGTGCCTGGAGCTGGCCGAACGGGACCGGCTGACCATCGTGGGCTGCGACGACCTGCTGCTGCCGAACTACGTCGCCTCGGTGCGCGAGCTGGAGCGCGCGCACCCGGGCGTCGGCCTGATCCAGCCCGGCGTGCGGGTCATCGACGAGAACGGCGAGCCGGTCTCCGGTCTCGCGGACACGATCAAGCGGCGGCTCTACGCGCCGAAGGAGCTGCTGCACGGCACCGGGCCGGTCGTGCTCCAGGGCGAGGAGCTGGCCCTGAGCCTACTGCGCGGCAACTGGCTCTACTTCCCCTCGCTGAGCTGGCGCACCGACGCGATCCAGGCGACGACGGGCTTCCGCGAGGATCTGCGCGTGGTCCAGGACCTCGCGGTGGTCCTGCAGCTCGTGGAGCACGGCGAGCAGCTGGTCGCGGGCGGGAACGAGGCCTTCGCCTACCGCAGGCACTCGGCGAGCGAGTCCTCCAAGGCCGCGACGGACGGATCGCGCTTCGACGAGTCGCGCCGCTTCTTCACCGAGACGGCGCGACGGATGGATCAGATCGGCTGGCACCGGGCCGCGCTGGTCTCCCGGCGGCACCGGTCGACCCGGCTACACGCCCTGACCCTCGCCCCGACCGCCCTGCGTCAGCGCGACGCCGCGGCCCTGCGCCGCCTCGTCCGCTACGCCGCTTCCACCAGGTGAGTCGCCCTCGGCCGGCGGCACCGCGTCCCGGATGGCCATCGCCCTGGCCAGCCGGGTCAGCCGCCGCTCGGTGTCCTTGAAACGCAGGTAGGTGTTCAGCGAGAAGAACCCGAACACCACCGTGAGGATGTAGAGCAGCAGGTCGGTGCCGCGGCCGACGCCGACCCGGTTGGCCAGCCAGGTCATCAGGTCCGGCTGGATTACCGCGATCACGCCGAACAGGCAGAAGAGCGTGAACCCTATGCGCTTGAACGCCTGCAGCCGCGCGGTGTGCGAGCGCCGCAGGAAGAACACGAAGAGCAGCACCGCGGCCAGGATCAGCAGGCCCTTGATGATCACGGCGGTCAGCCTCTCCGGCGTAGGGCTAGATCGAAGATGATGTTGACCCCGTTGAGCAGCGACTGGCCCTTGGACATCGAATACTCGGTGTACTTGATGGTCACCGGCACCTCGCGCACCTTGACGTTCGCGCGAGCCAGGAAGTCCACCAGCTCGGAGGCGTGCGCCATGCCGGCCTGGGTGATGTCCACCTTCTCGGCGACCGCGCGGTTGAAGGCGCGCAGGCCGTTGTGCGTGTCGGTCAGGCCCAGCGTGCGCGAGGGCCGACTGAGCGAGGCGATCAGCCGCAGGATCAGCTTCTTGAGCGGCGGCACCTCGTGCGCCGCCTCCAGGAAGCGGGAGCCGAGTACGACGTCTGCTTCCTTCTCCCGCAACACGCCGATCATCGTCACCACGTCCTCGACCTGGTGCTGGCCGTCGGCGTCGAAGGTGACGAAGTACTCGGCTCCGGGCCGGGCGAGCGCGTAGCTCAGGCCGGTCTGCAGCGCCGCGCCCTGGCCGAGGTTGATCGGGTGGCGCAGCAGGTGCGCCCCGGAGCCGAGGATCCGGGCGGCGGAACCGTCGGAGCTGCCGTCGTCGACGCAGACCGCGTTCGGGAAAGTCCGCAGCACGTGCGCCAGCACATCGGCGATCACCGTCTCCTCGTTGAAGACGGGAATCACCAGCCAGACGTCTTGAAAATCCTGCACCATCAGCCCTGTGCTCGGAAGGTGCGCGCCACCCAACCACGGGGCGGTCGCGATTAGCGCCGATCCTAACAGGCGGAACTGACCGCGAGCCAAAGAACGTCAGCCTGATAGGACGGTCAGTTTGCACCAAATCCGACTCGTCCTGATGATACTGTCGGTCGTTCTTACCCATGCTTCAACCTGGAGCCCTAAACTGGCGCGCGCCGACGACGGAGTCGGTCCGTTCAGGCCGGGTTTGCTGAGGAGTCACGTAATGGGTTCGCAGGCGTTGGGGTCTCCCGCCGAGGCGGAGTCTTCCATCGGGTCGTCGGCACCCCTCCGTCCCGGCCGTGGCGCGCGTCCACGGCCCCGGGTCATCGCCGCGCTGTTCGCCGCTGCCTGGATCGTGCCGATCCTGACCCAGCTGACCAGGACCGATCCGCTGCTCATCGCGCTGATCGTGTTCGGCACCGGCGGTCTGCTGAGGGTCGGCATGACCGTCGTCGACCGCCTTTTCGTCACGCTGGCGCTGCTGATCGGTCTCGCGATCGTCGGCGGGCTGCTGTTCTCGGTCTGGCCGTGGGGTCTGCAGCCGATCGCCGTCGGCGGTCTCGCGCTGACGCTGCTGGTGGCCGCATACATGTGGCTCGGCGCGCCGCCGCCCTGGCGCGGCTGGCCGCGGCGGCTGCTCGGCAGCGACGCGGTCCTGCTGCTCGGCCTGGCGGCCGGCTTCGTGGTGGCGTACTGGCCGAGCTTCAGCACCGCCGCGGGCAACCGTCTCGGCGAGGCCGGGCGGACCGGCGACCGGCTGCGCCACTTCAGCCTGTTCGACACCATCCACCGCAACGGCGGCTACACCTTCCTGATGCAGGGCAAGGTCAAGGAGGCGGTGGACCCGGGCGTCCTCGCCGTCTACCCGCCGGGCCAGCACTACATCTACGCGCTCGGCGACATCTTCCTGCGCTCGAGCGTGAACCCGGGCAACGCCGTCAACGAGATGATCCGCTACAACATCTGGGTCAGCCTCGGCTACGGCTTCATGGTCGCCTCGGTCGCCTGGGCCGCGCGCTGGGCCGCCGGGCCGCTGCTCAAGGGCTGGCGCCGGGTGTTCCTGGTCACCGCGATCGCCGCGTTCCTGTCCGTCGGCGCGTTCACCAGCGGTATCTGGTCCACCTGGGACCCGCAGGTGTTCGCCATCGCGGAGTTGGCGCTGCTGGCCGCGGTCTGCTTCCGGCCGCCGACCGGCTGGCGCACCCACGCGGCGCTGATGGCCGGGCTCTTCATCGCGATCTTCCTGACCTACGAGCTGTTCGCGCCCTTCGGCGCGATACTGATCGCCGTCTCGCTGTTCGTCTACCGCAAGCGGCTGCTGCCGCACTGGAAGCCGCTGCTGGCGGTCGCGGTCGTCTCGACGCCGATGGCGGTCAGCGAGTACGTGGTCGCACACGCGGCGGGCCTGAGCGGCTCCTCCACGGCCTCGCAGTCCACCGGGTTCACCATCCCGCTGAGCTGGGCGGTGCTGACCGTGCTGGGCTGCGCCAGCGTGCTGGGCTTCGCGGCGCGCTCGGCCCGGCGCCGTCCCTCGGCCCGGGCCGCGCTGATCGCGGTGGTGCTGAGCGCCCTGGCCGTGCTCGCGATGGCCGTCTACGTCCAGCCCGCGGTCCTGACCAGCATCTACTACTTCCAGAAGATCGTCCAGGGCTGGGCCGTGGTGATGATGGTGGGCGCCGGCTTCTTCGGCCACCTGCTGCGCCGACCCAAGCTGCCGTCCGTCGGCTGGAAGGGCCTCGGCATCGGGGTCTGCGCGTTCCTGCTCGCCATCGGCGCCACCCGCAGCTTCTGGTGGTCGGCGACCCTGAACCAGCCGAGCACCTATCCGGCGGGCGACCAGAACCAAGGTGCGAGCTGGGCGCCGAGCACGTCGAGCACGTGGGCGTCGCTCTGGATGACGCGCCACTTCCAGCCGGCCAACATCGGCCCGCTCGCCGTCCTGCAGGCGGAGAACCAGCTCGGCAACAAGGTCCCGACGATCACCGTGATCTTCCCCGACGGCGGCAGCGACAACGTCGACCTCAGCCTGCAACTGGCGGTGCTGAACCACGACGCCGGCCTGATGGGCGCGGTCGTCTACGGCAGCGCCGCGGACCAGAACCGCGGGCTCAACTCCAGCGGAGGCCTGGTCTGCGCCGGGGCGAACAACACGGCGTGGACGGCGACGGAGCTGAAGAACCTCGCCGAGCTCGAGGCCGGGATCAAGGCGGTCGGCACGCCGATCCGGGTGATCGTCGCCTCGACGACACTGCAGAGCGCGCTGGAGAAGTGGGGCGCGCAGAACCCGGGCACGATCCGCGATGTGGTCTACTACTCCTCGCTCGGGACGACCTGCCCGACATAAGACATAAACGGATTTCTCACTCGACCGGGTGCCGGTCCGCCGACTGCGCGGGCCGGCACTTCGTTTCGTTCACCTGGTCTTAGCCCGGCGGCAGTCCAGTCACAGGTCTGTCACATGTTCTCACCGAGTATGTACGGCAGCTCAAACCGCGGTGATCGGATCATTAAGCTTAACCAGCCCTGAAGTCAGTACGCGCGAGACGGCGCCAGCCGCCCGAGTGCCTGGAACGAGGAACGGCCCACGTGCTCGAAGAAGCTCCCGTTCAAGCCGCGGCGACGGCCGACCCAGCCGCCGAAGACGCCGAGAACGCAGCCGCCGGGACCCGGGCCGACCGCATACTGCGGGGCCTGCGTCGGGCCGCGCTCTCGCCGTGCACCTGGATCGTGCTGGTGGCGTTCCTGGTCTACTGGATCTTCGCCTACAACCAGTACATGCAGGAGATCTCCCAGATCGGCGCGTGCGACCTGGGCATCTTCTACCAGGCGACGGCCGGCTGGGCCTTCCACCTGTACCCGTATGTGCCGATCAAGGGCTACGCGCAGATCGGCGACCACTTCTCGCCGATCTACATCCTGCTGGCCCCGGCCATCTGGATCCACAACTCCCCGGCGACGCTGATCTTCGCGCAGGCCGCGCTGCTGTGCCTGTCCGGGATCCCGGTCTACATCGCGATCCGCCGGGTCTGGGGTATGCCCGCGGCCTCGCTCATGCTGGTCGCCTACCTGTTCAGCATCGGCATGCAGGGCTCGATCAACTTCCCGGTGCACGAGGTGATGTTCTCCGCGCCGCTGATCGCCTGGGGCATCGAGCGCGGCCTGGCCGGCCGCTGGACCTGGGCCTGCATCCTGATCGGCGCCACCGCCTTCGTTAAGGAAGACATGGGCATGCTCATCGTGATGTTCGCGGTGTGGCTGGCCATCAACCGCAAGTGGCGGCACGCGGCGATCATGGTGGTGTGGGGCCTCGGCATGTTCGTGCTGACGGTGGACGTGATCATCCCGCACTTCAACCCGGGCGGCTTCACCTACGCCAACGACTACGTCAGCACGCTGCACGCGAACACCTTCTTCGGCGAGATCAAGGCCGTCGTCGAGCACCCGCACAACACGCTGCGCCTGATGTTCGGCGGCCAGGAGAAGGCGCAGCTGTGGGAGCACGTGCTGCTGCCGGTCGCCTTCCTGTGCCTGGCCTCGCCGATCTCGATGATGGCGCTGCCCTCGCTGGTCACCTCGACGCTCTCCGGCCGGGCCGGGCACACCGAGTGGCAGTGGAACCTGTACTACGAGATGCCGCTGATGCCGATCCTGTTCATCGCCGCGGCGGACGGCACAGTCCGGATCATCCGCTGGATCCGCGCGATCGCGAAGTGGAACGAGGCGAAGGGCCTCGACTGGCTCGGCCACCGGCTCGTCCCGGCCACCGCGGGCGTGCTGGCCGCCCTGTTCGCCCTCCACGTCACCTGGGGCGTGACCAAGACCGAGGCGATCGGGATCTGGATGAACCAGCCCGGCGCGTACACGGCCAAGAACCACCAGGTCCAGAACGTGACCGAGGCCCTGGCGTACATCCCCTCGGGCGTGGAGGTGCGGGCCACCAACGACCTCGTGGTGGAGCTCGCGGCCCGGGACACGACCACGCTGGTCGGCTCGAAGGTGGAGAAGGGCCCCTGGGCGGCGATCGACATGGCCAACCCGGGCTGCCCGGTGACGCCGCCGTTCGTGCCCGGCTACCTCAAGACCCTGCAGCAGCAGGGCTTCGAGATCGTCGATCAGCAGGGGCCGATCGTCATCCTGCACCAGGTCTAGTCGGGTCATCGTCCAGCCTTAACGGTTCGGGTGAGCGCCGGTCACGTTTCGGTGGCCGGCGCTCACGTCGTTTGGTGGGGGTTGTGGGTTATGAGGCGTCGTTGGTTCCGCCGGTGACGATGG
>Ga0302314_10017794_pt1 | contig 11883 bp, 12 predicted proteins | sample III_Palsa_N2_3_FD_200533 | JGI IMG/M metagenome (GOLD analysis project Ga0302314, IMG submission 200533) | Peat permafrost microbial communities from Stordalen Mire near Abisko, Sweden - III_Palsa_N2_3 | ecosystem: Environmental > Terrestrial > Soil > Palsa > Peat permafrost | place: Sweden...
GGGACATTGTCGGCCGCGACGCGGACGCCTGTCCGGCGGCGCCTTTTAGCAAAGGGCGCCGGCAGGGCCAAGGCGCGTGCGACTGGGCTTTTGGCGGACGGGTTCGGAACAACGCATGGGAGCAGGCCCCTTTCGCGGACACCCGGCCGGCGCCGCCCAGATGTTGCGCGTCCTGGCGTTTTGCGCCCTGACGCTCATCGTCCTGGCCGGATGCCGCCGCAAGTCCGATGAAAACGAACGCGTCACCCCGTCCGGCCTGCCGGTGCCGCGCTATGTGACGATCAAGTTCGACCCGGTGAACGCCCGCGCCGGGCCGGGCGACGATCACCGCCTGCTCTGGGTCTATCACGCCAAGGGTCTGCCGGTGCAGGTGATCGCCGAGACGCCGGACTGGCGGCGCATCTGCGATCCGGACGGCTCGCTGTCTTGGGTGCACAAGCGCAGCGTCGACGGGCGGCGCGCGGCGATGCGGCTTGAGGCTACGCCATTGGCCCTGCACGCGGGACCCAGGGACAGCGCCGTGGTGGTCGCCTACCTCGCCGCGCGCGCGGTGGCCCAGTTGGACAAGTGCCAGAAGGGCTGGTGCCGCCTGCAGGCCGGCCAGGCGGACGGCTGGGTCCCGCAGGATCAGGTCTGGGGCGCCGACGAACGCCCGCAGTGCGCGGGCCAGGCCCCGGCGCCGGCTCCCGCGCCAAGTGCGGCGCCGGGCGTTGCGCCAGCGGGTTAGGTGGTAGAATCTTTCCGCCGCCCGCCGACTGTAACAATCTGAAACCTGACGCCGCCGTCGCCCATTGAGGCCTTGGCGCGCACCGTGCTACGCCTTAACGCCTCCATTCGCGCGCGTGGCGCGGCATTTCATGAGTCCGTGATGGGTTGGTCCGATCAATCGACGTTTTCCTACGATGAGCTGATGCTCTGCGCGCGCGGGGAAATGTATGGCCCTGGCAATGCCCAGCTGCCGTCGCCGCCGATGCTTTTGTTCGATCGCATCACCTCCATGACCCGCGACGGCGGCGAGAACGGCCTGGGCTATATCGAGGCCGAGCTGGATATCGATCCCAGCCTCTGGTTCTTCGCCTGTCACTTCCAGGGCGATCCGGTCATGCCGGGAAGCCTGGGCCTGGACGCCCTGTGGCAGCTGGTCGGCTTTTACCTCGGCTGGATCGGCGGCAAGGGCCGCGGCCGGGCGCTGGGCTGCGGCTCGGTGCGGTTCACCGGCGAGGTGACGCCGACCGCCAAGCTGGTGACCTACAAGATCAACATGAAGCGGGTGATCAATCGCCGGCTCGTCATGGGCATCGGCGACGGGGTGATGGAAGTCGACGGCGCGCCTATCTATTACGCCGAAGATTTGCGTGTCGGCCTCTATCAACGACCATAAGAACCAGATCGGGAAGACAATATGCGCCGCGTGGTGATTACCGGGCTCGGCATCGTCTCATCGATCGGAACCGGCGCCGAGGAGGTCACGACCTCCCTGCGCGAGGCCCGTTCGGGTGTGGTGTCGTCGCCGCAATATGCGCAACTGGGGTTCCGCTGCCAGGTGCATGCGCCGCCCAAGCTGGACTGGGAGGCCCTGGTGGATCGCCGCGCCGCGCGGTTCCTGGCCCCCGGCACGGGCTTCGCCCATGTGGCCATGGAGCAGGCGATCGCCGACTCGGGGCTGACCGAGGACGAGGTCTCCCATGAGCGCACCGGCCTGATCGTCGGCGCGGGCGGCCCATCCACCAGCGCCATCGTCCAGGCGGCCGAGACCACCCGCGAGAAGGGTCCCAAACGGATCGGCCCGTTCGCGGTGCCCAAGGCGATGAGTTCCGGCCCCTCGGCGGTGTTGTCCACCTGGTTCAAGATCAAGGGGATCAACTATTCGATCTCCTCGGCCTGCGCGACCTCCAGCCACTGTATCGGCGCGGCGATGGAACAGATTCAGCTGGGCAAGCAGGACGTGATCTTCGCTGGCGGCTGCGAGGAGCTGGACTGGACCCTGTCGGACATGTTCGACGCAATGGGCGCCATGTCAGCCGGCTACAACAACCGGCCGTCGGAAGCCTCGCGCGCCTACGACAAGGACCGCGACGGTTTCGTCATCGCCGGCGGCGCCGGGGTGGTGGTTGTGGAAGAGCTTGAGCACGCCAAGGCGCGGGGCGCGAAAATCTATGCCGAGATTGTCGGCTATGCGGCCAACTCCGACGGCTACGACATGGTGGCGCCGTCGGGCGAGGGCGCGATCCGCTGCATGAAGCTGGCGATGGCCACCGTGCAGGCGCCGATCGACTATCTGAACCCGCACGGCACCTCGACGCCGGTGGGCGACCTGAAGGAGATGGAGGCGGTGCGGGCGGTGTTCGGTGATGCGGCGCCTCTGATCTCCTCGACCAAGTCTCTGACCGGCCACAGCCTGGGCGCGGCCGGGGCGCAGGAGGCGATCTACTGCCTGTTGATGATGCAGAATAATTTCGCCTGCGAGAGCGCCAACATCGACGAGATCGATCCCGCCTTCGCCGACCTGCCGATCCTGCGCAAGCGCCGCGACGACATCCAGCTGAACACCGTCATGTCCAACAGCTTCGGCTTCGGCGGCACCAACGGCTGTCTGGTGATGAGCCGGTTTGACGGGTAGCAATGGCGAGAACCCTCGCCCCGCTTGCGGGGAGAGGGCAGGGTGAGGGGCTCTATCGGCGCCTCGCCTCTATCAAGATGGGTCAGCGGCGGTTGCAACACCCCCTCACCCTACCCTCTCCCCCGCGAAGGGCGGGGGCGAGGGTTATAACGGGAGCAGCCATGGCCGACGACTTCAACATGCCCAAGGGCGACCTGATGCGGGGCAAGAAGGGCCTCGTCATGGGCGTGGCCAACGACAAGTCCATCGCCTGGGGCATCGCCTCGCAGCTGGCCGCCCAGGGCGCCGAGATGGCCTTCACCTATATGGGCGAGGGCCTGGAGCGCCGGGTGCGCCCGCTGGCCGAGAGCATCGGGGTCAAGGCGCTGATCCAGGCCGACGTCACCGACGACGCCTCGATGGACGCAGCCTTCGCCGAGATCGAGAAGACCTTCGGGACCCTGGATTTCGTGGTCCACTCCATCGCCTTCGCCAATAAGGACGAACTGAAGGGCTCCTTCGTCGAAAACACCACCCGCGAGGGCTTCCTCACCGCCATGAACGTCTCGGCCTTCAGCTTCGTCGACGTGGCCAAGCGGGCGTCTGCGATCATGCCCAATGGCGGCTCGATGATCAGCATGACCTATCTTGGCTCGGAGCGGACCATCCCCAACTACAACACCATGGGCGTGGCCAAGGCGGCGCTGGAGGCGGCGACCCGCTATATCGCCAGGGATCTCGGGCCCAAGGGCATTCGCGTCAACGCCATCTCCGCCGGCGCCATGCGCACCCTGTCCCTGGCCGGGATCGCCGGCGGCCGGGGGATGATCAGCCAGGGCCGCGCGTTCAGCGCGCTCAAGCAGGACACCACCATGGAAGGCGTCGCCGGCTGCGCCCTGTGGCTGCTGTCCGACCTGGGCGCCTCCACCACCGGCGAGATCGTCCACGTCGACGCCGGCTTCCACATGATCGGCATGGCCGAGCCTGAGGCCGGCGAGGGCTGATCCGGGCAAGCGAAAGGCCGGCCCGCGAACGGACCGGCCTGCCGCCTTGGCTTAAAGCCCAGGGCCCCTCAGGACCTGGTCGTCCTGCCCGGCCTACGCACCGGCGGGTCGTCGGCGTTGTTGGCCAGCATCATCGCCAGCAGACCCTGGACCAGCGAGCCGCCCGCCGCGTCGCCGCCAGCGCCCGTCCCGGCCCCGGATATCGACACCTTCGGCACCACGTCCACACCGGATTTCTCCAGCGCCTCGGCGAAGCGTTCCGCCACCTGGCGGGTCAGTTGGTAGCGGGCGCCGCCGGAGGCTTCGACCTGGCTGCGGATCGCCTCGGCCTGGGCAAGGCCCACCTTGGTGGTCCGTTCCGCCTCGGCGACGGCCAGGGATATCACCCGTTTGGCCTCGCCTTCGCCCAGCAGCCTGATCCGGTCGGCCTCCGCGCTGGCCAGGGTCCGGGTCTGGTCGGCTTCCTGCTCCGAGCGGGCCAGATTGGCCTTCCCGGCGTTGGCCTGCACCTGGATCGACAGCTCCGACTCGGTGATCGCCGTCTGCTGCTTGGCGCAGGCCTCAGCCTCGCGCAGTTCGCGCTCTTTCTGGGCGGCGATCTTCTGCCGCTCATAGGTGCCGACCTGTTCGTCGGCGATCTGGCGCTGACGCAGCTGGGTCAGGATGCGTTCGATCTGGTCGTCGCCGCCGGTCTTCATCGGCCGCGGCGTGCCGATCAGGACCTCCTGCAGGTCGAGGCTGTAGAGGGCGAACTTGGCCTTCATCTCCTCCGACGACTGCGCCTGGATCGCGCTGCGGTCCTGCAACAGCTCGATCAGGGTGCGGGTCTGGCCGATGTTCTTGAAATAGGCCGAGACCATCGGGTCCAGTGTCTGCTCCACCAGCTTCTTGATGTCGCCGAAGCGTTGGATCACCAGCGGCGCCTTGCGGTAGTCGATGTGAACCACCACCGACACCGGCAGGGTCGGCTCGAACGCGTCGCGGGTGATCAGCGAGACCTCGGCCAGGTTCTGGTCGAACCCGTGCGAGCCCACCGCGGCCGCCTCCCACTTCAGGATGAAGTTGGTGGTCGGGACCATGGTCACCCGGCCGGCGTAGGTGTTGAAGGCGTATTTGCCGGGCAGCAGCGGCGCGCTCCAGACGCCCCGCTGGCCATTGGCCACCAGTTCGCCGTGACGATAGCTCTCGCCCGAGGTGTCGGCGCCGATCTCGCCGGTATAGGAGACGACAACCCCCACCTGGCCGACCTCAACCACGGTCTTGCCGATCCGCTCCACCGTGGCGAACAGCCGGTTGATGTAATAGGTGCCTTCGGCCAGCACCTGCAGCTGACGGCCCTTACGGCCGCCGGCGCGCAGGAACTTCTCCGGATCCTGGAAGCTGTTGTGGAAGGTGTTCGCATCGTTGGAATCGGTTCCGACCGTGGGCGCGATGATCTCGCCGGCGCCGAGGGCCGGGCCGTCGTGGACGATGACCACGCCGATCTCATCCTCGGTGTCCTTGATCACCAGGGGCTCGAAGCCGCCGCGGGTCTCGATCACCTCGATCATCTCGTCCAGCAACGCGGCCTCCGCGCGGTCCAGGTTCAGCGAGAAGACATGGTCGCGGGTCACCACCACGAACTGGGCGAGGTTGATGGCGTAGGCGCCCTCGCGCAGCACCTTGCGTTGCGGGCCCTTCTGGCCGCCGCCCACGAGAAAGCCGCGCGCGTCCTGGTAGTCGGTGTCCGCGGGATTGGCGGCGAGCGCCTGGTCCGCGGCCAACGGATGGCCGTCGCGGGCGAAGATGTAGCCGATCCGCCCCTGCGGGATCGTCACCAGGGGCTGGATGTGCAGCCGGTACTGGAAGGGGAAGAAGAAGTGCAGGCCGCCGCGCAGGACATCGGGCTCAAAGCCCGCCTCGCCCCCCAGCGCGATCAGGCCGCCCTGGATCGAGCCGCGCAGGCTCCAGAGCTTCTCGACGACCGCGACGCGGTTGTTGCCGATGTAGCGAACCATTCCAGACGCGCGAACGATCGCCGCCGCGAGCACGACGACGAGCGCCGAACCGATGACCGGCCCGAACGCACCTAACGATGACATGGAAAACCCCATACGGCCGCCGAGTCGGCGACAATCGCTCTCTGTAGAGGCGGCCCTGTCCAAGACGTATGGTCAAGCTTGCGCCGTTCAATCGGCGCCGGGCCACGCAGGGGTCACATCTTCGCGACTGGAGCTAAAGCCGCTTCAGCACCTCGTCGCCCATCTGGGCTGAGCTTAGCGTCCCACCGATATCCCGGGTTCGCGCACCGTCGGCCAGAGCGGCCTTGACGGCGGTGTTCAGCTTGTCGGCCAGGTCGGCGCGGTCCAGCGACCAACGCAGGGCCATCTCGAAGGACAGGATCGCCGCCAGCGGATTGGCCACGCCCTGGCCGGCGATGTCCGGCGCCGAGCCGTGGATTGGCTCGTAGAGGCCGGGCTTGCCGGGATCGCCAAGGGACGCCGATGGCAGAAGGCCGATCCCGCCGGTGAGCATGGCCGCCTCGTCAGACAATATGTCGCCGAACAGGTTGTCGGTGACGATGACGTCGAACTGGCGCGGGTTCTTCACCAGCTGCATGGCCGCGTTGTCGGCCAGCATGTGCTCGAGGGTGACGTCGGCGTACTCGCGCTTGTGCAGGTCGGTGACCACCTCGCGCCAGAGCAAGCCGCTCTCCATGACGTTGGACTTCTCGCAGCTGGTCACCTTGTTGCGGCGGCCCCGGGCCAGCTCGAACGCCGTGCGGGAGACGCGCTCGATCTCGTGGGTGGTGTAGACCTGGGTGTCGACCCCGCGCCGCTGGCCGTCGGGCAGGGTCTCGATACCGCGCGGTTCGCCGAAATAGACCCCGCCGGTGAGTTCGCGGACGATCATGAGGTCCAGGCCCCTGACCACCTCGGACTTGAGGCTGGAGGCGTCGGCCAGTTCATCGAAACAGATCGCCGGCCGCAGGTTGGCGTAAACCTGCATCGCCGCGCGCAGGCGCAGGATGCCGGCCTCGGGCCGCAGATGGCGCGGCGCCGAGGCCCATTGCGGCCCGCCGGCGGCGCCCATCAGCACCGCGTCGGAAGCCAGCGCCAGCTGCTCGGCCTCGTCGGTCAGCGGCGTGCCGTGCCGGTCATAGCTGGCGCCGCCCCAGTCGCGCTCCTCGAGCACCAGGTCGTTGCAAAGCCGGCCGGCGATGCGGCGGACCTGTTCGATCACCTCCGGTCCAATGCCGTCGCCCGGCAGCAGGAGAAGCGTGCTCATGGACAATCCTTCGTCGTCTCGTTCGTCTGTTAATTCCTCCCCCGCTGGGGGAGGCAGGCGTGCGAAGCGCGCCTGAGGGGGCAACCGGAAACGACAGCGTAGCGGTGAGGCCCCCTCCACCGCTTCGCGGTCCCCCTCCCCCAATGGGGGAGGAATGAATCCTCAAAGCGCCCGCTCGGCGGCGACGTCGTAGGCGCTGATCCGCCGGTCGTGAAGCCCGAAACCGGCGCGATCGGTCTGCCACTGCTTCATGTGGGCGCTGGCGAAGTGGGCGTCGAGGCAGGCCTGGTCGCGCCACACCTCAAACACGCGGATCAGGCCGGGATCGCCGACGTCCTCGCCGTAGCTGTAGACGATGCAGCCCTCTTCCAGGCGCGTGGCCTCCATCACCGCGACCATGTGCGGGCGCAGAGGCTCCACATTCTCCGGCGGCACGCGGAAGGTTCCGGCGACGATCAGGCTCACGCGCGCGGCTCCAGCCAGGGTCGCATCAGCTTGCGGCGCGCCTCATAAACGCCGATGTCGCCGGCGTGCTGCAGGGTCTCGCCCACCGCATCCAGGCCCTTGAGCAGCTTTTCCTTGCGCCCGGGGTCGATCTCGAAGCTGAAGCTGCGGCCCGAGGGCGAGATCACCGTCTGGGCCTGAAGGTCCACCGAGACCATGTGGTTGCCGCCCTTGGCCTCATCCATCAGCGCCTTCACCGCGTCCTCGGGCAGCGCCACGGGAAGGAGGCCGTTCTCGAAACAGTTGTTGTAGAAGATGTCGGCAAAGGATGGCGCGATCACGCAGCGCAGGCCGAAGTCCAGCAGCGCCCAGGGCGCATGCTCGCGGCTCGACCCACAGCCGAAATTGTCGCCGGCGATCAGCACGCTGACGCCCGCATAGGCTGGCTGGTTCAGGATGAAGTCTGGCTTGAGCTTGCCGTCGCCATCAAACCGCAGATCATAGAACAATCCTTTGCCCAGCCCGTCGCGCTCGATGGTCTTGAGGAACTGTTTGGGGATGATCTGGTCGGTGTCGACATTGGCCATCGCCAGCGGCGCCGCGCGGCCATCGAGGTGGGTGAAGGGGGTCATGGGCTAGCTCAATCGGTCGGACGAACGGGTCGCGCCGATGGATGGCATGCGCGGCGATCTGTCAATGCGGATGGAGATCAGTGCGAGACGCTAATCGCGCTTCTCGTCTTCTGGGAATACCGGACCGTCGTTGAACAGGGCCTCGATCTCAGGGTCCGGATCGTTGAAGTTGTCGGGCAGCTTCAAGCCGTGGTGTTCCCAGAAGCCGAACTCTCGCTTTAGATGGCGAGGCTTCTGCGCGGGTTCAAGCGCCGTCAGCTTGGCCACTGGTTTTCCGTACTTTGTGATCACGATCTTCTCGCCGGCCGCTGCTCGCTCTACCAATGCGGACAGTTGCGCCTTAGCTTGAGTGACGCCGATCATCGTCATGGGGCCGAGCCTTTTGAGACCATCGTCAGACTCCGCCGTCGAGCGCATGAAGGCCAGTCTTTTCCGAGCTCAGGTCTCGGTCAAGGATCGCCGAAGGCGACCGCTGCGCGACGGGATGGTTCGGGCCGTCCTTGACGGAGACCTGAGCTCGGAATCATGCTCCGCCATGCGATCGATGGCGAGGTTCGCACGCGGGCTTACCCGTGGGGCGCGGACCTTAGGCTCGTTCCGGACAGGTCTGGGGCGTTCGCTCGATGCGCAGCACCAACCCTCCTGAAGTGATGATCCGAAGCCCGTCGCCGGATCGGATCACATCCGCTTCGTTGTGGAACCCCGGAACCCACAGGCTGCTATTGAAATGGAAGCGCCGGCCACCGACGCAGAGGTAGGTATCTGCAATGTTATGGTTCTCAGGGTGAACCTCGCGCTCAAAACCCCGGACGCAGCCCTGCAGGACCGATACGTTTCCGCTTGCGACGGCGACATTCGCTAAGAGGTTCAAGAAAAGCGGCAAAGAGGACACGGCCAGCGCAACTGAAACTGCCAGAAGCATCAGGACGCCACCGGCTCTGTTCATCGTCAGATCATCGCCGCGAATCAGGCCTGGATTGCGAGCAACGCGCACAACGAGAACGGCGACGGCCACAAGGGCCAGAAGAGCAATAAGGCCCACAAACAAGTGTGCGCTATCGCGCGCATCGAAGAGGACGTCGCCGCCTGCCATCAGTTCTCGCCGATCCCCGACGGCTTGATCATCAGATACGGCGCGCCAGGAACCCCGGCCCGCACGGTGAACACCTCCGTTCCCGGCTTGCGGCCCTTGCGGACCTCGGACACATCGATCCCGGCGGCGGCCAGGCGCGCCTGGGCGCCGTGGGGGTCGGCGACGCGCCAGGCGAGGCCGCCGAGGGTGTCGCGGTCTCCGGCGCGGGCAGGGTCGGGTTTGAAGGGCGAGCCGATCTCCACCGTCAGGCCGCCGCAGGCGAAGAACATCTGCCGCGCGCCCCAGGCCTCGTTGGCGCGGTCCAGGCGAAGGTCCAGCCCGAGGCGGCCGCCATAGAGCGCCACCGCGCCGTCGGCGTCCTGGCTGCGGACGACGATATGGTCGACGCCCGCGACAGCGTCCGCCTCGTCGACGATAGCCGGTGATACCGCCCAGGGCGCCGCGTCCGCCTCGATCAGCATCATGTGCAGACCACGGGTGGTGGAGGCGCGGGCCTCGGCGTAGCGCCACTCGCGCATGCGGCCGTCTGCGGCGATGGAGCGGGTCACGCCCGGCTCGCCGAAGACGATGGCGCGGCGGGACAGGCGGCGTGTGGCTTCGGCCAGGTCCGACACCCGCCAGGCGATGGCGGCGGGGCCTTCACCGCGTTTCTCGAGCCGGGCCTTCACCACAGCCGCGTCCGGGCCATCGCCGTCGGCGCCGATGATGTCCAGCGCCAGGTTCGGCAGCTGGAACCAGGCGTGCCGGACGCTCGGCCCCAGCTGGCCTTGCCAGTTCGGCGCGCGGCCGAGCAGGGCGGTGTAGGCGGCGACCGCCGTGTCGAGGTCGGCGACGACGATGGGGACGTGATCGACGGCGGTGATGAGCTCGATCATGACGCCGCCCTGGGCGGGGCCAGCAGCTCCGGCCGCTTGTTCAGGTATTTGGTGGCGGACTTCATCATGTCCTTGATGATCGGCTTGACCCAGCGGTCGGCAAGGCCCTCTTCGCCCCTCAAGGTGAGAAAGAGCGCCAGGGCGAAGGCCCAGGTGCGGTCGGAGAAGTAGCCGCTGCGCGAGGTTTTCCACCCACTGCCCATGGCATCGCTGTGGCGGGAAAAGTCGAAGGCGCTGTTGGCGCTGAAGACGGCGAAACCGGCGTGCGCCACCGCCAGTTCGGTGGCCAGCTCGTGCGCTTCAGGGCCGCCGGGGCCATGCTCGCCGAGGATGGCGAGACGATAGTGCGCCAGTTCATGCGCGAGAGTGGAGACCAGCGCCATGGGGAGGTCCACCAGGTCGCTGGCATAGGTGATGGTGACCTTGCCGCCCTGGACCTGGAAGGTTCCGGCCGCGCCGCCGCCGCCATTGACGAACAGGTACTCGTTCACCTGTCGACTGGTGGCGCGGGTCTTGGCGACCAGGTCGCAGTCCCAGGCCTGCAGGCCCATGAGCCGCTTCACGCACTCGAACACATGCAGCGCCTTCTCGTGGCCGATCGCTTCGGTGGGCGGGAAGAAGTCGCGGGTGGGCGTCACCAGCGGCGTGTCGCGAATCCGCTGCATGCCGCCGGACTTGGCCATCAGCCAGGCCCAGGTCTCCAGAAACCAGTCTTCGAAGTCCTCGTCCAGGAACCGCGACTTGCCGAACAGCCCCAACATCCGCGCCCCCCTGTATTCCTGCACGCACCGGCGGAGGAATGTTAGAACATTTCGCGAACATCGGCAATATGGCCCGCAATCGCCGCCGCCGCGGCCATGGCGGGGCTCATCAAATGGGTGCGGCCGCCGCGGCCCTGGCGGCCTTCGAAATTGCGGTTGGAGGTGGAGGCGCAGCGTTCGCCCGGCTTCAGCTTGTCCGGGTTCATGGCCAGGCACATGGAGCAGCCCGGCTCGCGCCAGTCGAAGCCGGCGGCGCGGAAGATGAGGTCCAGGCCCTCAGCCTCCGCCTGCTCCTTCACCAGGCCCGAGCCCGGCACCACCATGGCGTAGACGTGGCCGGCGACCGTGCGGCCCTCGGCGACCTTGGCGGCGGCGCGCAGGTCCTCTATGCGGCTGTTGGTGCAGGAGCCGATGAACACCCGGTCGACCTTCGCCTCGGCGATCAGCTGGCCCGCCTCAAGGCCCATGTAATCCAGGGCGCGCTGCACCTGATCGGCCTTGTCGCCGGCGAAGTCGGCCGGATCGGGGACGCGGCCGTCGATAGCGACCACATCTTCCGGGCTGGTGCCCCAGGTGACCATGGGCTTCAGCGTCGCCACATCGATCCGCTCCTCGCGGTCGAACACCGCGTCTTCGTCGGTGCGGAACAGCGCCCAGTCATTGCGGGCGATCTCGAACGCCGCGCCCTTGGGCGTCGAGGGACGGCCCATGAGGTATTCGAACGTCGCCTCGTCCGGCGCCACCAGCCCCGCCCGCGCGCCGCCCTCGATGGTCAGGTTGCAGAGCGTCATCCGCTCTTCCATCGACAGCGCCTCGATGGCCGGGCCGGCGTATTCGATCACATAGCCGGTTCCGCCGCTGGTCCCGATCAGGCCGATGAAGGCCAGGGCATAGTCCTTGGCGCCGACGCCGGGCGCCGGCTCGCCGTCGAACCAGACGCGCATGTTCTTCGACTTGCGCTGGCGCAGGGTCTGGGTGGCCAGAACATGCTCCACCTCGCTGGTGCCGATGCCGTGCGCCAGGGCGCCGAAGGCCCCATGGGTGGAGGTGTGGCTGTCGCCGCAGACGATGGTCATGCCCGGCTGGGTGCGGCCCTGCTCGGGGCCGACCACATGGACGATGCCGTTGCGGATATCGCCCATCTGGAAATACTCGATCCCGGCATCTTTCACATTGCGGCCCAGGGTCTGCAGCTGCAGCCGCGCCTC
>Ga0302314_10017796_pt1 | contig 11883 bp, 9 predicted proteins | sample III_Palsa_N2_3_FD_200533 | JGI IMG/M metagenome (GOLD analysis project Ga0302314, IMG submission 200533) | Peat permafrost microbial communities from Stordalen Mire near Abisko, Sweden - III_Palsa_N2_3 | ecosystem: Environmental > Terrestrial > Soil > Palsa > Peat permafrost | place: Sweden...
CGAGGAGGAGCTGCTGCTGCGACTGACGATGCCGGCCGGGCAGGTGGACGCGATGGTCGCCAACCGCTCCGCGGAGCCGCATCCGGTGACGGTGCCCGCCATGGCCGCCGGGCCCGCCCCAGCCTCCCCGCCCTCAGGCCTCGCGCCGATCGTCACCCTGCTCCAGGGCCTTGAGCAGCGTCCGGATGTGCGCGAGTTCGCGTTGACCAAGGGCGATGAGAGCGTGGTCTGGCGTCGTGCCTAAGCGGAGCTTTATCGAGTTGCGCGACGGCGTGGGCGGATTCATGTTTGACGTCGATGGCACGCTTGCGCACCGCGGGGCTGACGGCCGCGCGCACGCGCAACCCGGGGCGATCGAGGTCCTGAACCGGATCCGGGCCTCCGGGCGCAAAATCGTGCTGTTCACCAACGCCAGCCACGTCAGCTCGGCAACGGTCGCGGAGCGCCTGCGTGACGATGGCTTTCCGGTCTCCGACGAGGAGCTGCTGACGCCGATCGACAGCGCCACTAGCTACCTGCTGCGTCGCTATCCGGGCGAGCCGGTGCAGATTTTCGCTACCGACGCGGTGCACGAGTTCATGACCGCCGCGGGTGTTCGAGTGACCCGCGGTGACGACGCTCGCGTGGTCTTCGTCGCGCATCTGCAGCAGGTCGACCTCGATGAGATCGAGCGGGCGGCGCGTGCGATCGAGCGTGGGGCGCCGCTATTGACCTCCAGCTACGTACGCGGATACGCCGGCGCCCACGGCACGATCCTCAGCCGCGGCGCGATGATCACGGCCGCGATCGCCAAGTCCGGCGGGACCCGGCCGCGCGTCGTCGGCAAGCCCTCGCACGCCGCGGTGGCCGAGTTGACGCGGCGGCTCGGTGTGCCCGCGTCGCAGATCGTCGTGATCGGCGACGACGCCCGCATGGACGTCGCGCTCGGCAAGCTCGGCGGCTCGCCCACGATCCTCGTCCGCAGCGGCATCAGCGGCGGCGTCAATATCGACGCTCTGCCCGCTGCGCATCGCCCCGACGTCGCGATCGACGCCATAGCCGAGCTCCTCGAGCACCTCTAGCGCCCGGGCCCGCGCTAGAGCGCGCCCGGCCCCGCGCTCGATGCGTTTGCACCCTCCTATGGTGGACTCCAGGCGCATCGAAGGCGAGGGGTCATCGCCTCCCGAGTTCGCGTAACACGTCGTCACGTACAAGTTCTTGGTGCTTCATCACGAGCTTCCAGTCGTAGCGCAGCACCACCAAGCCGTGCCCGCGCAGCGCGATGTCGTTGCTCTTGTCGCGGTGGCGCTGCGCCGCGCTTGAGTGGGCGTCAACGCCGTCCAACTCGACCACCAGCCGATGCTGCGGCCAATAGGCATCGACGAGCACGCCGTGTACACGGGCATTGAAGATGGGCATCGGGATCTTCCAGCGCTCGCAGAACTCGATGAAGTTCTCCTCGAACCGCCCATTCGCACGCGCAAACTGAGGCTGATGGATCGCCAGCGCTTCGCGCAGTTCCTTGGTCCCCAGCTTGCCGGTCCCGCAGATCTGCTCCAGCGCCGCGACGTTCAGCTGCTTGCGGAAGTCGAGCCGCCCAAGTGCCTTGCGCACCAGCCGCGCTTCCGCGACCGTGGCGAGATCGAGCATCGTCTGCGCGATCGAAGTGACCGCGAGCCCCTTGTGGAGCGTCAGCTCGAGATTGCGCCGCCCGTAGACGCGCACGCCCTTCACCGAGTCGACGTCGCGTGGCGAACTCACCTCGATCGTGACCGGCGGGTATTCGATCAGACCATGCCAGCAAGCTGCCGTCATGTGGCTCAACATCGCACCAGGGCCCGCGTACAAAACAGCCGCCCAGAGCTCGGCCTCGCGTGCAGGCGCACGGTGCCCGACCGCATAAACCCTGGGGTGAAGGCGTGTCAGGTAACCGTTGTGGGCCCACTTGCCGATCGTCGCCTTGTCGAGGTCAAGCGCGAGCAGTTGCGCCCAGGTGACACAGCCGTGCTGATCACCGGCCAGCACGGCCACGCGTTCCATGCGCTTCGAATCCCCCATATAAGAAGAGAGGCGCGAGCAAGGCCCAATTCACCCCCCTTGCCCCACACGCCGCCCGCAAATTGCGAGCGATTCGCCCGTTCAGTCCGGGGTACGCTCGCCGCGCACCGACGCCGGCCAAATCCCCTGCTTGCCAGGGGCGAGGATGCCATTCGGGTCTACGGCGTCCTTGATCTTCTCGCAGAAGCGCCGATAGGCGTGGTCCCCGAACGAGTACTGGTCGGAGGCGAGGTCCATGAAGTCCAGGTGCGCGCGGTACTCGCCATAACCGAGCTTGGCCGAGTCACGCACGAGTCGCTTGGCGACGTCGTAGGCGGCACGGGCCTGGGTCTCGTCTTTGGTGTCAAAGATGATCAGCGTGACGTGCGCGAACGAGCGGGCGTTGGCGGGGATCAAGACGGCCATGTAGTCGAGTCCCGCCTGCTCGATCATGTCGCGCAGCAGGTCCCGAACCGCCATCGCGTCGGTGCCGGTAAGCGGCGCGATAGGCGAGAAGCCGATATGGCCGCCCTCCTCGCCGCCGTACCAGGCGGCCATCGCGTTCAGCTCCAGACCGGGAACGCCGCCCTGGACTCGCTCGGCCGGGTTCGGCAGCGACGCGATCTCACTCGGGGCGCACTTTGAGCCCCAGACCTCGGCGCCGTCGATCGCTTCGAACGCGGCCTTGATCTTGGTGAAACGGTGGTCGACCACGGCCTCGTCGCCGTAGAGGCCGAAGCGCAGCAGCCAGCGCCCGATCTCAAGCTCGCGCGCCATCTTGTCCAGCACGTTGTCGGGGATCGGCCCTGCGTCCTGCCACCAGAGCTTGCGGTCGGTCACGACCGATGCGTAGACGGCGGTGTTGAGGATCTGCGGCACGCAGCGGATCGTTCCGTCGAGTGAGAGCCGGCGCAGTGTGTCGACGAACGGACCGAGGTCGTCGTCGCGCCAGGCCCGCGCCCAGAGTGGCATGAAGACCTCTGGCTCGGGCATCAGCCAGATGCCCATCTTGGTGACGATGCCGAAGTTCGACTGCATGAAGAGCTGGTCAAGCGTCGGCCCGAGCCCGCGCTTGTAGAGGTGCCAGGAGCGGTTGTCGGGTATCGCACCCATGCCTGTGCGCAGCACCGAACCGTCGGCGAGCACGACCTCCATGCCGCAAGCCATACCCATGTCAACGCCATAGGGGAGATAGGTCATGCCGTGATCCAGCGTGTTGCCGACCACGCTGCCCCAGCCGATGTCCGGCACCGACAGCATCAGCATGTGGCCGCCGGCCTGAATCGCCTCGTAGAGGTCGAACCAGCGAACCCCCGGCTCCACCTCCGCGTAACCGAGCTCCTCGTTGATCTCCAGCACTCGGTTCATCCGCTTCAGGGAGACGATCAGCGAGCCCTTGACACGCGGGGCGGGGCCGCCGTAGCCGTTGTTGCGTCCCTGCGAGTGGGTCCAGAGCGGGATCCCGCGCCGGTTCGCGATCTTCACCACGGCCTGAACTTCCTCGACGCTTTCCGGCAGCACCACAGCAGCCGCGACGTATTCGTCCCAGGTCGCGTACTGAAACGGGTCGCGCCACTCGCTGAGCTCGGCCTCTGAACTGAGTACGCGGTCGGAGTCGAGCGCGCTTCGCAGTTCGCGCAGCGCCTCCTGCGAAATCGCTGAGGGAAGTGAGATAGCCATGGTCAGACCGACGCTAACTCCGGGCGCAGCGCGCTGCCAGCCATTCAGCGCGTGGCCGCTCGCCAAAGCGCGCACCTGTTCACCGCGGGGAACGCTGCGGGTCCCACTTCCGGTTGACAGCTCGACACGACTCGGTCGAGACTCTGTGAATGACCAATAGCCATCCCGAGCGCTCGTAATGGTGAGCACACGGCCGCAGATGCTCGAGCTCCTGCGCGAGGCTGAGCTCACTCCCGAGTCGCTCTATGGCGAGCTGACCGACGACATGAACCGCCCGGTGCGGGTCGAGGAGCTCGTCTATCTGGCCGCCGACCGCGTGCCCGGGCTGGTCCCGACGCGCACCGAGATCGACGCCGAGCTGCAGCTGCCGCTGGCCGAGAAGACGGGCATCGAACTCGCCCAGGCGCTGCTGATCTCGGAGTTCCTCTCGCTACAAAAAGAGGGCATCCATCTCTGCAAAGCGAGCCTCGAGCCGACCCAGCTCGCACTCGACCGTCTGGATGAATTCCTGAGCATCGGCGCGGTTGACTTCGGCCCCGTGCGCGTCGAGCGCCGCGGCGCCGCCGGTTGGCTCGAGCTCTCGAATCCGAAGCACCTCAACGCCGAGGATGAGACGACCTTGCCCTTCACCGAGGCCGCGGTCGATCTGATCACGCTGGATCCGGAGATCCAGATAGGAATCTTCAGAGGCGGCGTGGTCGAGCACCCACGGCACGGTTCGATCCGGGTGTTCGGCTCCGGGATCAACCTCACGCACCTGTACTACGGGCGCGTCGGCTACCTCTTTTACATCGTCCGCGACCTCTCATACGTGAACAAGCTCTATCGCGGGCTCATCGGGCCCGGGCCGGAAGCTGAACACGAGAACCTCTGGATGGCGGTGGTCGAGCGGTTCGCGGTCGGCGGCGCCTGTCAGCTGCTGCACACGATGGACCACGTGATCGGCGTGCGCGGATCACGGCTCTTCCTGCCGGCCCGCAAGGAGGGGATCATCCCCGGCGTTTCGCCGCTGCGGCTGCCGCGTTTCGTCGGCGACCGGCCGGCACGGCAGGCGATCCTCTCTGGGCGCGAGTGGACGGTTGGAGACGCCGATGCGGAGCTGCTCTGCGACGAGGCTGTCGATCCCGACGAGCTGGAGGATGCGATCGCGGCAAGGGTCGAGGCGCTCACCAACTCCGGCCTGGTCAGCGCCGTCTCAAACCGCCGCGCGATCAGGATCGGGGCGGAGCCACTCGACATCTTCCGCCAGTACATGGCGGAGTTCTCGATCGCGCAGGCGCACTGCCACCTGAGTCCCGCGCTCGTCAAGAACCTTGAGCTGAACTGGAATGCCGGCAGCCGCCGCGTTTGAAGAGTCGCCGATCCGCCACCCGGTGGAGGCGCTCGATCGCGAGCTCTTGCAGGCGCTCCAGCTGGAGCGCCTGCGTGCGACGGTGGCGCTGGTTCTGCGTGCGCAGCCGCGCGGCGCCGAGTTGCTTGCGCAGGCCGGGATCACCAGCGCGGACGAGATCCACTCGCTGGACGACCTCGCGCGGATCCCGTTCATGCGCAAGGCCGATCTGCGGGAGAACTATCCGTTCGGGTTGTTGGCCGTCCCCCGCACAGACCTCGTCCGTGTCCATGCGTCCAGCGGGACGCATGGCAAGCCCACCGTCGTCGGCTACACGCGCAACGACCTGGAGAACTGGACCGAGCTGATGGCGCGCTGCATGACGATGGGCGGCGTCAAGCCCGGCATGCTGGTTCACAACGCCAATGGCTACGGGCTGTTCACGGGCGGTCTCGGCTTTCACCAAGGTGCTGAACGGCTTGGGGCGACCGTGGTCCCGGTGTCCGGCGGCTTTACGGCTCGCCAGGCGATGCTGCTTGCCGACCTCGGCGCCGAAGTGCTGATCTCGACCACCTCCTACGCGCTCGCGATCGCGGCCGCGGTCCGCGACGCCGGCCAGGATCCGCTGACACTCGGACTCGAGATCGGCCTGTTCGGTGGCGAGGCGTCGACGCCGCGGATGCGCGAGGAGATCGAGCGGCAACTCGGCTTGCGTGCGATCAACTCGTACGGGCTCTCGGAGATGTGCGGTCCCGGCGTCTCGGCCGAGTGCATGTTTGCCCGCAACGGACTGCACGTCAACGAGGACCACTTCCTGGTGGAAGTGATCGACCCCGAAGATGGGCGCGTGCTGGAACCCGGTGAGGAGGGTGAGCTCGTCTTCACCACGCTCACGAAAGAGGCGATGCCGCTGATCCGCTACCGCAGCGGTGATCTCGCCCGGATCGGTGTTGAAGCCTGCTCCTGCGGCCGTACCACCGCCCGGATCTTCGACCTGCGCGGCCGCCACGATGACATGCTCACGATCCGCGGGGTCAACGTGCATCCGTCCAACGTCGAGCATCTGCTGCTCGGTGTGCCGGGGATCACTCCTTACTACCGGCTCGTGGTCGAGCGCGCCGGCCTGATGGACGAGCTCACGGTCGAGTGCGAGATCGAGGGTGACGTCGATCCGATCGAGCTCAGCGCCCGCACGGCGACGATGCTGCGCGAGCAGATGGGGTTGCGGATCACGATCACGATCCTCGAGCCGGGCAGCCTGCCGCGCAGCGACGGCAAGGCCGTGCGCGTGATCGATCGTCGCGGCGACTGATCAGTCGCGGTGGGCTGAGACCCAGGCCACCGAGCCGGCGTCGACCGGCAGTGCCACGCCGGTCACGAACGACGCGTCGTCGCTGCACAGCCAGACGACCGCGGCCGCGACTTCGGAGGGGTCGCCGGGTCGCTTCATCGCCTGCGGCGCGAGGATCTCGGCCGCGCGCTCAGGCGGCAGGTCTGACATCAGCGGCGTCATGATCGCGCCGGGACAGACCGCGTTGACGCGGATCTTGTCGTTGGCGTACTCAACCGCGGCGTTCTTGGTCAACCCGAGGATTCCGTGCTTGCTGGCGGTGTAGGCGCTCAGCCCGATCACAGCCATCAGGCCCGCGTTCGAGGAGGTATTGACGATCGACCCGCCGCTTGGCTGGGCGAGCATCTGGCGGATCTGATGCTTCAGTCCAAGGAAGACCCCGCGCAGGTTCACCGCGATCACGCGGTCGAACTCCTCCTCGGTGGTTTCGTGCAGCATCCGGTGTACGCCGATGCCTGCGTTGTTGTGGGCGTAGTCGAGGCTGCCGTGCCGAGCGATCACATGGCTGACGAGCGCCTGGTTGTCGGCGCTGCTCGCCACGTCGCAGGGGAAGAACTCGGCGACCCCGCCCGCCTCGATGATGTGCCTGACGGTGTCCTCGCCGCCCGCCCGTGAGGACTCCAGGTCTGAGACCACAACGGCTGCGCCCTCGTGCGCGAAACGGATCGCGCAGGCACGGCCGATACCGCTCGCAGCGCCGGTGACCAGCCCGGCTTTTCCCTGCATCGATCCGCCGCCGGCCTGCATCGCAGTCAAAAGTTGATCGTCGGCAGGGCGCCGATCGCCGCGTGCCGGACCTCGCTGGGCGTCTGGCCGAACTTGCGCTTGAACACCCGGGAGAAGTGGGCGGCGTCGCAGAAGCCCCAGCGGAACGCGATATCTGTCACCGAGCCGCCGGTGGGCAGTTGCAGATCTTCCAGGCAGCGCTGCAGGCGCTCGTTGCGGACCAGCACGGCCACCGATGCGTCGCCGTCCTCAAACAGCGCGTGCAGCGCTCGCACCGACATCGCGAACGCGTTGGCGATCGTTGTCGGGCCGAGGTCCGCGTCCTGCAGGTGGGCGCGGATGTAGCGACGGATGTCCGACCGCAGCGCCGAGCGTTCGGCGGCCTTTCCGGTTGAGAGTCCCGGCTCAACCGCGGCGCGCAGCAGCTCAAGCGCGACGTTGGCTGCTGCTGTGGCGCCGGCCGGCTCCAGCTGGGGCAGCTCCGCGACCAGCGCGTTCATGTACCTGACCAGCAGCCGTGCCGGGCCATTGCCGTCGAGCGAAGGTAGTCCGCTGAGATCGGCCAGGCGCGGGCAGACCGCCAACACGCGCTTGCGCGGGAACAGCAGCGTGCGCTTGTAGAAGGGCTGAATGATCTCTATGTCGGTCGGCTGCAGGCCGTCCCAGAGCGCGATGTGTCCGGCAGTCAGGGTGATCTCACGGCCGCCCTCGCGCACCGTCTCAACGCCCTTGTGGACGCACTGGAAGCCGAGTACGTCCTCATGCGAGGCCGGTCCGTTCGAGCCGATCACGTCGGTGCTGCGATGCCCGTGGAAAGGAGCGGCAACGCAGTCGACGAGCATCAGGTCGTCAACAGCGCGGCGTGCCACGCCGCCTGAGAACGTCGCCGGCGTGCGATCGGTCGGACTGACCTCGAAACCCAGGTGCGTATTGGCCAGGATCTCCGACCACGAATCGAGCTGAGCGCCCACGTCACTGCCGCGCGCGGACCAGCGCTCCGCGGTGTCGGTGTGCGGAGACGGGCTCACGTCGGGTGCGAGCGTGGCGCTCACGAGACTGTGTCCTGTCTGCTCTCTCTCCCGCCGAACCCAGCATGGGCTCGGTGACATCTCCTTGAGGTGATCATATCCCTCACTCCTTTTTGCCTTGCCGAAGATCTCCGGCCAGTACGACAAACGCATCCAGCGCTGCCGGGTTCAGCAGCGCACCGCGGCTGGCGACCTTCTCGGCCGACTCGCCTCGCAAAATCCGCTTTACCGGCGCCTCGAGCTTCTTGCCGGTCAAGGTGCGTGGAATCGCCGGGACGGCGACGATCCGGTCGGGCACGTGCCGCGGTGAAAGTTGTCCCCGCAGCGCGTTCGCGATGCGCGCGTGCAGCGCTTCGTCGAGCTTGCTGCCGTCGGCCGAGACGATGAACAGCAGCAGCTGACCGCTGCCACCGTCGTCGTCCTCCAGGTGGACCACGAGCGAGTCTTCAACGTCGGGAAACTCGTCTACGACCCTGTAGAACTCGCCGGTGCCGAGCCGCACGCCGCCGCGGTTGAGGGTCGCGTCGGAGCGACCAGTGACCACGCAACTGCCGCGCTCGTCGAACTTGATCCAATCGCCCTGACGCCAGACGCCGGGGTAGCGGTCGAAATACGCATTGCGGTAGCGGCTGCCGTCGGCGTCGCCCCAGAGCGCGACCGGCATCGACGGCATCGGTGAGGTGAGGACCATCTCCCCGAGCTCGCCGACCACGACATTGCCGTCGGCGTCGAACGCCTTCACGTCGACGCCCAGCGAGGGTCCGGAGATCTCGCCTTCGTAGACGGGCTGGGCGGGGGAGCCGCCGACCATGCCACTGCAGACGTCGGTTCCGCCTGAGCCGTTGATCATCAGCGTGCTGGCGTCCATGTGCTCGTAGACCCACCTGTAAGCCTCAGCCGGCAGCGGCGAGCCAGCGGTGCAGAAGGTGCGTATCGAACTCAGGTCGAAGAGGCGGCCGGGCAGCAACCCGGCCTTCCGGCAGGCGACCATATAGACCGAACTGGCGCCCATCGTGGTTGGTCGCAGCTGCTCGGCAATCCGCCACTGCTCGAGTAGGTCAGGCCAGGTCGGGTCACCATCGAGCATCACGATCGAAGCCCGCATCAGCAGCGCCGAGACCAGTGCGTTCCACATCATCCAGGCGGTGGTCGAGAACCACATCAGCCGGCCGTCGGGCTTGAGGTCCCAGAACAGGGCCTGGTTCTTGAAGTGCTCAAGCAGCTGCCCGCCATGGCCGTGCACGATCGCTTTCGGCAGGCCGGTCGTGCCCGAGGAGAAGAGCACGTAGAGCGGGTGATCGAACGCCACCGGCGTGAACTCGAGCGGCCCCGGCTCGGCCAGCAGCTGCTCCCAGGTGACGGCGTCGCTCGGGAGTTCGCCGCTGCCGTAGGGCACGCCGATCACGTGCTGCAGGCTCGGCAGGCCGGCGCGGATCGCTGCGACCTCCTGCTCGCGCGACACGTAGCGGTCGCGGTAACCGTAGCCCGGCACTACCAGCAGCACCTTGGGCTCGATCTGCGCGAAGCGGTCGATCACGCTGCGCGGCCCGAACTCGGCGGCACAGGTTGACCAGATCGCACCGAGGCTTGCCGTCGCAATGAAGGCGACGAGCGTCTCAGGGATGTTCGGCATGTAGGCGACCACGCGGTCACCTTGGCCGACGCCGAGCCGCTGCAGGCCGGCGCGGGCACGGCTGACCTGGTCGCGCAACTCACCGAAGCTCAACTCCAGCTGTGGTCGCGTCTGCGACCGTGCCACCACGGCGTTGCGGTCGTGGTCCTCGTCTCGGCCGACAAGGTGTTCGGCGTAGTTCAGCTGGGCGCCCGTGAACCACTTCGCGCCGGGCATCTCGCGCTCGGCAAGCACGCGTTCGTATGGCGTGCGGAAGCGGACCTCGAAGAACTCTGCAATCGCGCTCCAGAACCCCTCGAGGTCGTCAACCGACCAGCGGTAGAGCGCGTCATAGTCGGCAAAGTCCTGGCCGCGCTCGACCGCCAGCCAGGTCATGAAACGCCCGATCTCAGTGCTCTCGCGCAGGTCGGCCGGGGGCTGCCAGAGAACGTCGCCGACCACGTCAGCCTCGCAACTTCAGCAACTTGGCCGCGTTCTCCTTCAACACCAGCGGGCGGACCTCGTCCTTGATCGGGAGCTCGGCGAACTCCTTGAGCCAGCGCTCAGGCGTGAGCAGCGGGTAGTCGGAACCGAACAGCATCTTGTGCTTGAGCTGCGTGTTCGTGTACTGGATCAGGTTGGCCGGGAAGTACTTCGGCGCCCACCCAGAGAGATCGATGTAGACGTTCGGCTTGTGCACGGCGATCGCGAGTGCCTCGTCCTGCCACGGGAACGAGGGGTGAGCGAGGATGATGTCCAAGCCGGGGAAGTCAGCCGCGACGTCATCAACGGCCATCGGGTTCGAGTACTTCAGGCGCACACCGCCGCCGCCCGGCATCCCAGCCCCGATGCCGGTCGTGCCGGAGTGGAAGAGCGCGATCAGCCCGGCCTCTTCAATCACCTTGTAGAGCGGGTAGAACTCTGTGTCGTTGGGCCAGAACCGTTGGATGTTCGGGTGGAATTTGAACCCGCGTACACCCTGTTCAATCAGCTCCTTGGCTTCGCGCACGCCGAGCTTGCCCTTGTGTGGATCAACGCTGCCGAACGGGATCAGCACGTCGGGGTTTGCGCGGGCGGCTTCCAGGACTTCGTGGCTCCCGAGGCGGCGTCGACCCATGCCGGCCTCGTCATCGACGTTGAAGATCACCGCCACCATGTTCTGCTCGCGGTAGTAGTCGGCCACCTCCTGGGCGGTCGGCTGCGGCGGGTGACCGCCGAAGTACTTGGCGGCGGCGGCCAGCACTTCGCCCGTGACCGGGTCCTGCGGCTCATCGTGGTTGCGCTCGGCGTGCACGTGCACGTCAATCGCGACGATCTTGTCCAAGTCCATGGCGCTCACGCGTCCGTCGGTGTCAGGTTGAGCGGCGGCAGTGAGACGCCGGAGGGCTGCTGGGAGGCTGAAAGCGTCGACTCCCATTCGGCTTCGATCGAGTCCGCGTCCCAGCCGCCATCCAAGTAGGCGACCGCTGCTTCAGCCGGGTGCGAGTAGAGCGTGAGCTTGTCCCCGCCGATACCAATCGCCTGCCCGGTGACGCCGGCAGCCTCGTCAGACGCAAGGAACACGATCAGCCCGGCGCACTCTTCGGGCATGCCGACAGCGTGGTCATGGCGGACTTCGAAGGGCAGCGGCTGGCCGGCATCAACGATCGGGATCAACGGCGCGTAGACCGGGATACTCGCGGTCATCTGCGTCCAGGCGGTCGGCACGATCGCGTTGACCGTGATGCCGGCACGCGCGAGCTCCATCGAGGCCGTGCGGGCCATCGTCACGATCCCGGCCTTCGCCGCCGAATAGTTGATCTGCCCGAAGTTGCCGAACTGGCCGGCGGGCGAACCGACGACGATGATCCGGCCGCCCTCGCCCTGCTCGCGCATCCGCACGGCAGCAGCCCGCAGGCAGGTGAAGCTGCCCTTCATGTGTGTCTCGATGACGAGGTCAAAATCGTCGTCGGTCATCTTCCAGAGGACCTTGTCGCGCAGGACTCCGGCGTTGGTGACCATGATGTCGATGCGTCCGAACTCGGCGACGGCGCGGTCCACAAGCCGCTGTGCGGCTTCGCTCGGGCCGATCGCGACGGTCTCCGCCACGGCGCGGCCGCCCGCGTCGGTGATCTGCTTGGCGGTCTCCAGCGCCGAGTCA
>Ga0302314_10017797_pt1 | contig 11882 bp, 9 predicted proteins | sample III_Palsa_N2_3_FD_200533 | JGI IMG/M metagenome (GOLD analysis project Ga0302314, IMG submission 200533) | Peat permafrost microbial communities from Stordalen Mire near Abisko, Sweden - III_Palsa_N2_3 | ecosystem: Environmental > Terrestrial > Soil > Palsa > Peat permafrost | place: Sweden...
ATTACACAATCACCGCCACCCTTCTCGCTCTTACCGTCTTCACCCCCACCTTCATCGGCCTCCGCGCTCGCACCAACTCCTCGCGCTAATCGAAGAAGCCCAACCCGCACCAACGACAAAGGCCGCAATCATGCGGCCTTTTGCTTTTCCCAAACCTCACCTCGGCTGTCGTCATCCTGAGCGGAGCGAAGGACCTCTGTATTTGTTGTTGCTTGTTCTTCTTTTCTTCACTCCCTCCACTTCACCAGCAACAACCGCTCATTCTCCACTTCCCCCTGCATCATCGAGATCTCCGCATCCGCCCGCTCCATTACGCTGGGAAACTTGTCCCCCCACTCCACCAACACCAGCGAGTCCGATTCATCGGCCATCTCCCACAACCCCAACCCTTCCACCTCCTGCTCCGTCTCCAACCGATACAGGTCGAGATGAAACAGCCTCACCTTCCGTCCCTTGTACTCATGCACCAGCGTGAACGTAGGACTCGTCACATCCTCAGCCTCCGCCGCCCCCAACGCCGCCGCCATACCCTTCACCAGCGTCGTCTTGCCAGCTCCCAGCTCCCCACGCAACACCACCAGCTTCGGCGCGCGCAGAAGCTCGGTCAACGTCTCCCCTAACGCCAGCGTCCCACCAACACTCCGCGTCCGCAACCGCTTCTCTCTCGTCCACTCCCGCATCAGACCCTCACTCTCAAAACTCGTCAAACTCAAAACTCAAAACTGAACAAAACCCCAACCACCTCAACCCACAGTGGCCCCACCGGCAATCCAGGTAAACCCATCCACATCCCTCACACGAGACTTGAAAGCTCTCCACAGATGCGCCACCGTATCGGTAGCCAACACCGTATGTTCATCCTGCACGAGCATCGCAAAGTCCCCCGCCAACCCATGCAGAAACACCGCCGCTTCAACCGCACGCGCAACGTCTTCGGGATACTGCGCCAGCATCGCCGCCACAATCCCCGTAAGGATATCTCCGCTCCCACCCTTCGCCATCGAAGGGTTCCCTGTCGTATTCACAGCGATCCGTCCATCCGGATGCGCAATCAGCGTCCGCCATCCCTTCAACACCAGCGTCACACCATGCTCGGTCGCAAATCGCCGCGCTAAACCTATGCGATCAGCCTCTACCTCTTTCACCGTCATCCCTACCAGCCGAGCCATCTCTCCCGGATGCGGCGTCAACACAATCGTCCTGGGCTTGCTGTTAGCCTCCGCACGCTTCACCGCATCGCGAAGCAGAAAAGTCCGTCCCGCAATCGCATTCAACGCATCCGCATCGATCACCATCGGCAGCGTCACGCGCTCCACAAACCCACGCACAAACTCCGGAGTGGTCCCCTCGGTCCCCAACCCCGGCCCAATCCCCACCACCGAAATCCCTTTCAGCAACTTCTCAAGACCACCGCCCTCAAGCTGCCCCAACAACCCACCGCTATTCGCTGTTAACTGTTCGCTGTTAACTAGCTCCACCAACATCAGCTCCGGCGCAATCGACGCCACCGTAGGCAATATCTCCTTCACCACCGCAGCCGTCGTCAACCCCGCACCCGCGCGCATCGAAGCCAGGCTCGCCATCGTCGGCGCGCCGGCCTTCCCCAGCGCTCCGCCAACGATCAGCACATGCCCAAACTTGCCCTTGTTGCCATTGATCCCGCGCGGCACCTCAGCAACCGCTTTCGCCGCGCCCGCCCAATGCAAATTCGTGTCCGAAACAATTGCCGCATCCGGCGTTCCAATCCCTGCAACTACCACCGGCCCAAAGACCTTCCCTGCCGTCAGATGTCCAAGCACATGCGCCAGCTTCGGAGCCACAAACGTCACCACCGCATCCGCCCGAAACGCATCCTCCGCCTTCTGAAGCATCGAATCCGCATCCCACCCACTCGGCAAATCGACAGCAACCACAGGCGTTTGCATCACCGCCAACAAATCTTTTGCCACCGCCGCAAGTCCGCGTAGCGGAGGCTTGAACCCCGTGCCCACCACTGCATCCAACACCAGCCCCGCACCCTCAAGCGCCTCCCGCAACGCTTGTTCCTCGGCAACCTCACGAAGCTCAACCCGCGTATCAGCCTTCACCCGCGCTAACGCCGCAGCCGCATCGCCCTTCACATCAGCCGCCGCGCCCAGCAAAACAACCCGCACCAATCTGCCCGCTTCAGCCAGATGCAACGCCGCCACCATGCCATCGCCGCCGTTGTTGCCCTTGCCGCACAGCACTATAGCAAGCGAATCCCCCGCGTACCGCTGCAAGCAAAACGTAGCAACCGCTGCACCAGCCTGTTCCATCAACGCAGCAACAGGCACACCCATAGCGACGGAGCGGCGGTCAGCCTCACCCATCTCCGCAGCAGTCAAAATGTTCATCGAAGTAGCTCCGTTTCGTCAGCGCAGACTCGCCGCATCTCTCACTAAGATGCAACAAGATGAAACCCGACTCTACTGCGCTGCCGGGCTTTCCGCAGCCGTAGACGCCGTCGTCACAGGCGCTTTCGGAGAAAAGTAAGAGTGCTCATACATCGCGCGATAGAACTCCCCGGTAAGTTCCGCAGCCTTTGGCCCAAACATCTCGCGTCCGCCTTCAAGAAAGATCACGGTCACAATCCGTCCCGTAGGAGAGTCCCCGTAAGAAACAAACCACCCGTACCGCGTGCCATTGTTCGAGCACGTCCCCGTCTTGCCGAACACCGGGAACTGAACAAAGTTCGTACGCAGTGACCGCGCTGTTCCAAAGTTCACAGCACCCTGCATCCCCGGCATGATCTCCGGAATCACGGCCTTGATATCCAGCAGCCGCTTCACCTTCGGCTCAAACGACGCAATCGTCTCCGGCGTCGTTGGATGCTGCAAGTAATAAAGCGTCCCACCATTCGCAATCGCGCTTACCAAAGCTCCAAGCTGCAATGGGGTCATGCTGATGCTCTCGCCAAACGAGCACATCCTGCCCACACCACCCTGCGCAATCGGCAGCTCCGTATCCGGATACGTCCCCAACTGCTCGCCCGGAATATTGAACCCCGCCAGCTCCCCCAGGCCAAACATATTCGCATAGTGCTTCACGCGTTCAAAACCCATCGCGCGTCCCAGCACTTCAAAGTACAAATTCACGCTCTTGGCCAAAGCATGCGTCAAATCCAGAGAGTAATGCCCCCCCAGGTTCACCGGCGTATCGCTCTTGATCAATCCTTCTGACAACCCAGCCAGCGCAACCGCAACCTTGATCGTCGAGCAAGGCTCCGCACCCGAGCTCAACGCCAGCTTCTGATTCACCATCGCCAGAATGCGTCCGCTTGAAGGATCAATCGCCAGCGCTGTCCCATTCATATTGCCCAGCGCTTCAATCGCCGCTGCACGGACCACGGGATCTTCACCCGTCGTCACATCGCCATCGGTAATGTTGTTGGAAAAGCTGCTGGTCGTAAACCGCTCTCCGTAGTGATGCACCACCACCGAAGCCGTACGTCCATGCCCGTGCGTCCCACTCACAGTGCCATGCGCTGCTTCATGCCCCGCGGCTCCTGTGCTGTGTTTCCCCACCACACCCGCATGATGCACCGCAGAGGTAGAGTGGCTTTTATGCGCGGTAGAGGTATGGCTCGTTTGCGACGCAGCGCTCGCTCCTACAGCCACAACACCGGCCAGCGCAACAGCAGGAACAACGAACGTAGCTCTGAACTTCTTCAACGTCTCTTCTCCACAACCGCGGCAGCGTTTGCCGGCAACATCCTGCTCACTCTATCGGCCGCGTCCGGTCGAGAGAAGATCTTTAGTGGTTACGCCGCAAAAACGCCGGAATATCCAACTCATCGGTCTCCGGTGCAGCCTCGGCAGCATATCCCGCAAACGTCGGAATCCTCGCCTCCGGCCAAGCCGCGCCTTCTTCCCCATTAGAGGTAGACGAAGACCGCAGCTCTTCGTTTGGTTTCCGGAAGAAGTCGTCGTCAAACACTGACGCTGGCACCGGCACAAGCTCTGGCTTCGGCTCCGCTGTAGCCGTCGGAATATACGCTCCCGGCGTCGAATGCGGCCTCTCCGCAACCTCGCTGCCAGCATCGGACAAAGCGCGCTCCAAGGCTGCGGCACGCTGCGACATCGACGCACTCGCATCAAAACCTTCGCCTACATGCTCCTCGGCACTCCGCGTATCCCGCCAGGTCGCCCGCTCACGAACCGGTTCCGGAAACCCTGGAAAGCGTTCGCGGAACTCCTGCGCGCCCATCGTCGGTCCTTTAGGTTCCGCTTCGCTTTCGACACCAACCACTTCACGCGACTCATTCAACTTCGGCGCAATCACCGGCTGTACCGCCGCTCTTACCACCGGAGGCATCGAAACCGGTGCCTGCTGGATCGGTGCCTGAACCTCGCTCGCAAACCTTGCCGTCACCGGACGCTGTTCAATCCGTGGCAACGGAGCTTCCTGCCGAGCCGTCAGCAGCGTTGCTTCTGAAAGCATCCGGTCGCGCCGGTCCGTGCTCGGCCCCTGGTCACGGAAGCCCGTCGCAATCACCGTAATCTTCACCTCTTCGCCCATGCTCTCGTCAAGCACAGCACCGAAGATAATGTTCGCGTCTTCATGCGCCGCGTTCTGGATCAGCGTCGAAGCCTCAATCACTTCGTTCAACTTCAAGCTGCTCGACCCCGTCACATTGATCAGGATGCCGCGCGCTCCATCAATCGCTCCATCTTCCAGCAGCGGCGAAGCCATCGCAGCCATCGCAGCTTCCTTCGCGCGATCCGGCCCCGACCTCACCGAGGTCCCCATCACCGAGTAGCCCATACCGGCCATCGTCGTCTTCACGTCCGCAAAGTCGCGGTTGATCACACCCGGAATCGTAATGATGTCTGAAATTCCCTGCACGCCCTGGCGCAGCACATCGTCCGCAATCCGGAAGCTCTCAAAGAACCCCGCATCCTTAGCCACAGCCAGCAGCTTCTCATTCGGAATCACAATCAACGTATCGACAGACTCCAGCAGCTCCTGCATCCCGCGCTCAGCCTGCATCGTCCGTCGCTTGCCTTCAAACGCAAACGGCCGCGTCACCACGGCAACAGTTAGCGCACCCATCTCACTCGCCAGCGAAGCAATCACCGGCGCCGCACCCGTGCCCGTGCCGCCGCCAAGTCCAGCCGTCACAAACACCATGTCCGCGCCTTCCAGCGCTTCAATAATCTTGTCCGAGTCTTCGAGCGCTGCCCGCCGCCCAATATCCGGGTTCGACCCCGCGCCCAACCCGCTCGTCAGCTTCACTCCAAGCTGCAGCTTCACCTGCGCCTTCGACATCTCCAGCGCCTGCGCGTCCGTATTTGCCGCAATAAACTCCACGCCTTCTACATGCGCTTCGATCATGCGGTTTACAGCGTTATTACCGCCGCCACCCACGCCGATCACCTTGATCCGCGCGCTCCGCTGCGTCTCGTCGTGATAGTGAATGCGAAGCGCATCGTCTGGCTGATTCGGCATTGGTTCTCCTCAGGTGTTGTAAAACACCTCTCTAGATTTTGCACGACGCGAATAGGAAAACGTTCGACAATGCAAGCTTGCCGAACCTAGTTGGATGCCTATGCGTCAACTTTGTGTCTACTGCGGCTCTTATGTGCTTCCGCCACAACTCTTATCAGCTTCTACCGTGGCTCTTATTAGCTTCCGCCGCGACTCTTATTTAGCTTCTGCCGCGACTCTTGTCGTTTCCATCGCGGCTCTTGCTCTGACTATCTATCGAACCAAAAATACAGTGTCATCTCGACCGAAGACGCGCTCTTTGCGCCGCAGTGGAGAGATCTGCTTCTGCACTTGCAGTTGCTTTTCTTTCTGTCATTCCCGCAGGGAATCTGCTTCTGCTCTTGCTTCCAGGAATGATCCAACCGCTAAAACCTGCACCAAATCGGTTTCGTTTACGGCACGGCTTCAGCCGTGCCGTAAATGCTTCAACAGCAACGCGGCTTTAGCCGCTGAGGTACGCTTCTGGAAGAAGCGACTACTGCCTCAGCAGCCCAAACATTGAGTCTCTACAAGAGCCCGAGACTCCAAACCCTAGTGCGGCAGATGAAACACAAGCCCGGTCCCAATCGACTTCACACCAGCCGAGTCCGACCCGCTTCCACTGCCAATCCGGTTCATATTGCCAATACCCAACTCCACCGCCCGAAGATCCATAAAGGGCAGTACATGAACATCCGCACCCACAAACACCTCATACTGAATGAAATTGTCGTAAGGCGGCTGAAGCGGATAACCGGTAATCGTCGTCCCGCTGAACTGCGAAGGCTCGGTCACGTTGCTACGCGTCCAACCTGCGGAAACCTGCGCATACGGGCTCAGCCACGAGATCGGAGTATGGATCGAACCCCGCAAACCGGCCAACACGGTCTGGCTGCGCGAGATACCTTCTCCGCCAGCCGAACTGCTCGCCGACTTATTCGCGTGCAAACCACCGGCACGCACATCGATACCCAGCCGCACCGGTCCAATAGACTTAAAGTCGTAATAGGCGCCACCAAAGCCGCCGGAAGGCTTCACGCTGTCCGTGTAGCCGCTACCAACCGCCCCACCACCTACACCCGCACTACAGTAGCTTAACGTGTCAAGGCACTTGATACCGCTATAGTCCGTCGCTGTATACATCCCGTACGCGGCAAACTGCGCCCGTGCCGTTCCTGCTATGCCAAAACAAAGCACCGCGCCAAAAAAGAGAACCTTACGAAAAGACATGCTTCCTATTCTACCTAGCCGCGCCCGCCCGCACGAGCGGGCAGGCCCCTGTCTTTGCTTTTCTTTTAGTCAACCTCTGGGGGGAACCCAGCCTACCCCTTGAGCTCTTTTTCCGCTCGCAGCCAATCCTGCGCGTCAGACCCATGATGCCCACCGCGTTCCTGCCAGAACTTGTGCGCCAACGCCGCAACCTCAGCATGGGTCGGAACCGTCTTCGTCGCCACCTTCATCGCTGCTGTCTTGGTCGGCGTCTTCGGCGCAACCGTCTTTGTTGCCGCAGTCTTCACTGCCGCCGTTTTCGTGGCCACGGACTTCACCGCAGTCTTTTTCGCTGCCGTCTTCACAGCCTTTGCCGGTGCTTTCTTCTTTTCTGTCTCTGCCATTCCAGATTTCCTCCGTTGTCAGTTGCGGACTACATGCTGGGTAGGATGCACAGACCTCGCTGTTGCACTCAGAAAAAGTTTCCCTAGAAGCTTCCCGCAAAAATCGACTTCAACTTCTGCCGCAAGCCCTGCTCTTCGCTGGCTTTTCTCACCTGCGTACGGTGAGTGTAAAGCAACATCCCAATCGCCGTGGCAAACTCCGGCTTGGCCAGCTCCGCCGGCATCCTGCTCAGCGGCACCGGATACCCAATCCTCGCCGGCACTCTCAGCAGGCTCTCCGCATTGTCCAGCAGCCCCAGCAGATTCGCTCCGCCGCCGGTAAACACGCATCCCGCGCCCATCGCTTCCAGCACGCCGCCCGACCGCAGATTGTCCCGCAGCATCGTCAGCAACTCACGAGCCCTCGGCTCCAAAATCTCCGCCAGAAACCGCTGCCGCACCATCCGCGCAGATTGCCCGCCGACAGCCAGATCGCCGCCAACCTCAATCTCATTCAGCTGAGGAACCGAAGTCACCACGCAGTTCCCATAGATCCGCTTAAGCTGTTCGGCCTCTTCCACACTCACGTGCAACCCAACCGCCAGATCATTCGTAAAGTGGTCGCCGCCAATCGGCAATACCGCCGTATGCGCCACAGACCCCTCAAAGAACACCACCAGCTCCGTCGAGCTCGCCCCAATATCCACCAGGCAAACACCCAGCTCACGCTCGTCGGCCGAAAGCACCGCCTCTGCCGAAGCAATGCCTTCAAAAATCGTATCCGTCACTTCCAGCCCAGCCCGATTCGCACACGTCACCACGCTCTGCACCGCACTTCCCGAGCACGTCGAGAGATGCAGATTCACCTCCAGCCGATTCCCCACCATCCCTACCGGATCATGAATCCCCGACTGGTCGTCCAAAATAAACTGTTGCGGCAACAAGTGCAGCACCTCGCGGTCCGGAGCCAGCCCAATCGACCGTGCCCGGTCAATCGCCGACCGCACATCCTCCCGCGTAATCTCCTTCATCCGCGATCCCATGCTGATGCCGCCCTGCGAGTTCATCCCACGAATATGCGGCCCACCCACGCCCACAACCGCACTCTCAATCGGAGCCTTCGTCATCCGCTCCGCCGTCAACGCCGCCTGGTTGATCGCCTCCGCCGCCGGCCCAAGCTCAGAGATCACACCCCGCCGCATTCCCTTCGACGCCTCAACCCCGTGCCCGCGATACCGCAGCACGCCATCCGTCAGCTCCGCCACCAGCACGCAGCTCTTCGAGCTCCCCGCATCCAGCACGGTGATCAGGTTTTCCAGTTTTGGGTTCATCCGTTCACCCGTCCTGCAGCATCCACAAACATCGTCATGGCTTCTGTGCCCCTATCGGCTTGGTATGCGGAGGCGTTGCCTTCCGTGCCGCCGCAATCTCTGCCGCTAACTTCTGTTTCGAACTCTCATGCCTGCTCACAACCTTGACCGCAGGCTTGCTCTTCGCCTTTACCTCAGGCTTGGCAACAACCTTCGTGGGCGCCGCAGCCTTCGCCGGTACAGCAGCTGCCGTCGCAGCAGAAGCAGCAGGGGCAGCAGGCAAACTCGTCGCTCCACTACCCGTCACCGGAACTGAAGTACCCGCCTGCATCTCCAACACCATCTGGTGCTCATAGCGAGTATCTACAGAAGCCAGCTTCGGATACAGCGTCTTCCACGTCGGCAGATTCTGTTGAAACAGCTTGTACCGCGTCAGAAAATTCTCATCGCCAAAGTGCACCAGGATGTCCGTACTCCCGCTCGCCACCAGGGCCTTCACGTCCTCCGGGTTCGACACATCCACTTCACTCAACGACTCCGTCAGCTTCTCCCCGGAACTATCCAGGTCGGACATAAACTTCTTATACACATCCATCCGCGCTGCTCGTGCAGACAACGGATCATCCGCCGAAAGCCCCGTCAACACCGGAAACGAATAATGCGGATCACCAGCCGACCGTTCCGGCATATCCAACAGCACACCCTCGGCATCCACCAGCCCAATCTGCGTTCCCTGCCGCACAAACGCCACCGGCGTCCGCTCCGTCAAGGAGACCCTGATAATGTTCGGCAGCAACCGCATCACCGTCGCATGAGCCACCCACGGCAACCGCTCCAAATCCGCACGCCGCTCCGCCAGCGGCACCTTGAAGATATTCCGCTCCAGGTCTGACCCAAACACGCTCAACACCTGCTCCCGCGTCAGATGGTCATTACCCGCAATCTGGATCTCCGAAGAAGTAGCCACCACAAACCGGGCGTCATGCAGCAAAAAGCTGCGAACCCAGAGCACAGCCCCCGCCACCACGCCCAGTACCAGCAGCGCACCGGCTCCAACAATAATTCTCCCCGCCACAGACTTCGGCACACCCATCTGCAGCCGGTGCCGCACCGACTCGCGACGCGGCTTGTAAACCTCTTCTACAGGCTCTTCTTGAGGAAAGTACCCACCGCCGCCGCCGTCTTCCGCCACACGCGCACGTTGCAGCATCCCGGCAGGTGCCGGCTCGCGGGCAGTCCACTCCGCTTCTGAAGCAAGGTTCTCCTCAGGCGCATCAAGCACCGCAGAGCCTACCCCAGAACCGCGTTTTCCAAACATCTTCATCACCGCAAGCCCGAGCAAGGCCGCGAAGAATCGCCTCCTCAACTATAAAGGCCCCAACCCCAACCGCTTACCCCCAACTTCGAGGGGGTACCCCCACAGGAACCATCCACCCGCCCTTTGTCATTCCCGAAGGGAATCTGCGTTTGCCTTTGTTTTTCTGGTTGTCATTCCGAGCGAAGCGAGCGAACCTGCTTCTCGCACTCTCCCGTTCTTCGTTCGAAGCCGCACAATCCGGGTGCCCCATCCTCGCGACAGTCTCATCGTCGCTAGCCGGGGTCCCCGACGAGCGCTTTTGCTCGTTGGGGTGGATACGGTGGGCATCGCGCGCTTAGCGCGACCGCTCCCGCCCATCTCCGAAGAACCACCACCCTACCCCCGCAACTTCTCCAACAACATCCCCCCAGCAGCCGACACATTCCCTGCCCCCATCGTCATCACCACATCCCCATCCCTCGCATCCGCCGCCAACCGCGCAACCGCCTCTTCCATCGACCCCGCATAAGCCACCAGCTTCCCACTAGCCTCTCTCACCCGCGCCGCCAGCGCTTCCCCCGTAACACCCTCAATCGGCTGTTCACTCGCCGCATAAATATCCAACACCTGCAGCGAATCCGCGTCCCCAAACGCCGTGGCAAAATCCTCCATCAAGTCCCGAGTCCGCGTAAACCGATGCGGCTGAAACAACACCAACACCCTTCCATACCCACACTCACGAGCCGCCTGCAGCGTCGCCTTGATCTCCGTCGGATGATGCCCGTAATCATCCACCACCGTCACCCCACGCTCCACGCCCTTCACCTGGAACCGCCGGTCCACTCCGCGAAAACTCTCCAACCCCGCGGCAATCTTCTCCGGCGAAATCCCCAACTGGACTCCAATCGCCACCGCCGCTGTAGCGTTCAGCAAATTATGCTTGCCCGGCACATGCAGTTGGAACGGCCCCAGCAACAACCCACGCGTATTCACCTCAAACGTCGCATGACAGTCCGCCGTCGACGGCAAAACCCGCAACCGGAAATCCGCATCCGCCGACTCACCATACGTATAAACCTTCCGCGTCACCCGCGGCAGAATCGCCCGCAACATCGCATTGTCCACACAAGCCGTCACGGCTCCATAAAACGGCAACCGGTCCATAAACTCTACAAACACCCGCTCGACATCAGCCATATCGGCGTACGTATCCATGTGCTCACGGTCAAGATTGGTCACCACCGCCAGGATCGGCGATAGATGCAGAAACGACCGGTCGCTCTCATCAGCCTCCGCCACCAGGTACTGGCTCGTCCCCAGCCGCGCATTCGATCCCATCGTCCCCACACGCCCACCCACCACCACCGTCGGATCAAGCTCTCCACCCGCCAGCACCGCTGCCACCATCGAAGTAGTCGTCGTCTTGCCATGCATCCCGGCAATCGCAATCCCATACTTCAGCCGCATCAACTCCGCCAGCATCTCCGCTCGCTGAATCACCGGAATCTTCCGCGCCCGCGCCTCCAGCACCTCAGGATTGTCCTTCGCCACCGCGGAACTCGTCACCACCACATCGCTGGCCGCAGCATTCCCCGCCGCATGGCCTATATAGATCGTCGCCCCCAGCTTCTCCAGCCGCTCCGTCGTCGCCGACCCACGCAGGTCCGACCCTGAAACCGCATACCCCATCGTCAGCAGGATCTCCGCAATCCCGCTCATCCCAATCCCACCAATCCCAATAAAATGCACCCGGTGCGAGGGCGCAAACATAGCATGTTCCGGCAATCTCATTTCTCCATTCTGTCATTCCCGCAGAGCTTTTGCTTTTCTAGTTGTCATCCCGAGCGCAGCGAGCGGACCTGCTGTCTCCCGTTCTTCGCACGTAGCCGCACAATCCGGGTGCCCCATGTTCGGCGCGTTCTTTGCGCCTAACGTGGGCATCGCGCGCTTAGCGCGACCGCTTTCCTCAACCCCACATCCAATTTGTCATCCTGAGCGAAGGGGCTCGCGCACTTTGCGAGTCCCGCAGTCGAAGGACCTGCCACACCGACAAGCCAGCCAGCCAGCCAGAACCTTTCAACCAAAAATCTAGTGCTATCGCGCAAAGCGCGATAGCTTTCCTCAACACAAACACCACCATCTCACCTGATAGCATCCAACCCACATGCGAGCCAGCACATCCCTCAAGCAAGCCTC
>Ga0302314_10017799_pt1 | contig 11882 bp, 10 predicted proteins | sample III_Palsa_N2_3_FD_200533 | JGI IMG/M metagenome (GOLD analysis project Ga0302314, IMG submission 200533) | Peat permafrost microbial communities from Stordalen Mire near Abisko, Sweden - III_Palsa_N2_3 | ecosystem: Environmental > Terrestrial > Soil > Palsa > Peat permafrost | place: Sweden...
ACGCCGGCGTTGTTGATCAGCACGTCGATGCCGCCGAACCGCGCCTGGGCCGTACCGACAGCCGCGGCGATCGAGGCCGGATCGGTGACGTCCAGCCGCAGTGCAAGCGCTCGATCCGAACTGGCCCACTCACTCAGGACCTCCGGACGCCGCGCGGTGGCGACGACATTCCAGCCTCGCTTGAGGAAGAGGTCAGCGCTGGCGCGGCCGATCCCGCTGGACGCGCCGGTGATGAGCACGGTCTTGGTCATGTTGTTTTCCTTGTTATGGAATGTTCGGTCAATTAGGGGGCGCGTTTAACGCCTTATGGGTTGGTCCAGCCTGCTCAACCGGCTTTGAGGCTGTTGAGGGCGAAGCTAGCGATGTCGCGCAGAACGACCGGCGGCGCGCCGGCCTTGCTGCTGACCTTCAGGCCGCTGAGCGTGCACTGAATGAAACGGGCCGCCGCGCGCGCGTCCAGATCGGCGCGAAACTCTCCGCTGCTGAAGCCATCCGCCAACAGCGCGATCAGGGCGCGCTCGAGCAAGGCCCCGCCGGCGCCCGCCGCGACCACGTCCGGATCGCTCTGGCCGAATTCGCAGATCGCGTTGACGCCCATGCAGCCCAAGGCCCGTTGCTCCGCGGACAGGTCGGCCTCGGCGAACAGCATGCGCCGCAGCGCCTCCATCGGCGAGCCCGCGCGACGCATGAGCGTGACCAGATCGGCCACATTGCCGGCGTTGTAACGGCCCAAGGCCTCAAGATATAGGGCGCGCTTGCCACCGAACGTGTCGTAGAGGCTTTGGCGGCCAATCCCCATGGCCCGCACCAGGTCGTCCACCGATGTCGCCTCGTAGCCGCGCGCCCAAAAGACGTCCCGCGCCGCATCCAGCGCGGCCTCGCGGTCAAATTCCTTCGGCCTGCCCATGCAGGTCTGTACCATTTATGGACTTTATAGTCCAGAATTAAATGTCCGAAGCGGATCGAGCCTAGACCAGCCCCAGCTCCGCCGGCGCCGCGCCGGGGAAGACCACGTTCAGCCGCGTGGCGTTCAGGCCGTACATGCGGCGGAACAGGCCGCCCATGACGCTTCGGTAGTCGTTCAGCACCGGATAGTCGCGGTTCTGGTTCAGGCTGGCCTGGGTCAACGTCACCTGTTGCCCCAACACCTTACCGCCGCGCACGCCGCCGCCCATGACCCAGAAAGCGCCGCCATGGCCGTGGTCGGTGCCCTTGTCGCCGTTCTCGCGGAAGGTGCGGCCAAACTCCGAGATCACCACCACCACGGTGTCATTCCAAGCCGCCGGCCCGATCTCGTCGGCATAGCCTGCGAGGCCGCGTCCCAGCTCGCCCAGCCGTCCGGCCAGATAGCCGGTCGCGGCGCCCTGATTCACGTGGGTGTCCCAGCCGCCGACATCGACAAAGCCGAGGTTGAACTGCCCCTGCATCAACCGCCCGATCCGCCGCGCCGAGAGCTCGAACCCCTTGGGCGAGACCGCGCCGCGGCTGGCGGCGACCATTTCAGTGGAGATCGATTTGTAGACCTCGTCGCGCACGGCGAAGCCTTCGCTGACCGCCGGCGCCAGGGCCGCGCCGCGATACATATTCTCGATCAGCCTAGCCTCGCGATCATCGACGCCAGGCTTGCCGACCGAGTTGATGGCGATGTTCGGCACCGCCGCGCCGCCGCGGAAAATCAGCGGCAACTGGTCGGTGAAGGCGATGGGCGCGGCTATGCCACCGCTGAGCTGGGCGTTCAGCCGGCTCATGAAGCCCGAGCCATAGTCGCGGTGGCCTCCGATCGGCTGGCCGAGCTCGACGGTGTCCTGGGTCTCGAAATGGCTGCGGCTGAGATCGTCCGTGCCGGCGAAGGGCACGAAGGCGACCTGGCTCCTTTTCCACAGCGGATAGATCTGGTCGGCCAGCGCCGGGTGCAGACCCCAGTTCGCGTCCAGGGCCAGGGCCGCGTTCGGATTGGCCGGGTTCGGCCGCGCGATCGCCAGCGTCGGCCGCGCCTGGTAATAGAAGTCGCTGCTCACCGGCACGACCACGTTGGTCGCGTCATAGGCGCCGCGCAGGAAGACCACCAGGAGCCGCGCCTTGGCCTGGGGCGCCGCCATCAGCCGCCCTGCCGCGACCAGGGGACCTGCGAACGCGGCGGCCTTGATCAGATCGCGTCTGAGCATGCTCATCTCCGCATGAATTCCGGCGACGCGAGGAAGAGGGTGTTCCACTCCTGCGGCGAGGTCGCCTGGCCGAGCGCGGCCCTGGTCTGGCCGCCCAGCGTGTCGCTCAGCCCGTTGAAATAGAGGGCATTCTGCAAGGTCGGAAAGCCGGGCTGCTCCACCGCTCCCGGCTGGTCGGGTTTGAACAGGCCCGCCCCGCCGGAGCCGATCTGCCGGGCGATCTCGAAGCGCACCGCCATCTGGCCCGGCCCGTCCCACGCCGCCTCGGCCATGGAATAGCCGTCCGGGGTCTCGTGGTTATAGAGCCCCTCGGCCAACCGGTTTTGCCAGTTCTGGATCGGCGAGGTGTTCAGGATCACCCTCTGGTCATAGGCCAGCCGCACCGCCGAGATCGTATAGTGCATGGGATCCTTGAACCGGGTCCCGAGCGAGGCGCGAAACTCCGGCGAACGGACCATCACGCCCAGCACCGTGGCGATATCGCCGTCGCTACGCTGGAAGGCGCGGCTCATCTTGTCGACCAGGCTCTGCGGCGGCGTATCGGAGATGAAATAGACCGCCAGTTCGCGCGAAATATGCGCCGCCGTCGCCGGCTCGCGGGCCAGGATGTCCAGCGCCTGCTCGACCTCACCGAAGCCCGAACCCTTGATGACGTGGCCCAGGAAGAGCTTGTCGCCATAGTCGTGCCGGTTGGGGTTGAATTCGAACAGGCCGGCACGAACGAAGTCGGCGGCGTGGTCGGGGCGCAGCTTCGGGTCCACGGGATTGGTATCGATCCCCACTCCCGTCAGGATGCGCGCCAGCTCCTGCACGTCCTTCTGGCTATAGCCTGACCCCACCCCCATGGTGTGCAGCTCCATGATCTCGCGGGCATAGTTCTCGTTGATATGGCCGGCGGCGTTGTCGGCATTGTCCAGGTAACGCAGCATCGCCGGATGGCGCAGGCTCGCCTCCAGAAGGTCGCGGAAGCGGCCGAGCGCATGCGGCCGGATGGCGGTCTCCTCATAGTCGGCGACCAGGACCCGCTCGTTGGCCTTGTATTGATACACGTTGAAATGGTTGAACCAAAACCAGGTCAGCTGCTCCTTGAGCTGGTCCGGCGAATAGAGGTCGCGCAGGATTTCCCGCGTGGCCGCCTGGTGCGCAAGCGCGGTCATGGCCTGCTGATAGGCCGCCTGTGCGGCTTTTTTCTGGTCGGGATCGGTGAGTTGGTTCGCGGCCTTGTTCTGCGCGTCCAGGTCGACGACCAGGGTGGCCAGCGGCGTCTGGGACACCGGCAGGGCGTCGATCTGCGCCTGAGCCTCGGGCGGGAGTCGGTCGGTGGGCGAAGGATGCAACTGCCGCTCCAGCCAACGCTCCGGCCCGATGGCCGCCAGCTCCGCGGCACTGGACGCGTTGGCGCCCCAGGTGACCCGGTTCAACAGCTCGATGTCCTGAGCACTGATCGGCGCCGCAAGCGCCGGCCCGGCGATGGTCATCGCAACCGCGGACAGAAGGACGAGACGTCGGCGCATGAAGGGCTTCTACGCGGTCGCACTGAACTGACGCTGAACAAGGCGCGCCGGCGATTGCGGGCAAACCCCCAATTTTTCCGTCACCCGGACAAGCCGGGTGATGACGATCTAATTTGGAAATTCGGCGCGCTCGGCTACCCTTCCTCCATCGACGTCACCGCGTACGCCCCGTCCAGCCACCCGACGATCTCGCGCGCCCCGGGATGGTCCCACGCCGCGTACCTCGCCCTCAGCTTGGTCACCGTGTCCTCGCTCAGCCGGTCCCGCCCGTCGTCCTGGAAGATCGGCAGGTGGCGGCGCACCGCCTTGGCCAGTTCCGCGCCCAGCACTTCATCGGCGGCGCGGTCGAAGGCCTCGACATATTGGTAGGCCTCGCCCAGCCGATAGCTCTCGGCCAGGCTCAGCTCAGGGATCAGGCTCAAGGTCGGCTGCAGCGCCGGATTGACCGCGTGCGCCGAGATGTGCGGCGCGATCGAGGCCCGGCGGCCAGTAAAGGCGCGCAGATGCAGGTGCGGGCTCATGCGCGGCCCGTCATTGACCGGATAGTTATCCCACAGGAACGGCTTGCGCCGCAGCGCCGCCCCCACCCGCTGCAAATGGCCGGGGCTGAATTCCTTCGAACAGACCTCCTCGCCGGTCCAGAAGACCTCGATGGCCGGATCGAGCCCGGCGCCGAAATCCTCCAGATAGCCGGCTGGCCGGTTGCCGAAGAACCGGTCGAGGCCCGCATCGTCGCTGTAATAGGTCGGGCAGACGATCAGCCGGGTGGCGCGGCTGCGCTCGGCGATCCAGTGGACGATGCGCACCTGGGTCTCGGCCAGATCGGGCAGATCGCCGCGCATGTCGTCGAACAAGATGCCCAGGTCGTCGATGCCGACCGCGTCAAGCCAGTTCAGCTTGCGCGCCAGGGCGTCCTGGGCCTCAGTGTTGAAGTCGCGGTAGATCTCGAACGGGCTCAACCCCACCCCGAACCGCATGCCCAGTTCGCGGCACTGCCCCGCGAAAGCGGCCATGCCGGCGCGGGTTTCCTCCGGCGGCTCTTCGCGCCAGCGCTTGCGCAAGAAAACATCGGCCTTTGGCGCATAGATGTAGAAGCCGTAGCCGTGCGCCTTCAGCGTCTCGATCTGGACGCGTCGCTCCGGCCAGGTCCAGGGCCCGCCGTAATAGCCCTCGATCAGGCCGAGATCGACGCCAGAGCCGGGGGCGGCGGCGCTCATGCGCGGCCGAGTTGCAGGATTTCCAGGTCGGTCTCGTCGGCGCGAGTGGCGGCATAGACCACCGCCCCGGTGGCCGGATTGACCGCGAAGCCCTTGTCGTAGGCATAGCCCGGCGCCTCGGCGATCACATGGGCCGGGCCGCCGGCGATCGGCTGGCTCATGATCCGCGGGGGGCGGCCCATGGGGTCGTCGACATAGTCGATGGAATCGCCCGCCACGGCCCAGAGATTGGGAAAGGCCGGGTGCGGCAAGGTGGTGATGCGATGGGGCACGCCATCGATGCGCCAGACGCCAGGCGAGTTGGCGCGCACGCCGTAGAGCTCGTCGCCACGCGTCTGCACGGTCAGCCAGCCATAGGCCGAGGCCGGCTCGGCCTTGCCGACCGGCGAGGTCGAAGCGCGGTAGAGCCGCCAGCCGCCGGCGTCGCGGCCGGGGAAGATCACCGAGCGGCCGTCGCCCTCCCAGGCCGGCACGCCGAGCTGGCTGCCGAAGAACGGCACGGCGCCGAGATCGCGGCCGTTGATGTCGACGATGCGGATCGCCAGCCGCCCGGCGGCCTCACCCGGGAAGGCCAGGCGCGCGCCGTCCGGCGAGAAGGTGGGGCCGTCCAGATGGCTGTCGGAATTGACGCTGACCAGTTGGCGCACCATCCCGCCCGCCGGCATGATCCAGATGCCGGCGTCGCCCGAGCGCCAGCCGGCCATGGCCATGGCCCCGTTGCGCGCGATGGTCGGCGCGCCGTCGATGGCCTTGCTGGGATCGAGGATCACCGGCGCCCCGCCTGCATGGGCCGGCGGCGAGGCCAGGTTGTAGACCTCGGTGTCCACCTCGACGGCGGCGATGTTCTTCGGCCCGGTCGCCAGGCGGCCCATGGTCAGCGGCCCGCTCATCACATGCTGCGGCCGTCGCCCGTCGATCGGAAAGGCCCAGATGACATTGTCGCCGGCGACCCGGCCGGCCAGCAGAACGCTGCGGGAATCGCTGGTCCAGCCGCCGGGATCGAGGTCGACGGCCTTGGGCATCACCCGCTCGGCCCCGGTGCGCAAATCGCGGATCACCAGCGGCGCGACCATGTCGCTCAGCGTGCGCTCGAAGCTGATATAGCGACCGTCGGGCGACAGGCCCATGTCGCTGTCGCCGGGGCTGCCGGCGGGCGGCTGGGTCAGGTCGATCCGCGCCCCCGTGGCCAGATCCAGCCTGACGATGCGGTCGCTGGCGTCGGCGCGCGGCCGGTCGAGGAAGAAGAGGCTGTCGCCCGAGCGCGACCAGACTGCCTGCGAGCGTTCGTTGGTGATGCAACGGCCCACTTCGCGCGAGGCGCCGCTGCGCACCGCAGCGATAACGATGCGGCAAGGCGCTCCCGGCGTCACCACCACATAGGCCAGCCGAGCCCCGTCCGGCGACCAGGTGGACGAGACGTGGTCGCCCGGCTCGTCGGTCAGCCGCACCGGCTCGCCACCGGCGAGCGGGCGCAGATAGATCTGCCGCGTCAGCACGTCGGTCCCGCCGGAATAGGCGATGGTCTCGCCGTCCGGCGATATGGCCGCGTGCCGCTCGATCGGCTGGTTCGAGGTGATCAGCTTGGAGCTTTCCACAGTCCATGGGCGGGGGTTCATGGCATGCCAGCCGATGGCCGCGGCGGCGATGACCATGATCACAAGGCCGGCCGCCTGCGCGAACGGCGCCGCCGCGCGCATGCCGCGCGACCTCGGCCGCATCGGGATGATCTCCGCCCCCGGCGAGGTCAGCCGGTAGCCGACCCGGGCCACCGTATCGATCGCGAAAACCGCGTCGCAGGTCTCCGCCAGGCGCCGCAGGCGGCCGATGCAGCGGTTGATGGCGTCCTCGCCAACGATGCGTCCGCCCCAGCAGGCCTCGATCAGCTCGTCGCGGGAAACCACCTGGCCGTCCATGCGCGCCAAGGCCACCAGCACCTGCATAACCCGCGGCTCAAGCGTCATCCGCCGTGTTCCGCAGCGGGCTTCGCGCAGCGACGGACGGACCAGCAAAGTCCCCAGCCGGAAATCGGCTTCGCGGGCGAGATTCACTGGCCGCGAGGCCCTGTCGAACCCCGGCGCGTCGATCATCGGCGTTTGATCGGCGAAACGTCGCATCCCAATCCTTTCGGCGAACGCCGATCTCCCAGACATATCACACCGAAGCTTTGAGGCCATCGCGTGGCCGACGCCTAGCTCAAGGGAGACGCCGATGAATACCCGATTATTGCTGGGTCTGGCCCTTAGCTTTGCTATCGACGGGAAGCTTGCTTGACCCGCGACCAATCCCTCGACGCCCTGATGACCACCGCGCGGGCGGAATTCCTGCGCTATGGATTCGACGGCACTGACGTCAACCGGATCGCCCGGCGGTCCGGGGTGGCGCCGACCACCTTCTATCGCTGGTTCAAGGACAAGACCGATATCTTCATCGCGGTCTACCGGCGCTGGGAGGCGCACGAGTTGCAGTCGATGCGCCGGCTGATGGCCAGGGAAGGCTCGACCGCCGCCCTGACCGAGGCCTGCGTCGACCACCACCGTACCCACACCCTCTTTCGCCGCAGCCTGCGCCGGCTGGGCCATGAGGACGCCAGGATGCGCCAGGCGCTGGCCGCCAGCCGGCTGGAGCGGCTCGCGGCGCTGAAAGCCTGGATCGGCGAGCCGCGCCCGGCTGATACCGACCTGGGGGTTGACCTTCTGCTATTCGAGAGCCTCACGACCCTGCTGGCCGAGTCCGACCTCGGCGAGATGGGCCTGGATGACAGGGCGGCTCGCCGCCAGCTCGCCGCCATCATCGGCCGCTGGCGCGTCCAGCCGGCGCGCGCGGCCAACGACGAGGTTCCGGAGCCACAGCTCAGCGCGGCCCCCGCTTAGAAGAACGTGCCTTAAAGGTCCGAAAACGGCGCGTGGGCGGCGCTCGGTCCCGCTAGGATCGGCGAATTCAAACGACGGTGAATTCGATGCCAGCCCTAGCCCTGAAACGCGAACGGATCCCGACGCCCACCGGCGTCGCCGTCCTCCTGACCGACGCCGAAGGCCGCATCCGCGCCCTGGACTGGGAAGACTACGAACATCGCATGCACCGCTTCATGCGCCTGCACTATGGGGCGGGCAGCGTGACTCTGAGCGAGGCGGAGACGCCCACCAAGGCGCGCGCGGCGCTCGAGGCCTATTTCGCCGGCGATCTCGCGGCGCTCGATCGCCTCGAGGTCGAGACTGCTGGCACAGAATTCCAGCGCGCGGTCTGGGCGGCGCTGCGGCGGATCCCGGTCGGCGAGACCCTGAGCTATGGCCAACTCGCCGCCCGGATCGGCAAGCCCAAGGCCGTGCGCGCCGTCGGCCTGGCCAACGGCTCCAACCCCATCGGCGTGGTCGTGCCTTGCCACCGGGTCATCGGCGCCGACGGTTCGCTGACCGGCTATGGCGGCGGACTGCCGCGCAAGCGCTGGCTGCTCGAACACGAAGGCGCCAGACTGCCGGCGGCCTGAAGGAGCGATCCGATGCTTGAACTGCGCCCCAATTGCGAATGCTGCGACACCGACCTGCCGCCAGACAGCGACCGGGCGATGATCTGCTCCTTTGAATGCACCTTCTGCCGCGCCTGCGCCGAAGGCGTGATGGCGGGCCCGCTGCCCCAACTGCGGCGGCGCCTTCACGGCGCGCCCGATCCGCCCGGCGGCGCTTTTGGCCAGCAACCCACCGTCCACAAAGCGCATCCTCAAACCCGAAGGCTGCGCCGCCTAATCCTCCCACGGAGGGGGAGGATCAAGCGCGCCGGACCTAGGCCTCGTCCACCACGCGGTTGACGAGCTGGCCGACGCCTTCGATCTCCACCACGATCTCGTCGCCCGGCTTCATCCAGAGCGGTGGATCGCGGCGGGCGCCGACGCCGCCAGGGGTGCCGGTGACGATAACGTCGCCGGGTCTAAACTCGGTCCAGATCGAGCAATAGGCGATCAGCTTCGGCACGTTGAAGATCATCTGGTTCAACCGCGCGTCCTGCACGACCACCCCGTTCAGCCGGGTCTGGATGCGCTGGTCGTCCAGCGGCCCGACCTCGTCCGGCGTCACCAGGAAGGGCCCGAACGGCCCGGTGGCCACGAAGTTCTTGCCCGGGGTGAACTGCGAGGTGTGCTGCTGGAAATCCCGCACCGAAACGTCGTTGTAGCAGGCATAGCCGGCCACGTGGTCGAAGGCGCGGTCCTCGGCAATCTCGCGGCCGGGCTTGCCGATGATCACAGCCAGCTCGCCCTCGAAATCATAAGTCACCGAAGCCTTCGGCCGCACGATCGGCTGTTCGTGCCCGACCTGGGTGTTGAAGAAGCGGGTGAACACCGTCGGGTGCGCCACCACCGGCCGGCCGGTCTCGGCGCGGTGCTCCTCGTAATTGATGCCGATGCAGATGATCTTGTCCGGCTCGGGGATCACCGGCTCGAAGGCGATGTCGTCCCAGGCGTGGTCGAAGGGCTCATCGGCCACGGTCTCCGCCCGCGACAGTCCATCAGCCGCGATCAGGGCCTTGAGCGTCGGAACGCCAAGCCGCGATTTCAGGTCGATCACGCCACCGATGGCGGCGAGGCCGAAACTGGTCTCGCCGCCGACGCTGTAGGTCAAAAACTTCATTACGTCTCCTAGACCAGGGCCGAAGGCTCGAGGTTCATCTCTTTCAGGAACGGAGCGGCATGGTCGATGCGGCCAGTCAGCGTCTTCGGGTCGCCCGAGGCCAGCCGATAGACGGCTTCGGCGATATATTCGATCGGCTGCACGCGGTCCTTGGTCTGTTCGTTAATCAGGCCGTGCACGGCCACGCCCGGCGTCGCCACCAGGCCCGGCGAGACCACGTTGACCGCGATATTGTCGGCATAGACCTCGGAGGCGAGGCCGGTGGTGAACCGCTCCAGCGCCGCCTTGCACATGCCATAGACCGTGCCGCCGCGCCCGGCGCCCTGGCCCGACTTCGGATGGAAGGCCGCGCCGGACGAGATATTGACGATCCACCCCTGTTTGCGCTCCTTCATCGACGGCAAAACCAGCTGCGACAGGTGGAAGGGCGCATAGACCTGCACCTCGAACATCAGCTTGAAGCGCTTTTCCGGGAAGTCCTCGACCGGGATGAAATAGGTGATGGCGGCGTTGTTGACGAGGATGTCGACCGGCCCATAGGCCGCGACCGTCTCCTCGACCAGCCGCTCGCGCTCGGAGCCTTGGGCCAGGTCGGCCTTGATGAAGCGGGCCTCGCCGCCGGCCTTTTTGATCCGCGCGACGGTCTCGGTCAGGGTGCCGGGCAGCCGGCTTTCGCCATCATCGGCGGTGCGGGCGGAGGCGACGACGTTCGCCCCCTCCATGGCCAGGCGCGCGGCGATGGCCTCGCCGATGCCGCGGCTGGCGCCGGTGACGATGGCGGTGCGGCCTTTCAATGCGCCGTTCGGATTGATCTTGGCCTCGCTCATGGAAATCTCCTCCTTTTAAATTTTTGGCTTATCGAAAACCCTTCCCGCCAAACGGCCGGGCGCGCAAGGCTTGACGAAATTGACCGCACCCAGGCGCGGCGCCAAGGTGACCGGCGATAACCAAATCCCGCGGCCAACAGCGGTTCAGAACGGCGGAAACCATGCTCAGCGAAACCACCAAGCCCGTCTCGGACGCCCAGATCGATGAGGCGCTCGCCGAGGCGCACCTGCCCTCGCTGATGATGTCGCTGGTACATTTGACCGGCGATGCCTCGATCCTGTCCGACGACATGAAGCCGGCCTACGACTTCTTCGCCGACGGCCGTTTCGGCGGCCTGACGCCCGACAAGCAGGAGCGGGTGCGCTCGGCGGCGAAAAAGGCGATCACCGCCTACCTAGCCGGCGACGGGAAACTGCCGCCACCGCCCGCCGGCAAGACGGTGCGCCGGATGATGGACTTCATCGTCGGCGGCGAGGTGCCCGAACGCTATATGGGCATGATGATGGAGGAGCTGGCGGTCGACGGCGTCGACCAGAAGCGGCCCCATTGGGACACCCCGGTCCTGAAATCCGCCGCCACCAAGATGAAGGTGCTGATCATCGGCGCCGGCATGTCAGGCCTGCTTTCGGCCATCCGGCTGCAGCAGGCCGGCGTCGGCTTCGAGGTCATCGAGAAGAACGCCGACGTCGGCGGCACCTGGCTGGAGAACACCTATCCCGGCTGCCGGGTCGACAATCCAAGCCACCTCTATTCCTACTCGTTCGAGCCGAACCACGAATGGCCGATGCACTTTTCGACCCAGCCGGTGCTGCGCGACTATTTCAAGGGCTGCGCCGACAAGCATAATCTTCGCCCGCACATCCGCTTCAACACGCAGGTTGTCGAAGCCCGCTTCGACGAGGCGGCCAAGCTGTGGCGTGTGAAAATCCGCAAAGCCGACGGGACCGAAGAGACCCTCACCGCCAACGCGGTGATCAGCGCCGTCGGTCAGCTCAACCAGCCACGCCTGCCCGACATCCCTGGCCGCGACAGCTTCGCTGGCGAGGCCTTCCACTCCGCCCGCTGGCGCCACGACGTGGACCTCAAGGGCAAGCGCGTCGCGGTGATCGGCACCGGCGCCAGCGCCTTCCAGTTCGTCCCGGCCATCGCGCCCGACGTGGAAAAGCTCACCGTCTTCCAGCGCACCCCGCCGTGGCTAGGTCCGACGCCCGACTATCATTTCAAGGTCACCACGGGCGAGCGCTGGCTGCTCGAACACGTGCCCTATTACGAGAAATGGTACCGGTTCTGGTTGTTCTGGATGCTCACCGACGGCCTCTATGAGGGCGTCAAGGCCGACCCGAATTACAAAGGCCCCGACACCGCCGTCAGCGACTTCAACGCCGGCATGCGCGCCATGCTGATCGAGGCGATCCGGCCGCAGACCGAGGGCGCGCCGGGCCTTCTGGAAAAGATTATCCCGCAATACCCGATCGGCGGCAAACGCTCGGTGCGCGACAACGGCGTCTGGATCGCGGCCCTGCGCCGCCCGAACGTCGA
>Ga0302314_10017800_pt1 | contig 11881 bp, 10 predicted proteins | sample III_Palsa_N2_3_FD_200533 | JGI IMG/M metagenome (GOLD analysis project Ga0302314, IMG submission 200533) | Peat permafrost microbial communities from Stordalen Mire near Abisko, Sweden - III_Palsa_N2_3 | ecosystem: Environmental > Terrestrial > Soil > Palsa > Peat permafrost | place: Sweden...
TTCTTGATGGTGATTGCCTTGCTGGCGGCTGCACCGAACCTGACCGTCACTGACTTCTTGGCAGCGCCGTCCAGACCGGCCGGGAGCTTGATCGTGGCGGCGGTGAACTTGGTGCCGCCGTTGCCCTTGATCCTCAAGGACAGCGTCCCGGTGGGGATTTGGCCCTTGGTGGCCTTCTTGGCCTTCTTGACCTTCTTGACCTTGCTCAGCTTGATGGCGCCCCGTGCCGACGCCGCGCATTCATCGGTGACGACGGTGCTGCTGCCAACCAGCGCGACCGGCGCGTTGACCGCAGCGACTGCGGCGGTTGAGCCGCTGGCCGGGATCGCCGGGGTGTAGCCGTCGCTGGTGTCACCTGCTCCGTATGCCACAGAATCGGCGCTGTCCGTGGCTGTACCGGTGACGGCGTTGCCGATGACTGGGCTGCCGAACGTGGTGCAGCTCTCCGTGTTGACCGGTGAGGTCGCGGCCGGAAATGAGAGTGTCACGCTTGAGAACGGCAGTGGGTCGAGCGCGGTGCCAGCGTCATAAACCTCACCGAACGTGAGCGGAGCCGGGTAAGTCAGTGATGCCGGGAACGCCCCCAAGATGTAAAGGCTGTTGCCTAGGTACAGCTCCAGCGACGGATCGGTGAGGAGAGGTGTAGCCACGCCGTTGATAGGCGTCTCGTTGGCCACCAAGTAGAGGCTGCCGACAACCTTGTTGGCCGTGCCGGCGGCGTTCAGGCCGTAGGTCGAGGCAGCGGGGGAGTCCACCACGAACGTGCCGATCGAATCGTTGGCAGGGGGTGCACTCTCCTGTGTGGGCTGGATCTCCAGCTTGTAGTCCTTCGGGGTGACGGTGACGCCGCTAGGAAAATCAATCACAAAGGCGGACGGTATGACGTAGCCGCCAGCGGCCGCGTTGGTCACGGACAACGTCGTGCTGACCGCACCCTGGCTCAGTGGCTGGGTCACTGCCGCGCTGGAGCTGAGGCTCAGGTCGCCGTCGACGCTGAACAGGCCATTGGGATAGTCCGCCAGGTCGTCACCAGCGAGCGTCGCCAGAGACCGGAGGCTCGGGAGCGCGGCTGTCGCCGCGGCGGCTGCGGTCTTGAGGCCGCCGGCGGCGGTGTCAATCGCGGCGTCGATCTCGGCGATGGTGGTGTACGCGGCAAGGCTCGCTGTCGTGGCAGCGTGGTCCCACGCTGTTGCCACGTCATTCTGGTAGGCGGCGTCAGCCGCTGTGTTGAGAGTGTCGTAAGCCGCCTGAACCTGGGCGGCCTGTGCGGGGGTGACGGTCGTCAGGGCGGCGCCGGCAGTGAAGCCGGTGAGGCCGGGAACTGCCCCTGGCTCGGCGGCGTTGATGCCGTCAAGGACGTCATATCCGAACGCCGCTAGGCCGCTTGCCGCCACCAGAGCGGCGGGGCTCGTAGCCGTGCCGTTCAGGACTGCGTTGGCGGATGCGATTCCGCCGGTGACGGCTGAGTCAAGTGGTTGGGCCGACGCTGAAGCGGCGATGGCAAGGGGCCCGCCGATAACGAGAACTGAAGTAGCGACGATCGCTGATCGCCTCAGGGCACTAAAAGACACGGAGTGTTCCCCCAATATGGATTTGCTTAGCACGACTAAAACAGAGTTTGTAATCAAAATGGGTAACTCGATCAAATTACTGATGATTGCTCGCTTCGAACCCTGCGGAGCAAGTGGCGCAATACCTCTAACCCGGCCGGCGCGGATCGGCGGGAGAGCAAGCTCAGGCGGCTACGGCCACGCGGCGCGGCGTCACTACAGATGAGTACTGCGACGCGTCACCCGTCAGCGTGATGCTCTGGGTGCCGTCAATCCCAACTGGGATATCACCGGAGAGCGTGATCCGGTGCATCATGCGCGGATGCTCGTCATAGTCGGCAACGGCGTAGTGCTGAGTTGAGCGGTTGTCCCAGATGGCGATGTCACCCGGCTCCCAGCTCCACCGGACGGTGTTCTCAAGCCGAATGATGTGGCGCTGGAAGAGCTCAAAGAGGGCGCGTGAGTCGGACTCTTGAAGTCCGACGAAACGGCGGACAAAATGGCCCAGCACAAAGGCGAACTCGCCGGTCTCAGGGTGAACCCGAACAACCGGATGCTCGGCCTCAAACTCAAGCTTCTCAAACTCTTCCCGATAGGCCTCTTCCTTGACGTCTACACCGCCAATACGTTCCTCGCCGCGGTTCCCCACATAGTCATACCGGTTGGAGTGAACCGCCCGGAGTCCCTCAGCCAGCACCTTCAATGACCGCGGCAGAGTCTCATAGGCGCGGACCGTGTTTGCCCACACCGTCGTGCCTCCGTATGGAGGCAGCGTGACCGCGCGGAGCACGCTGATCGCCGGGATCCGGTCAACAAACGTGACATCCGTATGCCAGCTGTTGGCCTTGCCCTGTTCCGAGTCAATCGGCAACACGGCACGGCCATCACCGGCCACAGTCGGGTGCGGCTTTGTGGGCGTGCCGAGCAGGCCCGCAAACGCAAGCTGCGTGTCCGCGTCGACGACATCCTGGCCGCGTAGGAAGATCACGCGGTGGCGCAGAAGCGACCGGCGCAGCTCACGGACAACTTCATCAGTGAGCTCGCCGGAGGCCACCACCCCACCGATCTCAGCGCCAATGTTTCCGCCCACCTTGTGGACTTCGATGTGCTCGTAGTCGGATAGTTCAGGCTGAGTAGTCATGGTCACCTCAAGATCAATGGGTTGTCGTATCTACTTGCTTATTTCTTAGGCGCCTTGTAACCGACCAGCGTGTCGTTGAACGACTCCGTGATGTACGGCGCGTAGCTGAGCGTGTCCGGAAGCAGACCGGCGTCATAGAACGAGTTCAGAATGCCCTGCTCGTTGGTGACCGTCGAATCGCCGATCGCGACCGGGGTGTCGATGTCGTCATCTGTCGCCTGCGTCATGACTGCTGTGGAGAACGGGACGATCAGCTGCCAGCCAGCGGTCCAAGCGGACTTGTGGCTCGGAACCCAGACGTACGCCTTGTTCAGGTAGGTCAGGTACGCCTTGATCGCCGCAACGTACTGCGGCTTCTTCAGCGCTGTCTCTGACGCGATGTCATATGACCACGGGCTGCCGTAGGCGGAGCCGTCGTATAGCGCGGTGTCATTGTCCGCGCCGACTGCATCCTCGACGTACGGTGACCACGTGTCGCACGCTGACACGGCGCCTGTGTTCAGCAGGGAGACGCACGTTCCGCCGGTATCGCTGACGATCGTGAACTGCGTAGGCTTCAAGCCGGCCTTGTTGAGGATGGACAGGAAGTGGTAGTCCGCGGAGGTACCCACACCGACGGCAATCTTTTTGCCGATCAGCTGAGTGATCGAGGTGATGCCAGAACCAGGTGCGACGAGCAACGCGGCGTTCCTACCACCCTTGACCTCAAGCGAGTTGATGATCGCAACCTTGTAACCGGCGGCTGCACCAAAGACCGGCGGGGCATCACCAACGCCACCGACCTGATCCGCTCCGGAGTTCACAGCCTGCACGATTGGAGGACCGGCAGCAAAGTCATTGAAGTCGACCTTGAGACCGTCCGGAAGGACTCCGTCTACGGTGCTACCGCTGTTGAGCTTGAGGTAACCGGCGGCCTCAAGGACAGCCTCAGCGCCAGTGCCGGCCTGGTCACCGACGTTGAGGGTGAGTCCGCCCCAACTCTTGGCGGGAGCCACGGCTACGAAGCCAGGAGCCTTCTTCGCTGCCGCGTGCGCGGTTGTGTGTGCGTTCGCGGCGGCGGGGGCGAAGGCTGCGGCAGCGAACGCTGCCGCCGAAAGGGTAGCCCCGAGGCCGACCGACGTACGACTAGAGAGTTTGAACTTCACAGAACTGCACCTTTCTCATGTACGCCCAGCTCGGTGAGCAGGCGGATTCGTTTTTCCACCAGGTCTTGGTTTTCCCGCTGCCGCGGGCGGTCAAGCACTACTCGCTCCTGGTGAGCGATCCGCCCGTCAGCTAGCAGCACGACACGGTCAGCGAGCGCAAGCGCTTCATCGACGTCATGCGTGACCAGCAGAATTGCCGGGCGGCGACGCTTCCAGAGGGCAAGGACAAGCTCATGCATCTCCAGGCGGGTAAGGGCGTCGAGCGCGCCAAACGGCTCGTCCAGCAACATCAGGTTCGGGTCACGTACAAGTGCCCGAGCAAGTGAGACGCGCTGCGCCTCACCACCAGAGAGCGTCAGGGGCCAGGAGCGCAGGTGGTCACCAAGCCCAACCTCACGCAGTTCTTTTTCAGCTATGGCGTTGCGAGCATCGTTTCTGAGCCCGAGCGCCACGTTCTCACGCACGCGCCTCCACGGGAGCAGGCGCGCGTCCTGGAACGCAACGGCCACCCGGCCGTCGACTTCGACGTGACCAGTGAACTCGGCGTCAAGTCCCGCCAGGATGCGAAGCAAGGTTGATTTGCCGGAGCCGCTGCGGCCAATCAGGGCAACAATCTCACCGGCATTGACCTGCAGGTCAATGCCCTGAAGGACGCTGCGTCCGGCGAACGCGCGGCCGAGGCCGCGAACATCCACAACGTGCTTCCCCGGAACGAGTTCAGTGCGCTCATCAATCACGGCTGCGTCCCGTGTTGCCGCACTCATTGGGCCACCAGATCTGGCCGCCATGCGAGTGTCCTGCGCTCCATGCGGCGCACAATCCAGTCAGTGATAAGACCAAGGATCGTGTAGACCAGCAACACCACAAAGATGATGTCGTTGCGCAGGAACGTCGCGGCCTGGATGATCATGAAACCGAGGCCAGAGTTGGCATTGATCTGCTCCGCCACGACCAGCGCGAGCCAGGCTGCGCCAAGACTCTGCCGCAGACCGACCAGGACCTGCGGCAAGGCGCTAGGGATCACAACGTTACGCAACAGCTCACTGCGAGTGAGGCCCAGCACGCGGCCAAGTTCAAACAGCTTCCCGTCAATTGACCGGATGCCGGAGTAAGTGTTCAGGTACAGCGGCACACTGGCCGCCAGTGCCACGATCAGAATCTTCGGAAGGTCACCGATGCCGAACAGGACCAGAAAGACCGGGATCAGACCAAAGAGCGGGATTGTCCGGAGCCCCTGGACGAGCGGATCGATCGCCGCCTCACCGATACGGCTGAGGCCAGCAGCCGTCGCCAGTATGAGAGCCACCACAGCTCCGAAGAAAAACCCGACTGCGAAGCGTTCCGTTGAAATTACCAGCGCGCCCTGCAGGCTGCCGTATGCCGGAATCGGATGGGCGATCAGGTTCCAACCAGTGGTGGCCAGCTCCGATGGCGGCGGCAGCTTCAGCTCGGAGATCAGCTTAAAAGTGTGTGTTAGCTGCCAGAGGATGAGGACGACCAGCGGGCTGATCAGCCGCCTGAACCGCCGTCCCGGGCGCCGGAGCGGCAGGCTTACGGCCCGCCGTTTCCCGGTCGGGATCTCTACCTCTAACGCTTCTTGGCGACCCGGACGAATTGTCGTCACAGACACAGCCTCCTGCTCAAGTGCACTCATGCATACGCACAGTCGCACGGCAACTGAGGAAAGTCAATCTATTTAGTTGGGATTGGTACCCGTTTGGGTTACTGCTCGGTGGGCGGACTCGAACAGCGATCAGCCCGACGCCTAGAAAGCATCCGAGTAGTGCCTCCGGCTAGAAGCTCCGGCTAGGCCCAGGGTCCTCGCCGGCTAGCTTCTAACGCCGCTGAGCACGAGACTGGCCAGCTCGTCGTAGGCCTGCGCGTCGTTCAGCCGTGTCGCGGCGACCACCTGGCCGGTTTGGATCCGCCGCATCGTCGCCGCGACAGTGTCGGCGACAAAGGCACCGTGGACCGGCCGGAAGGCGCCCGCGGCGATGCCTTCTTCGATCAACTGCCCGACCCGGACCGCTGCGGCCTCGGTATTGCGCTGGTAGACCGCCGCAGTCGCGGGATGATCGGCCAGATCCTTGATGAAGGCTGCCGAGGCCGGGCGCAACGCGGCGGCCACCGCGCGCAGATACGTAACGAGACGCTCTGCCGGCTCCGAGTGCTCCGCAGTCGCGGTTTCGACCGACTCCGTCGCAGCCCTGAAGAACTCGACCACAACATTGACCGTGGCCTGCTCCTTCGAGTGGCCAAACGCGTAGAGCGTCGACTTTGAGCAGCTCAGCCGTTCCGCCAGTTCAGCAAGCGTGAACTGACGAAAGCCTTCATCCAGAAACAGGGCGATTAGCCGCGAAAGCAATTCGGATTGGCGGGTAGACATCGTCGCCAGCACCGGCCGAACTGTACTGTCCACCGAACAAGCGTACCTGCAACCGTACTCTGGTACTGTCGACCGTACCATGCCTGCAGACCGCCTTCTCCCCTCCGAAGAGGCACGCGCGATCGTAGGACTGGCCCGCGACTTCGCGGCAGGCGAGCTGGTGCCAAGGGCGGCTCGTGACGAGGCTGAACACCACTTCCCGCGGGACGTGTTCACGAAGCTCGGCGGCTTGGGGCTGCTCTCAATGCCACTGCCCGCGCAATGGGAGGGCGGCGAGCTGCCCTACGAGGTCTACCTACAGGCACTGGAGGAGCTCGGCGGCGCATGGGCGAGCGTGGGTGTCGGCGTGAGCGTGCATGTGATGTCGTGCTGGGCGCTGGCCAGCTTTGGCACCGACGCACAACGCGAACGCTGGCTACCGGACATGGTCGGCGGCACTTTGCTTGGTGGCTACTGCCTGTCGGAGGCCGATGCCGGCAGTGATCCAGCGGCGATGCGCACACGGGCTCGGCGAGACGGAGATGTCTACCGGGTCACCGGCGCCAAGGCGTGGGTCACGCACGGCGGCGAGGCGGACTTCTACACGCTGTTTGCGCGGACTTCGGATGACCACCATCGCGGCATCTCCTGCTTCCTTGCGCCCGGCCAGGCGCCAGGCTTGGAGTCGCAGTCACCGGAACGCAAGATGGGACTCACCGGCTCGACAACCGCAAGCCTCAACTTTGACGACGTCGTGCTTGAAGCAGACCGCCGGATCGGGGACGAGGGAGACGGACTCTCGATCGCTCTGAAGGCGCTCGATTCCGGACGCCTCGGGATCGCCGCCGTGGCCGTTGGTCTCGCCCAGGCATGCCTTGACTGCGCCGTCGGTTACGCGCAGCAGCGCGAGACATTCGGGCGCCCGATCATCGAGCACCAGGGGCTCGGTTTCATGCTGGCCGACATGGCCGCCGCTGTCTCGAGCGCGCGTGCGACGGTGCTCGACGCAGCCCGGCGCCGGGACGCTGGGCTGCCGTTCAGCTTTCAGTCATCGATCGCCAAGCTGCTCGCGACGGACGCGGCGATGAAGGTCTCGACTGACGCCGTTCAGGTGCTCGGTGGCGCCGGCTACACACACGAGTTCCCGGTCGAGCGGATGATGCGCGAGGCGAAGGTCATGCAGATTTTTGAAGGCACCAACCAGATCCAGCGGCTGGTGATCGCGCGGCACCTCGCGCGCAGCTGAGCGCCGCAGCTTTACAAGCTGACGGGGACCGTACGCTGCGGTCTGCCTGAGAAGTCAGGCAGACTTCCCACATGGGAGCAGGACGCCAAGGCCACGACGTGGTCATCGTCGGCGGGGGCCACAACGGATTGGTGGCCGCGACGCTGCTGGCTCGAGCCGGCCAGCGGGTTCTGGTCCTGGAGAAGCTCGGCCACTTTGGCGGAGCTGCGGTTTCGCAGGCGCCATTCCCCGGAGTCGAGGTACGGCTTTCACGCTACTCGTATCTGGTCAGCCTCTTCCCCAAGGAACTGCTCGCGAACCTGGGAGTCCGGGTTGAGCTGCGCAGACGCGCTGTCGGCTCGTTTCCGCCAAACGGCGCGCCGGCGCTCTACGACTTGACAGCGCGGGTCGCACGCGCGCTGGCACCGACGCTCACGCAGCCGCTGCGTTCCCGCGCCCAGATGCAGGCGCTGGTGGCAGATGACGACGCCTGGGATGCGATCTTCGAGCGGCCGCTGTCTGAGCTGCTCGAGCGGGCCGTGCCCGACGACGCCACCCGCGGGATCGTCGCGACGGACGCGCTGATCGGAACCTTCGCCGCGCTCGACGACCCGGGGCTCGCGCAGAACCGCTGTTTTCTGTACCACGTGATCGGCAACGGTGAAGGGGTCTGGGATATTCCGGTCGGCGGCATGGGGCGTCTGACGGCAGCGCTTACCGACGCCGCACGAGCAGCTGGCGCGGAGCTCAGGGCCGGCGTCGAAGTCAGCGCCATCGCCGCCGGGGATGACGGCGTCGAGGTTCAAACCGCGGCCGGCGTCACGTTCCGCGGACGCCACCTCTTCTCAAACGTGGCCCCGGCGCTGCTCGCCCGACTGCTCGGGGACCCCGATCCCGCACCGCGGCCCGAGGGCTCGCAGCTCAAGCTCAACATGGTGCTCAAACGCCTGCCAAGGCTCAGCGACAGCTCGGTGGCTCCCGAGGTGGCTTTCGCCGGGACCTTCCACATCAACGAGGGCTATTCCCAGCTCGGCGCCGCATACGCGGAAGCCGCGGCCGGCGAGATTCCGTCGGTGGTGCCGGCCGAGGCCTACTGCCACTCACTGACCGACCGCTCGATCCTCTCGCAAGAACTGATCGCCGCAGGTGCCCAGACGCTGACCGTGTTCGCGTTGCACATGCCGGCGCGACTCTTCACCGAACCAGGCGCCAAACAACTGGCCGTCGACGCAACCCTGGCCTCACTGAACTCTGTGTTGGCTGAGCCGATCGAAGAGTGCCTGATGCTCGACGCCGACGGAAAACCCTGCCTCGAGGCACGCACACCGCCGGAGTTGGAGGCGGAGCTCGGTCTCCCCGGCGGCAACATCTTCCACCGCCCGCTGAGCTGGCCGTTTGCCGAACGACCGCATGAGGTCGGCAGCTGGGGCGTCGAGACAGAGCGACCGAACGTCTGGCTCTGCGGGGCCGGCGCGCGCCGCGGTGGCGGCGTCAGTGGCATCCCCGGCCACAACGCCGCAGTCGCGCTGCTCGCTCAGCTTTAGTTGTCGTTCCGCGCCCGGCCGACTGGTTAGAGCTGGAGCTCAGGCGTTGGCGCGGTAGGCGAGGCGCGCGAATGTGATGTACGGGGCGGGCTGCACGGTTGCGCGGATCGACACCTGGCGGTGCTGCTCGACGTTGGGCTTGGTCGAGTTGGGTGACTCGCCCCAGACGACGACCACCTCAGTTCCGGCTTGCGAATAGGCGACGTCGACTGTCGCGAGCGAGAGCATCTCGCGCTCGTTGGCCAGATAACCGGCGTCCATCGAGATCCCGACGATCTCGTCCCCGACAAGCACCTTGTCACTCTGAAACAGCGAGTACCGGGCCTTCGGCAGGTCGATGAACTTCGCGCCGACGCCGGGGCTGTAGAAGGAGCGCCAAGCTTCAGTTACGTCGTCCGCGTTCCAGACGAGCGTGACCTTCTCACGGCTCGGATTCTCGGCGATCCGCTCGAGCGCCGTCCGTCCGACGAAGTCATGGTCGAAGGCCACCAGGCGTCCGTACCCGAGGTCATACGGCGTGTGAAAGTAGTCCTCGATCTGATCTGAGTCGAAGCTGCCGCCGAGCGAGCCAATGTGCTCGATATCGAGCCATTCGCGATATGCCCTGGTCGCCTCGCCGCCGTAGATTCCGGACATCGGAGAGGGAATCCAGCCGGACTCGAGGTTCGCCGTGGAGTACGCCTTGGCCCCGACCTGGACGATGCCGAAGCTCTGGCCGGCCTCGAGCAGCGCTGCGTGGACATCGGCTCCCTGCTCCCAGGGACCGAACAGCTCGAAGCCGGGCGCGCCGGCCATGCCGTGGCGCAAACCTCGGACCCGGTGTCCCGCGATCGTGAACTCGGTCATGTTGAAGAACTTGACGTCCGGGATCGGCGCGGCGGTGACGCGCTGCAGGATCTGATCTGCGGTCGGGCCCTGAAGCTCGTAGCGATAGACCTTCGGTGGCCCCTGGCGTTTGAAGGAGTTGTCGTCAAGCTCGGTGGTCACCTGCCAGTCGCCGGTTGCGACGTGGTACTGGACCCAGTCGAGCGACATCGGGTGGCCGACAAGATCGAACAGCTCGTCCTCGAGATAGAAGAGGATCGCGTCGCCGACGTAGTGGCCCGCCTCCGTGGCGGCGACGAACTGCTTCGCGCGGCCGGGCGTGAAGGTCGCGAAGCTGTTAACCCCGAGGTAGGTCAAGAGCGCCAGCGCGTCCGGGCCCTTGATGTAGAGGTTGGTCATGTGATGCGACTGGTCAAGCAGCGCCGTGCCCTCGCGCCACGACCGCTGCTCCGTCCGCCAGTTCGTGAATTCCGCAGCCACCGGAAAGGTGTGCGCGCGGACCGGAGAGTTGCGCAGCAGTGAAACGGCTCCGCCAGCGTCGGCGATGGCCTGCTCGACGTACTTCATCCCATTCCCCTCACTTCGGTTCTGATGCAGCTATTGTCGAATCTCGACCAGCTGGTTGAGATTCGACAATAGCTCCAGTCGGTCGCGACTGCAAGCAGACCGATTCAGCGGAGTCCGTGCCCCGGCGCGCTAAACATCAGCTCGTGGCGAATACGCAAAACAGCAAACAGGAGGCGCCGGCACGGCAGACATCCGCGCGGACGCCGGCGACGCGCTACGCAAAGGGCGTCGCTCGTCACGGGGAGATCCTTGAAACCGCCAAACGGCTGTTCGGCGAACGCGGGTTCCGCGGTACGGCGCTACGCGAGATCGCGGCCGAGTGCGGCATCGCGCACTCGACGCTGCTGCACTACTTCCCGACCAAGCAGTCGCTGCTGATGGCGGTGCTCGCCGAACGCGACGAACGAGCCCGATCCGAATCCGAGCGCCTCGAGCGTCTCGACGACATCCTCGACTTCACCAGACGTATCGCGACCACCCAGGGCACCGACCCGGGCATGATCGAGCTGACGACGAAGATGATGGCCGAGGCGACCGACCCGGACCACCCAGCGCACGACTTCTACAAGACGCGGTCCGCACAACTCGTGGAAAACCTCGCGCGCCTGCTCGAGCACGCGAAACAGCGCGGGTTCCTACGTGAGGGCGTAGACCCGAAGGGCGCCTCTCAGGGCTTCTTTGCGCTCCGCGACGGCGCCCAGCTCCAATGGCTGCTGGACCCGACCTCGATCGACGTACCCGAGCTACTGGTCTGGTATCAGCGCTCACTGTTCACAGAAGACAACGACTGACACCCGTCAGGCGAAAGGCCCATGACCGCAGGTCAGCAACCGCGATTAGCTTTCGATTCGGTAGAGGGGACCGTTGTACGACGTGATGTAGACGTGGCCGGCGTCATCCTCGCCGAACCCGGTGGTTCCGCCCACCTCAAGTCCGGTCGCAACGAGGTGCCTTGCGTTTCCAGGGGTGAGCTTGACCGCCTCAATCTGCGAGCGGCAGTTGTCCCCGAACAGGTAGCGCCCGTAGAGGCTCGGGACCCTCGGGTCGCGCATCACGTAGCCGCCGATCACCGCGCAGTAGCCCGGGCTGTGGGGCAAGACCAAGACCGGGAAGACGTGAGCTGGACCACGAACAGATCACTCGGATCGCCAGGCGCTCCCGCCACGTAGATGGGCTCCAGGAAGTTCCCGACCTTGACGAGCCGCGCACCAGCCACTGCGTCGGCAGTTCGGCCCATGCTCACCGCTGCTCCTAGACCGGTGACGAACAGCGCAACCGCGAGAGCAATGAAGCCGACTGTTGCGCGCCTGCTGATTAGCGACGGATCTTCGCGCAAGCGGGCACGCGAGTCCAGGTCCCTGGACGCTATCTGGACGTGAGCGCCGCTCGCGCGCGCCCGCAGCTTGCGCCGGGCGAGTGCTCCCGGAGCACGACGGTCTTCCCGCAAGACGCAACGCCGCGTTGCGCTAAGTTGAGCGACGCCGATGTCACCGAGCGAGAGCCCAGCCGGCCGAAAGAC
>Ga0302314_10017803_pt1 | contig 11880 bp, 8 predicted proteins | sample III_Palsa_N2_3_FD_200533 | JGI IMG/M metagenome (GOLD analysis project Ga0302314, IMG submission 200533) | Peat permafrost microbial communities from Stordalen Mire near Abisko, Sweden - III_Palsa_N2_3 | ecosystem: Environmental > Terrestrial > Soil > Palsa > Peat permafrost | place: Sweden...
TGCGCCTGCCGACCAGGCCGCAGCAGCGCCTGCGGCAGCGGCCCCGGCTGCACCACCGGCAGCGCCCGCCGACCAGGCGCCAGCCCCGGCACCTGCCGCAGCCGCACCTGCGGCGCCGGCCGCCCCTGCCGCTCCCGCCGATCAGCCGGCCGCGCCTGCGGCCCCGGCGTCCCGGCCGGACCTGTAGGATCCTCCCGCCGGCGCCTGCGCTGGCTCATGGCCGGCTCGCGCTACGATCCCGCCCATGGTGCGGATCGTCGTCGGCATGAGCGGAGGGGTCGACAGCAGCCTGTCCGCGGCGCTGCTCAAGGAGCAGGGGCATGAGGTGGTCGGCGTGACCATGAAGCTCTGGCCCTGTGCGGAGAGCGATGGCGGCTTCACCCGCGAGGACGCCTGCTGCTCGCCCACCGAGACCATCGATGCGCGCGCCGTCGCCATGACCAGCGGTGTTGCGCATTACGTCATCGATCTCGAAGCCGAGTTCCGCTCGCAGGTGGTCCAGGACTTCGTCAGCGGCTATGCCGCGGGATTGACCCCAAATCCCTGCGTACGCTGCAACGAGTCGATCAAGTTCGGCGAGCTGTGGCAGTACGCCCGCCGCCTCGGCGCCGAGCGTGTCGCCACCGGGCACTATGCGCGCGTCGCCTGCCCGTGGGATGAGCGCTTCCTGCTGCGCACCGCGGTCGACAAGGCCAAGGACCAGACCTACTTCCTCTTCTCGCTGACCCAGGAGCAGCTCGCGCATGCCGACTTCCCGGTCGGCAGCATGACCAAGGACGAGGTCCGGCAGGCCGCGCGCGCGCGCGGCCTGGTCACCGCCGACAAGCGCGAGAGCCAGGACATCTGCTTCATCGGCGATGAGGGCATGGTCGCCTTCCTGCGCCGTGAGATCCCGCAGGCCTTCGTGCCCGGGGTGATCGAACTCGAGGACGGCACGGTGCTGGGCGAGCACCAGGGCCTGTGCGGCTACACCCTCGGCCAGCGCAAGGGGCTGGGCGTCGCCTGGAGCGAGCCGTTGTTCGTGGTGCGCCTCGATCGCGAGCGCAACGCGGTGGTGCTCGGCAGCCGCGCGGCGCTGCTGGTCACGGAGCAGATGCTGCACTCCTGCACCTGGCATGCCGGCGCTCTGCCGCAGCAGGGGCTGTCCTGCCTGGTGCGCGTACGCCACCGCGGTCGCCTCGTCGCGGCCACCATCCTGCCGGCGGGCGACGGCTGCGCCGTGGTGCGCTTCCATGAGCCGCAGCAGCGCGCCAGCCCCGGACAGGCCTGCGTCGCCTACGATGCGAGCCAGGAGTGGTGCTGGGGCGGTGGCTGGATCGCCGTGGCCGGCGACCAACCGGTGGCGCATCAGATGGCGCAGTCCGCGAGCTGAGCAGCGCCTGCCAGGCGGCGTGGAGGCACTCCGCTCGCGCCGTCCCTGTGGAAGCTTCCTGCCCCATGATCGCCAGGATGGCCCTAGTGCGCATCCTATTGATCGAAGACAACCCGGGTGATGTGCGGCTGATGGAAGAGTACCTGCCGCGCAACCTGCCCTTCGAGCTCGACATCAGCCACTGCGCGCGGCTGCGCGAGGCGCAGGCGGTGCTGCAGGAGGGGCGGATCTTCGAGCTGATCCTGCTCGACTTGTTCCTGCCCGACAGCATGGGCTTCCCGACCTTCGAGGCGGTACGCGAGCATGCGGGCGGGATCCCGATCGTCGTGCTCAGCGGCTGGGAGGATCAGGACCAGGTCAGCCGGGCACTGGCCGGCGGCGCCCGCGACTACATCAACAAGTCCAACCTCGATGGCCTGAAGTTCGTGCGCATCCTGCGCGAGGCGGTCAAGGCCAGCGGCCCGCACGCCTCGCTGCCTGACCGCGCCGTCTGAACGCGCCTCAGGGCCCGGGCGGCGGCGGCGATGGCGGCAGGAAGAAGCGGCATTCGGCGATCGGGCCCCAGGTGTGGCCATCGCGCGAGTACGCCGCCTTGAGCACGTAGGCGTTGCCCGGCAGGACCTTGGCCAACAGGTCGGAGAACGGTCCGCTGTCGCGTGACAGCACCAGGACGTTGGCACCGGTGCCCATCATGTGCTCGGTGTCGACGTAGGCCGCCTGGCCGACGTCGCGCGGCAGGTGCCACGGGCGGATCTCCATCAGCGACAGGTACAGGTCGCGCGGCACCGCCCCATCCTGGGTCTTGAAGCTCAGGCTGTAGCGGCCGTCGTCGAGCGGCTCCATCGACAGCGCGTCGATGCTCGCCAGGGGATCATCCTGGGGGCGGGCCGCGAGGCGGTCGAACTCGATGATCAGCTCGCGCTGTTCCGGCAGGGGGTCGATCGGCGCGGTGCCGACGCCCGCATCGCGCAGGTAGCCGAAGGCATGGCTCGAGCCCTGGATGATGTAGGACACCCGTTCACCGGCCAGCACCAGGCGCAGCAGCCGCACCAGCTGTTCTGAATAACGCCGGTCGGCGAACATCTCGCCCAGGGCGGCGACGCGCTGGTCGAGGTTCGGGTTCAGTGCGGCCTTGCGCCAGGAGCCGATCATCGATTCCGCGCTCTGCAGGATGGTGCCCTGGTCGTAGTGGATGTTCAGCGCGTAGAGCGGCAGGTTGAGGACGCGCTCCGGCAGGTGGGCGAGGTCGTAGGCGGCGCGCTTCTCGGAGGTCGACCAGACGCCCGGCTCGACGCGGAAGGCGGCCTCGAGCATGGGCCAGCGCTGCGCATCCGGCAGCAGCACGAAACGCTGCAGCTGCTCCTCGGAGAAGGTCAGCTGGTAGAAGAAGCTCGAACGGTAGTACTCGATCAGCTCGTCGCTGTGGATGTCGTCGCGGCGCCGGTCATGGCCGTCATTGAGGACAAAGGTCGGGAAATCCGCGGTCGGCTGGTACTTGGGCGGGCGCGGGAAGAAGCCATGGCGTCCGGTCGCGCTCTCGACCTCGTCCATGTAGCGGTAGAGGTCCTCTCCCGAGGTGTCGGAATCGGTCAGCTCGCCGCGCACCACCAGCGAGGCGGCCTCGCGCTGGTGATGGATCACGCGGTCGCGGTCGACATCGATGCGGAAGGTGTAGTTGAACTCCCCATAGAGCCCCCAGAAGAAGCGCCACGCCCGGTTGTTGTAGACCTCGGCGCGAAACAGCCGGGTGATGATCTCCGGGAAGCGCGCCGTGATCTCCGAGAGGGTCAGGGTCGACTCGTGCGAGTGGCGGTAGGCGAAGCCGAAGCGGGTGGCCGTGCCCCAGTAGACCTTGGTGAAGATCGTCCAGCGATCCGCGAGCTGGCGCACCGGCGCGTCGCGCGGCTGGGTCCGCCAGTCGATGCCGCCGGCCTTCTCCTCGCAGTAGGCGAAGCGCCCCTGCACCGCGTCCGTGTAGGCGCGGCGCCCGACGGCGGTGGTCAGGTCGAAGCGGAAGACCTTGTCGAGCGAGCGGCCCTTGCCATGGCGGAAGGCCACGGTGAAGGGTGTTATCATGGTGCGGTTCTGCAGCTGGTTGAGGCCGACCACCGAGAAGCCGTGCACCACGTCGTCGGTGAAGCCGCCGGCGCTGGAGATGGTCCCGGACTCGCCGAGCAGGGTGAAGCGCACGCGCGCGTAGCGGGCGTCCTCGCGCAGGATGCTGATGCGGAACTGGCCCGTGATGTAGACGAACACCGAGGCCTGGCCGTTGAGACCGATGTTCAACGAGTTGGGCACGGAATAGAGGAACTCCGGGCCGGTCTCGATGGTGCCCTGGACCAGGAAGGAGATGACTTCACCCGGATCGATGTGGTCGATCCAGCGTGCCGCGATCGGCATCCGCGCGGGGAAGGCGACGATGTTCCACAGCCGGCTCCAGCGCGCCTGCTCGAGTCCAGCGAAGGGCTGCGACCATTCGCTCACCATCTCGGCGTTGGAGCTGGCCGCGGGGCGGGCGGGGGGCGTGATGGTGGTCACGTGGTCCTGATGCACCGGTGGTGCGGCGGGCGCCGGCGCCGGGGCCGGGGCCGCGGCCGGCGCCGGCGACGCTACGGCGGCCGGCCGGGAGGCGACGGGCACGGCCGCCGGTGCGGATGGCACCGTCGCTGCAGACGTCGCTGACTGGGTGGCCGGCGGGGCTGGCACCGCGGGGAGCACCTGCGCCCGCGCGGTCGTCATGGCGGCCGAGGGGGCCGGTTGCGGTGCGGATGGCTGGGCCGGGATCGTCCCGGAGGCCGCCACCGGGGCCGGTGCCTGCGCGGCCAGCGGCGCCGTGGTCGGCGCCGGTCCCTGGCCTAGCGACGGACTCAGCACCGGGTTCTCCATCGGCGTCTGCGCCGGTGCTACCGGCTGGACCGGCACCGGACCCGTCCCGGGTTCCGGGGTCACCGGCAGCGTGACGGTGGCGGTCTTGTCGAAGGCGTGCAGCTCCTCCTCGCGCGCCTGCAGGGACTCGAGGTGCCGGAAATTGCTGGGCAGGACCTGGCGGATGTCGATGAAGCCGGCGGTGACGTCCCCGGTCAGCGTGTATCCGCCCATCAAAGGCCCCACGATCGGCCAGATCACGGTGTAGAAGGGATAGTTGGCATCGAGGGTCATGTGGTCGACGACCGTCCAGCTGCCGAGCACGTCATGATTGTCGAAGACGCGCCGGCCGAGACGGGCGTTGATCACCCCGCGTCCGACCTTGATCGCGGCGATCTCGACGTCGTCGATGAGGTTGAAGACCGCTTCCGAGAGGCGCTCCGACTGCAGGCTCAAGCCCTCCAGGGTCGAGGGCGGCCACTCCTCGACCGTGGGTGGCGGCGAGGTCGCCGGGCTGGACTGCGGTTTCGAGGATTTCGGCACCTGGTTCTGCGTCGCGACCGGAGCGGTGCGCGTGTCCTCGCTCTGCAGGAAGGGCGTGCCCGTGCTCCAACCGTCCTCGGCGGTCGCAGCGCTCATCCATAAGCAACCGATCAGGGTCGAGCCCACTCGGAATCTTAGCACGCAGGGCGTGCGGCGCTGGGATGATGAAAGCACAAGCTCCTTCCGGGAAACGGTCCGAGAGTGACGCATCGAGGCTACCGTTGCGGCGGCTCTCGGCCATCACGGGTATGTGAAGGGCGGGGACAACTACCCTGGACATCCCTCGTTCACCGGGCTGCCCAGGCGGCGCTGCCCCATCGCATCGTCCTGGTCCTTGCCAAGCAAGCTCCGCTCTCTCAACTTCCTACGGGGGACTCCATGCCACACGCTGACCCTGAGGGCATCCTCGTGCGCCTGCGCTCGTCGAGCGCCGCCAAGGTCAAGGTCGCCATCACCGACCTGGACGGGGTGATGCGTGGAAAATACCTGCATAAGGACAAGTTCCTCTCCAGCGCGAACCCGTCGTTCGGCTTCTGCGACGTGGTCTTCGGCTGGGACATGGCCGACGCCTGCTACGACCGCTGCGCCTTCACCGGCTGGCATTCGGGCTATCCCGACGCCCAGGCGGTGGTCGATCTCGGGACCTGCCGGGCCATCCCCTGGGAGGCGGGACTGCCCTTCTTCCTGGCCGACTTCCCCAAGGTCCCGGCCTGTCCGCGGAGCCTGCTCAAGCGCATCCTCGCCCGGGCTGAGGGCCTGGGATTCCATGCCAAGATCGGGGTCGAGTTCGAGTGGTTCAACTTCCGCGAGACGCCGCAGTCGCTCGCCGCCAAGCAGGGCCGCGACCCCACCCCGCTCTCGCCGGGCATGTTCGGCTACTCGCTGATCCGCATGGGCCAGAGCCGCGAGTTCTTCTCCGCGCTGATGGACGAGATGCTCGCCTTCGGCGTGCCGATCGAGGGGCTGCACACCGAGACCGGGCCGGGGGTGTTCGAGGCGGCGATCCTCTACACCGACGCGCTCGAGTCCGCCGACCGTGCGGCGCTGTTCAAGACCTCCGCCAAGGAGATCGCCGCGCGCTTCGGCATCCTGCCGTCCTTCATGGCCAAGTGGAGCAGCCGCCTGCCGGGCTGCTCCGGCCATGTGCATCAGAGCCTGTGGGACGTCGCCGGCGAGCGCAACGTCTTCCATGCGGCGGACGGCGCGCACGGGATGTCGGACATCTACCGCCAGTACCTGGCCGGGCTCTTGCGCGCGCTGCCCGAGATCCTGCCGCTGTTCGCGCCGACGGTGAACAGCTACAAGCGCCTGGTCGACGGCTTCTGGGCCCCGACCAAGCCGTGCTGGGGCGTGGACAACCGCACCGTCGCCTTCCGCCACATCCAGGCCGGCGCCAAGGCCACGCGCCTGGAGGCTCGCGTCCCCGGATCCGACGCCAACCCCTACCTGAGCATCAGCGCCTGTCTGGCCGCCGGTCTGTCCGGCATCGAAGACCGTCTCGAACTCGGCGCGGCGCCCATGACCGGCAGCGCCTACGACGCGCCGATCCCGCGGCTGCCCCGCACCCTGCTCGAGGCGACCAACGTGATGCGCTCGTCCGCGCTTGCCAAGCGGCTCTTCGGCGAGGCCTTCGTCGAGCACTTCACCAGTTCGCGGCTGTGGGAGTGGAAGCAGTACACTGAGGCGGTCACCGACTGGGAGCTGCAGCGCTATCTCGAGATCGTCTGAGCGTCCGTCCCTGCCGGCACCTGGAAATACGCATGACCCTGCACCACTTCAGCTTTCCCACCGCCATCACCTTCGGCGCCGGTGCACGCTTCGAGACCAGCGGGGTCCTGGCCCGCAACCATCTGACGCGGGTCCTGGTGGTCACCGACCGTGGGGTCGCGGCCCTGGCCCTGTTCGGCGCCTACATCGCGGCCTGCCAGGCGGCCGGGGTGGCGGTCGCGGTCTACGACGGGGTCGCCGGCAACCCGACCAGCCTGCATGTCGAGCAGGGGGTCGCCGCCTACCGCGAGTCCGCGGCCCAGGCGATCATCGGCATCGGCGGCGGTGCGGCGCTCGATGTCGCCAAGGCGGTCGCGCTGATGGTCCACCATCCGGGCGGGATCTTCGACTATGAGGATGGCCGCGCCGATGCCCGCCAGGTCACCGGCCCCATCCCCTACCTGATCCTGCTGCCGACCACCGCCGGCACCGGCAGCGAGGTCGGACGCAGCGCGGTGATCTCCGACCCCGACTCGCACGTCAAGCGCATCATCTTCTCGCCGCGCCTATTGGCGCGCGAAGTCTTCGCCGACCCCGAGCTGACCCTGGCGCTGCCGCCCGGGATCACCGCGGCCACCGGCATGGACGCGCTGACCCACTGCGTCGAGGCCTTCCTGGCCCGCGACTGGCATCCGATCTGCGATGGCGTCGCGCTCGAGGGGCTGCACCTGGCGGCAGGGAGCCTGCTGCGCTGCTACCGAGACGGCGCCGATCTCGAGGCGCGCAGCCAGATGCTGATGGCCTCGATGATGGGCGCGATCAGCTTCCAGAAGGGGCTCGGGGTCACGCACTCCTGCGCCCATGCCCTCTCGGCGCTTGCCAACATGCATCATGGCCTGGCCAATGCCGTGATGATCGACCACGCCCTGGTGCACAACCTCACCGCGGTGCCGGAGCGCTTCCAGCGCCTGGCGCAGGCGGCCGGTGTCGACGGCGGCGGTCCCGCCTTCCTCGCCTGGCTGACCGCGCTGAAGGCGAGCCTCGGCATCCCGGCGACCCTGGCGGCGGCAGGCATCGAGCGCGGGCTCGAGGAGCGGCTGGTGGCGGCGGCCCTGGCCGACTCCTGCCACCAGTCCAACCCGGTGCCCTGCGGGCCGGCTGACCTGCGCGTGATCTTCCGTCGCGCCTTCGGAGAGCGCTGATGCCTGTGCTGCGCCTGATTAACCCGGCCACGGGCCAGCTGGTGCGGGAGCTGCCCGAGACCGACTCCTCGCAGGTTTCGGTTTCGGTGGCGCGCGCCGGACGGGCGCAGCCGGCCTGGGCCGCACTGGGGCTGGAGCGGCGCTGCACGATCCTGCGCGCCTTCCGCGACCTGGTCGACGCCGAGGTGCCGCGCCTGGCCGGGATCCTGGTCACCGACATGGGCAAGCCGCTGGCCCAGGCACGCGGCGAGGTCGGGCGGGTGCACGAGCGCCTGGACTTCTTCCTGGCCAATGTCGCCGACACGATCCGCGCCCAGGTGGTCTCCGACGAGGGCGGCATGGCGGAGCGCCTGGTGCATGAGCCGCTCGGGGTGGTGGCCAACATCTCGGCCTGGAACTATCCGTGGTTCGTCGGCATCAATGTCATCGCCCCGGCCCTGCTGTGCGGCAACACCCTGCTCTACAAGCCCTCCGAGCACGCCACCGGCACCGGCCTGGCGCTGATCGAGCTGTTGCACCGCGCCGGCGTGCCCGAGGACGTCGCGATCTGCCTGCCCGGGGGCAAGGCCACCGGTGCGGCGCTCGCCGCGACGGCAGTCGACGGCATCTTCTTCACCGGTTCCAACGCGGCGGGCATGAAGGTCGCGCAGGCGGCCGCCGGCCGCCTGGGGCGGGTGCAGCTCGAGCTCGGCGGCAAGGACGCGGTATACGTGGCCGACGACGTCGAGGTGGCCACGGCGGCGGTGGGGACCGCGGACGGTGCCTTCTACAACGCCGGGCAGAGCTGCTGCGCCATCGAGCGGCTGTTCGTGCAGCGCGGCATCTATGACCAGTTCGTCGCGGCCTTCCTCGAGCAGGTCGCCCGGCTGCGCGTGGGCGATCCCCTCGATCCGGCGACCACCCTCGGGCCGCTCGCCTTCGATGCTCAGCGCGCGGTCCTGGAGCGGCAGATCAGCCAGGCCGTGGAGCAGGGCGCGATCATCGCCTGCGGCGGACGGCGCGCCCCCGGGGCGGGCTGGTTCTTCCAGCCGACCGTGCTGCTGCAGGTCGATGCCAGCATGGCGGTGATGCGCGAGGAGACCTTCGGTCCGGTGATCGGCATCATGGCGGTGGATTCCGATGCGCAGGCCGTGTCGCTGATCAACGATTCGAGCTACGGTCTGACCGCCGGTGTCTACAGCCGCGACCGTGCGCGGGCCATGGCGATCCTCGCGGCGGTCGACACCGGGACCGTGTACTGGAACTGCTGCGACCGCGTCAGCCCACGGCTGCCGTGGACCGGTCGGCGCGGCTCAGGCATCGGTGCGACCCTCGGCCAGGCCGGGATCCTGGCCATGACCAAGCCCAAGGCGTACCACTTGCGCTCACCCTGATCGACGCCGCGCGCTTGCTGCGCCGATGCCCTGGGACTGGGCCGGACCGTCGGGCGCCTGCTGCATCCGGCCGCCGCTGAGTCCGTGCCGGTCCGCGTCCGCCGTCCGCAGCGGTCGGGAGGGCTCGTGCCTGCGCCACGGCGGAGGATCGCGGTGTCTAGCGCGGCTGCGCATGCGGGTCGGCAAGGTCGCGCAGATGGTCGCCGATCAGGTTCAGCGCCAGCAGCACGCCCACCATCATCAGCGCCGGGAACAGCAGCAGCCACCAGCCGTAACCGGTGTGGTAGTCCAGGGCGTCGACGCCGAACTTGATCAGCGCACCCCAGGATTCGAGGCTCTGGTGCCGGTACTGCACGGTCAGGCCGATGAAGGACAGGAAGCTCTCCTCGAGGATCACCGCCGGCACGGTCAGCGCCGCATAGACGGCGATCAGCCCCGCGCAGTTGGGGATCAGGTGCCTGAGGATGATGCGCCAGGCCGGCAGGCCGAGGGCGCGTCCGGCGAGGATGAACTCGCGCGACATCAGCGACAGGACCTGGCCGCGCACGATGCGCGCCATGGTCAGCCACTGCACCGCGCCGAGCGCGACGAAGAGCACGAACACGCCGTTGCCGACATAGACCAGCAGCAGGATGACGATGAACATGAAGGGGATGGCGTAGAGCACATCCAATCCCGCCATCAGGTACTGGTCACAGCGGCCACCGAGGTAGCCGCTCAGCGCGCCATACAGGACGCCGATCACCAGGCTGACCACCGTCGCCACCAATCCGACCATCAGCGAGATGCGCCCACCATAGAGCAGCCGCGAGAGGACGTCGCGCCCGCCGAGGTCGGTGCCGAGCCAGTGGCGTACGCGCAGCGCCCGTTCGCCGCTGGCATCCGCCCAGCGCACCGCGGCGATGGCGTCGCCATCGAGGCTGGCCTGGGTGATCTCCAGCCCATTGTCGGTCAGGTGCTGCACCCGGCCACCCTGGATGGCCGCCACCCACGCGTCCTCGCTGCGGCCATGGACGATGCGCACCGCGATCGCGCGCTCTGCGCCCGGAAAGAGCCCGGCCGGTGGCGGAGCCCCGGCGCTGAGGGTCAGCGGCGGCGCGGGGCTCCACAGCGGCACGTTGTAGGCACGCAGCTCGGCGCCGGCGCGGGAAAGGTCGAGCCGCGGCACGCGCGTGCCGCCCTGAGCGCGGATCTCGAGCAGCCCGCGGCGCACCAGGACACGGTAGCTCTCCGCGCTGAGGTGCTGGGTGGTCACGCTCAAGGTGCCCTGGGGAGCGGGCAGGCGGCACCAGTCGATGGCCTCGCCCAGGGCGATGCGGTTGTGGTCCAGGCAGTCGGGATGGCTGGAGCCGGGCGGCAGCGCGCCCAGGTACTCGCGCAGCAGCTGCGGATCCTGGCTGGTCAGCAGCGGGGCGGCCACGCACGCCACCACCACCAGGGCCACCAGCGTGGTGGCGATGGCGACCGCCGGGCTGGCCAGGCGCCGGCGCGCGCGGGGGGATGGGCTCACCGCCGCGTCCGCGGATCGAGCATCGCCAGGACCAGGTCGGCGAGCAGGTTGCAGAGGATCAGGATCAGGCCGTAGACCAGGACCGTGCCCATCACCAGGGTGAAGTCGCGGTTGAAGGCCGAGATCACGAACTCGCGCCCCAGGCCCGGGATCTGGAAGACCTGTTCGATGACCAGCGAGCCGGTGAGGATGGCGGCCACCGCCGGACCGAGGTAGCTCACCACCGGTGCGAAGCCCAGGCGCAGCGCATGGCGCACCGCGATGCGCAGCTCCGAGGCGCCCTTGGCGCGGGCGCTGCGCACGAAGTCCTGGGACATGACGTCGAGCAGCCCGGCGCGGGTCAGCCGCGCGATGCGCCCGGCGAAGGGCGCGCTCAGGGCGATCGCCGGCAGCACCAGGTAGGCAGGGTGGCTGAAGCCCTGGTAGCCGGCGATCGGCAGCCAGTGCAGCCACAGCCCGAAGACCAGGGCCAGCAGCGGACCGATGACGAAGGTCGGCAGGCTGATCGCGGTCAGCGCCACGACCATGCTCAGGGCGTCTGCGCCGCTGTGCGGACGCATCGCGCTCAGGGCCCCGGCCGGGACGCCGATCAAAAGCGCCAGGAGCAGGCCGAGCGCTCCCAGCAGGAGCGAGGTCGGCAGGTCGCGCAGGATCACCGAGACGATGGACTGCCCCCGGTAGGTGGAGATCGACATGCCCAGGTCGGCATGGGCCAGCCCAGAGAGGAAGTGCAGGTACTGGCGGCCGATCGGCTCATTGAGGTGGTAGTGCGCAGCCAGCTCGCGGGCCACTTCCGGATCCATGGCGCGTTCGCTGGCGAAGGGGCCGCCCGGGGCGAGGCGCATGATCACGAAGGACAGGCTGGCCAGCACCAGCAGGATGAGCGGGGCCTGCAGCAGTCGACGCAGGAGATAGGCGCCCATCGGCGTCCAGCATTGGCACTCGCGGGGATCCGCAACCGCTTCCCAGCGCGGCGAAATCTGAGCTGCGGCGCTGCTGCCCTATTGCATCCACAGGTACTGGTAGGGGTGGATGTCGCGGATGTTCTCGTACCAGCCGTGCACGCTCTCACGCAGCAGGCCCTGGTTGACGTAGATGTACAGCGGCATGATCGGCATGTCCTGCCCGATCAGCAGCTGCTCCTGCTGATGGAACAGCGCCATGCGCTTGCCCGGATCGGCCTCGCGCTGGCTCGCCGCCAGCAGGCGGTCGTAGGTGGGCGAGCTCCAGCCGGTCATGTTGTTGCCGCCATCGGTCACCCACATGTCGAAGAAGGTGTTGGGATCCGTGTAGTCGCCGATCCAGCTG
>Ga0302314_10017805_pt1 | contig 11880 bp, 10 predicted proteins | sample III_Palsa_N2_3_FD_200533 | JGI IMG/M metagenome (GOLD analysis project Ga0302314, IMG submission 200533) | Peat permafrost microbial communities from Stordalen Mire near Abisko, Sweden - III_Palsa_N2_3 | ecosystem: Environmental > Terrestrial > Soil > Palsa > Peat permafrost | place: Sweden...
CTGGCCCAGATCGTCCGGGAGGTTGCTATGGGGGCGCCGCCGGACGGCAAGTCCAAGGATTGAGACCGAAATGCCGAAGATTCTCATAATCGACGATGATGCTGGCGCACGCCGTATGATCACCAGAATTCTTGTCGAGAGCGGTCACGAAGTCATCGAAGCTGAAGATGGAGTCGATGGCGTTCGCAAATACGGGGAAGAGAGGCCAAATCTCATCATCACCGATATTATCATGCCGGAAAAGGAAGGCATTCAGACGATCACCGATATCCGCTCGTCCGGTTCAACGGTCGGCATAATCGCCATCTCGGGCGGTGGATCTGGAGGGGGCAACCTTTATCTGAACATGGCCGAGGAATTGGGCGCCGACGCGGTGTTGGCCAAGCCCTTTCGACCATCCGAGCTGCTGGCGCTGGTGGAGGATCTGCTAGCCCGGGATCGGAGTGGTTCACAGGCCGAGGTGGTGACCGGCCGAAACTGACGGCGGGCGTCAGGCCGGAACCGGCGCAAGCCTCCGACCGTCGTCGTGCGCCCGCCGCGCGCGCGTCATCACCGCCAGGCGTTTGAAGGCCGCCAGAGCGAGCGGCGTGAAGACGGCCAGGACTATCAGCGCCGGCCAGAAGACCGGGTCTGTTCCGCCCTCGCTGATCAAGCGGTGCGGCTGGGCGTCATGGGGCCAGAGGACCAGAAAACCCATCACGTCGGCGGCGCTGTGTACGGCGATACTGGCCAGCAGCGAATTGGTCAGATAGGCGATCGACCCGAAGATCAGGCCCGCCAGGAAATAGAGCCCCAGTTTAGGCGCCGACAAGCCTTGGACGACGTGGACCGCGGCGAACAGGACGGACGAGCCGATTATCGCCGCCGGCGCCCAGTCCCAGGCCCGCTCGAGGATGCTCTGGGCGTAGCCGCGGAAAGCGGCCTCTTCGCTCAGTGGCGCGGCTAAGCAAGCCATGATCAGAAAGGACGCAATGGTCAGCGGCGGGTAGCCGCGCACGTCGGGGGTGAGGCCTTTGGGGATGTGGATCAGGTCCGAGGTCACGATCCAGGCGCCGCCCAGCGCGAACAGCGCCAACGCGCCGGCGAGCACGGCCTGGATGAATACATCAAGCGACACGCGGTTGAGGCGCAGAAGCCGCCGCCGCGCCTTCGCGGTCGATCGCGGCCAGCCCGCGCCGCCCAGGTACAGGAACAACAGCGCCAGTAATCCGGCCATCAATGGCGCGGCCCATGGGATGTCCGGCCGGAAACGCAGATTGGCGATGACCAGGCCGGCCCAGATATCCTGGCCATAGGCGGTGATAACCAGGGCTAGCGCCGCCGCCCAGAACAGCGCTTTCAGCTTGATCGACATCGCGGACACAGTGACCTCCCTCATTGCAGAGGCGAGGATCGGCTGAAGCCGGCGGAAAGTGTTTGGCTAAACCTTATGAAAAGCTTGGGATTTCCTTGCGCCCAGTTTCAACCTACCCGCCGCGCGCGCTCGATCAGCGGTCGCCAGCGCGGATCGTTGTTCAGCGCGTCGAGCCAGGGCATGTGCGGCAGCAACAACAGATAAGGGTCGTTGCGCGCCAACGCATTTTCCAGAGCCGCGAAGGCCGAATCCGGCTGTCCGGCGGCGGCGCGCAGGATCGCGATGTCGGTCGGTCGGGGCGTGAACAGGACGCGCTGCGCCTCGAACAGGTCGGCCCCGGCCGCGCAGAGCCCAGCAAAACCGCGCGCCTCATGCTCGCGCCGCAGCGACCGCAAGCCTGGCTCGTCCAGACCCCACAAAGCCAGGCCGCGCAGCAGCGCGTCCACGCCCTCGGCCTCCTCACCCAGGAACACCAGCGCCCAGCCCAGGCTGTACCACGCGTCCGCGGCCTGGGCGGACAGCGCGGTCAGGGACCTGGCCTCGGCCACGGCTTGCCGATATCGCCGCGCGATAAGCAGGATCTGCAGCAGACCGCCCCGAACGGACAGGGACAGCGGCGCCAGGTCGACGGCTTGGCGAGCCTCGCGCTCGGCCTCGACGACGCGGCCGGCCGCCGCCAGCGCGAAGGCGCGAGAGCGATGGGGGCCCGACGCGCTCGGGTCGATCGCGATGGCGCGCAGCAAGGCCTGATCCGCCCCGGCGAAGTCTCGATCCACGACCAGTCTCGCATAGCCGAGCGCCGCCCAGCCGGCCGGGCAGGCCTCGTCCAGTCCGACCGCCGCATGGGCCGCGGCGCGCGCCGCGCCAAGCAGGGTCTCGGGCTGGCCTTGCCCGCTCAGATGCTGGGCGAACAGTGTTTCGGCGAGTCCGGCCTGTGCGTCCGCCCGTCTGGGATCGGCGCGGATCGCCGCTTCGAAGTAGAGCTGGGCCTGGGAGAGCGTCATCGGTGATGCGCCGCGCAGCAAGGCCAGACCCTGCGCGACCAGCCGGCTCGCCTCTCGTTGTTCTGAGCCGTCCGGAACGTTCCTCGGCGCCGCCCGCGTCGCCAGCGGCCCAGCCAGCCGATAGCCGCGCTTGGGCACGGTCTCGATGTAGCGGTTCTGGGCGGTCGCGCCGAGCGAGGCGCGCAGGCGGCTGACCGCCGCGGCCAGGGTGTCGTCTCCGATGACCCGTCCGTTCCAGACCGAGGCTATGATTCGGTCCTTACTGATGACCGCCCCTCCCGACGTGGCGAACAGCAGCAGCAGGTCCATCTGGCGTGGCTCGATCTTCACCTCACCGCCGGCCCGCGCGACCAGCACCCCGCGCGACGGCAGAACCCGCCAATCGCCGAAGTCAAAGGACCGCTCGCCAGGCGCCTGGTCGTTCATGGGGCCTCCCCGAACCGGGTCTACGCGCGCATGGTGAGCGCCCAAACCGTCGCCGCCAATGGTGAAGTCTTGCGCCGGTGCGCCGAGGCGCCGTTGTGGAGGCGGACCAAAGGGGAGGGAAGGCCATGGCTAGCAAGCGGGACGTCGTCGTCGTTGTCGGCAGTTTGCGCAGTGGCTCGTTCAGCCGGGGAGTCGCCCATGCGCTCGTGGCGCTGGCGCCCGAAGCCTTGAGGCTTCGGTTCGTCGAGATCGGCCAATTGCCGCTCTATAACCAGGATCTGGACGAGCCGGGCAGGCAGCCGGCCGCCTGGCTGGCCTTCAGGGAGGAGATCAAGTCCGCGGATGCGGTGCTGTTCGTCACGCCGGAATATAATCGCTCCGTGCCGGGCGTCCTGAAGAACGCGATCGATGTGGGCTCCAGGCCCTATGGCCAGAGCGCCTGGGACGGGAAGCCGGCCGCGGTCATGAGCGTCTCGCCGGGCGCTCTTGGCGGTTTTGGCGCCAACCATCATCTGCGCCAGTCGCTGGTCTTCCTGAACATGCCGGCGATGCAGCAGCCTGAAGCCTATGTCGGCCACGCGGCGGGCCTGCTGTCGGAGGACGGAGGGCCCGCGACCGAGGGCGCTCAAACCTTCTTCACGGGTTTCATGACGGCGTTCGCGGCCTGGATCGAAACCATTCTTTGAAGGCGCCACTCTTCTCTTGAAGACCTGACATTTTGAACCTAGCTGGACGTGGGGGGTTTAGTCGTCGGGAATAGGAGTTTCACCATGTTCACCCTGCCAGACCTGCCTTATGCCTATGATGCGCTGGAACCGGTCATGTCCGACCAAACCTTGCACTTCCACCACGACAAACACCACGCAGCCTACGTCAAGACGATGAACGGGCTGCTGGAAGCGGCCGGAAAGTCGCCGCAGACGCTCGAAGCGGTCATTCGCGAGGCATCGCGGTCGGACGACAAAAAGTTGTTCAACAACGCCGCGCAAGCCTGGAACCACGGCTTCTTCTGGGTGGCGATGTCGTCTCGCAAAGAAGCGCCGAGCGGGGCCTTGGCCACGGCGATCGACGACACGTTCGGCGGTCTGGCCGGCCTTAAGAAGGTCTTCGCGACCGAAGGCGTGGGCCAGTTCGGTTCAGGCTGGGTCTGGTTGGTCGCCGACCGCGGCGGCGCCTTGACCGTTCGCGCCACCCACGACGCCGACAACCCCCTGACCCAACCCGACATCACGCCGCTGCTGGTCTGCGATCTTTGGGAACACGCCTATTATCTGGATCACCAGAACGATCGGAAAGCTTTCTTGGAAGCCTGGTTCGACGCACTGCCGAACTGGGGGCTCGCCGATCAGCAATACGCCGCCGCACGGGGCGAGGGCGAGGCATGGCGTTATCCGGAACCGGAGGCGGAGCCGAAACAGGCCAAAGCCGTTTAACTCAGCTTCACGCCCCTTTCACAGCGGAGCCGGTCCATGAACCAGACCACGATTGCCGACAAGTCAGCGGCGCAGCCGTTCCTGAGCGACGTCAAGGCTCTGCGAAAGCGCGCGCGCCAACATCTGGAACGGGGCGTGGTCAGCGAGACCTATATTGGCGACGTCGCGCGCACGATCGACATACTGCAGACGGTGCTGGCCACTGAACTGGTCTGCGTCCTGCGCTATACGCAGCACTCGATCGTCGCCACCGGCCTCTCCAGTGAAGGGGTAAAGGCTGAATTCGCCCAGCACGCCAAGGAGGAGCAGGCCCACGCCATGGCCGTGGCGGAACGCATCAACCAGCTCGGCGGACAGCCAGATTTCAACCCTGAGGGGCTCTCCAGCCGGTCTGCCTCGGAGTATGCGACCGGCGCCGATCTGGTCGCGATGATCCGGGAAAACCTCGTCGCCGAGCGCATCGCGGTCGATCACTATCGCGAACTGATCCGCTTCTTCGGCGATGACGACCCAACCACGCGCACCATGATCGAATCCATTCTGGAGGTCGAAGAGGAGCACGCCAGCGACATGTTGGATCTGCTCCAAACCCACGGCGGCGCAGGCGACTAGTTAGCGGTGCAGTGGCGGCGGCTCACTGTTGCTGCTGCTGCATCTGCTGGCTGAGTTCGTGGGGTGAGCGCCGCCGGATCGGGCCCGAAAAAGCCGGGCGGGCGGTGCGCATAAATTCCGCCTCGGCGGTCGCATGGCGCGCCTGACGAACGGAAACGGCGACGGTCAATGCGCTGTCGGCGTCGCCTTTATAAACTCCGCGCGAAGGCGGCATGTCGCTATAATCGCGGCCCACGGCGACGACCACGTGACGCTCGCCGGCCATGACGTTGTTGGTCGGATCGAACCCAACCCAGCGGAGCGAGGGCAGGAACACCTCGACCCAGGCGTGGGTTGCATCCGGATCCGATCGGTCGCCCTCGCTGCGGTCGGTGAACAGGTAGCCGGACACATAGCGTGCGGGGATGCCCCACGACCGGCAGATCGCGATCATGATGTGGGCGAAGTCCTGGCAGACCCCCTGACCCGCCGCCAGCGCGAGGTCGATCGGGCTGTCGGCCTTGGTGATCCCATGCTGGTATTCCAAGGCGTGATAGACGGTCTCGCAAACTTGGCGCGCGGCGCTGAGCGGGTCGTGCGCCCGGGCCTGGTGCAACTCATGGTTCTGGATGAACGCCTCCAGCGCGGGCGTGCTCCGGGCGAAGCCGTGAGGGTGCAGATAGTCGAAGCAGTCGCCGCGCAGGAAATCGCTGTTCAGCCGGTCCCATTCGCCCAGGTCCAGCCCGACCGGAAACGCGTCCGCCGGGTCGGTCTCCACAGCCGAGCGGGCCTGGATGGCCAGATGTTCATGCGGTTGGGGGACGTCAAAATGATAGACCGCGTTGCCGAAGGCGTCCGCATAGGAAAACAGCTGCACCGACGGGTCGATCTCCAACTCGAAGCTGATCAGGCGCTGGCGTCCGCCCTTTTGCGGCTGGACCCAAAGCTCGATGACGCTTTCGCGCACCGGGGCCGCGTAGTGGTACTGGGTCAGGTGGCGGATATCGAGAAGCATGGGGACGCCTTCAGGCCGGAAGCCGCTGTTCGAGAGGATAAGCGACGAAGGTCTCGTAGATGGCCAGGTGGATGCGCGCGCACTCGGCCACCACGACCCCCAGAAGCGCGCCGGCGCCCAGGGTTTCATCCATGTCGGCGAAGTGCAGCCGCGCGCTGAGACGCGCCGCCAGCCGCTCCGGTCCCGACCGCTCGGAGGCGTCGGTGTGACGGGTCAGGCGGGTCAGATGCTCCTCCATGTGCAGGGTGGAGAATCGGATCGAGCGTGGAAATTCCTCGTCGAACAGGAGGAATTCCAGGATCAGCCGAGGATGGATCTCGGCGGTGTAGACACGAAGATAGGGCTCCAGGGCGCAGGCCATGCGCAGGACGGCCATCTGGGCGAAATGATCCTCCAGCTGACCGTGGCCGGGGTTGTCGCCGAAACAAACGTCGAGCAGGCGCGCGATCAGCTGGGCGCGCTCCAGGTAAACGCCCAGCAGCAGGAACCGCCAGCCGTCGCCGTGGCTCATGGTGGCGTCGGCGGCGCCCTTGAACAGGTGCAGGTCGGCGATGATCGAATGCAGGAAGGCCGACGAGGCATGGGCGAAGGAAAGCTCGGCCTGGGGGTCGGTCACCCGCAGATAGAGCATGTTGAGCCGCTCCCAGGTCTCGGTGGTGATCTGGTCTCGAACCTGACGGGCGTTTTCGCGGGCCTGGGCGAGGGACGTCACGACCGAGCCCTTGTCGTCGCGGTCGAACACCAGGCTGTGCACGGCCTCGTAGGCGGTTCGGCCCTCCAGGAACTCGACCGGATCGCCGGCGGCGGCCACGGCGACCTGGATCACGGCCACGGCGGTGTCGTTCTGGTCCAGCGTGGCGGTCAGCATCACGTCCGACAGGCGGCTCAGATGTTCGGCGCGCTCTACATAGCGGCCGACCCAATAGAGGCTGTCGGCGACCCGGGCCAACATCATGGCTGTACACCCCCGTCCGGCGCTGTTTCGGACAGCACCCATGTATCCTTGGATCCGCCGCCCTGGCTGGAGTTGACCACCAGGGAGCCGCGCTTCAGGGCGACCCGGGTCAGGGCGCCGGGCGTCACCACGATCTTCTGTCCCGACAGCACGAACGGCCGCAGGTCCACATGCCGGGGCTCGATCTGTCCGTCGACCAGGCACGGCGCGGTGGAAAGCTGGATGGTCGGCTGGGCGATGTAGTTGGCCGGATCGGCGGCGACCTGGATGGCGAACTCCGCGCGTTCCTGGGGCGTGGCGTGGGGCCCGACCAGCATGCCGTAGCCGCCCGAGGCGCCCACCGCCTTGACCACCAGCTTGTCCAGATTGGCCAGAGTGTGCTGCAGCTGCGCCGCCTCGCGGCACAGATAGGTTTCGATGTTTGGCAGGACCGCGTCCTGGTCGAGATAGTAACGGATGATCTCCGGGACGTAGGCGTAGACCGCTTTGTCGTCGGCCACCCCCGTACCGGGCGCGTTGGCGATGACCACCGCGCCCGCTCGATACGCGTTGAACAGGCCCGCCACGCCCAGCGACGAGTCCCGCCGGAAAGTCAGGGGATCGATGAAATCGTCGTCGACCCGGCGATAGATCACGTCGACCCGCCGAAGCCCCTCGGTGGTGCGCATATAGACCAGGTTGTCATGCACCACCAGGTCGCGGCCCTCGACCAACGGAACTCCCATCAGCCGCGCCAGATAGGCATGCTCGTAGTATGCGGAATTGTAGACCCCTGGCGTCAGCACCACGACCTGGGGATTGGAGCGCCAGTCCGAGGCCAGCGACTTCAAGGTGGCCAGCAGCAGGTCGGGATAGCGTTCCACCGGCTGGACGCCCGCGGTGCGATAGGTGCCTGGGAAGGTGCGCTTGGACGCGTCCCGGTTGGCCAGCATGTAGGAGACGCCGGACGGAACCCGCAGATTGTCCTCCAGCACCGCGAAGGCGCCGTCCTCGCCGCGGATCAGGTCGGCGCCGCTGACGTTCACATAGCTGTTGTGCGGCACATAGAGCCCGCGCATCTCGCGACGATAGGAAGGCGCGCTCAGCACCAGCTCGCGCGGCACCACGCCATCGGCCAGGATCTTCTGGTCGCCATAGATGTCGGCAAGGAACAGGTTCAGCGCGGTGAGGCGCTGGGTCAGCCCCGCCTCGATCTGGCGCCATTCCGCCGCGGGAATGATGCGGGGGAAAAGGTCGGTGGGAATGATCCGCTCGGTCGCGCTGTCGGCGCCATAGACCGTGAAAGTGATGCCCTGCAGCAGGAAAGACTGCTCCAAGGTGCGCTGACGGTCGGCCAGTTCAGCGCCGGTCAGGGTCGCCATCCGCGACTGCAGCGCAGCGTAATGGCCACGCACGGCGCCGTCGCGGCTGAACATTTCATCATAAGAGCGGCCCGGCTGATAGAAGGCCGGCCCGAGCGGGGTCGGTGCGTGTGGCGCGGGCGTCGCTGACATGCTGTCGGCCATACTTTGGACTACACCCATTCGCGCCCCCATGCGCGCCTTTGCGCTCACGCTACGCTAGGCTGAGCGATCGTGGAATCACCACGAAGCGCCTTGGTTGACGAATATCGATGTCGGCTGCCCATAATTCAGGCGCCATCGGCGGGCTACTGGAGCCTCACCGACGGAACGCGGGTCAGCCCGGCGTCGTTTGGCCGCCTGACGACGATGACAGCGCGGGGCGATACGCTCTATCACTGGGGTTGGGGCGAGGGCGGAGGACAATGGATTGAGGCGACTTCGCTTCGTGGCGGCCGCATCGGCGGCTTGCATCTGCGCCGCGAGCGGAACTGTCGCCGTAGCCGCCCAGGCCGAGGTGGTGAAGGCGGACGTCCGCGGCGTCGCCGACAGGGCGTTGCGAGCACAGATTCTCCAGGCGATAGGCCGCGCCGCGCCGCCGACCAGCCGCATCGAAGCGCGGCGACGCGCCCGCGAGGCGGCCGAGACCGCCATCTCGGTCCTGCGCTCGGAGGGCTATTACGACTATCAGGTCGACTCCGACATCGGCGATGGCGATGCACCACAGCCTTTCGTCACGGTGGCGGCCGGCCCGCGCTCCAAGATCAGAACGCCTGTCATCGCCTGGATCGGCGATGAGCCGGACGCCAAAACCATCGAGGCGGCCGAAAAGGCCGTGACGCTGAAAGCGGGCGACCCCGGGCGGGCGGCCGACGTGGTCGCCGCCGAAGGCCGTATCGTCGCCGCCATCCAAAGACGCGGCTATGCGGACGCGGTATCGGCACCCCGGGAAGTCATCGTCGACCATGCCGATTTCACCATGCAGCCGACCTACAAGGTCAAGGCCGGCGCCCAGGTGCGTTTCGGCGGGATCAAGCTGGCCAGCCATGGGCGCATCAGCCAGAGGTGGGTTCAGCGACTGACGCCCTGGAAGGTGGGCGAGATCTATCGGCCCGAATCGGTGGCCGAGTTGGAGCGGCGGCTGACCGATACCGGTGCGTTCAGCGCGGTGACGGTGTCCCTGGCCCCCAAGGAAGAGGCCGTCAACGGCGAGCGGCCCGTGGTGGTCAGTCTGGCCGACCGCACCAAGGGCGCGGTGGAGCTGGGCGCCAGCTACTCGACCTCTGAAGGCGCGGGCGTCAACAGCCGCTGGCTGCTCTATAACCAGCTCGGTCTTGCCGACACCCTGACCAACACCCTGCAGGTCGCCCAGATCGACAGCCGGGCGCAGACCGAACTGTCCCTGCCGGATTGGGTCCGGCCGCTTGAAACCCTGAAGCTGACAGCGGCGCTCTATCGCGAACGGCCGGTCGCCTACGAGGAGTACGGCATCGGCGTCGCCGCCGACCTGACGCATCGCTATGGGAAGACGTCGTTCCTGAGCTTTGGCGTGTCGGTGGATGGGACCGAGACCAACGAAGAGGAGGAAGCCAATTTCGTCACCGAGAGCCACATCCGGCGATTGGCGCTTCTCGCGGCCTACGGCGCTTTCAGCCTGGACCGATCCGACGATCCTCTCAATCCGACCCGGGGCTGGAAGATCGATGCACGGCTACAGCCGACGGTCGCGCTGGGAGACGGGTCGGTCACTTATCTGAAGTCCTGGGCCCAGGCGGCGGGCTATCTGCCGGTGAACGCCCTTGGGACGGTGCTGGCCGCGCGGGTCAAGGTGGGGACCATCTTCGGCGGCGACATCCCGCTGGTCCCGGCCCAGGACCGCTTCTACGCCGGCGGCGGCGGCTCGGTCCGAGGCTATGGCTATCAGGAGGTGGGGCCGCGATTTACCGACAACAATCCAGAGGGCGGTCTGTCGCTGTTCGAGAGTTCCTTTGAGATCCGCAAGCGGCTCACCAACCAGTGGGGCGTGGTCGCCTTCCTGGACGCCGGCAGTGTCGGCCTGGAGAACAACCCCGATTTCACCCACCCCAAATACGGCGCCGGGTTGGGCGTACGCTACAATCTGGGTTTTGGCCCACTCCGATTCGACGTCGGCACGCCGCTCAACCCGGACAAGGGTGATCCCTTGCTGCAGATCTATCTCAGCATCGGGCAGAGCTTTTGAGCCAGACGGACGATACGGCGACCAAGCCGCAGCCCGGTCCGGCTCCGCGCCCACGCCGCCGGCTCCACCACTCTCTGCTGGCCGAGTTGGCGGTCGCGGTCGTGATGCTGATCGCGGCGGCGGCGGGCTTGCGCTACGGGCCGTTGACCCCGCCCGGCCGCGCTATCGTGATGGCCTATCTGGACGGGATGACGCTGGGCCAGTTGGGCCGGCTGCACGTCAGCGGCCTTCGCGGCGACATCTGGAGCGATTTCACCATCGAACGGGTGACGGTCAGCGATCCCCAGGGCGTCTGGCTGGATGTCGAACAGCTCGGCGTTCGCTGGCGCCCGGGCGACCTCCTGCTGCGGCGGTTTCACGCCAGCGTCATCTCCGTTGGCCAGGCGCGAATCTTCCGCCGCGCGGTGCTGGGTCCCGCGCCGCCGCCCCCTCCCTCTCCGGGAAAGGCGCCTCTGTCGGTGATGATCGATACCCTCAAGTTGCGCCTGGAGACCCGGCCAGCCTTCAGCGGGCGACCAGGATTGTTCGACGTCAACGCCAACCTCAAGATCAACCGCAGCGGCGGCCTGGGCGGCGCCGTCACGGCCCGGAGCCTGCTGCATGCGGGAGAGGGCATGAATGCGCGCTTCGACCTCGGTCTGACCCGGCATCTGCTGCTGGACGCCAAAGCTCGCGAAGGCGAAGGCGGCGCGATTGGCGGCACGCTGGGCCTGCCGTCCGATCAGAGCTTCGCCCTCGTCGCCAGGGCGGATGGCGATAAGACGGAGGGACAATTCCATCTGCGCGCGGCTTCGGGCGCCCGACCCGTCGCCAGCGCTGATGGCGTCTGGAGCAAGGCCGGAGGCTCGGCGACCGCGGACCTGATGCTTGCGGCCTCGACCTTGACCGCGCCCTTCGCGAACGAGATCGGGCCGCGGCTCAATGTCGCCTTGAGGGCCCAAGGCGCGGGGCCCGGGATTTACAATGTGGCGGGCTCGGTTCAGGCCGACAACCTGACGGGTTCGGCGAGCGGACTGGTCGATCGCGAACGCGTGACCGCACCCAAGGGATTGCGGATCGCCGCATCGATCAAGGATCTGACCCGGATCACCGCGACGCCGGCGATGGGCGCCGGCGCCTTCGAGGGGACCCTGACGGGCGGATTGGCCGACTGGCGGCTGGCGGGCGCCGTTGCGATCAACAAGATCGGGATCGACGGCTACAGCCTGGCGCGCGCGGTCGGACCCCTCAGCCTCAGCCGCGCCAAGGGCGAGCTGCGGCTGCAGGCCGCCCTGGCGGGGCAGGGTGGCGCCGGGCGGGGTTTGACGGCGGCGCTGGCGGGGGACCATCCGCGCGCCAGCCTTCAGGCGTCACAGCTTGCCGACGGCCGCATCCTGTTGCGCGCGTTGAGCGCGGATGGTTCCGGTCTCAGCCTGGTCGCGACAGGCGATCGTAACCTATTTGGCGGGCTGAACCTTAAGGGCGCGCTGAAACTGTCCAACCTCGCGGCGGCTCAGGCCGGCGCCAGCGGTCAGATCGACGCCCGGTGGTCAGCCTCGCAG